>Ga0187782_10003890_pt1 | contig 11145 bp, 6 predicted proteins | sample 0715_SJ02_MP15_2_FD_132454 | JGI IMG/M metagenome (GOLD analysis project Ga0187782, IMG submission 132454) | Tropical peat soil microbial communities from peatlands in Department of Meta, Colombia - 0715_SJ02_MP15_20_MG | ecosystem: Environmental > Terrestrial > Soil > Wetlands > Peat | place...
GGAGCGATATTCGCCGCCGGCCTCGGCGCCGCGTGGCGCGGGCGAGCTTTCACGCCTCCCGCAGTTGCACCGCGCGTGGTGATTGTCGGCGGGGGCTTTGCCGGCGGCTGCTGTGCGCTCGAGCTGCGGCGGCTGAACCCGGCGGTCCACGTCACGCTCCTCGACGCCGACGCTCCCTATGTCAGCTGCCCGATGAGCAACGAGGCGCTCGTCGGGTTGCGCAGCCTGCAATCGCTCAGCATCCCGCGTGCGGGTCTCGAGCGCTCGGGCGTGCGTTTCGTGCGCGACGAGGTCACTACGGTCGATCCCCGCAGGCGTCGCGTGCGCCTCAGGAGTGGCGGCGCGATGGTCTACGACAGGCTCGTGGTCGCCCCGGGTATCCGCTTCCTCTACGGCACGCCCGAGGGCTACGACGAGAGCGCGCCGCTGCGCATGCCGCACGCGTGGCAGGCGGGACCGCAAACGCAGCTTCTGGCAGCACAGCTGCATGCCATGCACGATGGCGATACCGTCGCGATCAGCGTGCCGAGCGGATTGATGCGCTGCCCGCCCGGACCGTACGAGCGGGCGAGCCTGATTGCCGACTGGCTCACGCGCCATCGGCCACGCAGCAAGGTGCTGATCTTCGACGCCAACAATCACTTCCCACGCCAGGATGTGTTCACCGCAGCCTGGCGGGAGATGTACCCCGGCATGATCGAGTGGATCGCACCCGCCGACGGCGGTGTCATCACACGTGTCGATGCAAAGACCTGCACGCTGTACGGTGCGGGCGGCGCGCATCGCGTGGCCGTCGCCAACGTGATTCCGCCGCAGGCACCGGGGGCGCTCGCCGCCGAGAGCGGGCTCGCCTCCGGCCACGGGTGGTGCCCGATCCAACCGACGACGTTCGAGTCCGAGCTGCTCGAGGGCGTGCACGTGATCGGCGATGCCTGCATCGCCGGCGCGATGCCGAAGTCTGCATCCGCGGCGCGTAGCCAGGCGCTGCAGTGCGCAGCAGCCTTGAGCGCTTCGTTCGACGGCCACGCCGCCCCGGTCGCCGCATTCGACAGCGTCTGCTACAGCATGCTGAGTGGCGGGAGCGCACTGGCCATACATGGGACGTTCGCGGTCAGCGACGGGGAGATCCGCCAGGACGCGGTCACGGCCACCGCGCCCGGCCAGCAGACGCCGACCGCCGAGCGTGCGCGGGAGGCGACCGCGTGGTACGAGCGCATGCGCTCGCAGTGTTTCGGGCTTTGATTCGTCGTGGCTTGCGTCCGTGGGCTGCGAGTCCTCGACCGCCGCGCCACCAGCTCCAGCGTCGCTGTCGTACGCTCACGCTTGACACTGTCGGGCCGCTGACGGTATCCGGGTGTCGCCAATCACCGCGCCACTCATCCCGGAGGGAAGTCATGAAAGTCGGATTCATCGGCCTCGGCCACATGGGTAAGGCCATCGCGGCCAATCTCATCCGCGCGGGTCACCAGCTGTGCGTATGGAACCGCTCGCCGGGTCCGGCGCAGGAGCTGGCTGCGCTCGGCGCGCGGATCGCCGCCGAGCCTGTCGATGCCGCGCGCGGCGAAGTGCTGATGACGATGCTGGCCGACGATGCCGCGACGCGGGCGGTACTCGTCGGGGGCGGGGTCCTCGATCACGCATCCCGCGGCCTGGTCTGCGTGAACCTCGCCACCGTGACCATTGCGTTGGTCAGGGAGCTTGCGCGCCTGGCACGCGAGCGCGGCATCGACTATGTCGCGGCCCCCGTCTTCGGACGGCCGGAGGTGGCGCAGTCCGGGAAGCTCAATATCGTGGCGGGCGGCGAGCCGGCAACGCTCGCCCGGATCGCACCGTTGCTGTCGGCCATTGGCGAGCGAACCTGGCCGATCAGCGGGCCACCGGAGCGTGCCAACGCAGTTAAGCTCGCCGGGAACTTCATGATTGCCAGTGCAATCGAGACCATGGGCGAGGCATCCGCACTGGTTCGCGCGTACGGCGTGAGTAGCGGGGACTTCCTCGAGATCCTCAACAGCACGCTCTTCTCAGCCCCCGTCTACAAGATCTACGGCCGCTTCATCGCCGAGCAGCATTACCAGCCCGCAGCCTTCACACTCGTCCTTGGGCTGAAGGACGTGCGGCTGGCTCTCGAAGCGGGCGAAGCCGCGCACGTCCCGCTCCCCTTCGCGAGTGTGCTGCGGGACCAGTTCCTCGACGCCATCGCCGCGGGCAAAGCCGATCACGACTGGGCGGCGCTCGCTGAAGTCTCGGCGCGCCGCGCGGGATTACCAGCCGCGATGTAGCTGCTGCAGCGCTCACGTTGGCGTTGGCTCGCCCGATCCGCTCGCGCCGGCGCTGGCGGGGCGCCGCGAATGGCGTGCATTGGACCAACAGCCCATAGACGGGCCATGGCGTGCTGCTCTCAGAATACGTGGCCCGAAGCAGGCGGTATCTCGCCTGGGGAGCGTCGTCATGGCCAGCACCGCAGAGCACAAGAGACTCGAAGAGGCCCGCCGCGAGAGTGTCCCTTGGAGGAAGTGGGGGCCGTATCTCAGCGAGCGCCAGTGGGGCACGGTCCGCGAGGACTACAGCAAGGACGGCGACGCGTGGAATTACTTCAGCCACGACCAGGCACGCTCGCGCGCCTATCACTGGGGTGAGGACGGTATTGCCGGAATCTCCGACGACAAGCAACAGCTGTGCTTCGCGCTCGCCCTGTGGAACGGCCGGGACCCGATACTCAAGGAGCGGATGTTCGGCCTCACCAACGGGGAGGGCAATCATGGCGAGGACGTCAAGGAGTACTTCTTCTACCTCGACAGCACCCCGACCCACTCGTACATGAAGTTTCTCTACAAGTATCCGCAAGAGGCCTACCCGTACGACCAGCTGGTGGCCACCAACCGGGCACGCACCCGTCTTGAGCCGGAGTACGAGCTGATCGACACCGGCGTGTTCGACGAAGATCGCTATTTCGACGTTTTTGTCGAATACGCAAAGGCCGGCGCGGAGGACATACTCATGCGCATCACGGTGACGAACAGGGGAAAGGAAGCCGCGAAGTTGCACCTGCTGCCGACCCTCTGGTACCGCAACACCTGGAGCTGGTCGGCAGGCACTGCCAGGCCGCTGCTGAAGAGTGCCGGTGACCGTCAGGGCGCTCGCATCGTCAGCGCCTCGCACGCCACCCTCGGCCTCCGGGAGCTGCATTGTGAGGGCGCCCCGACGCTGCTCTTCACCGAGAACGAAACCAACAACAAGCGTCTCTTCGGCGGCGAGAACGCGACGCCGTACGTCAAGGATGCTTTTCATCAGTATTTCCTGGACCACCGCCAGCAGGCGGTCAATCCGGCGGGCAGCGGCACCAAGGCGGCGGCGCACTATGAGCTCGAGGTCCCCCCCGGCGAGAGCGTGATCGTACGGCTGCGCCTTACTGACACACAGCCCCGGGCGACCCCGGGCCTTTTCGGCGCGGTGTTCGACGAGCTCTTCGCCACACGCATACGTGAAGCCGACGACTTCTACCGCGCGATCACTCCGGGGTCCTTGAGCACCGATGAGGCCGCTGTGATGCGCCAGGCGCTCGCCGGCATGCTCTGGAGCAAGCAGTACTTCTCCTTTGACGCCGACTTCTGGCTCAAGGAGCACGGGGCACATCCGCTCGCGGGGGGCGGCAAGCGCACGGTGCGCAATCGCGACTGGTGGCACATGCTCAGCGACCACGTCATCTCGATGCCGGACAAGTGGGAGTATCCGTGGTTCGCCGCCTGGGACCTCGCGTTTCACTGCGTCGCGTTGTCGGCGGTGGATCCCGACTTCGCGCGCGAGCAGCTCAATCTCATGCTGCGCGAAGTCTACATGCATCCAAGCGGGCAGATCCCGGCCTACGAATGGAACTACGGCGATGTGAATCCGCCGGTACACGCCTGGGCAACGCTGTTCCTGCATCGTTTCGGACAGGTGCTCGGCGAGCCGCCGGACACCGAGTTCCTGAAGCGTGCCTTCCTCAAGCTCGAGCTCAACTTCAACTGGTGGGTGAATCGCAAGGACCGCGCGGGCAACAACGTGTTCGAAGGCGGCTTCCTCGGGCTCGACAACATCGGGGTGTTTGACCGCAGCGCTCCATTGCCGACCGGTGGCTACCTCGAGCAAGCCGATGGCACGGGCTGGGTCGCGCTCTTTTGCCAGAACATGGTGGACCTGTCCGTCGAAATCGCCGCCGTCGACCGCAGCTTCATCGACATGTGCGAGAAGTTCATCGAGCATTTCTTCTGGATTGCCGCCGGTATGAATCGCACGGGTCCGAACGGCATGTGGGACGAGGAGGACGGTTTCTACTACGACGTCCTGCGGCTTCCCGATGGCACGGCACGGCGGCTCAAGTTGCGCTCGATGGTGGGACTCATCCCGCTGTGCGCGACGAGCGTCATCGAGCAATGGCAGCGCGATCGGGTCGAGCCGCTCGCACGAACCTGGCAGGCGCGGATGCAACGCATGCCGGAGCTGCTGCAGAGCGTGCACATCACCGGTCCGGGACATCGGGGGGTTGCGGAGCGCGGCATCCTGGCGCTCGTCAACGAACAGCGGCTGCGCCGCATCCTCACGCGCATGCTCGACGAGAAGGAGTTCCTGAGTCCGTTCGGGATCCGGGCGCTGTCCCGCTATCACCTCGAGCAGCCGTACGAGTTCGACGTCGGGTCGCAGCGCTACCGGGTCGCCTATCTGCCGGCCGAATCCGACACCGGGATGTTCGGCGGCAATTCCAACTGGCGCGGGCCGATCTGGATGCCGGTCAACGTGCTCATCATCCGTGCACTGATCCAGTATTACCTCTACTACGGCGACAACTTCCGGATCGAGTGTCCGACCGGCTCGGGAAAGATGATGAATCTCTTCGAGGTGAGCCGCGAGCTGTCAGCGCGCCTGACACGCATCTTCCTGCGCGACAGCCGGGGTCGCCGTCCGGTGTACGGCGGAACGGAGAAGTTCCAGACCGATCCGCACTGGCGTGACCACATCCTCTTCTATGAATACTTCCACGGTGACAACGGCGCGGGACTCGGAGCGAGCCATCAGACCGGCTGGACCGGCGTCATTGCCCGGCTGATCCAGCTTTATGGCGTGGTGGATCCGCAGAAGCTGCTCCAAGCCGGCGTGCGTCAGCAGATACAGACGGCCGCCTGATCCTGCCCGGCCAAGAGGGCGATTGACCACCACGCCGCTCGTGGAAGCGCCGATGTGTGGCTCCCGCCCGGTATATAGTCCGGTGGACTGCAGCAAACCCCGGTGTGCGCCTTGGACACGCAGTTGGACACGCTTGCGCTCTCAGCCGACCGAAGCGCCGCGCGCTTCGAAGGCGTGGAGGAGCTCGGGGCCGGGCCGCCGCCACGCGACTCGCCCGGCAAGCGCGCCCCGGGCGGGATGTCTCGGATCCTTGGACCGGGCTTCATTACCGGTGCCTGCAGCGATGACCCCGGCAGCATCGGCACCTATTCTCAGGTTGGTGCGCAGTTCGGATTCCAACTCGCCTGGACGCTGCTCTTCACCTATCCGTTACTCGTTGCCGTGCAGGAGATCAGCGCGCGGATCGGACGGGTGACCGGGTGCGGTATCGCCGGCAACCTTCGCCGCCATTACCCGGGCTGGTTTGCGGTCAGCCTCGTCGGACTGCTGTGCGTCGCCAACATCATCAATCTCGCCGCCGATCTGGGTGCGATGGGCGCCGTGCTCAATCTGCTGTTCGATGCACCGCCGCTCCTTTATGTGTGTCTGCTGGGCTTCGCCTGTGTACTCTTCGAGGTGTTCACTGGCTACGAGCGCTACGTCCGCACGCTCAAGTGGCTGTGCCTCTCACTGCTGAGCTACGTGGTCGCAGCCTTCGTGGTCGAGGTTCCGTGGAAGGAAGTGGCGCACGCACTCCTGCGGCCGCCCGTGTCGGCAGCCCCGCAGTACGTGACTGCGGTCGTCGCCGCGCTCGGCACGACCATCACTCCTTACCTGTTCTTCTGGCAGGCTCAACAGGAAGTCGAGCATGGACGGCACGCACCGCACGCGCGGCCGCTGCTTCGCAGTGCCCACGAGGCGCCCGCCGAATTCACGCGCATTCGCATCGACACGGTGATCGGCATGGGACTGTCGAGCCTCATCGCACTCTTCATCGTGATCACGACCGCGAGCACCCTGCACGCGCAGGGCGTGTACTCGATTGATACCGCAGCCGAGGCCGCAGAGGCCCTGCGTGCGCTGGCGGGTCGTTTCACGTTCCTGGTTTTTGCATTCGGAATCGTGGGCGCGGGTCTGCTGGCGCTGCCCGCACTGTCCAATTCGGCCGCTTATGCCGTCGGTGAGATCTTCACCTGGCGCGTCGGCCGCAGCCACCCACCAGGGCGCGCCCGGGCGTTCTATGCGGGGGTCGCCGCGGTGACCGCCATCGGTTGCGCGCTGAATCTTTCACCCATCAACCCGATTCGGGCGCTTTACTGGAGCGCCGTGCTGAACGGCGTGGTCGCGGTCCCGCTCATGATCGCGATGATGCATCTGTCGGTCCGCACCAGCGTCATGGGCGCGCTCAAACCCTCGCGCGGCCTGCGCGCGCTCGGCTGGGTGGCAACGGTTGCGATGAGCGTCAGCGTGACCGGGATGATCGTAAGCTGGCTGGTCTGACAGACACCACGGTGCCCAGCCGAGCGCCCCGCCGTGGCCTAAGGCGAGAGAGAGACGCCCGGACCGCGACCCCGCGCCTCGGTGCGGGACAGGAGGCCGACCAGCGCGGTCGCCGTGCGTACGTTCATCTTCTGCATGATGCGCCGCCGGTGAACCTTGATGGTCTTCTCAGCCGCCCCGAGCTCAGCCGCTATCTGTTTGTTGAGGAGTCCGGTCGTCACCAGATCGAGCACCTGCAGCTCACGCGGGGTGAGGCTCGCGAGCCTACGGGAAACATCGAGCCGCTCCTGGTACTGGGCCCGCTGCATCGCATCGCGGGCGATGGCCTCTGCGACTGCGGCGAGGAGCTCGAGCCGTTGCACCGGTTTTGGCAGGAAAGTCACGGCTCCGGCTTTCATCGCCTGTACGGTGGTGGGGATGTCCCCCTGGGCGGTGATGAATACGATCGGTCGGGCGATGCCGCGCGCCGCGAGTGCGCGCTGCAGTTCCAGCCCGCTCATGGTTGGCATGCGCACGTCAGCGACCAGACATCCCGGGGTTTGCGGATCGTGATCGGCGAGGAACTCCTGCGCGGAAGTCCACGTGCTCACCGGGTAGCCGCTCACCTGCAGCATGCGTCCGAGCGCGGCCACGACCGCCTCGTCGTCGTCCAGCACGAAGACCGTTGGATGCGCTTCAGCAGACATGACTCATCCCTTCATCGAAGGCGCGGCCTATAGGGACCGCGCCAGTCCCGTTATTGTTTCGCAAGCGCTTAACAGATTATGCCGTGCAAAGGGCCCAATGGCCAAGCTTGAAGGCCTTTTTGGCCCCCCGAGCGAAGCCGTCTGCCGCACCGGCTCTCAACCGCCGCGTCGCTCGAGCTCAGGTCGGCTCGCCGCCAAGTCGAATCGCGTCGTCAATCGCGCTGACGAGCCGCGCCCGGTGCAGCGGCTTGGCGAGATAGGCCACCGCACCGTCCGCGAGGCATTGCTGCCGCAGCCTCGGCTGCTCGTGTGCGGTCACCACGATCACCGGGACGCGAATCTGTGCGCTGCTCAACTGGCGCTGCACGTCGCGCCCGTTCAGCCCGGGCATTTGATAGTCGAGCAACACGCAATCGGGACGGCGGACCTGCAACGCCTCGAGAAACTCCCTTCCGGAAGCGAATACCTCCACGTCGAATTGCGAGGCGTTCAGCATGCGCGCAAGCGCACGCCGGACCGACTCCTCATCGTCCACGACTGCAATCAAACGCCGTACGCCTAGCGTCACGGCGCCAGTTGGCAACAAAGCCCCGCGGCCGTGCCAGTGGACCTTCGACCTATGCGCGTCTATACAGCCGCGCTCGCGGTGAAGCGAAACACTGCACCGCGATGCGCTGTGGCGTTCTCCGCCCACAGCCGCCCGCCGTGCGCCTCGATGATCGCGCGGCAGATGGCCAGACCGAGTCCGAGCCCCAGCTTTTTCGTGGTGACGAAGGCCTGAAAGATGCGCTCGGTGTCCGCGGCTTCGATGCCGCAGCCGCAATCGGTGACCGAGCATTCGACGAAGCGGCCCGCCTCGAGCGGACGCGTTGCAATCCTCAGCCAGCGCTCCTTGAGCGGGTTCTCCGCCATCGCTTCGCAGGCGTTCACGATGAGGTTGAGCAGAACCTGCTGCAGCTGCACGGAGTCGGCGAGCACCGGCAACCCGTGCGGAGCAAGCTGCAGGTGCACCGAGACGTGCCGCGCCAGCAGGTCGCTGCGCATTAGTGCGAGCACATCGCGAACCACCTGGTTGAGCTCGACCGGGCGCCGCTCGATCTCGCCGCGGGCGAGCATCGAACGCAGCCGCTGGATCATCTCGGCGGCGCGCACATCGTCGCGGACGATATCGTGCAAGATGTCTGCGATTTCGCTCAACGCCGGTGGGTCGGACGGCAGGAGCTGCAGAGCCGCCTCTGCATTGGCCAGAATCGAGGTGAGCGGCTGCGCGAGCTCGTGCGCGAACGCACCCGAAAGCTCTCCCAGCACGGCAGCGCGGCCGAGGTGCGCGAGCTGCTGGCTCTGCTCGCGCGCCTGGTTTATCGCCTGCCGGCGCGCGGTGACATCGGCGCGCGTGACGACCGCGCCCCCTTCGGGGCGACGCAGCCGCTCGATGGATATTTCGTACCAGCGCTGACCCTCGGACGTGTCGCGCGAGAACTCGAGCTCGCGGCGAGCACTGCGGCCTTCCAGTACGTCCCGGACGCAGGCTGTGAGCTCCGCGGCCACGGCGTCACCACATTGCGCAGCCGCCGCGCACACCTCGAGGTAGTTGTGCCCGAGGTAGGCGCGCTTGATGGGGAAGCTCTCCGAGTGCTTGATGAAGCGCCGCCACGACTCGTTCGCCTCGAGAATGACACCCGTCTGATCGAGCACGGCGATCTGGTCGTGGACCGAGGCGAGCACCGCCGAGTGCAGCAGCTCGGCGCCGCGGCGCTCTGCTTCGGCGTGTCGGAGCGACGACAGATCGAATACGTACGCGGTACCCTCATCGACGGAGCCGGGAAACCTGCAACCGCCGATCAGCACCGGAATGCGCCGCCCGTCCTGCGCGATGAGCTCGCGCTCGAGCGGAGCTGATTGCGGATTGAGCCCGAGCCGCGTCGAAGCGTCGGGCGCGAAGGCGGCAGCGACCGGCGGTGTAAACAGCGTATCGATCGCTGCATCGCCCGAGCAGAGCGCGCGGCTCCCATAACCCGTCAGCCGGAAGAAGGCTTGGTTCGCATCGAGGATACGGCCGTCCGATCGCCACAGAATGATCGGCATCAGGTGGTGCTCGAAAATCGTGCGAAAGCGTGCCTCAGTCGCCGCGCTCTCCTCCTTGAGCGCCTTGCGCTCCTCGAGAGCCGCAGCGAGCAGCAGCAGCGAGACGCTGGTGAGCACCAGAAACAACAGCAGTGAGACGACGTTTTCGCCGGGCGTCTGTCCGACGAGGGGTCCCAAGCCCTTGAGCGCACCCCAGGTGGCGAGCACACCGAGGAGCAAGACGGAACCGCAGGCGCCGACGACCCCGAAGCGCACCGCCGCCCACAGCAGCATCACGAAGGGGGCATAAAGCAGCGCGGAGGAAAAGACCGACAGGCTTCGCGGAGCGACGAACGAAAGAAGCGCCACCGTGACGAGCGTGACGACCAGCAGGGACGCTTCGGTCGCACTTTTCATTCGAGCCGGCGGGGAGCCCTGCCGCACCCACAAAGCGCCATAGAGGATGAGCGGCACGACCGTCAGGTCGGCAAATGCGTTGGTCAGCGTGCGCGCCACGGCCGTGAGCCAGAAGGTCGGGGTCAGGTTGAATGCCACTGCCACAGCGGCCATTAATGCACTCGTACTCATCGGCACGAGCGCACCAGCGACTAGGATGAAAACGACGGTGGCGCGGATGCGGTCGAGGCGTCGCAGGCCGGGCATGAACGCGCGCAGCAACAACGCTCCCAAGAGCGCCGTGCAACAGTTGCCGGCATACCCAATCACTGCATGAGCGGTCGGAACGCTGACCAGTAACGGTTGCACCAGCAGGTGCGCTGGCAGCACCAGGACGAGATAGATCCACCAGGTACGGCGGCGCGCGAGCAACAGCGCCGCAAGCAGGATCGCGTTGGGGAGCCAGAGTGCCGAAACCGGCGTGCCAGGAAACACCAGCATCGCCCCGACGCGCGCCGCGGCGGCATAGGCGACGGCGACTGACGTTGCAGCAATGAGGGTCCCGGCGGCATCGCCCGCGAGCACTTGCGACGTCGACCGTGCGGACTCGCCCTCCCCTGCCGAGGTGCCCGCCACCGGTGAGCCGGTGGGCAGGACGTCCGAGACCCTGTTCATTTACGTAAGATCCCTCTGTCGACGGGCAGCCAGGGTGCGTCTGGTGCTGCCGCGAGCTCCGAGTGTGCACCGCAGCCGGCGCCTCCCGCCACCGTGAAGCCAGCGTCGCCCGACGAAAGTCCGCGTACGCGCCCCGGAATGTCATACTGGGCACGGACCACCGGGAGCCTCGGGAGAGGCCGCATGTTCGGAACCGGCGAGATCTTCATCCTGTTCTTCGTGACGCTCGGGCCTTTCAAGCTCCTGGGTCCTTTCGAGCAACAAACCCGCGACCTCAGTCCCGTAGCGCTGCGCGGGATCGCGGTTCGGGCCTTCGCCATCGGACTCACCGCTGTGATCGTCGGCGGCACCCTCGGGACGACGCTCGCCGCCAAGTGGATGATCTCGGTGCCGGCGATCGAAATCGCCACCGGCCTGACGCTCTTTCTAGTGGCCATTCGGCTAGTCCTCGCACCCTACGAGCCCTCGCCTGCGCTACCGCCACTACCCGAGGCGCCGATGGCGGCCGCGCTGCGACTTACCTTTCCGTTGGTCGTGAGCCCCTATGGCATTGCGGCGCTGATCGCGCTCCTCGCTTCGACGGATGATCCGGCGATGGTCCGTGCGACCTACGTGATTCTCATCACCGTCATGGTTCTCAACCTGTTGGCGATGCTCTACGTACGCAACATCATGCGGGGGCCGA
>Ga0187782_10003891_pt1 | contig 11143 bp, 12 predicted proteins | sample 0715_SJ02_MP15_2_FD_132454 | JGI IMG/M metagenome (GOLD analysis project Ga0187782, IMG submission 132454) | Tropical peat soil microbial communities from peatlands in Department of Meta, Colombia - 0715_SJ02_MP15_20_MG | ecosystem: Environmental > Terrestrial > Soil > Wetlands > Peat | place...
ATCTGAACTTCGGGAGAACCTGTGTCCTTGGCATGTTGCCGGTATTGCTCGATCAACGCGACCTTAGCATCCATCAACATGCCCCCTCCCCCTGAATCGACTGACCCTCTCTTGTCCTTTTCGTCTTCACTCGTCTTTTCCAGTCTAGCACAAGAGCGCGAAAAGAAAGCAAGGGGCAAATGGAAAGTTTTGAGGATCGGAGGTAGGCGAGAGAAGTCGCAGAGAGATAAGGACTAAGCCCCGGGATGACTGCCCGGCTCTGAGCAGGAATCGGGTGGATTCTGGCAGGGGCGCTTAACGACGCGAGCCCAAGGTGACGGACGACGAAGTTGGACGGCCTGTGCAAGAGTCACGCATGTGCGTGACGGAGGTCACATCGCGACAGGCCACCCTCCGCGAAAATGCCCACGTCTTTTGCGATTTTCGCTGTATCCGCAGCGCAGGTGGCTGAGTGTGGGTGAGCGCGTCGCGCAACCGATCTGCTTGCGCCGGCGTGCACGTGTGGCTGACGAATTTGGGGGACAGAAGACAGCGCGAGGAGAGCACGAGCCAACAATGGAATACCTCAATCGGGAGTGCCTTGCTGCAATTTCCCAGGTAAGCTTTCAGTCTCAACAGCCCTACCCGTGGGTCAGCCTTAAGGCCACGCTAACCCCGGAGGGTTACGAGCGCCTGCGACAGACCCTTCCGGAGGTCGCGCTATTTGAACGGCAAGTGGGCCGGAAGCGGGCTTACGGGCAGGCGCCGCATGACCGGAGCCTGCTGCATTACCAGCCCCGCCTGCCGATCGCTGAGCCCTGGAGGGAATTCATTGCCGAGCTGCGCGGCGACACGTACCAATCATTCCTGCGCCGGGTGCTGGGGCCGCGAACATTTATACCCACCTTCGAATGGTATTACGCCTGGGAAGGCTGTGCGGTGTCGCCGCACTGCGATGCCGCTCGCAAGCTGGCCACACATATCTTTTACTTCAACACGGAAGCGGATTGGGACCCGAACTGGGGCGGCCAGATTCTGATTCTGGACAGCGAGCGGCGCTTCAAGGCCCATTCCGCTCCCAGCTTCGATGATTTGAAAGTCGCCGCAGCAGTGGAGCCGCTCGGAAACGGAAGCCTGCTCTTCGAGCGCACGCCGCACTCGTGGCATGGGGTGCGTGCGCTGCAGTGTCCTGCCGGACATCTACGCAAACTGTTCATAGTCACCATCAACGTGCCCAGCCTTCAGGTCTGGTGGCGGGGAGTTCGGGGAAAGGATCCTGACGGTTACCGGGTTCGGCCGCAGAGAGAAGAGGAAACAGAGGCGGTCCTCCATCGGTGAAGTGAAAGGGAGTGGAAGAAAACAAGGGAGAGGCCCGATGAGCTCAATTCAGTTGACCCAGGAAACCGCGGCGAAGGAGCAGGCGGCACCGACTCTGGTGCGCAAGAAAGCGGTGCAGGCGCCGGAAGTGCTGAATGAAGCGTACGACTACCCGCGCCCGTCTTCGTTCTCCCGCGGCCTGCGGTTGGACATTAAAGGGGTGAGCATCTTGCTGATCTCCGGGACGGCCAGCATCGACCAGCAGGGCGCGACGGTCCACGCTGGCGACTTCCGCGCCCAGACCTGGCGCACGTTAGGCAATATCACCGCGCTCCTGGAGTCCGAGGGCGCCAGTTGGAAAGACGTAGTGCGCACCACCTGCTACCTTCGCGACATCGAACGCGATTACACGGACTTCAACGAAATTCGCACGCTGTTCTTCAAGGAACAGGGATTGGATCCGCTTCCGGCGTCCACAGGCATCCAGGCAATCCTCTGCCGGCCGGACTTGCTGGTCGAAATGGAAGCGATGGCGATCTTCGAGTCCGAACGAAGGGCCACGCGGCATGGCCATACGACGTAGGAGGGCGAGCCTCCTGTGAGGATCGCAGGAAAAATCAGCTTGGAGGATCTGCCGCGGATCGCCCCACTGCTGCTCCGCCAGACGAACCCGGAATATCGAGGCGATCGCACGAGAGCGGTCCAGGTGCGCGGGGCGTGCTTTGGGGGTGAGCGGCCCATGGTGATTGCCGGCCCCTGCGCGGTCGAAAGCTATGAACAGACATTAACCGTAGCGCGCGCCGTCCAGAAGGCAGGCGCCGACGCCCTGCGCGGCGGAGCCTACAAGCCACGCACCTCGCCGCACGATTTCCAAGGCATCGGGCCAGAGGGCCTGCACATATTACGCGCGGCGAGCGACGAGACGGGCCTGCCGGTGGTCACCGAGGTGATGGACACGCGCCTGGTGGCGCAGGTGGCCGAATTTGCGGACATGCTTCAGGTGGGCTCGCGGAATATGCAGAACTACCCGCTGCTGGCCGAGGTGGGACGAGCCCATAAGCCGGTGCTGTTGAAACGCGGCATGGCCGCAGGCCTGTGCGAGTGGCTGGGCTCTGCGGAATACATCGCCCAGCAGGGCAACCTCAATATCGTTCTCTGCGAACGGGGCATCAAGGCGTTTCCATCGGGAGAGTACTCTCGCTACGTGCTGGATTTGAATGTCATCCCCGCGGTGCGGTCGCTGAGTTTTCTCCCCGTGATCGTGGACCCGAGCCACTCGACGGGAGTAGCGTCCATGGTCGAGCCAGCCAGTCGCGCGGCGCTCGAATTTGGCAGCCAAGGGTTGATTATCGAGGTCGCCGAGGAAGCGGAGCGGGGGTGTGACGCGGCCCAAGCCATTGACGCGCAGACGCTGGCGCGAATCGTCAAGTTCGCCCGGGCTCACTCGACCGCAGCAGAAGTCCACGAAGCCGCCGCCAGAGCATAAGCAAGAAGATGCCGGGATCGCGCCGGCTCTGTTAAATGTCTTCGAAAAGGCCGCCGCTACACTTTCTCCCGACGAATGAGGGCAAGGAACTCAGTGCGGGCGCGCGCGTTTTCTCGGAATTCGCCCAGCATGGCGCTGGTGACGGTCTGGGAATGCTGCTTTTCGACCCCGCGCATGGCCATGCACAGGTGCCGCGCCTCGATGACTACGCCAACGCCGCGGGGTTCCAGGTGCTCCATCAGCGCGTGGGCGATCTGGCTGGTGAGCCGCTCCTGCACCTGCAAACGGCGCGCGAACATGTTCACCAGGCGCGGGATTTTGCTGAGCCCGACGACCTTGCGGTTGGGCAGATAGGCCACATGGCAAGTGCCGAAGAACGGCAGCAGGTGGTGCTCACAGAGACTGAAGAGCTCGATGTCGCGGACGATCACCATTTCGTCGTACTGGACGTCGAAGAGCGCGCCGTTGAGCAGCTTCTTGATGTCCTGGTGATAGCCGCTGGTGAGATGGCGCAGGGCCTTTTCGAAACGCTCGGGAGTGTGGCGGAGGCCCTGGCGGCTGGGATCGTCACCGAGCTGGGCGAGGATGCGGCGCATGGCATCGGCAATGGACTCGGTTCGAGGTTCTTTGTCGAGCACTTCTTCGGTGAATTTGGGCATCAGTCGTTCTCCCGGAATTCTCCCGCGTATTCAAAACTGTTCGCGCCCGTCTCTTCCAGGCCGACAGCGGCAAGGCGCGCGTGCGGGTAGGCGCGCAGCCGGTCGTAGACGACGCGACAGATATTTTCTGCGGTGGGGACGAGCGAACGGAACGCAGGAACCTGCTCGTTCAAATAGACGTGGTCGAATTCGTCGAGAATATGGCTCCCCACATAAGTGTCGAGGTCGGCGAGATTGGTCACCATCCCAGTCGAGGGATCCACGGGGCCGGTCACCGCGACATCGAGAACGTAGTTGTGTCCGTGGCCATGCTCGTTGGCGCACTTGCCGTAGACGCGGCGGTTTTCCTCCGGCGACCAGCCGGGCTGGTGCAGCCGGTGCGCGGCGGAAAAGCGGTAGCGGCGATGAAGAATGACCTTCATTCTGCGTTGCTCGCTTTAAGGCTCATTGGCCGTTTCCGATGCAGTCCACGAAGAGATCTGGCGTTTCATAGAGGCGCACGCGATGGAGCCGGCCCTGCCCTCGATGCCCTGGATTGTTGATGCGCGGTTCGAGCAGCTGCCAGATGGTCATGGCAATGGTCTCGGTGGTCGGAATTTTGCCGGCCAGCTCGGGGACCTCGTAGTTAAGGAAGCGATGGTCCATGCGATCGAGGATTTCGCGCTGGAGGATGTCTTTTAGCTCTTTGAGGTCGAGGACCATGCCGGTGCGAGGGTCGGGCTCGCCGGCGATAGTGACTTCGAGGACGTAATTGTGCCCGTGGCCGTGCGGGTTATTGCATTTGCCGAATATGCGGCGATTCTCCTCCGGCGAGAAGTCCGGGTTGTGATAGAGGTGCGAGGCGGAGAATTCGACTTTGCGCGTCAGATAGACCATTCGCGTATTCGCGGTTCAGGGGCGAACCGGATAGATGCGGCCCTTCCAGGCTATTGTGCCATTGGCGTGCCGCCAAGCAGAGACTACCAGCGCAGCGCAATACAGGAGCCTTCCCATGGCATAGTATTTGATGTTCGTACTCAGAATCGGGTGCGAGGCGCGCTCGCGCCACGAATAACCCGCGCCGGCCAAAAGGACAATGAATGCTGGCAACCATGCTCCGGGGACCCCAGTCCGCCAAGCCGTAAACGCGATGCCGAGGAGCGCCAACTCCGGGAGAGGCAATACGAGCAAAAGCTCCCAGGCCGTCGCCTGCGACGATCCGCCTACGAGAAGATAGAGATTTTTCACCCACCCTTCCCACATCGTAGCAAAGCTCCGATACATGCGTGTCTCGGCGATTTCCTGGCCGGGCGCGAAATGAATTTTCAATCCGGCCTTCTTCACCCTGCGGGCCAGCGCCACATCTTCCAGCACCTCGCCGGCAACAACGCGGTGGCCGCCAATCGCTTCGTAGGTATCGCGGCGGATGAGCAGGAACTGCCCGTTCGCCGCGGCTACGGGCGACTCCGGATCGTTCACCTTAGCGTAGGAGTAGCGCACGGCCAGCCGCGAGAAGACAAACGGGATCATGGCGCGTTCCCACCACGTCTCCATCACCTGCTTCGGCGAATACGAGACCAGCGCCGCGCCGCGCAACTCTGCGTTAGCAAGAGCGTGAGCGGCCGAGCCGGGCAGGTGGCGAACGTCGGCATCGGTGAACAGGAGCCAATCCGTTGCGGCGTCCTGAGCGCCGAGCCACGCAGCGTGATTCTTGCCCACCCAGCCAGGAGGAAGCGGTGAGGCCTCGATCACGCGAAGTTGTGGAATGTCAGCGGCAAGGCTGGCGAGGATTTCGGCAGTGCGGTCGGAAGAGCCGTCGTTAACGACGCGGATCTCAGCAATTTCCGGCTGGGCGGCGAGGGAGCGGACGGCGGTTTCGATCGACTGCTCCTCGTTGCGCGCGGGAACGATGGCGGTGATCGAATCTAGGCCAGCGGCGGTCATGGTTATGATTTCAGCGTGCAACTCGGAAAGACGACTATAATATATTTCGTGTTGCGAGGCGCAGTGATACGGAACGCCATCAACGGTCTGGTGCTGGTAACCGCAGTTGGTGTGCTGTGGCTCTTCATCACGCCGCTGTACCGCCAGGGCGAGCCCGCGCTTACCGGGCAAAAGGCTCCAGCGTTTTCCTTTACTCTGGACGGGAAGCCGATGAAGCTCGAAGACATGCGGGGGAAAGTGGTGGTGCTGAACTTCTGGGCTTCGTGGTGCCCACCCTGCGTGGAAGAAACTCCGTCGCTCAACCGGCTCCAGGCGAAGATCGCACCACAGGGCGGCGTGGTGCTGGCAGTTAGCGAAGATGAAAGTGAGCCGAATTACGAGAAATTCCTGCACGATCAGAACGTAAGTTTCCCCACTTGGCGCGACCCGGAGCAAAAGGTGAATCTGCTGTACGGGACCACGATCTTCCCTGAAACCTACATTATTGACCGCGACGGAAAGCTCGTCCGCAAAGTGATCGGGCCCCAAGATTGGGACCGGGGAGACAATTACGCCTTTCTCGAGGCCCTCTTGCAGAAGCAGTAGCCCACCCCATCTCCCCAAAATGCCGGCCGGTCCCGAATCCCGAAGATTCGGGACCGGGGGCGGAGTTGCCCGGCACTGAATGAGAATCGAACCGGACGCGTGAGACGATCAACGTGTCATCCTGAGACGCGCCAAGCGTTCCAATTATTCGAGCTCCTCCAATCCATTGATAGCACGTGGCTTACGGACACGGCCCGGCGTTCCCGGTTTGGACGCGAGTTTGCATTATCCGCTCTGGCCGCTTTCTATCCGGAAGCGTTAAGCCAGGAGCGCGGCCAGCCGCCGGTTTGCGGCACGTGCAAGCGCCGGCGGGCACGAGAACAGGAAACTCAGTGCTACAGAAAGATGCGGTCGCGAATCCTCCTCTCCCCAAGGCTTCGGCCGCCGCTGGATTAGCGGCGTTGTTCCCCGAGGCGACAGCAGTGCGAATCCCAGTGCGAATCACGGTGTTGCGAGGAGATGCGCGGGCGCTGGCGGAACGGACGGTAATCGAGTTTGGGACGGCGCGCGAGGTCCTGTTCGATTCCCTGCTCCCGCTGGAGTTTGAGGACCGGATACAAATCGAGAATTCGGACAGCTCACTTCAGACCGAAGCGACGGTGGTGGCCGTGCAGTACGACGGACGGCGCAAGGCCATCGCGGCGCGCTTCCTGAATCCGGTGAGCAATTGGATCATCAAGCCATGAGCACAAAAAGCATCGCGCCCTCTGCGGGCGCAACATTGACGATTCCGGCGACGGAGAAGACGGATGCTCCTCCGCAGCGATGGATAGAGGCGCAGCTTGTCTTCCCGGTGTACCGGGCAATGGCCGAGCAGTTCAATCTCCCCGGACCACCCTGCCGGATGGAGGATTTGACGGGGCCTGACCGGTGCGAGGAAATCCTGCGAGCCACGCGCACGTGGTTCGACGAGATGGACGAGCAGACCGCCGTAAACCAGGTGCGCCAGCTCCTCCAGGCGAACTACGCCGCGGCGGAGCGGAACCTGCGCGCATTTGCGTTGCGGCTGCTGCGGAAGCCGGCCAAAAAGCCGTCGGACCGCAGCAAAGTGGATTTCGTGATCGTGCAGTATTTCGCGGCGACGGCCCCTCAAAACGTGGCCACGCGCGACGTTTCCTATGCGGACACGGCGCAGGTGTTGCGGCCGATCCTGGGGAACGTGACGCACAACGCCCCGGAAGCGCTGCAGCCGCTGGAGGACATTCTGGAGGCGGCGCGTTCGGCGGGAAGTCTGGCCGAGCTGCTGCACTCAAACCTGCTGCAGCGCGGGCATCAGATCAAGGACGGCATGGGCGAAGCCTTCTACCGTCCTGAATCCCTAGTGGCGTTCTGCCGCTTCAATTATTTGCTGCGGCGCTCGTTTATCCGCTTGTCGCACGCGGACCTGCGGGCGACGCGGGACGCGCTCTGCCAGCTCGAAGGCTGCGGGATTACCCGCGTGGATTGCCGGGCAGCCGGACTGAGCGCAACCGAGCCGATGGCCGAACTGCACCGCATCTGCAGCGATTGGAAGCATCCCTTCCGCGCGGAATTCAGCGAATACTCGATTCCGACGATGCTGGAGCGGTTGATCGCATTGCGGACCGCGATGGAAGCCGCGCTGGCAGGCGTGGCAGCCAAAGCCCCAGCAGAAGCGGCGAAATCACAGGAACCCGCGCAGGAGCCGGCGCACGCGCCGGGGCCGGAAGCCGAGAAGGAGCCGGAGCAGGATCTCTCCGTACAATTGAACCCGGGTCCGCGGGTGGGGCAGCCTCAGAGCTCTCACCGTAGTTCAGCGCCGCCCCGGCCCGCGTTCCGCTCCGTGCTGGCATTGGCCGAGCCGCCGGCAAAGTCTGTGGCGGCGAGCCGCACGGCCGCGGCAACGGAAGCGCCGCGTACGCCCACATTCCGCGTGGCCGAGGCGTCAAACGAACCGCCAAAGATGCCGCTCAAGCCCCCCGCCCCGATCGTGAACGCGCCAGCAGCTCCGCCAAAGGCCGCGGAAACGGCAAAGGCGCCGTCGAACGGCACAGAGACGCTGCCTCAGGAAATCACCGAGCCGGACGTGGAGAATTGCTCGGAAAAAGTGTGGGAGCAACTCATCTCCGCGCCGCGCGACCGCGGGCGTTCGATGAGCACAATCCACATCGAGGGAGTGAAACTGCTGCTTTCATCGTGGGAAGTCGCCGCTTTCGTCAGCGATAACGGCCCGACGGCGAAGGACATCCGCCGCGCGGTCGTAGTTCGCGCCTTGCTGGCCGCGGCGCTCGAAGGCCACGTGGCAAAGGGAAATCGCGCGCGGCTGGCTTCAGCACTCAGCCTGGCTGCGAACGAGATGAACCGGCTGCAGGGCGCAGTAGAAAAAGCCAAGAGCGCAAAGCAGACGGAAGGCGCCGTCAATCTGGCCATGACCGCAAAACGGCTGCTCGCCTTCGTCGAACAGGCCGGCGACCTGCGCGTCTGACCATCACCCGCAAAGTTGACAGAGGACGCCGTGGAAACCCACACCCTGCTCATCGTCGCGGACGAGCCAGAATTCGGCCGGCAACTGACGGCTCGCTGGCAAATCGAGCCGCGCGTGCCCGCGCTCACGCAGGTTTCCAGCGATCTGTGGAATCCGGCGAGCGCCTCGGGCTATGACCTGCTGATTCTCGGGCCGCTCGCGCCCCATCGCGCCCCAAGCGTGCTGGAGTCGCTGGGGGCCGCGGGCGGGGCGGTACTGGCAGTGGCCGAAAACGAACGCGAGGCTGCCGAGGTTCAATCCCGCAATCCTTCAGCGCTGGTGGTGCTCAGGCAGAGCGACTGGGTGAGCGTAGTGGTTCTGCTGGCAGGACAAGTCCTGCGGCGCACCGCCGCCCAACGCCGGACTGAAGCCGCGGAGAACATCGCCAAGGTGCTCCAGAGGCGCGCGGCGCTGGGGCGCTACATGCTGGAGATGCGCCCAGCGCTGAACAACGCACTGACCTCCGCGCTGGGCAACGCGGACCTGCTGCTGCTGGAATCCACGGGGCTGCGGGGCGAGTCGCTGGACCGGATACGCACTCTCCACCGTATGATCCTGCGAATGAACGAGATGGTTCAGCGATTCTCATCCCTGGCTAGCGAGCTACAGCTAATTGAGAAGCCGTCGCAAATTGAGACGGAGGAGGAGGTGTCCGGACTGATGGCTGGAGCGGGCACCTCGGTTGAAGCCTTGTAAGAGAATGAAAAGAAAATGGTTAGATGTGTCTCAATTCTGGACGGGAGTAGCTGGGCTTGGCCCGTCGGTTGCATCTGTCAGTAAGGAGAACGTCCCCGCGCACCAGGGACGGGAGTGAGAAGGAAACAGGCCGCATGTCGGACGAGAAGAGCAACGGAACGAGTGGAAACGGACTCCTCGTGGTGTATCCGAACGAGGAAGTCTCCGTCACTCCGGAGGCGACGAATGAACGGCAGTACTGCGTGTTCCGCTCGGGGCGCGAGCGGTTCTCGCTGACTGTTCTGGACGTAGAAGAGGTGGTGGACTGGCCGCGAGTGACCCGCGTGCCGCTGGGGCCCCCATTTCTGATGGGTGTGTTCAACCTGCGCGGCTCGATTGTGGCCGTCATCGACATCGCATTTACGGAAGGGCGGCGGCCGGGCCTGCTGCCGAAGCATGTGGTCGTGACGCGAATCCGCTCTGAAAACGGCGACGAAGATTTGCAGTTGGGAATCGCCTCCGACGAAGTGATTGGGACTTACACGCTGGGCCCCGACGCATTGCTCGATGAGGCGCCGCCCGATGTTCCGCACTGCTGCGCAATGCTGCGCCACGACGATCGTCTGGCGCTGGCCATCGATCTGCGCAGATTGCTCGAGGTTTATCCCGTACCCGTCATCTAGACGAAAGGAATTTGGAGGTAGCCATGAAAGGTCGTCTGTCAAACACGGTGTGGATGCTCACGTTTTGGGTCTTCGCCGCGCTGGTAACCGTGCTCGGTCTGAGCTACAGCGCGGGAGCAAGATCGAACGGGGCGGCGCCATTTGATTTCACGGCGCTGCCGAGCCAGGCAGCCACGGAGCTCCTGATCGCCATGGTGCTTTGCCTGGGGACGGGAGTGCTGTGCCTGCGGCTGCTGGGCTCGCGGGTGCTCGATCCAGTGAGGGAACTCGCCGATTTTTCCGAGCGCATGGCCGCGGGCGACGGGAAGGCGCGCCTGGAAGTGGGTGCCGACAACGAATTCGGCACCATCGCGGAGAACCTGAACCGCGGCGCGCTGCGCATCAGCGGGAGCGGGCGGCCGGAGGGTCTGGAAGGACTGCAGCGCAGCATCTCCGACCTGCTCCAGGTGATCAGCCAGGCGGGACGAGGCGACCTGACGGTCCGCGCGAAGACCACGAATGATTCGCTCGGCAACGTGGTCGAATCGGTGAACTCGATGCTCGGCAACTACACGACGGCCATCGAGCGCGCGCGCAAGTCCGCGATGGACGTCATGGCCAGCGTGAACAGCATCCTAGTGTCTGCGGAAGAGATGACCAGCGGCGCGTCGCAGCAGGATCACGAGATCACCAACACATCGTCCGCCGTGGAAGAGCTGACGGTATCCATGAAGCAGGTGTCAAACAACGCGGAAGCGTCGGCGGAAGCCGCGCGGCGCGCGCTGGACGCCGCGGAGCAGGGCAACCGGGCGGTGCGCGACACGCTGGAAGGCATGCAGCGCATCCGGGCATCGGTGCAGGCCAGCGCGAAGAAGATCAAGTCGCTCGGCGACCGCTCGCTCGAGATCAGCGAAATCATCAACGTGATTAACGACATCACCGAGCAAACCAACCTGCTGGCGCTGAACGCGGCCATCGAGGCAGCACGCGCCGGCGAGGCGGGCCGCGGGTTCGCCGTGGTTGCCGACGAAGTCCGCAAGCTGGCAGAACACTCGCGCAGCGCCACGAAAGACATCGCCGCGCTCATCAAGGCCATCCAGGCGGAGACGAACGAAGCGGTGGTGGTGATGGAGGAAGGCACGCGCGAAGTGGAAGGCGGAGCGAGTCTGGCGGACCAGGCCGGAAAAGCTCTGGAAGCCATCTCCTCCGTGGTTCGCCAGTCGGCCGAGTTGGTGCAGGAAATCTCCCTGGCCTCCAAGCAGCAGGTGCGCGGCACGGAAGGCGTCGCGCATGCCATGCAGATCATCTCCAGCATCACGCGGCAGACCTCACAGGGTTCGCGCCAGACGGTGAGCACAGTCGGCCACCTGGTGAA
>Ga0187782_10003892_pt1 | contig 11143 bp, 8 predicted proteins | sample 0715_SJ02_MP15_2_FD_132454 | JGI IMG/M metagenome (GOLD analysis project Ga0187782, IMG submission 132454) | Tropical peat soil microbial communities from peatlands in Department of Meta, Colombia - 0715_SJ02_MP15_20_MG | ecosystem: Environmental > Terrestrial > Soil > Wetlands > Peat | place...
TAGAGTTTGCCGTCTGCAACGGTGGGCATGCCCGGCCACACGGAGTTGGTATCTGGGGTTTGGTACGTCCACTCTAAGGCACCTGTTTCTTCATTCAGGGCGTAGAGGTGCCCGTCCTTGTTCATTTCGTAGACGGTTCCATAGGCTATAGCTGGTCCAGTGGTGAAGTATCCAGTCGGATCGTCTGGCGGAGTATAGGTCCAAACGATTTGTCCAGTAAGCGCGTTGAATGCGTACATGGTATTGTCGTCAGTTCCGCCCCTGTAGAACAAGCCATTAGAATATGCGCCGTCAAAGATCATTGGTCCTTTGGTTAGTGTATCCCAGATGATTTTTCCTGTCGTCGCATTGAGACCGAGTTGCTGGTTTTCAAAGGAGCCTGCGAAGACAACGCCGTCCCCGTAGGTTGTGCCTATGCCTGCTTGCCCCCCGCCTGGGATGTACGTTTGCCAAGCGACATTTGGTGGATTTGATGGGTCCGAGAAGTTCCATGCAACGATGTATGAGTTTTCTTTGGTGTAGAACATTTTTGTTTCGGGGCTGTAAACGTTAGAAGTGAAAATACCTGTGTCCGCAGAAAACGACGTGCTACTCCATAGGATTTTTCCAGTTAATGGGTCAAGACAAGTGCCTTCTGCGACCAAATGGGATGAGTCAATTTCGTAGGCTATCGGCCAAGTTCTGTTCAAGGGGATAACGGTGCTCCATGCAATTTGACCTGCTTGGTTTATAGCGACGATGGAGTCGTTTGTTCCGACAAAAATCAACCCGTCGAAGGCAGTAAGGTCAGGCTGAATGTCGGGGACATCTGCCTTCCAAAGAATATCCGATGTGCTTGGTGCGGGTCCCGCGGAATAACGAGTGAAGGATTCATCCCCTTGGAACTGCGGCCAATCGTACTGATTCATGCTAGAGTTAGAAGTTGAGTTGCTTGTTTGCGCGTTAGCATTCATCCGAAAGACCAAAATCGAAGCGAAAACCGAAACAACGAATACGGTTAAGACGGCTACAGCTAAGATTTTTTTATTTCTCAAGAGCACCCAACCTTTTGGTTCCACAGAGGTTTCCACTTAATGGGTTAAAGCTTCGCCACCGAGCATCTATGACGGCTGATTTCACTATAAACTTTGCGGAAACATCCAAGTTTCCAAAAAACAGGTGCGGAGAAGCAGAAAAATGCTTTTTCTGCGGAAAACGTAAACGAGAAAGCAACCGCATAATCTTTTTTAGGTTGAAACGAAGCTGTTAGTTGAATAAGGATTGGTCAAGAGGGGGATTTTGGGTTGGCGAGTAAGGGTCCACTACTCATGACTTCTTGGCGGGCTACCGGTGCCTGCAACGCGCGATGCCGCTACTGCAACGTTGATGCGACAGGCCTGCATGCTCCGCGGGAAATGACTACTGCAGAAGCGCTGCATCTGGTTGATGAAGTGGCGAAGTTTGGAGTGCGCTGGTTCGGCTTGAAAGGCGGCGAACCCCTTATGCGTGAAGACATCTTTGAAATTGTTACCTACGCTAAAAGCAAGGGCCTCAACGTGTGCCTATTAACGAATGGGTGCTTTGTCGACGGAAAAATTTACGACAATCTGGTCAAGAACCAGGTTTGGACGTCCGTGAGCATCGATGGACCCGAAGAAATCAACGATCAACTCCGCGGCAAAGGTAGCTACAAAAAGGCGTTGGCCGCGATCGAGAAGCTGTCGGCTGCCAAAATCCTGAACGGGTTAGCCTGCGCAATAACAACAATAAACTACAAGTATTTAGACCACGTTGCGGAGTTAGCCGACAAATATGACGCTAACTTCGTCTGGTTCAACCATCTGGTACCGAGTGGAAGAGCAAGAGCGACGATGGAGTTAACCCCGTCACCTGAAGAGTACGAATGGACACTTAACCACATTTGGGATTTAACCGAAAAATATGAGGGCAAGTTCGAGATTCATGTTCATTGCCCACACTTCGCACGTGTCGTCAAGCAACGCAACATCTCTAACTTCGACGAGTGGTACGAACGCAAATTCCACGGAAAATGCACTTACTTCGCCTTTGGCGGTTACCTCAGTGTTACAGAAAACGGTGACCTAATCCCTTGCTTCTACACTGATCTTCAGCCCTCTGAACCCATGATGCTGGGAAACGTTCGACAGAAAAGCCTAACCACCGCATGGAAAGAGGTTCAGAATTCAAAGTATTATCGGAGTTTTCAAGATAAGAACCTACTCAAGGGTAAGTGTCACTTTTGCGAGTATCGGGAAATCTGCGGAGGCTGCCGAAACCGCGCTTACGCTTACACAAATGACATTTACGAATCTGATCCCGCATGCGCATACATCCCCGAAGTTCTGCGCAAAAAATAGCCCTGAATTTTCTCGGATTCAAAAGAAAACGCCTTTAAGCCTACAACAACCGAAGATAACGCAAGTGTGGAAATGAAAACAGCAGCCGCAATTTCCTTTATTCTTATCGTGCTGTTTTTAGTCTCAACCATTTTAGCAAACGTCAGCTTCGCCAGTCAGCAAGATTCAAGCGGATGGCCCATGTTTCACAGCGACCTTGAGCATTCTGGCTATTCGTCTTCTCAAGCACCTAAATCCAACCAGACGCTGTGGGCATTTAACACTGGCGGACAAATCGGTTCACCTGCCGTAGCCAATGGAGTCGTCTACGTCGGTTCATACGACCACAAAGTTTATGCGCTTAACGCTTCTAACGGCACGGTTTTATGGGATGCGGTAACAGGGGCTGTTATTATTTCTCGTCCCGCCGTAGTTGATAATGTGGTATATATTGGTTCTGAGGACCATAACCTTTACGCATTTGACGCTTCAAACGGCCTTAAACTATGGAACTTCACAACGGGATTTTACGTTGACAGTGACCCAGCAGTTGTCGGCGGAGTGGTTTACTTCGGTTCTGAGGACGACAATGTTTACGCCTTAAACGCCACCACAGGAGCTTATATGTGGAACTATTCCACAGGCAGTAAAATCATGATGTCTTCTCCTACTGTGGCCAATGGAATAGTCTACATAGGCTCAGAAGATGACAAAATCTACGCGTTGAACTCTTCCAACGGCGGTTTTCTTTGGAGTTACACAACAGGCAATCAGATTGTATCTTCACCCACAGTCGATAACGGCATAGTCTATGTGGGGTCGGATGACGGCATGGTTTATGCTTTGAACGCTCTTAATGGCAAGTTAATTTGGAACTTAACAACTGGTGGCCCTATCTACTCATCTCCTTTTGCCGCGAATGGCCTTGTTTACACAGGGTCGTCAGACACCAAAATTTACGCTATAGACGGTTTGACGGGGAAAGTTGTATGGAATTTTACGACTGGTGCTGCAGTGGCTTCGGCCCCAAATGTCGAGGATGGGGTGGTGTACGTTGGTTCAGAGGACAACAAGCTTTATGCTCTGAGCGCCTTATCGGGAGATCTACTATGGACGTACGCTACAGGTGACTTTGTGATCTGCCACCCCGCTGTGGCTCAAGGCTTAGTTTACTTTGGTTCATATGACGGAAAACTCTACGCTTTAGATGCTTCGAGCGGCAAGTACATTTGGAGTTTTGCAACTGGAGGAGAGATCGATTCCTCACCAGCAGTGGCTTATGGCTTAGTCTACGTGGGGTCGCATGACGGTGAAGTATTGGCTTTGAATGCGTCCACTGGAATGGTCGGATACAATTCTGAGATGCACAACAACGTCGTTTGGGCCTTCACGACTGGTGGTATGGTTATGTTTTCTTCACCAGCGGTTGCGAATGACGTGGTATTCGTTGGTTCCTATAATGGCGACGTTTATGCGTTAAACGCTACGACAGGGGCCGATGTATGGAGCTACAAAACTGGCGGCCCGGTGGTTTCTTCCCCTTCGTTAGACTCCGGAGTGGTCTATATTGGGTCTGAAAATCACAACGTTTATGCTTTAAACGCTTCATCGGGTGACCTCATTTGGAATTTCACAACCGGCGGCCAAATTACTGTGTCTTCTCCAGCGGTTTTCAACGGCAGAATTTACATCGGTTCAAACGACGACAACGTTTATTGCCTGAACGCATCAAATGGAGCATTTCTATGGAAATATGAGACAGACGGCTTCGTTGTTTCATCGCCTGCCGTCGCCGAAGGCAACGTTTACGTTGGCTCATATGATCATAACATTTATGCTCTGAACGCTTTGAACGGCAAGCTTGTGTGGAAGTATGCGACGGGCGGGGGCGTGGTTTCGTCGCCTGCGGTAACGGACGGCTTGGTTTTCGTGGGTTCTGATGATAACCGTGTTTATGCGTTGTATGCATCCGATGGCAAGCTTGCATGGAGTTATTTGACAGGAGGAGAAGTGGCATCTTCACCAGCAATAGCTGGCGGGTTGGTCTATGTAGGCTCATACGACGGCGAAGTCTATGCCCTCAACTCTAGAACAGGCGCTTATGTGTGGAGTTACAACACCGGAAACATGGTTGTTTCATCGCCTGCCGTCGCCGAAGGCAACGTTTACGTTGGCTCATACAACAACGTTCTTTATGCGTTCGGTTCTTTGGCATCGGTGTCAGGCGCCAAGTCGCAGATTTCCTTGATAGCTGTTTCGTTGACTGTCGCATTGATTGTAGTTGCCGCTTTGCTTTTAGTTGTTTGTCTCCGAAGAAGAAAACGCTTGCACACCTGAGGTTGTAGCCCTTTATAAAACCCATATTTGTTGGGGAATTCGCAACAAATACTAGATCCACCCACTCCCAGGTGAAGCGAGAAGCTCGAGGGCCTAGGATGATTTTTGTTTCTCGACGAGTTCAGCTTTTGTTATGTCCAGAACTGAGAAGCCTCTTCTCCTGATCTTGGTACTTACCTCTATCTTGAGCCGTTTCTGGAACAGCGGAGCATCATTGACAAGCGTATGGAACTCGATATTGCTCACCGCGGTGCCTGTTTCTTTGCTTTTTCGTCTAATTGTCTCTAAGAAGTCAGAGTCAACTTTCTTGCCTAGCCAATCCTCGCTTAAGTAGTCGGTGTCGACAACGATAATTGTGGCTTCGTAGCCTTTTCTGGTGAAAGCCTCAAGGTTCGCGTCCTCTCCGAGCCCTTTAAGCGGGAAAATCATTTTAACGCCGAGTTCATCGCAGATCGGCTTAAGCATGCTCATATGCACTGCGGCTTGGTCCTCCTCTGCGCCCCACGCTATACCTTTAACGGATGGGTTAAGCTTGATGATGGTTGTCTTGAACTCTTCAACGAAGCCCATCATGGAAACCGTAGGTTGATTGACAGGCAAACCTAACGCTTCAGCTTGCAGGGCGACAATTTCAGGGTTAACCTCATGTGGAACATCCTTGTATGGCTTCATTCGCGATAACTTCATGATAACGGAGCCAGCGAGGCTCTTGATCTTGTTCGGCTTAGGACGCTCAGGCTCCTTGAAGATGAAGTTTATTAATGTAGTAACTTGGTTCCCCTCTGAGACTGCGGCCGAAAGCGCTAAGTAACTATCTTTTCCCCCCGTCCACATTGAGGCAACTCGCAAAATCTCCCTCGAGAGAAGCCTTTCAGCCCCACATTATAAAAACATAATGGTTAAATTTGGTCTCTAACGCGTTTTTCACCTAGTGCATGGCTCTAACAAAAAGTTAAAATTCGAAAGACAATATGCTTAAGAACATGCATCCAGAATGAACCGTTTCATTCTAATAGCTGAAAGTGTAAGCCATGAACACAACTAAAACGAAGATAGCCCTCGTCAACACTCCACTTCTTGAAGGAGCAGGCGATCATCCACTTTTCGCACCTCTCGGCTTGGCATACATGGCTGCTGTTTTAGAGCAGAATAATTTTGAAGTTAAAGTTTTCGATTGTCCCATCTACGGGATTGATCATGAAATTTTAAAAAAGGAACTAAGCGCTTACCAACCCACCATAGTCGGGGTTGGTGCTATGACTCAGACCTATGAGTCAGCCCTCAAAACAGCCTACACTGCAAAGGAAGTTTGTCCCGACGCCAAAATCGTTATGGGTGGACCGCATGCAACCTTCCAAGACAAAGATATTCTCACACAAGAAAAGGTCGTGGACATTATCGTCCGTGGCGAAGGCGAAGAAACTCTGCTGGCACTTGCAAAGCAACTCGACCTTCAAGACATCGGTAGCATCAAAGGCATAACTTTCCGAAACGGCAGTGAAATCGTCCAGACGCCTGCGAGGCCATTCATCAAGGACTTAGATGCCCTGCCACGCCCAGACTACAAGCAAATTCCAATCGAGAAGTACCGCATCAACGGCAAGAGGATTCTGCCCATAATCTCGAGCAGAGGATGCCCGTTTCAATGCTCATTCTGTGTCGCGTCCGAAATGTTCGGTCGCACTTTCCGAGCTAGAAGCCCTAAAAATGTGCTTGACGAAATCGAGTGGCTTAAAAACGATTACGGCGCTGATGGCATCCAGTTTCAAGATGACACGTTCAGCTTCGACAAGAAACGTGCCATGGACATCTGCGATGGCATGATTGAACGCAAAATCAACCTTAAGTGGGGCTGCGGGACTCGCGCCGACGTAACGACCAAAGAGCTTTTGGAGAAGATGCACAAAGCCGGCTGTGACGAGATCTGCTTCGGCGTTGAATCAGGCTGTCAAAGAATCCGAGATTCACTCAAGAAGAAAGTAACTACCGAGCAGTGCGAGAACGCTATCAAGTGGTCTAAGGAAACAGGTATATTCACTACGGTGTCGATAATCTTGGGGTACCCTGGCGAAACACTGGAAACCGTGCAGGAAAGCCTTGATTTTGTTAGCAAGGTGCAGCCCGACAGCGTCTGGCTGAACATCCCAACTCCTTACCCAGGCACAGAGTTGCGTGCCATAGTGCAAAGCAAGGGCTGGAAGATGACGAACGACTGGAACCGCTACAACACGATGAACCCCATCTTCGAGGACCCTGATCTGCCAGCGGAAGAAGTGCTCAAGGCGAGGCAAGACTTTTACAACAAATTTTATTCTGTGAAGTATTTCCTGCGCCAAGCTGTAAAAGGTTACTTGCAAGGCAGCGTTTATAGCAAAATCATGGCTCACACCGCTGCCAACTACATCATCATGAAAACCTTGAGCCACAAGTAAACGGTCTTTAGCTGGTCTTCTATGCTTTTTTCCATGTTTTCTTTGCTCCAGTTGTTTAAACGATATGTTTATTATGCTACTTGGAGGCTTTAAGTTTCAACGGATTGGGAATCACTTGACTAAAGCTGTTGCACTCAAAGAGGGGAAATCCGGCGTTTACGATACTAGGGAAAACTGGCCACCTTACACTTACAGGGATTATCCAGACATCAAACCAGAAACCTATCATGCTTTCATGAAGTTTCTAGACACTGAAAACAAATCAGGCAGATTGATGGAGCTTTAGCCGTGGATTTCAGTATGCGACTCTAAATGCGCCTTCTGCTATTTCCCAACCACAGCCACAAGCAAAGTGAAAATCGAGCCGTATCTTGACTTGCTTAAGAAAGAGCTTGAAATGTACGCCAAGACCAAGTACGTCAAGACCAGCTGGTTTGATGAAATCGTCTTGGGAGGCGGAACACCCAGTGTCCTGTCGGCTGAGCAGATGATTGACCTCATCGATTTTTGCAAAGCCAACTTTAACATCAACAAAGAATACTTTATCAAAGTAACAGGCTCATCAAAAACCCTTGCGCTACCCAAAATCAACAAACTGGCCGAGTACGGCGTTTATCAGATGGACATGGGCGCGCAAACTTTCGACGACAAACTACGCAAGCTGCTTTGCCTCCCTGATTCCGCGGCTGATGTTGAAAAAGCGATTCGGCATGCGCGGAAACTTGGGCTTTGCGTATGTGCTGACTTGATGTATAACCTTCCAGGACAGACGATGCAAAGCTGGATCGACACACTCAAGAAAGTCATCGAACTCGATGTCGAAGTCGACACCTACTCACTCCACGTAGATCCGGGCACTACACTGGAGAAAATGATCAAAACAGGCATTTCACCCCCCGTCGGAGATGCCGAATACGAGAAACAGATGTACCTAACCGCCTACAACATGCTTACAGCCGCGGGATACAAAGCCGTCGGTCACGACCGCTTCAGCCGTGTCGAGTGGCACTTCCGTGAGAATTGCCTAAACGGTTGGCCATGGGGAGGTATCTTGACCACGGGCGCAGGATGCTTTATGGGTTACCTACAGCAGTTCAGCTATTCAAACCTCGAAAACATCAACGACTACATGTCAACAGTGAAAGCTGGAAAGCTGCCAATAAGTAAATTGTCGGAATCCACAATCGAGGACATGATGAGACGCACCATGACGAGACTTTATCTGCGGCTACCGGTCAGCAAGAAAGAATTTACGGAGAAATTCGGCACGAATCCTGAAAACGTTTTCCCGAAGCAACTTCAGAAACTTAAGGATAAAGGCTTGATCGAGATCGACGACAAAGAAGTAAGAATAACAAAACTGGGCGAAATCTGGAAAGGCAACATCGCATGGGAATTCGCACCCGCCTAAAAAACCATTTTAATCTTATCCTTTTTAAATGCTTTAGAGAACCATGAAGAAGGACAACAACACGGGTATTCTCCGATTGTTGTTCTTCAACCATGGGGGCGATGCCTCTTTAAACATAGATAGAAATGGGGTTTTAAGAAACAGAAGGGATTTGGGAGTGCTGGCTATGCGTTGGGGTTTTGGCTGAGTTGCTGCAGTGCGCGGAGTCGTTTTGTCATGTTCGGGTGTGTTGAGAATGCTTCTACCACTTTATCGCCTGTTGTTAGCTTCTTGTTGAGTAATTCTTGGACCATATAACTTGCGTCGAGACTTCTGGAGACTTGAGATGTGTCGCCTGGGTCGGTAATGAAGAGACATTTGAAGGCGCTGACACCGTTTGGCTTTCCTCTTGCCGGTTTCTTATAGTTGGCGATTTTTGCTAGAGCCGTTGAAAGCTTCCACGCGCCGTTGTCAACGACTTGGACGCTGTTTCTGTCAGCGAAATACTCTCGTACCCTGCTGAGCCAAAGCGTGAAGAACGTAAGCAGATAAGAGAACGCCATCAAAGCAATTCCAATGACCGCTCCATTACCATTGCCGCCGCCACTTCTGCCTCTGCCTCCGCTTCCTCCTGAAGAAAACATTCCTGACCACATCAGCGAGTAGCCGAGGTACATGAAGATGGAAGGTAAGGCTGAAACTGCCATCATGACTTGGACGTCTTTGTGCCTTAGGTGTCCGAGTTCGTGTCCCAGAACTGCTTCAACCTCGTCGATGTTCAACGTTGAGAGTAATCCAGGAGTGACTGCGACACGACTACCTGTTAGTGGTGAACCGTATGCGAAAGCGTTAGGCACTGGAACCTGCGCTAGCATCAATTGCGGTGCTTTGATGTGGCATTTTTGGCTTAGGTTGTTAACAATTTGGTTTAGCTGCGGGTTCTCCGTGGATGAAATCTTTCGAATGCGGTAAACAGCTCCAAGCAAATACGGTGCAAAAAGCCATTGAAGGACATTTATGACTACCACCAATATGCCGACGACGATTATGTTGAAGACACCGAAGTACAGCATAATGGCTGTTAATACGAGCGTTGACAAACCGATGATTATCGTCATGGTTGCCAACATTGAGAGTCTAAGCTGAGCTAAACCCATATTTGGTCAACTATTGGCATGCGTAGCGCACGCTTATATTTCTTACCCAAATCTGAAGCCTTTTTTCAAGGAGATAATGCCCAGTTTCCTTGATCTATTTAACAACAAAATACTTGCCGCACTAGCTGCTATAATTCGAAACGGCGAGTTATCGATAGTGTTTAATATTAAAGTCGAATCCATTTATTGATCACTGGAAATCACAAAATGGTGACATTTTAGATGTGCGAAAACGAAACAGACACTTTACAAATCGAAATCGACCCAAAGGCTCTTGATTATTTAAAGGTAAAAGGCGATATTTTCGTACTCACGGATGTTCAAAACCCGCAGTATTCGTATTGCAGAATAAAAGGTTTCGAAGCCGACCTCAAAATCAAGTTTGAAGAGTTCGTTGAATTCTGCACGGCATATCCTGAACCTCAACCAAACGTAGACAGCTCGAAACCAGAGTTGATAATTAATATATTCAATGTTAACAACCCGTTAAACTCGTTGCCTTCAAACCTAGGTTTCTATGTTGCTCGATCCGGTTTCGCCACAGTGGATGATTGGTTGAAGACGTTGAAGCAGGATGAAATTCCTGAATGTTCATCTGGGTACAAGAAAACGTATTACTTGTACCACATCCAAACATTGTAAAACTCTTTGCCACTTTAAGACCATGCTGCCGCCATCATGCTTACTGCCCTGAATGGAAAATTTTAAAAGTGATCGACGTTTTATGTAACAGCCTGAAAATTTATCGAAGATGAATAAAATGAGGAGAATTTTTTCCCTAGTTCTTCTAGGATTATTATGTTTATCCATTCTTGCAGCTTTCACGCCAAAGTCAGACGGTCAATCAACAGTGGATTGGTGGAGCAGCTTCCGTCATGACTCAGCTCACTTGGGCTTGTCAACTTCAATTGGACCCACAAACAACACGCTTCTCTGGAGTTACACAGCGGGTAGCGCAATAGATTATAGTTCTCCCGCGGTTATGAACGGCATAATGTACGTCGGCTCGGATGACCATTACCTTTACGCTTTGGACGCTGCAACTGGAGCATACCTTTGGAGTTACAAGACTGGAGCATCAATCGATTCTTCCCCAGCAATAGCTAACGGCGTCGTCTACGTCGGCTCTGAAGATCACAAAATCTACGCAATAAACGCCATTTCAGGGCAAGAACTCTGGAGCTACAGCACTGGCGGCCAGGTGGAGTCATCTCCAACTGTCGTTAGCGGCGTGGTATACGTGGGCTCAGACGACAACAAGGTCTATGCGATAAATGCTCAGACAGGTACTAAGGAATGGAGCTACAGTACCGGTAACGCTGTGGTTTCCTCTCCTGCTGTTGTTAATGGATTTGTTTATGTTGGTTCCGAAGACGATAACGTGTACTGTTTGAATGCTCAGACGGGCGTTAAGCAATGGAGCTATGCCACTGGCGACCAAGTCGACAGTTCTCCAGCGGTTTACAATAGCACGGTTTACGTAGGATCAGA
>Ga0187782_10003894_pt1 | contig 11140 bp, 8 predicted proteins | sample 0715_SJ02_MP15_2_FD_132454 | JGI IMG/M metagenome (GOLD analysis project Ga0187782, IMG submission 132454) | Tropical peat soil microbial communities from peatlands in Department of Meta, Colombia - 0715_SJ02_MP15_20_MG | ecosystem: Environmental > Terrestrial > Soil > Wetlands > Peat | place...
ATCGTCACCGACCACTCCGACTACGATTACCGCCGCATCGTTCAGGAATCGCAGTTGGTGGTGGACACGCGCAACGCCACGCGGGGCATGGCGACAAGATTGTGCGCTGCTGAAACCACGCGCCACGGGCCCCAACTTAAGCCCCGGAAAGGGAAATCTATCCCCGCCAGGTGTATCGTTTTTGCATGGCCCGCGCCGGGGGTCGGCTACTGGTCCCCCAAGTCCCTTGTAAGGCATTGACACTTCGTGCTTTATCGCTTTATTTTCAACCGCAGGAGTGGTCTTTGTCGTGCATATATAGGGTCGTCGTAGTACACTTGGCGCAAGCAGCTCCCCCAGGATTTCCATTGGTTCAACAAAGCGAAAAAAAAACTTTTGCAGGCCGGCCGGTGTTTGAACCGTACGGCGGAAACTGATTATGGGATCTTCGGTACCTGCACCAAACCTGTTCTCCTCACTTCCCAGGTGGAAAACGCCGTGGTCCGAGTTTGTCTTCGGCTATGGCGTACAAGTCGTTGCGATCGCGATTCTTGTCTGGATCCCGGTGCTCCATCCCGAAGTTCTTGATCCCCCGGCGCGCGATTATCACGCGATCGAGTTAGTCCCCACGCCGGTCCCGGTCAATCATGCGCCGCAGCAGCAACTGCCGAAGCCGGTGCTGGTGGCGAAACTCGACCCTCCGCCCGCGGCTCTGCGTCTGCCCGCGCCGCAGCCCAAACCGAAAGCGGCGGAAGATGCGCCTGCTCCCCAAGTGAAGATTCCAACCAGGAAAATGGAAAATCTGCCGCCGCCGACCGCGCCGGTTATTCCAAAAGCTGTCAGGACCAACGTGTTCTCGACTGGAAGTTCCGCGCCGCAGACCATTGAGCGGCCGGCACAGCAGGTGCAGACGGGCGGATTTGGCGATCCGAACGGTGTCCCGGCGAAACTCAACACCGGAAAATCCCCCGTGAACATTGCGCAGGCGGGCGGCTTTGATCTGCCCACCGGACCGGGCTACGGCAACGGAACCGGAGGCGCCAACGGCGCGCGGGGGGTGGTGGCCAGCGCGGGATTCGGAAGCGGCGTCGCCGTTCAGACCCCGTCTTCTCCCCGAGGCACGGTACACCAGGCTGGCTTTGGCGATGCCGACGTTCCCGCTCCTCCTACGGTGCAGTCTCGTCCCGCGGCGGTGACAATGACACCGGCGGAAATCATCTCCAAGCCGGTTCCCGTCTACACGGCCGAGGCCCGCGCCAAGCGGATTGAGGGTGAGGTGCTTCTGGAAGTAACCTTTGAGGCGTCAGGGAAAATCGAGGTGTTGCGGGTCATTCGCGGGCTGGGGTATGGTCTAGATGATGCGGCCATACGGGCCGCCGAGCAGATTCGGTTCAAACCCGCGCTTCAGGATGGCCGGCCCTCGGACTCAACCGCGGTCCTGCACATCATTTTCCAACTGACGTAATGGCAAAAACAAGAAGAAGGGTTTTATGCGAATGGTGCGGTTCGGCCCAGTAATGTTGTTCGTGTTGCTGGCGTGCTTTCTGCCGGCAGCCTCTCAGGATTCGCCTGCCGCTGCAGCGCCGCCTGCGCAAGGTTCGAACCCAGTTTCCGGTGCGCCCGCCCAGAGTGGTGCGCCGATGCCCGCAGCCAGTCTGACCTTGAATGACGTGGTCGAACGAGTCGTCCAGCGAGAACATCTTTTTCTGGCGCAGATGCGCCACCTCCATCCCCTGGTCGAGACCTACCTGCAGGACCTGAAGAACGACAGCTCGGGAAATCCTATTCCGGTCAAGGACAAGTATTTTCTCGGCCGCCTCGACATGACCGAGGGTCCGGAAGACACTTCCTTTGTGGGCCAGCCGGGATTCGGCCATCGGCTGGTGACCAAGCTGACCGGGATTTACTCCTTGCACTTTCTTCCTTTGGGCTTCGCTCAGATGGTTGTGCTCGACACCGATTTTCAAAAGAGGTATTACAACTTCAATTTCGTGCGCCGCGAATTTCTCGGTGACGTCCGCTGCCTGGTCATCGATGTGCAGCCCAAAGAGGGCGATAAGATTCCCCGATTCATGGGCCGGATCTGGGTGGAAGACCAGGATTACAACATCGTTCGCTTCAACGGAACGTACACCCCCCACCCCAAGGTCAATTTCTTCTTCCACTTCGACAGCTGGCGCCTGAACCTGCGCCCGGGAACGTGGTTGCCGGCGTACATCTACACCGAGGAGTCGGACCTGAAAACGGGTCTGACCAAGACGCTGAATTTCAAGGCGCAGACGCGGCTGTGGGGATATGACCTCAAGGGATTGAGCAAGACGGAGGAGTTTACCCAGATCCTGGTGGATTCGCCGCAGTCGGTGAAGGACCAGAGCGAGACGGCGGCCGACGCGACTCCGGTGGTGGCCGAGCGCATGTGGGAGAAGCAGGCCGAAGAGAACGTGATTGAGAGGCTGTTGAAGATCGGTCTGCTCGCGCCTCCGGGAGAGGTTGACAAGATTCTGTGCACCGTGGTCAACAATCTGCTGCTCACCAACAACATTGACCTGCAGGGCGACTTGCACTGCCGGGTGTTGCTGACCGCGCCGCTGGAATCGTTCACCATCGGCCACACCATCGTCGTAAGCCGCGGCTTGCTCGACGTGCTTCCCGATGAATCCTCGCTGGCCATGGTGCTGGCTCACGAACTCAGCCATATCGTCCTGGGCCATCGCCTCGATACCACGCTCGCTTTCGACGACAAGATGTTCTTCCCCGATCAGGAGTCCTTCAAGCGCCTCGACTTCCGGCACAGTAATGCGGACGAGGAAGCCGCCGACAACAAGGCGTTGGAGTTATTGAAGAATTCGCCGTACAAAGACAAGCTGGGCAATGCCGGTCTGTTCTTGAAAGCCTTGCAGCAGAAGGCGCCCGATCTGCCGAATCTGATCCGGGCGCACCTGGGCGACAGCATGGCGGGGGGCAAGGGCGTCCGCATGTCGAGCCTGCTGGCAGCGGCTCCGGCGCTCGACGAAAAGAAGCTCGACCAGATTGCCGCCCTGCCGCTGGGCGGCCGCATCAAGGTCGATCCCTGGAGCGATCAGGTGGAACTCTCCAAGGCCAAAGCGGTCGCACTGAACTCCGCCAACGAGAAGATGGAGTTCGAGATCACTCCGTTTTTCCCCCACCTGACGCGATTGTCCAACGGAGGCACGGAGAAGATGGCGCTCACTACGTCCTCGCCGGTTACACCGCCGGCCGCACCAGCCACGCCTGAGCAAAAATAGTTTTGTGAAAGAGAATGCGCCGGCTGGCGCGAGTTTTCAGACCTGCGGTAGCAGTCACCTGGGTTCCTAAGCGTTAGCCAGCGAAGTACCTGCCGGACTCAGGCGGCTGGGCAGCCTCAGGGTTGCCATCGAGCGCGCCACGACGACACTTATTCTCCGCCACCTGTCTTTTGGGGATTTTACGAAGTAGTTACTGGATGGCACTACCCACTTGCGAGAAAACGTTGTTGGCATTGGAACCGATGAGCCGCACCGTGCCGATAACAATCACCAGAATCACCGCCAGCATGACGGCATATTCGGCGATATCCTGACCGCGTTCATCATTCCACAGTTGCTGCAGCAGTTTTGCCACGGGGGCTCCTCGTTTCTGGCCAGATCCAACGACACGGAATTACGCCCGCTCTAATTCCGCACTCTAAATTTCAGGCTGGTCTAGGTCGATATGATAATGGCTGGCTTGCCTCTAGCCAATGGCACAATGGTGCCAGGGTCCCCATGGCCCCCCACCCGGAATTCAGGCAATACTCTTGAGCGGCAAGGCTTGGTTGACGGCAAACAAAGCCAGTTCCAGCCGGGTCGAAACCCCTAGTTTGTCGAAGATGTTACTGAGGTGATGTTTGACGGTGTCTTCGCTGATCTTGAAATACTCTGCAATCTCCTTGTTGGCGTATCCAGCAACCACCGCCGAAACAATCTCCAATTCGCGCGGCGTCAGCCCGAATTTCCGCTGCCGCGCCTCGTCGACCGAAGACTGCATCAGGGTACGCAAATACTGCACCAGGTTTGAGACGCTCTCGCGCCCCACCCAGTATTCTCCCTCCATCACGGTGTGAATCGCTTTCAGCAACAGTTGCGTGGCCGAATCCTTGAGCACTACGCCGCGCGCGCCCAGTTGCAGCGCCTCCACGATCTGGCTCTTCTCGGCCGCCGCGGTCAGCAGAATAACCCGCACCGGAGAAGCACCGGGGGCGACACTGAGATCGCGCAGGGCTTCCAGCCCGGGATGCTTGGGCATGGCCAGATCGAGCAGCAGAATGTCCGGTTTCAGTTGTCGCGCCAGCTTCACCGCCTCGGCACCGTCGGCAGCTTCACCCAGGACTTGGAGGTCTTCTTCGGCTTCCAGCAACCGCCGCAGACCATCGCGGAAGATGGGGTGGTCATCGGCGATCAGAATGCGAACGGTTTGCGCTTTCCTAAAATTCATGGGGCACTTCCTCGCGCGGCAGGGTAATCTCTAGGCGCGTTCCTTTTCCGGGAGTTGATTCTACCGTGAGTTCGCCGGCAATCAAACGCACCCGTTCCTTAATGATCATAGGTCCTTTGCCCACGCTCTCCAGTTGATCGTGGTTGAGCCGCCCGGCGAAGGGGAAGCCCTTGCCGTCGTCTTCGATCGTAAGATTCCACTGGTCGCGGCTGCAGCCCAGCCGCACCAGGGCCTGACGCGCGCCACTGTGCTTTCTGACGTTAACCAGTCCCTCCTGCACGATGCGGAGGACTTCCCGGCACACGCGCTGCGGCATATCCAGTTCCTCGACCTCAGTAACGAAGCGGGCGCTGATGCCAGTCTCGCGCTGGAAGCGCTCGACCGCGTCGCCCAAAACGCCCAGCAGCCGTTGCGCGTCCACGTCGATGGCTTTCATCTGTTGCATCAGCTCGCGCAGCTTGAGCACTTCCTCGCGGAGCAGCCGCTGGATGCGCCCCAATTCCTCGCTGATGGGCCGCTTGGCTTCGGCCTGGCGGCGCAACACATCGACCTGCATTTCGACCGCGATCAGCGACTGCACCGCGCCATCGTGCAGTTCGCGCGCCACGCGGGCGCGCTCGGCCGCTCCGGCCCGGCGGCGCAGCCGGTGTAAAAGGTAAACGTTGTAAATCGCCGGTCCGACCTGCTGTACCAGATTCAGCAGAAAGCGCAGTTCCTCCTGCTTCTCGCCTTGCCACAAGGGGTCGAACAGGAAGACGCGCCCTCTCCATTCTTCTCCGAACAGGAATGCCACCGTAATCAGCGAACCGAATGTCTGCGCATCGCGCAGACGGGAAATGGACGATGGGTCGGCCGCGGGCACTGGGTTGCCGTCGCGATCGAGCGCCATGATAAACCAGTGCCCCTTCTTGCTTAGGGCATGGCAGACTTCTCCCGGGAAATCATCCAGATAGGTGCTAGCGTCCGCCGGCTTCGAATCCAGCCAGCGAAACTCGCCGAACCCTCCGTCGCTGGCCTTGTCTAACTCACCCAGAAAAACCCGGTGGCTGTGAGATTCCTGCGAGGCTACCAGCAGGCGCGACGCGCCATACATGGCCCCGGTTTCCTGGAAGATCCGCTGCATGGTTCCGGTCAGCCCGTCTTCGACCCGCACCCGGGACAGAAAGCGGGTAATAACCGCTTTTTCGGCTCGCAGGCTTTTCTGCTGCTCGGCCAGATAGCCCAGGAGCAACCCCATCACAATCAGGTAGACCGAGAGCATGAACAGACGCTCGGGTTCGAACTCAGGCAGGTTTACCCGTAAACCGAGGAACTGCCTCAGCGCCGGCGAACCACCCGGACCCAGCCAGCCGTGGAGCAGCACAAAACCTCCCATCCACAGCAAGGCCACTTCGGCAGCGGCCGTGCCCAGCGTTTCCCAGAGACCCCAACGGTAGGCGGCCGCGGCTAAGACGAAAAAGAAAAACAGAAAGAAGGGGCTTCGGGGTCCTTCGGCGAAAATCGAAATCAAGGCGGGCCATACAATATCTCCCGCATGTACCAGGACGCGAAAAGCAGCGGTGGACCGCTGCCGCCGCCGCAGCAGCATCATGATGAGAATGCCGTTGGCCAGATAAAACACGAACAGACCATAGGCCGCCCACGAATGGCCCAGTTCGGTTGGGTCCATGCGGATGGCCGTCAGCGCCGCGGCGGCCAGAAACACACGAGCGGTCGCCAGCCAGCGCTCAATCCGGCGGGTCTCGCCCGGATCCGGCGCAATTTGCAATCGCCACGACTGCCGGTAGCGTTCAGCGTAGGAAGGCAATTCGGTCAATCTCCGCGGCAGGCCAGGCTGTGGCGCACAGGAATGAACCGAAAAGCGATGACCGACCAGCAACGCGTTCGGCGTACGCCGCCCACCTGCCCCAGGCTCCTTTAGGCTTCGACAGGCTAGGTTACTACAGTAACCACGATCGCTCCACTTCCCCGGTCTAGAATGGCTGCGGAGGCCGTGGCTTGAGCAAATTCTCCAAGGTGTGGCTGGCAGCGCTCATGGCGGCCCTGGCGACTGTAGTATTGGCAGCCCTCTTTCTGCCTCGATCCTTTCGGCTGACTGCCCTGAGCGATCTGATCCAGTGCTTTCTGTTGCTCTCTGGCGCTGCTTCGTTCGTTCCCCTGGCACTGCGCTCGCGGGGACGCATGCGGCTGTTCTGGTCGCTGGTTACTCTGGGCATTGGTTTATGGTTCTCGTACCAACTGCTGTGGACCAACTACGAGCTCGTGCTGCGCCGCGACGTGCCCGACCTTTACGCCGGAGACATCGTTCTTTTCCTGAACCTGGTTCCCTTGATGGCGGCGTTGGCTTTGCGTCCACATGTGCGGCAAGATGAATATGCCGCCCGTCTGGGACGTCTTGACTTCGCACTTCTGCTGGTGTGGTGGTTTTATCTTTACGTTCTACTTGTCATTCCCTGGCAATATGTCGTGCCGAACGTAACGGCGTATGCTCACAACCTGAACGCGGCCTACAACTGGGAGAAGTTGGTCGTCCTCGCTGGCTTGGCAGCCTGTTGGATAACCAGCAAAGGCCAATGGCGCAGGCTGTATGCCAGTTTGTTTTGCGTTAATCTCAGCTACTCCGCCGGTTCCACCTTTGCCAACTGGGCTCTCGAGCGGAAGACGTATTACAGCGGCAGTCTTTATGACATCCCGCTGGTCGTTGCCATGGCCGGCCTTACCTGGGTTGGCTTGTCGACCAAGGCCGACGCGCCTGAGGCCGAGGGTAAAGTCTCAACCGTGTACGGCGTGTGGGTTGCCCGCTGCGGCATGATTGCCGCGTTCTCCCTGCCTCTATTGGCAGCCTGGACTCTGTCCGATACCAGGATTCCTTCGCGCATCCGCATGTTCCGGTTGGTACTGACTCTGGTTGCCGCATTCGCAATGAGCATCATGGTCTTCTTCCGCCAGCATCGTCTTGACCGCGAACTGATGCATCTGCTCGACCATTCGCGGAAGTCTTTTGACACTCTCAAACATCTCCAGGCACAGATCCTGCAATCGGAGAAGCTGGCTTCGATCGGGCAACTGGTCGCGGGTGCGGCGCACGAACTCAATAACCCGATCACCGCCATGCTGGGCTATTCCGACTTGCTGCTTAGTACCCAGCTCACCGCCGAACAGGAGCCTCTAGCCGCAAAGATCGGCCAATACTCCCGGCGTACCAAGGCGCTGGTCGCCAGCCTGCTCAGCTTCGCCCGGCAGGCACCCGGGCCGAAGACGCTGATTGATCTCAACACCCTGGCGCGCACCGCTGTCAAACTGGCACAACCGCAATGGGAGCCTCTCCACATCGAAGTGCGGGCCCAGTTCGACGCCGCCCTGCCAAAGGTGCTGGGAGATTCCAATCAGTTGCTTCAAATGTGCCTGCAACTGGTGGGAAACTGCCTTCATATCATGAGCGAGAGTGGCGGCAAGATCCTGACCGTGAGCAGCCAGCGGCAAGCCGATGCTGCCGTGCTGCAGATCTCCACTGGCACCGCTCCTTCCCCCTCATCGTTGGGCCTGCACGCGGCCGATCCGGAAGACAGCCTCGGCCTGGCCGCATGTCAGGGCATCTTGCAGGAACATCATGGTCGGATTTCATGCCAGCGGCACGACGATGGCACGTTGCTGCTGCGCGTAGAACTACCCGCTGCCGAAAGCGCCTCAACCCACTCCGAAGAAACTACGGTAGCGGTATCGTGGCAATCGCAACCGTTCGTTTGAGTTGACCGCAGGCCGCGTAGATATCGCGGCCGCGCGGACGTCGCACAAAGGTTGGGATTCCGGCTGCGATCAACACTTGCTGGAAAGCGGCTACCCGCTCGGCGGCGGGAGTGGAAAAGTTGATGCCCGGCCCCGGGTTCAGCGCAATCAGATTCACTTTGGCGCGCATCGAGCGCAGCAACTCCGCGACTTCCTTGGCGTTCTCGGGCGCATCGTTGACTTCATTGAGGAGCACGTATTCAAAGGTGATTCGTTCGCGATTGCGCAGAGGAAAATTGCGCGCCGCGGCCAGCAGCTTTTCCAGATTCCATTTGCGATTCAGCGGCATCAACCGGGTGCGCAGTTCGTCATTCGAGGCGTTCAGCGAGATGGCCAGCTTCGGCCGGACCGGTTCTTCGCCTAAATCATGAATGCGGGGCACAATGCCCGCGGTCGAAACGGTCATGCGCGATTCGGCCATGCCGACTTCCTTCACCAGCAGACGCACCGCCTTCATGAAATTGTCGTAATTGAGGAACGGCTCTCCCATCCCCATGAAGACAAGGTTGATGCGGTCCTCGGGTGGCGAGACTTTCTGCTCCTTGAGCACCGCGCACACCTGGCCCACGATCTCACCCGCGCTCAGGTTTCGTTTCACGCCCAGCAACGCAGTCAGGCAGAATTGACAATCGACCGCGCAACCCACCTGGCTTGAAATGCAGATGGTGGCTCGATGCCAGCCGCGGCCGGATGCCATCGTTTCGCCGGCCTCCGTTCCATCCCCAGCTTCGCCGCCGTCGCCTTCCGGCATCCACACCGTTTCCACACTCTGGCCGTCGGGAAATCCGATCAGATAGCGCACCGTTCCGTCCTGGGACACGAATTGTTGTTCGATCGCAGGCAGGCCGATCGAGACGCCCTTCTCTGTCAACCTGGCTCGCAGTTGTTGCGAAAGAGTAGAAATCTGATCAATCGAATCCACGCGCTGGCGATACACCGCCTCCACAATCTGCTGCGCTCGGTAAGCAGGCTCGCCTTCGCTCTCGACGAGCGCGGCGATCTCGGCGTGGTCCAGCCCGAGCAGCGCGACTTGTGTGGAATTGGTCATGAACTGGAATCGGCAGGCCGGCCTGACCGAACCTCGCCAGGCCAACTATTAGCAGCTTACCCCAAGTGCCGAACAACCACCTAACTAGCTGATTCTAAATCACTAAACTATTCTCGCACAGCCGCCGCCCGGGTTCAGAATAATTGTGTCAGAATAGTAGAGATCCTTCCACAGCACGTCTACTGGGGTTGTACAAGTAAGTTTCATACAAGCAGGAATGCACTCATGGCCCGCGAAGTTCGCAGTATCCGCCGTCAGGCGCTGCCCAATGATCTGACGATCATTACCGAGCAGATGCCGCACATCCGTTCCGCTTCCATTGGCGTTTGGCTCGAGACCGGTTCCCGCGACGAAGACCCCGAATGGAACGGAATCTCCCATTTCATCGAGCACATGGTGTTCAAAGGCACGAAGCACCGCACGGCGGAGGAAATCGCGCGCCAGGTGGATTCGATCGGCGGCAACATGGACGCGTTCACCGCCAAGGAGTGCATCTGTTTCAACGTGAAGGTGCTCGACGAACATATTCCGACGGCGCTCGACATCCTGAGCGATCTGGTTCTGAATCCCGTCTTCGATGCCAACGATATTGTCCGCGAGCGCGGCGTAATCCTCGAAGAAATCAAAATGGACGAGGACAATCCCGACTATCTGGTGCACGAAATTTTCACCCAGAATTTCTGGAAAGATCATCCTCTCGGCAAGCCTATTCTCGGCACGAAGGAAACGGTAAAGCGTTTCGAGCGTGAGACGGTGCTTGAGGCCTACGCTCGCCGGTTCGTGCCCGGAAATATCATCGTGTCGGCGGCGGGCAATCTCGATCATGACCGCTTCGTCGAGCTGGTGACGCGGCACTTCGAGCACATGAAGCCAATGAAGAATGGCTTCCATTCCTCTGCCCCGAAGATCGCGGCGCGCATCATCCTGCGCAACAAAAAAGCGCTGGAGCAGGTGCAGTTGTGCCTGGGCGTGCCGGCGTATCCGATCGCACACGAGAAGCGCCACGCCGGCTATGTTTTGAACACCCTGCTGGGCGGCGGAATGAGCTCGCGCTTGTTCCAGAACATTCGCGAGCGCCAGGGACTGGTCTACTCCATCTACAGCGACCTCAACCCCTATCGCGACACTGGATGCCTCGCGGTTTACGCCGGAACCTCGCTCGCGTCAGCGGCTAAAGTGGTGCAGTCAGTGGTCAGCGAATTTCGCAAGCTCAAGACCGAAGCGGTGCAGGAAGAGGAATTGCGCCGCGCGAAGGCCCAGCTCAAAGGCAGCCTGATGCTTTCACTCGAGTCCAGCACCGCCCGCATGTCGAACCTGGCCCGCCAGGAAATGTATTTCGAGCGCTACTATGATCTTGACGAACTGATCGAGCGCATCGAAGCCGTGACCGCCGAAGAACTGGCCAGTCTGGCTAACGAGTTCTTCAAGACTGAGGCAGTCGCCGTAACTGCGCTGGGGAACCTGCCTGGCCTGAAAATCACGCGCGATCAGCTGTCCTGCTAGGGAGCGCGAACCTTGCCCGTGAGCTTTGCCGTTGTCTGGCGTTCTTGCGCTGGGAGTCAAGAGTCCCAAAAAGTTGCCCAGTATGGCACGAACGGGCCATAGAAATGGCTCGGAAACGCCAAGCTTTTTCTGGCCTTTGACGGCTTTTCGAGGCATACTAGGCGCAGAGTCGTCCCCCCAGGACCGGCCCCAGGGATCTCTATGTCCGAGCCAAAAACCTTCGAGCCCAAGACATTCGAGTCTAAGGCGTTAGAGACTAAAACGAATCGGCAGTTCCTGACTGCGCCGCCTGGGCGCAGACCCGCCGAGAGAAGTCAGCAGCGCCTGATGATCGGCGCACTGGTTCTGCTG
>Ga0187782_10003895_pt1 | contig 11138 bp, 8 predicted proteins | sample 0715_SJ02_MP15_2_FD_132454 | JGI IMG/M metagenome (GOLD analysis project Ga0187782, IMG submission 132454) | Tropical peat soil microbial communities from peatlands in Department of Meta, Colombia - 0715_SJ02_MP15_20_MG | ecosystem: Environmental > Terrestrial > Soil > Wetlands > Peat | place...
TCACGTGTTTGTGATCGCGTTCTTCACGCGCTCGGTGATGGCGGCCGGAAGGTTTTCTTTACGCCAGATGCGGATGCGGGAATTGGTCCGAGCAGGTGATCATCGCTTCCGGTTGATCCACGTCCGAGGGGCACCACGTCGGTTCCTGCTTGGCTGCGGCGTCCGGCTGCTCGAGCAGTTCGCCACGGATGACGCGGACGTTGGCCGGTGCCTCGATCCCGATTTTGACGCTCGTGCGCCCCGTGCGGATCACTTTGATAAGAATTTGGTCGCCAATCTGTATCGTTTCGGCCCTCTTGCGAGTGAGTACCAACATTGTTGACTCCTTTCAGCTCCCTGTTTTTGAACGATGCAGCCGCATGGAGTCGAACTCGGTCAGCTCAATGCGACTGATATTGACACGCTTTGCCGTCTCCCTTTTGCGAAGGCTGTGCCAAACTCTGGCAATGTTCTCCTGTTCAGTATTGGGTGTAATCGTAAGACTTTTTACGGCAATGTATTACGTGCAATTGAGTGACAATTCCTTTGCTGCGGGGCGTGCGGTTTCTGCGATTGATTGAAAGGAATTGCTGGTAAGGTCTGCTAAAGATTCGTGCGCGAAGTCCGCGGAAATCGGAGCCGATCACCGCCCCCATTGTAAAAAACGCGACACTACTGTTGTAAAAACGTCAACAGTTCGCCACGAATGTCCGCTACGAAATGACTAGATTAACGAGTCTGATTCTTCGGTAGGTCCTGTAATGCCTCAGATGATCGCGGTATGGCTGTTGCATATTTGATTCAAGGGCGCCGTGTGAATTCGAAGTGAAGCACAACGAGCCTCTGATTCGGTGAAATTGACGCCTTTGGAGCGCAGACATGAGGAATTTGCAGTTGGCGGCAGGACTGGCTGCGGCCGTCCTCGCCAGCGCGGCGGGGACGCAAGCCCGCGCGGACGTGTACGACTATGGATACGGCCCGGTTTACGGCTACCCGGTCGTGAGCGGGACCAGCACTTGTCCGACCTGTCCGAGCGGGCAATGTTCGGGGACCTTTTACTCGCCCACTTATTCATCAGGCTATCCGATCTACAGCACGCAATGCCCCAACGGTTTGTGCGGGGCGAACGGCACGTGCACGAGCGGCACATGCGGCGTGCGAGGTCAATGCTCCGGGGGCCAGTGCTCCGGAGGCCAATGCTCTGGTGGTCTGTGCACGAGCGGTCAATGCACCAACGGGAGTTGTCGTAGCGGGCGTTGCGGAACTTGCCCCAGCGGTGATTGCGAACGCGGACATTGCAGCGGCAACTGCCCCAACGGACAGTGCAGTGTTCGCTACCGAGGCAGTGATCCGCTGAGCCGACCTGCTTCGCCAAGCTTCGATCGCTCCGATTACGGCCCGCCGGATGCGGCGTCGTATCGTCCGACCTACTCGGATCGGCCCTTTTATCGCGACTCTCGTGACCGGGATTATCGAGACGCTCGTGACCGGGATATACCGGTCTCGCGACGCTCCTGGCGGAGCGACCCGCGGCCCAGCCGCGACAGCGAACTGGAAAGCCCGTTTTACAACTAACGAGCAGCACTTCGCCGGCGCCTCTCCGGCACCGTGACGGGCCGCTGGAAGCTCTTTCGGCGGCCCGTCTTATGTCACTTGCTTTCCCCGCCGAGCTGACTATACTTACGCGTTCGCCTGCGGGGCCGGTACCAAAAGAGCCCCGTCACGGCGAAATTGTCGGCCACGAAATGAGGTTGGCGAGGGGTTGGCGAATGTCTCGCGAGTGTGAAATTTGTGGCAAGAAAGCCGTGCTCGGCAACCAGGTGACGATGCGCGGCAAGGCGAAATACCTCGGCGGCAACGGCCGCAAGACGACGGGCATCTCGCGCCGACAGTTCCGCCCCAATCTGCAGCGGATCCAGGTGCAGGAAGGGGGCTCGGTCCTTACTCGTCGGGTCTGCACGCAGTGCATTCGGAGCGGACGCATCGTCAAGGCCGTCGTTCGCAAGCCCTTCACGCTGCCCGTGGCCACATGACCGCCCGGCTGACTCGCGACGACGTGGCGAAGGTCGCCCTCTTGGGTCGGCTCAAACTCTCGGCCGACGAACTCGAACGGATGACCTCCCAACTGGCCCGAGTCCTTGAGTACGTCGACATCCTCAACGAAGTCGACACCGAACCGGTCGAGCCGCTGGCCCATCCTGTTGAATTGGCGAACGTCTTTCGCGACGACGTCGAGCAGGCGTGCCTGCAGCGCGAAGACGCTCTCGCCAACGCTCCCAAGACCGACGGTCGCTTCTTCGTTGTGCCGGCGATCCTCGACGGCAATAACTAAGGACGCTGCCGCCGCGTTTCGTTCCAAGCCGCGCGCAGGTTCCGGCCATAGGACCAGCCTTAGGACAGAATGGCATGTCGATTCTCGAGGCGACGGCTTCGCAGTTGCTCGATGCGATTGCGTCGGGAACGTCGTCGGCCGTCGAAGTGACGACGGCGTTTCTCAATCAGATCGAGAGGCATGACAGCACGATCGGCGCGTTCTTGCACGTCGATCGCGTTGGTGCCCTCAAGCAAGCGGCGTTCGTCGACGAAAAGCGGCGGACCGGAAAGCCGCTCGGCAAACTCGCGGGCCTGCCGATCGCGATCAAGGACGTGGTCTGCACACGGGAGCTGCCGACGACCTGCGGCAGCCGCATTTTGGAAAAGTTTCTCCCGCCGTACGACGCGGAGATTATCCGCCGGCTGCGCGACGCGGACGCCGTGATTCTCGGCAAGACGAACATGGACGAGTTCGCGATGGGCTCGTCCACCGAGAACTCGGCTTTTCAGGTCACGCGGAATCCTTGGGATCCGTCGAGAACGCCCGGCGGCTCGAGTGGCGGGTCGGCGGCGGCCGTCGCAGCCGGAATGGCGCCGCTGGCGATCGGCAGCGACACGGGGGGATCGATCCGGCAGCCGGCCGCGTTTTGCGGCGTCGTGGGGATGAAGCCGACGTACGGCCGCGTGTCGCGCTACGGACTGGTGGCGTTTGCCAGCTCGCTCGACCAGTTGGGGCCGTTCGCCTCGGACGTGGCTGGGGCCGCAAGTCTGCTCGAAGTGATGGCCGGCCACGACCCGCGCGACTCGACGTCGGTCGATCGGCCCGTTCCCGAATACAGCCGCACGCTCGAGCAGCCACTGTCGGGGCTGCGGATCGGTCTGGCAGGGGAACACTTTGCTGAAGGGTTGGATCCGGAAGTCGCGTCGGCTGTCCGCGCGGCCGCCGACGTTTATCGTTCGCTCGGGGCCACGATCGTCGACGTCACGTTGCCGCATTCCAAGTACGGCGTCGCCGCCTACTACTTGATCGCTCCCTCGGAGGCCGCGAGCAATCTCGCTCGCTACGACGGCGTCCATTACGGTCACCGGGCGGCCAAATTCGACGGGCTGATCGATATGTACGCCACCTCGCGCGGCGAAGGGTTCGGCCCAGAAGTGAAGCGGCGGATCATGCTCGGCAACTACGCCCTCTCGGCCGGTTATTACGACGCGTACTATCTGAAAGCTCTCAAGGTCCGCCGCTTGATCCGCAACGATTTCGACCGCGCGTTCGAGGCGTGCGACGTTTTGTTGTCGCCCGTCACGCCGACGCCCGCGTTCAAAGTCGGCGAGCTGGTCGACGATCCGCTGGCGATGTATCTCTCCGACATCTATACACTGGGCGCGAATCTGGCGGGGCTGCCGGGGATTTCGTTGCCCGGTGGATTCAGCAAGAGTGGCCTGCCGATCGGCATCCAGCTCCTGGGGCCGCCGTTCGCGGAAGAGACGCTGTTGCGCGCGGCCCGGATGTTCGAGCGTGAAACGCCCTGGCATACGAAGCGGCCGACACTGCAGGTGGCGTCATGACTTATACCACCATTTATAGCACCGTCGTTGGACTCGAAGTCCACGTGCAGCTCTTGACGCGAACAAAACTGTTTTGCGGTTGCGTGAATCGGTTCAACCCGACGCAGCCCAACGTGCAGACGTGCCCCGTCTGCCTGGGCCTGCCCGGCAGCCTGCCCGTGATGAATCGGCACGCGTTCGAGTTGGCCCTCAAGACGGGGCTGGCGCTCAACTGCAAAATCCCCAAGCTCACCAAGTGGGACCGCAAGCAGTATTACTATCCCGATCTCCCCAAGGGCTATCAGATCAGCCAGTACGATTTGCCCTTCAGCTCCGAAGGTTGGCTGGACATTGTGATCGAAGGGCAGGCGAGCCGGACGCGGCGGATTGGCATCATTCGCGCCCATCTTGAAGAAGACGCCGGCAAGAACTTCCACGACGAATCGGGACGCGGCGGCGAGAGCCTGGTCGATCTCAACCGCGCCGGCACGCCCCTCTTGGAGATCGTCACCAAACCCGACATTAACACGCCGGCCGAGGCACATGCCTTTCTCGACGAGCTGAAATTGTTGCTGACGTATCTCGAAGTCTCGGACTGCAACATGCAGGAGGGGAGCCTCCGCTGCGACGCGAACGTGAACTTGCACATTGCCGTGAACAGCGGCACGGTCGCGACCCCGATCGTCGAGATCAAGAACCTCAACAGCTTCCGCGGCGTCGAGCAGGCCATTGAGTACGAATCGCGGCGGCAGTTCGACGTCTGGAAAGAGACCGGCAAGAAGCTGGGAGAGGTTTCCAAAGAGACCCGCGGCTGGGACGCCGAGCGAGGCGTGACGTTCGGCCAGCGCGGCAAGGAAGAGGCGTCCGACTATCGCTACTTCCCCGATCCCGACCTCGTGCCGGTGACGATCGAAGACTCGTGGCGCGAGCAGATTCGCGCCGGCCTGATCGAGTTCCCGGCTGCCAAGCGTCAGCGCTTCGAGACCGCCCATCATCTGTCGCACTATGACGCGTCGGTCATCGTCGCGCAGGGCCGATCGTTCGCCGACTATTTCGAGCGAGTGGTCGCGGCCTGCGGCGACGCCAAACAGGCGGCCAACTGGCTGACGCAAGACGTACTCCGGGAGATGAAGGAACGCCAGCTCGCAATCGAGACGTTCCCAATCTCGGCCGACGTGCTGGGAGCGCTCTTGCAGCGCATCGTGGCCCGCAAGGTCACCGTCAACAGCGGCCGCATCGTTTTCGCCGCCCTGATGGAACGTTCGACCGGCTCGCAGCCCGCGGGCGTGGAGGCCGTCGACGCGATCATCGGCGAAAAGGGTCTGGCGATCACCTCGGGCGCCGACGAACTGGCGCCGATCATCGACGCGGTGCTAGCGGCCAACGCCAAGATCGTCGCCGACGTCAAAGGGGGCAAGCAGCAGGCGATCGGTGCGCTGATCGGTCAGGTGATGAAGCAGACAAAAGGGGCCGATCCACAGGTTGTCCGGGAGATCCTGCAAAATCGGATCGCGGCGCTATGAGGATGTTTTGATGCGGATTGGGGAGAAGGATCCAACCGGCTCACGCTGGCCGCTCGTCGGCATGCGGAGGCAGTTGCACGCTTGGGTCCAGTGGCGGGTCGGCGAGCGTCGGGCGTAAGTCTGATGGTGCTTCCGAATTGATCGATGTTCGCGCGGCCAACCCGCGCGTCCCCAACCCGACCAGCGTCAATCCGATCGCCGTGCCGATCGCGCCGGCGACGAGCCAGCTCGCTGGCAGCCCGGCGGACTGGATATCGTTGGTTTGAGCGAGGCCCAGGCCCCAGTCGGCGAGTTCTCGCTGATAATGGGCCGAGGCGAGCACGAGCGAATTGTGCATCGCATGCAACAGCATGCCGGGCAAGGCGCTGCCGCAGCGGACACAGAGCCAGCCCAGCACCAGCCCGAGCGCGGTGCTGGGGACCAGCCGCTCGAAGTGCAGGCGATCGGTCGCCACGAGGTGGAAGAGGCCGAACAAGATGCTCGAAAGCAGCACGGCCCGCGTTACCGACATCGAGTTGCGTAAGGCGGACAAGAGATAGCCACGGAAGAAGAACTCCTCGCAGACCGCGGGCACGACACCCAATGTCGCGACGAGCAAGGCGGGAGAGACCTGCTGGATCTCGCCCAGCAGCTCTTTGGCGGCCGCAATCGTCCGCGGGTCGAATTCGACGACCTCCCATTGGCTGAGCCACACCAAGATTTCGTGTGCGAAGGGCCAGAGGGAGGCGCCGAGCACCAGCGCGCCGGCGAAAGCGGCAACCGGCGCGGGCTGCAGCCGAAAGCCGGTGGAGAGATCGACGCGGTTCAATACGGCCAGCGCCAGCGGAATCTGCAGGAAGACCAGGATCGTAACGAGCGCGGCCAGGAGCAGCCGGCCGTCGAGCGAAACCAGAGTCGAGCGGCTCAGCAGGTTCGACGCGAGAAAATACGTGGGGAAGATGATCGCCAGGCCCAACAGGCCGCTCGTCGGAGTCGGCGCGGCCGACGCGCGCCGCGGACGGCGAAACAGGTCCGACCAGGTGCCGTGGTTGCCGTAGAGAATCGCGTCCGTCCCGAAAATCCGCGCCGCCACACCGATTGCCGCCAGCGCGAAGAGGCCGGTCGAGATCACCACCCAAAGGGCGGTGACCGGATCGACCGTATGCTGCAAGAGGTCGCGGGCCAACAGCACGATATTGACGAGCGGCGTCACCGCGAGCGGTCCCTGCAGTTTGAGCCCGGGGATCATCGACAGCATGCCCGGCGCGATCGATGCGAGCATCAACGGGATCAAATAGGCCTGGGCTTCCTTGAAGCTGCGGGCAAAGCTCGTCACCGCCAACAGCACGGCGGAAAAGAAGGCCGCAAAGAGCACCAGTAGGGCAGTGATTTCGGCCAGCTCCTCGAAGGAGATGCCTCTGGGGCCGAACAGCAGGGGCGTCATTCCAATGCTGGCGATGGTGACCATCATGGCGGCCAGGTTGACCACCGCGGTCAAGAGCGCGACGATTAGCACGGTGAGATATTTGCCCAACAAGAGCTGCATCCGCGGGACCGGAGCCGCGACGAGCATCTCGAGAGTGCCCCGTTCCCGCTCGCCCGCCGTCAAGTCGATGGCCGGATAGACTGCGCCGGTGATCGTCATCAAGATCAGAATCAAGGGCACGAGCGCGGAGAGGGAGTGGGAAGCGGAGACGGCGGAGCTTTCACCCGCCGCTTCGATCGGCGCGACCGAGGCCTGCACGGGGACGAGGCGACTGTCGATCCCTTTCTCGCGCAGTTGTCGTTCGAGGCTGCGCTGATTGATCGCGCCCAGGCAGCGCTCGACCCAGTGGTAGGCGTCGCGGCTGGCAGCAGACTGCGGATCGTAGATCAATTCGCAATCGATGCCGCGCTCCGGGTTCTTTTGTTTATCCTGCGAGTTCGCGGCCGCTTTGCGCACGCGGACGCCGACGTCGACTCGGCCGTCGAGCACCGATTGCTTCAGATCGTTGACGACCTCGTAATTGAGGGGGACCGTGCTGGTCTTCGTCTGTCCGCCGAGATGCCGGGCCCGTTCCTCCTCGCTGGGGCCCAAAATCGCGCTGCCGCGCAAAAGGTACGGTGCGAACTCGTGGGCCTCGGCATCGCTGATAAAGCCCAGCGCCGGCTGGCTGTGGCCGGGGACCGCCTTGAGGCTCGACAGCAAAAACCGCTCGAAGGCAACGCTCAACAGCGGATAAACCAGCAGCGGCATGAGGATCAGCGTCGCAATCGTCCGCCGGTCGCGGAGCGTCTCCCGCAGCTCCTTGAGCATCAAACGCAAAAACCGCGGCGCAACGCCCCGCGCGGCGCGCTTCCCGCTTGAAGGCGGAGCGTCGGCGGGCGGCACGGAAGAACTCGTCACGCGGCGCCCTCCGCGGTGGTGGCGGCCGGCGCAGCCGGTGCCGGCGGCGCGAGAAGCGGCTCGACGCTCTGCGTGGGCCGGGTCAGCTCCATGAACATTTCGACGATGGTGTCGCGGCCGCTTTTTTGACGCAGTTCCTCCAGGGTTCCTTCCAGCACGAAGCGGCCGTGATGCATCAGACCAAACCGGTCGCACAGCCGCTGGGCTTCGTCGAGCCGGTGAGTCGTGACGATCACCGCTCGTCCCTCGCGCCGCAATTGCGAAATGTATTCGAAGATCGCCTGGCTGCCAAAGACGTCGAGTCCGCGCGTCGGTTCGTCGAGCAGCATGATGGGCGGATCGTGAATCAGTGCCCGCGCCAGATGCACGCGTTGCCGTTGCCCGGTGCTCAGCGTCGAGCAGCGCTGATCCAGAAACGGCCCGAGGTCCATCACTCGCGTCAACTCGGCCAGCCTCGCCTCGGCCCGGTCGCGCGGCAGCCCGTACAAATCGGCGAAGAACAACAGGAGCTCGCGGGCCGACAGCCACTGGTAAAGCCCCGCGCTCGTCGAGACCAGTCCCACTCGGCGCTTCACTTCCTCGGGCGCCTCCGACGACCGCAGGCCTTCAACCTCCGCGTAGCCGCTCGTCGGATTGAGCAGTCCCAAGATCATGCGGACGGTCGTCGTTTTCCCCGCGCCGTTGGGGCCGAGCAAACCAAAAACTTCGCCGGCGCGAACGTGAAACGTCAGATGATCGACGGCGAGGATTTCCTGCTGGTTGTTGGTGACGAAGGTCTTCGTCAGTTCGTGGACCGAGATCATGGCGTCTCAATATAGGCTTGCGAACGGAGTGCGAGCGAGTGCAATTGGAATAGTACGGCGACCCAGCTCGCGTCGCTTGCGCAGGTCGCCGGACGAATTCACAACCCGTTCACATTTTCTTTAATCGCTAAGTCCAACAAGCCACGGGAAATGGGCTCGACCGACCGGGCCAGCCACCAGATTTTCGGAAATCCGCGGCTTGACTTTTAGGCTCGGAGTTTTATATTGGCCAGCCGCGCAACTCACAACATCTTGCGTATAATTGATTGAATTCCCCAATAAATAGTGGTTCTTGGGAGGTGAGAACCACGAAATAAAGCTGGTGGACTTTTGTATCCATTCGGCTATTCTGGGTTGCGTCGTGAATTTGCCGAAGGGAAGCGGTCGTTCGAGCTTGGCAGTGCCAAATCCGCCGGGCAATGCGGCCGTTTTGATGAAGACCACAGGGTTGGGGCACCGTTGGCTGGTCCGACATAACCACCGGCGACCGGTGGGGAACGGATTGGAATCGGACGGACATCTGGAAAATCCTAGGCAGGAAAGTCCTAAAACAGGAGTGTGCATGATGCACGAAGCAAAGGGAATTGTGCAGGACCGTCTTTCACGTGGTCTCGTCGGCAATAATTCTGGCAGCAGCTCAGGCCCACATCTCGGCAGACAGCGCGAGCGAACCGACAGCGGCACAGCGATGAACGTGGCGGCTCAATTCTGCCCGGTCGATCAAGACCCGTTCGACACGGTCTCCTGGGAAAAGCGGACCGCCCAGATCAAGGACGAGTCGGGCGACGTCCTCTTCGAGCAGACCGACTGCGAAATTCCCGAATCGTGGAGCGCTCTGGCGACCAACGTCGTCGTCAGTAAGTATTTCTACGGGGAGCCTCACACCTCCGAACGTGAGCGCAGCGTTCGCCAGCTCGTTCACCGCGTGGCCCGCACGATTGCTGACTGGGGCATCGCCGATGGGTACTTCGCGACCCGCGAGGACGGCGAGAACTTCTACCGCGACCTGGCCTGGCTGTGCCTCCATCAATACGGGTCGTTCAACTCCCCCGTTTGGTTCAACGTCGGGCTGTATCACGATTACGGCATCAAGGGCTCGCGTGGCAATTACTACTGGGACGCGAAGCAGGGCAAAATCTCCCGCCCCGAGACGCCCTACGAGTATCCCCAAGCTTCGGCCTGCTTCATTCAGTCGGTCGAAGACAACATGGAAGACATCATGCGCCTGGCGACCAGCGAGGCCATGCTCTTCAAGTACGGCTCGGGAACCGGGACGGACCTGTCGACGCTGCGTAGCTCGCGCGAAAAGCTCTCGGGCGGCGGCATTCCGTCCGGCCCCCTCTCCTTCATGCGGGTCTACGACCAGATCGCCGCGGTCGTAAAGTCGGGCGGTAAGACACGTCGCGCGGCCAAGATGCAGAGCCTCAAGGACTGGCATCCCGACATCCTCGAGTTCATTCAGGCCAAGCGCAAAGAAGAGAAAAAGGCCCGCACGCTGATCGAGAGCGGCGACTACGAATCGAACTTTAACGGCGAAGCCTACAGTTCGATCATGTTCCAGAACGCGAATCTCTCCGTTCGCGTCTCCGACGAGTTCATGCAGGCTTCCGTAGACGGCAAGAAGTGGAAGACCCACTGGGTCACCGATCCCAAGAAGCCCGGCCCCGAGCACGAAGCCAGGTTCCTAATGCGGCAAATCGCCGAGGGGACCTGGTACTGCGGCGATCCGGGCCTGCAATACGAAACGACCATCAATCGCTGGCACACTTGCTCCAACACAGGGCCCATCAACGCCTCGAACCCGTGCTCGGAGTACATGTTCCTCGACGACACGGCCTGCAACCTGTCGAGTCTGAATCTCAAAAAGTTTCAGGAGCCCGACGGCCGTTTCAATGTGGAGCGGTTCCGCGCGGCGGCCGCCATCTTCATCACCGCGCAGGAAATTCTCGTCGATCACGCCAGCTATCCGACGCCGGCCATCGCCGAGAACAGCCATCGCTTCCGGCCGCTGGGCCTGGGCTACGCCAACCTCGGCAGCCTGCTGATGTCGATGGGCATCCCCTACGACAGCGACGAAGGTCGCGGCATCGCCGGGGCGCTCACGGCTCTGCTCACTGGGCAGGGCTACCTCACGTCGAGCCGCATCGCCGCCCACATGGGGCCGTTTGCCGGCTATGACGAGAACGAGCGGCCCATGCTCCGCGTGATGCAAATGCATCGCGACTCCGTCGATGAGATCGATCCGGCCTGCCCGGACTACCTGACCAACGCGGCTGAGGATGTCTGGGACGAGTGCGTCGCCAGCGGCCGCCGCTACGGCTATCGCAATGCCCAGGCGACGGTGCTCGCGCCGACCGGCACGATCGCCTTCATGATGGATTGCGACACGACGGGCATCGAGCCCGACATCGCGCTGGTGAAGTACAAGCAGCTTGCCGGCGGCGGCATGATGAAGATCGTCAACCGCACGGTGCCCAAGTCGCTCACGACGATGGGTTACGAGCCGGCCGCGATCGACGCGATCGTCAAGTACATCGACGAGCACGACACGATCGAAGGCGCTCCCGAGCTGCGCGACGAGCACCTGGCCGTCTTCGACTGTGCCTTCAA
>Ga0187782_10003896_pt1 | contig 11136 bp, 12 predicted proteins | sample 0715_SJ02_MP15_2_FD_132454 | JGI IMG/M metagenome (GOLD analysis project Ga0187782, IMG submission 132454) | Tropical peat soil microbial communities from peatlands in Department of Meta, Colombia - 0715_SJ02_MP15_20_MG | ecosystem: Environmental > Terrestrial > Soil > Wetlands > Peat | place...
ATAGTATGATGCCTGTAGCAAAGCCGCCGGCGAAAGAACGCCGGCTTGGCCACAGGGTGCCAAAGCGCGGCGCCTGCGCCGCAAAAGCCGCCGCGCGAGTTGGCGCCGGCAGTGACTCCTCAATACGACTGCGCAGATAAAGCGGCGCGGTTTCCTTCAAGTTCGCCTCGGTCATGGCTTGGCGCATGCCGCGGAACGCTGCGAGCCTCTTCGAGCACTTCGCGCACCCGGCAAGATGATCTTCCACGTCGCGCGTGTGGCCGGCGTCGAGTTCGCCGTCGAGCAACGCATGAATGAGGATTTCGGCTTCGGAGCAATTCATTTCGCCCGTCCTTGTTCGGCGTTCCAGGCTGCGCGCAGCATCGATCTGGCACGCGCGAGCCGCGACATGACCGTGCCAACGGGCACGCCGGCGACCGCGGCGATGTCGCGATAGGAAAGGTTGTTGATTTCACGCAGTACAATGACTTCGCGGAACGTCGGTGGCAGCGCGGCGACGAGCTGCCGAATGGTCTCGCCGTCGCGATGCCGTATCAGCTCGCTCTCCGGCGATGGTTGCGGCTCCTGCCACAAATGCTCGTCCGTTGCGGGGGCCTCGTCGGCCGATGCGGGCGCGGCCGGCTGCGTCGCCCGCCGCGCGAACTCGGCATTGCAGACGTTGCGAAGGATGGCGAGCAGCCACGGCTTTATGGCCGGTCCCCGATAGCTGTCGAAATGATCTAGGGCGCGCAGGTAGCATTCCTGCACCGCGTCATCGGCATCGGTTTTGTCGCGCATGAGGTAGCGCGCCAGCGTGTACGCATCATCCAGATGCGGGAGAGCCGCCTCACGAAAGCGCTTGGCCCTTTCGCCGTCGTCGCCGGCAGACATGATCCCGTGCTCGGCCGTCCACAAAGCCGCATGCCGCGTCCGAGCGAGCATCAGTGCCCGGCAGCATCGTCGCTCGCTGCTTCTACCACAATGACGGCGGTCATGCGTGGATGCAGCGAACAGAAATATTCGTAGGTGCCTGGCGCCGTGAAAATGAAGGAGTAAGCTTCATCGGTGTCGAGCGCCTTCGATCGGAAAAGCTTGCTCACCGCCGCGACGGCGTGCGGAATATCGTCGCGGTTGGTCCAGGTGACGGTGGTGCCGGTCTTCACCAGGAGGCGCGGCGGGCTAAATGTGAAGTTGTCGATCACGATGGCGCCCGGTGCAGCTTGCGCATGCAGGGGCAGCACAGCCCTGGCCAGAATAGGTGCCGCCGCGGCGCCTAATACCGCCGCGAGGATCAACTTCCCAGCGAATTTGAATGCGGCCTTGAACATCGTCGCTTGCCTCAGCTCTGCAGAGGCGTGTCGATGATCGCTAGTCGCTCGTTGCCTGGCCGTAACGTGATGCTGGTGATGCCGAGTAGCGTGCGGAGCTTGTCGTCGTCGACCTTAAGCGGTCCGGGCGACGGCGCGGTTCCGGGCGCGGGCTGCGGAAAGGCCGTCGAGCGCGCAGTGTGGAAAGTGACGTTGCCCTCGACCTTCTGCATGATCTGGTGAATGTGACCGTTGAGCACGGTCACCGAGCCGAAGCGCTTGAGATATTCCAATGCGCGTGCGCTGTCCTCCGTTCCCCAGCCCCATTCCGGATAGACGGTCCACAGCGGGATATGGGCGAAGACAACGATGGGCGTCGATGCCGAGCGGCCCTTTAAGTCCTCTTCGAGCCATTCGAGCTGCTCACTACCGAGATTTCCCAATCCGCCCGCTTTCAGGTCGACGACGTTGACCAGGCCGATGAAATGCACGCCATTCGCGTCGAAGCTGTACCAGCCGGCTCCCTTGGAACCGCGGCCGTAGCGCTCCTGATAGAGCTTTCGCTCTTCGTCGAGGAAGTCGTGCTCGCCGGGCACGTAGTGCACGTCGAGCCGCGTTTGCCCGATGATCCGGTCGGCGTTGTCGAATTCGGAAGCCTTCGACAGATGGCTGACGTCGCCGGTGTGGATGAGGAAAGACGGCTTGGCCGGCATCGCGTTGATCTTGCCGACCGCTTCCTCGAGCGTACCGAGCGCATTGGGATTAGCCGGCTTGTCGAATCCGACGTGGCTGTCGCTGATTTGCAGGAAAGTGAGCCCGCGCGTCTCTTGCGCCGTCGCTTCGTCGATCAGGCCGAGCGAACGGGGCACACCTGCGGCGACGGTCCACAGGACCCCGGTACCGACCCACGTCATGCACTCGAGTGCCTTGCGCCTTGTTGGCTCTTCTCCGCGACGCGACTCATCCATTCCACTCTCCTCGAAGCTGGGAATTCGGCTTTCGGAGAGCTAGATCGGCTAAGGGGGCGATTTATTCCCCAGCTTTTGGAAAAAATTTCGGGATAAAAAATTAGCGTATGAGCGCGGCCGGCTTGGCGCCGCTTGGCGTCAAGACGCTCGGCGGCAGCCGCTTGATCGGCGCCGCTTCACTGCTCGGTTGCGTATGCGCCACGCAAAAATCCTTTACCGCCGAGGCGATGGCCGCGCTGATCAACGCACGGCGCTCGGGCGTCGCCATTTCCAGCTCTTCCTGCCGGTTGACGATGGATCCGGCTTCCAGCAGCACTGCCGGCATTCGCGTCTCACGGAGCACGATCAATTGGTCGTAGCGATAGACACCGGCCTCGGCATCGACGAGATCATGCCGGTATTTTCCCATTAGCGGCAGCGTGTAGTGAGGCGTGTAGTGAAGGCCGAGCGCTTGCAGCGCCTTGCCCAGCAGGTGCCCGAAGGCGAGACTGCCTTTGCGATCGCCATTTTCGTTCGAGATGAAAATCGAATAGCCGCTGAAGCGGTCGCTGAACTGATGCTGCTGGCCCTCGTAGTCCCACTTTTCGATCAGTTTATCGGGCACAGAGTCATGATGGAGCGAGATAAAGAGATCGGCGTGCATCGCATTGGCGCGCGTTGCCCGCTCGACCAAGCCGCGCCAGGGCGCCGTCGCAGTAGTGAGTTCCACGGTCTTGTCGAAGCCGGCTTCGATGAGCGCCTGTTTGACGGCTTCGGCAAGCCGAAGATTAAAGGTGTATTCGGGAACGCCGCGCGCGCTGTCCGCGCCGGGCACCCCGACGGTGTGACCCACGTCGATGACCACACGAAACGCCGACCGCTGGGGATCCAAAGCTTTGTCTTTCGCCGGCGCGCGCTCTTCGCCATGCGCCGGATGCGGCAGTGTGACCAGCAAAAGATTGAGGATGAATAGGACGGCTGCGATTGGTCGGCGCTTGTCCATGATCCTTCCCGCGATAGCGTCTTGTGCCGAGCCTGCTCCTGGCGTACCAAACAAGGCGAGTGCGGCCTTACAGTCTAGGGTATTTTCCCTTGTGTAAGTTTATCCGTTTTCCGCTTGCGGAGTGGCCGCACAATCGGCCGATGCGGCGTATTACACGAAGACAAAACGGATCGCCAAACTAATATGTCCCGCGTACGCGACCCGGTTCTGACAACAACCGCCATTGTCGATCTGCGGCCAACCCAGATTACCGTTGGAATGCGCGAGGTACTGGCAAAACGCAAGCTTTGGCGGGAAACCGGCTTGAAACAGGGCGGCAAATTCCTTGGCAAGCATCTGATCCCGGTCATACTCGGCCCGAAGCGCCGGCATTATGTCATCGATCATCACCACCTTGCCCGCGCCCTCCACGACGAGGGTGTCAAAGAAGTTGCCGTCACCGTCGTTTCAAATTTAAGCGATCTTGATCGCGACGCGTTCTGGGCGGTGTTGGATAACCGCAATTGGATGCATCCCTACGACGAAGAGGGCCGCCGCCGCCATCACGAGGACCTTCCCAAGTCGGTGACGGACCTCATCGACGATCCGTTCCGCTCACTCGCCGGGGAGCTACGGCGGGCCGGCGGCTTCGCCAAGGACACGACGCCTTTCAGCGAGTTTCTCTGGGCGGATTTTTTGCGCCGACGCGTGAAGCGCAAATTGGTCGAGCGCGATTTCGACAGCGCCATGGAGCGGGCCTTAGCCTTAGCCAAGAGCGCGGAAGCGAACTATCTACCCGGCTGGTGTGGCCCGTCGCCCGAGGATCGATGAAGCGATGCTGTTCGGCCCAGTTACCTGGGCCGATGGTTGGAATGGGGCGCCCGCCTTACGGTCCCCGCCTGCGCACTCAATCGAATTTGGCGGTAATCCCGACCAAGGGGTCCGTGCGGGCTCGTAGAACGAACATACCGGCGATCACTCACGCGGCGATAGTTCATTCTCACTCTGAACCAAGATTTAGTAGAATAATCTTCTTTTTCTCCACTTCCATTGCTCTTATATAGAACGTAATTGTACGTGGCTGCGAAATCGTGGGGTATTACTCCACCCGGCCGCCACACTGTGAGGCCGCCTCTCGATGACTTCGCCGCTTGAACAAAAGATCAAAATCACCGGGCCCATCGTGGTGACGGCAAACCGCGTCAGCGACGGCACGGTTGTCTATAGGCGCGAGGATGGCGATTGGACAACGCAACTGGACCAGGCCGCGATCACCGCCGATGCTGCAACGGCGCGCGAGATGGTGCAGGCGGCGATTGCCGACGATCTTCGCGCGGTCGGTTCCTATATCGCGCCGGTGACGTTGACCCGTGACGGCGGCGTGCGGCCCGGCAATCTGCGCGAGCGCATTCGGCTCGCCGGCCCGACCATCGATTTCCCCGGCGCCGCTCGGGATCCCGTTCAAACCGGGCAGCAAGCCGCGCATGTATCTCTACGATGACCTCGATCGCACTTTAGTCGCCGAACGGGTTGCGGAATTTCGCGATCAGGTCGCACGGCGGCTGTCCGGTGAGCTGACCGAGGACGAATTCAAGCCGCTGCGACTGATGAATGGCGTGTACCTACAGCTCCACGCTTACATGCTGCGCACCGCCATTCCCTATGGAACGTTGTCGTCGGCGCAGATGCGCATGCTCGCTCATGTCGCGCGCCGCTACGATCGCGGCTACGGACATTTCACCACGCGGCAGAACATTCAGTATCATTGGATCAAACTTGCAGAGCTGCCCGACGCCATGGCCGATCTTGCCGGCGTCGGCATGCACGGCATGCAAACGAGCGGCAATTGCGTGCGCAACATCACCACCGATCAGTGGGCGGGCGTGGCACCCGACGAGATCGAGGATCCGCGCGTCTGGGCCGAGATCGTGCGCCAGCACGTGACGCTGCATCCGGAGTTCTCTTTCCTGCCACGCAAATTCAAGATTGCCGTGGGCGCCTCGAGCGGCGACCGTGCGGCTTTGCGCGTTCACGATCTTGCGTTGCGGCTATTTCGCAACGGCGCCGGTGAGCGCGGCTTCGAAGTGATGGTCGGTGGCGGGCTTGGCCGCACCCCGTTCCTTGCCAAAACCATAAAGCCGTTTTTGCCCGAGCGCGATATTTTAAGCTACGTCGAGGCGGTCTTGCGGACCTACAACGAGTTCGGCCGCCGTGACAACATTTACAAGGCCCGCATCAAAATCCTGGTGCATGAGCTCGGCGCCGAAGCTTTCGCCCAAGAAGTCGAAGCAGAGTGGCAAAACATCAAAGACGGGACGCTCGCGCTTGATCCCGGCGCCTTTGCCGACATCGCCAGCCGCTTTCACTATCCGGCCTACGAGCGGCTCGATGACGGTCCGCGCGAGCTGATCGGGGCGCGCCGTGCCGATCGCTTGTTCGACGCCTGGGTCGGCAATTCGGTCGCCAATCACAAGGTTCCTGGTTACGCCATCGTCACGCTTTCGCTCAAGCCGGAGGGTAGTACGCCCGGCGATGCCACCGCCGAACAGATGGATGCGATCGCCGACCTTGCCGATCACTATTCGTTTGGTGAAATCCGCGTCGGTCATGAGCAGAACCTTGTCCTGCCGCATGTTGCCCAGCGCGATCTTTTGCCATTGTGGCGCGCGCTCGACGCGATCGGCGTTGCCACGCCGAATGTCGGCTTGATCTCCGATATCATCTCCTGTCCCGGTCTCGACTATTGCAGCCTCGCCAATGCGCGCTCGATCCCGATCGCGCAGGAGATTGCCCGGCGCTTCCGCGACCATAATCTGGCGCGTGAGTTAGGCCGACTGCACATCAACATTTCCGGCTGCATCAACGCCTGCGGCCACCATCATGTCGGCCATATCGGCATTCTCGGCGTCGAGAAAAATGGCGATGAGTTCTATCAGATCACGCTCGGTGGCAAGGCCGACGAGGACGCCAGGCTCGGCACGCTGCTCGGGCCGGCGGTGCCTTATGCGCAGGTGGCCGATGTCATCGAAGACATCGCCGCTGCTTATGTCGAATTGCGCGAACGGCCGGACGAGTTGTTCATCGACACGGTGAGGCGGACCGGCATCGAGCCATTCAAGGAGCGTGTCTATGCCGCTCGTTAAAGCCGGCCGGGTTGTCGATGACCCTTATGTGCGCGCGCTTGACGACGCCCCGATCCCCGACGGCGTGCCCGTGATCGTGCCGGCACAGCGCTTCCTCGCCGACGCGAGCGAACTGGTCGCGCGCAGTGCGCCGGTAGGCGTGCTTTGGCCCAACGACCGGCGGGTCGCGGAACTGGAACCCTGGCTTGGCGATGTTGCGCTCATAGCGCTCGTCTTTCCCAAATTCCGCGACGGCCGCGCGTATAGCCAGGCGCGGCTTCTGCGCGAACGTTACGGCTTTCGCGGCGAACTACGCGCGACCGGCGAGGTATTGCGCGACCAGTTTCAATTTCTCGTCCGCGCCGGCTTCGATGCGTTTGAAGTAAAGAAGCAAATTGATGCCCGCGTGTTCACGGAAGCCGCGGCACGCTTCAGCGTTTTCTATCAGCCGAGCGCCGACGGCCGGTTGCCGGCGCTGCGCCGCCGGCTGCAGGGCGGCCCTGCCGCAAAGGCTCGCGAGACGCTATAAGTTGTGCATGAGCCTGGTTGTGGCAGTGATCGCGCCCGGCGCGATGGGCGCCGCCGTGGGCAAAAGACTTGCCGATCACGGCATCAAGGTGCTGACATCGTTGAGCGGGCGCAGCCAAGGCACGGCAGCGCGTGCGCGCGACGCCGGCATGATCGCGGCGAGCGACGACGAGATCGCCGCAGCCGATTTTGTCCTTTCGATCTTGCCGCCCGGTGATGCGTTGTCACTCGCGCAACGTTTCGCGCCGGTGCTGCGAGCGAGCAACGCCAAGCCGGTTTATGTTGATTGCAACGCCATTAATCCAGCGACGGTCGAGCAAGTCGCTGTGGTGATTGCTTCGACGGGCTGCGCCTTTGTCGACTGCGGAATTATCGGCGCGCCGCCAAAGGGCAGCGACGCCGGGCCTCGTTTTTATGCTTCGGGCGCGGCGGCGCCGCGCTTTGCGACTTTACAGAGCTATGGGCTCGACGTGCGTATCCTTGATGGCGCATTGACCGCCGCATCGGCACTGAAAATGTCCTATGCCGGCATCACCAAGGGCACTCAGGCCATCGGCGCGGCGATGATGCTGGCAGCGACCCGTGCCGGATCCGCCGGGGCGTTGTTCAAGGAGCTTTCTTTCAGCCAGAAGGAGATGCTGGCGCAATTTTCGCAGCAACTGCCGCGGATGCCGGCCAAGGCTTACCGCTGGGTCGCCGAGATGCAGGAGATCGCCGGCTTTGTCGGCGACGATCCCGCAGCCCGCGAGCTATACAACGGCGCCGCGCATTTTTACGAGCGCATCGCCGAAGATTTTGCCGCGGACCAAAAGGCTGTCGCGGCGCTCAAGGCATTTTTGAACAAAGAGCCATCCTGACGGTCAATCGTGCGGGAGCGCGGCGGAGCACCGCCTGGCGCCAATCAGGCGGCCGGCCGTTGAAGGAGCGCGGCCACAAGGCCCGTGATCCGGGCGATCGAGCGGAAATTCGCCGGCGTCATCTCGTGCTCCGGAATTCTCACGGCGAATTCCGTCTCGACGGAAAGCATAAGCGTAACGATTTCGAGCGACGACAGCCCAGTGGCTCGCAGGTCTTCGTCCGGCCCCAATGTCCGAGCGATGCCGCGCTTGTTCATCATCGGGCGCACGAGCGCGGCGACGCGATCTGATACATCGGCATTGGTGCTCAAGCGCACGGTTAATAGTCTCCCCGTTTGCGCGGTCAGCTTGCGAAAACGATCGCGGTTAAGCGCATATAAGTGATTACCACGCGAAGTGTTTGCGATTGGTAACCTTTATGCGAAAGAACAAACGCAATTGCGGGCAATTGGCCGGGAGTTTTGCGAGTTTTGCAACGCGTTGGCCCTAGAGATCATGTTAGAGCCATCGCCGCGAGGCGCGCGTGAACGTACCCGTAACTATGAAACCCTTGACGTTGCAGGTTGCCGCGCGCGGCACGTCGCGAACTCCGCTTTTGCCGGAAGCGGGCGCAGCGGACCTGATTTCCCGCGCTGAGCGGGTCGCGGCGGTCGCGGCCGAACACGCCGCGTCGGTCGACGATGACTCGCGGTTCCCGGTTGAGGCGATTTCGGCCGCGCGTGCGGAACGGCTTTTGGGCGCGGTCGTACCGCGCGAACTCGGCGGGGAGGGCGCCAGCATCTCCGACGTGACAGATGTTTGCTATGCGCTCGGCCGCGCATGCGCCTCGACTGCCCTCATATACGCTATGCATCAGGTCAAGGTAGCTTGCGTCGTGCGGCACGGGTGCGGCAGCCGCTGGCATGAATTTTTGCTGCGCCGGCTCGCCCGCGAGCAGATGCTGCTTGCATCTTCGACCACTGAAGGTGATCGCGGCGGCGACGTGCGTAACAGCCAGGCTCCCATCGATCGACGTGACGAACGCATCATGCTCGAACGGGACGCGATGGTTATCTCCTACGGCGAAGCAGCCGGCGGCATTGTTACGACCGCGCGGCGCTCCAGCACCGCGGCCAGCGGCGATCAGGTTCTCGTGATTTTCCTGAAAGGAGATTATACGCTCGAGCGGCAGATCGGCTGGAACGCACTCGGCATGCGCGGCACCTGCAGCGCCGGATTCAAACTCATTGCGCACGGTACGAGCGAGCAGATCCTTCCGGTAAGCTATGAGGAGATTCACGCGCGTACCACGATGCCGGTGGCGCATCTTCTCTGGAGCGGCGTTTGGGCCGGCATTGCCACCGCTGCGGTCGATCGCGCCCGAGAGTTCGTGCGCAAAACAACGCAGCGCGCCGGCGGCGAACTCCCGCCCGCCGCCGCGCATCTGACGCGAGCCAGTGCGTCGCTGCAGAAGTTACGCAGCCTCGTGGTCAGCGCGTTGCAGCGCTTTGAAGCGGCGGCGAGCGATCCAGACGCCCTTGAGTCGGTTGATTTTCAGGCGGGCATGAATCTCTGCAAAGTGAACGCATCTGAGCTTGCGGTCGCGACTGTTATGAGCGCCATGCAAACCTGCGGCGTGGCGGGCTACCGCAATGACGGTGAATTTTCCATCGGCCGCCATCTGCGCGATGTCCTGTCGTCACCGATCATGATCAGCAATGACCGTATTCTCGCCAATCTCGCCACGGCATCGCTGTTGACCGCTGCGCCGGCTTCGCTGCGCAAATGAGGCCTGGAACACGGCGTAATCCGGGAAACGAGGCGTAGTTCGGTGAATATTGCTTTCAAGGAACAAAAACCGGCGGTTCGTCCGCTCGATGCGATCGCCGAGGGCTTGTTACTGCCGTCAGGCGTCGATGGCGTTTATGCGCGCACGGCCGCGTTCGAGGCTGTGGTCGACGGTGTTGCGGCGCTGATCTCGCGATATCGCGAGCCGGAGACGGAAGTGCTGCGCTTTCCGCCGGTTATGAGCCGCCGGCAATTGGAAAGATCGGGCTATCTGAAAAGCTTTCCGCACTTTCTCGGCTGCGTCTGTTGCCTCGACGGCGGCGAAGCGAACATTGCAGATGCCGTGGAACGCGCCGCAGCCGACCAAGAATGGACCGGTGCGCTGTCGGCTGCCGACCTCGTACTCACGCCCGCCGCCTGCTATCCGGTTTATCCGCTGGCGGCGAGCCGCGGGGAGGTTGCGGCCGCCGGCCTCAAGTTCGATGTCGCCGGCGATTGCTTCCGCCGCGAGCCGTCGCGCGACCTGGACCGGCTGCAATCGTTCCGTATGCGCGAATATGTTTGCATCGGTACGCCTGAGCAGGTGGACGACTTCCGCCGGCGGTGGATGAAATGGGCGGGCGAGCTGGTTGGCCGATTAGGGCTGAGTTGCCGGATCGAGCAGGCGAGCGATGCTTTCTTCGGCCGCGGCGGCAAGCTGATGGCCGTGAGCCAGCTCGAGCAATCCCTGAAGTTCGAGCTGTTGGTTCCGCTGCGCTCGGCGGCCAAGCCGACCGCCTGCATGAGCTTCAACTATCACCGCGACCACTTCGGCACGGCGTGGAGCTTGCGCAATACCTGTGGCGAGGTGTTGCATACGGGTTGCGTCGCGTTTGGGATGGACCGCCTGGCCCTGGCGCTGTTTGCAACCCACGGCGTCGAATTGGCGGGCTGGCCGCCGACAGTGCGCCAAGCGCTAGCGATCCAAACGGCTTAGACGCCCAATATCGCGTGTTCGGTATAGGCCAGGTCGCCGATGCGCGGGCGTTGCGGACCCTTGAAATATTTCGGCATGTTGCCGCGGCTGAACCAGCCGACCAGATGCGGAATGGGCCCGTTCGCGTCGACGATGACGAGGGGATTGCCGCGCCGCGCCAGCAGGCGTCCGACCGGTCCCGCAAAGCGAACAAAATCGCCGACGTCGCGGCAGTAGATCAGTTGTGCGCACGGTATGAAGCCGCGGACGAGGCGGGAGCGGAATATAAAGGGATAAGCGCGCTCGGCCGTCGCGCACCACAGACAGATGCAGCCGTGCTCCGCGTGCTGCAGCAGCAACTCGCGTTCGAACGGATCAAAATCGACCGCCGGCTTCCTGGTCGCATCGAACACTTCGACTTTTTCGCCGCCGAACAGGCCGTTCAACATTGGCGTGGCGATGAAGATGCCGTCGCAATAGCGCGAAAATCCTTGCGCCTCGATGATCGGCCTGGTGTGCGGCGCCGACGAAACGTTCAGATAGGTGGTGTCCTTATGCCGTAACGCTTGCGACACCAGCATCGGCGCATAGGCGCGGAAGGCTGGCTCAACGTACCAGCTGGAAAGATTGCAGCGTGTCGCGACCGCATCAGACGATAGCATGGTCGAGCAAATGAGCAGAATGGCGCCGAC
>Ga0187782_10003897_pt1 | contig 11136 bp, 11 predicted proteins | sample 0715_SJ02_MP15_2_FD_132454 | JGI IMG/M metagenome (GOLD analysis project Ga0187782, IMG submission 132454) | Tropical peat soil microbial communities from peatlands in Department of Meta, Colombia - 0715_SJ02_MP15_20_MG | ecosystem: Environmental > Terrestrial > Soil > Wetlands > Peat | place...
TTCGAGCGCGCGGTCCTTCAAATACAAGCCGACGATGCCGCACATTGCGAGACCTCCAGACAACTTCGCAACAACGGTGTACTTAGAAGAATGGCCGTGTCAACCGTGACGCACCTTTTTTTCTTTCAGGGAAAATCTCGGAGATTTCCGTCCGCTTGGTAATCGGACCTTGGAACCATGCATGTGCGGTTGTGTTATTGGATCGTTTAATGAAGAACTGGCCGGCGATGTCCGCAATCATCGCTCTCTGATTTGGGAACCGTACGATCGGGTGACGAGGGGCGGATCGGTGACGAAAGACCTTTTGGAGACTCCAACCGAGGCAATAGGGTCCTTGGAGCGGGCGCTCAGGACAGTGATCGACGAGTTCAAGACGTCGCTTGCTGCCGATGGCGATCATCCTTTTTTCGGAACGGCTCCGGCGGCGTATCGACTGACCTTGATCGCCTCGATACTAAAGCCGGGGGGGCACCATCCGTCGCATATTCACGAAGGCGCTTGGCTTAGCGGCGTGTACTACGCGGCGGTTCCGGCCGCCATAACCGGCGATGATGACAGCCACGCCGGGTGGCTTCAGTTCGGCAAGCCCGATTGCCAAGTGCCAGTCGGATGTGCGTTGCAGACGGCGGCGGTCGCGCCCGATGCCGGCACGGTGGTGATGTTTCCCTCGTACTTTTTCCATCATACCATTCCATACCGGGGCTGCGAGGAGCGTATCGGCATTGCTTTCGATGTGTATCGCGTGCAGTAAAGATTGCGACGAACTCGATCTACATAAGCCATCCGGTCGGCAGGGCAGGGCGTCGCGATCGCCTTGGACCGGCGCATCCAGGCGCGGCGGGCACAGCGCGTCCGTCAACTCTATGGCACACAGTTTTCCTATTGAGAAATAAGCGGAGGCTTGCGCCGAAGACCGCGCTGTCCTGGTCTTCCCTGCGGACCCCGAATCCGGTGAAATTGCAGCGAACGAGGCGAGGACGACCAAGATGGCAACAGCGCGGACCCAGGCCAGACAACGCCGCGGGGCGGTGCAAGCGCAGCCAAAACTTATCCGGCGGCAGAACGATTTGGATGCGGATACCGGTCTTCGAACCGGATCGGCGGCGCCGAGCGAACTCTCGGACCGGCCGCTGGAGGCCAGCATCGGGTTGGAGGTGCGGCGACTGCGCAAAGCAACCGATTTGACTGTCACAGAGCTCGGGGCGGCCGCGGGGATTTCGGCCGGCATGCTTTCGAAGATCGAGAATGGCAGCATTTCACCGTCGCTCGGCACGTTGGACGCCCTTGCCAAGGCGCTCAACGTGCCGATTACCAGGCTATTTGCGGAGGCCGACGAGCGGCAGGATTGTTCGTTCGTGAAGGCCGGTGCCGGCGTGCGGATCGAGCGTCGCGGAACGAAAGCCGGGCACCTGTATGACCTCCTGGGGCATTCGCTCCGCGGCGCGATCAGCGTTGAGCCGTATCTCATTACGCTTGCCGAAGACGCGGTGCCGTATACCCATTTTCGTCACGCGGGCATCGAATTCATCTATATGCTCTCCGGCAAAGTCTGTTACCGGCACGGCGACCGCACCTATGTAATGGAGCCCGGCGACGCCCTGTTCTTCGATGCCGCCGCGCGGCACGGCCCTGAGGAACTGGTTGAGGTGCCCATGCAGTACCTTTCCATCATCATCTATCCACGCGAAACTTAAGGCGCGGCGGTTATTTCGGCATGCGATATGAGTTTGATAAATAAGAAATTTCCGGAGATCATTGCTCGGTGGTGTTTCGAGAGCCGGCTCCGGAAATCTGGACGGGACGATAGGTGGAGTTTCCGCCTGACAGTGGGCGCGCTGTTGCCCGCGAATCAGGAGAGACTATGAGCAGACGACCACGCCGGAACCACACAGCGGCCTTCAAGGCGAAGGCGGCTCTTGCCGCTGTCAAGGGCGATCGGACATTGGCGCAGCTTGCCGAGCAGTTCGACGTTTATCCCAACCAGATTACCTCGTGGAAGGCGCCGCTTGAGAACGGGGCTGCCGATGTGTTCGGTCCTGGGGCGGCGAGGCGGCGGCGCCGGCGATCGATGTGAAGTCGCTGCACGCCAAGATCGGCGAGCTGACGCTGGAGAACTTTTTTAGAGGGCGCGCTCACCGAGGCGGGATTGCTGAGCGCAAAGCGATGATCGACCGCGGGCACGATCTGCCGATCACCAAGCAGGCTGAGGTTCTGCGCGTCAGCCGAGGCAGCCAAGCCGACCTCAAGCGTCGCCAAAGGGACTGCCTTCCGGACTATTTTCGCCGGCGATCGCAGGCCCATCCCAGCATCACTTCGTGACATGTTCGCCATGCACGATCCATCGCGGTGCGCAGCGCCGCGCCGTCCATCGCCAGAATGCGCAACCACAGACCGATTTCGGCCGGCAAACGCGACACCCCGGCATAAATTCCCGGCAGCGGCACGAGCGCGGCGCGGACGGCAGTTAAAGCCGCCTCGCTGGCGGCGCCGCGGCCGACGGCGAACAGGGTAGAGAACGCTCGGTAGGGCCCTAGCAAGGCAGGATTGTCCAAGGGAGCACGCGCCGTGGTCAACCGGCTGCGATCCAGCGCGAGCAGGCTACCGTTGGGGCGCCGGATTGCGGTTTCCATGACCAGCGTATCAAACGCTATTTGCTGGGTCCCGCGCGGATCGTGCCACATAAAGGCATCGCTCAGGATCGCGCTTGCATCCTCCGCGACACAGAGGTCTGTTCGCGACGTGAGGCGCGAGCGCGGGAAGCAGATGGTGGGATCGGCGACGTATTCGAGATGACTTTGCCCTAGCGCCTCGAGATGAACTTGCTGCAGGGCAAAGCCGCGTTCCATGCTGTGAACTTTGGTAGCGGCCTGCGTTGTAACGTGAGCGATGGCTGCGTCGGTTGTACAAATTCGCAGAGAGACTCGGTCGTTCTGCGTCAGGCCGCCCGATAGGGATTGGAGATAGACGGTAGCCGCTCGCGGCGCCGCGCGATCGATGTAGAGGGAGCGCGTCAAATGATGCGGATAAGTTGCGAAGCAGGAGTTGAGGTACGTTCGCCCCTCGGCATCAACGGCGAACCGCAGACGCGTAGCAGGAGCCGTGGCGCTTTCGTCCGCGGCTGCGCCTGTGTCATACGGAAAGTCTTGCTCGATTGCCGAAGCCGATGCGGCCACGAAATCGTTCTTCGGCGAAACAACAGTCAAGTGAGTAGCAGCGCGTCGTGCGCGATGCGATCGATCACCGCATCGATGCCCTCTCCAGTTCGGCAATTGGTCAGCAGCACCGGTTTGCCGTTGCGTACCTCGAGGCTCTCGCGCTGCATGCTGGCAACGTCGGCGCCAACATAGGGGGCGAGATCGATCTTATTGATGACGAGAAGGTCGCAATTGACGATGCCGGGGCCTCGCTTGCGCGGAATATCATCGCCGTCGGCGACGTCGATGACAAACAGCCAATAATCGACAAGATCGAGGGAGAAGGTCGAGGCCAGATTGTCGCCGCCGCTTTCCAGCAGCACGAGATCGAGCCCTGGAAAAGTAAGCCGCAACCGCTCAATGGCGAGGCCATTGAGCGTTGGATCCTCGCGGATCGCCGTGTGCGGGCAGGCGCCGGTCTCAACGCCGATCACGCGTACGGGTTCTATCAGGCCGCCACGTTTCAGCCTTTCCGCATCCTCGCGGGTCACCAGATCGTTGGTCACAATCGCCACGTCGATGTTGCGCGCGGCCAGCCGCGGCAGCATCGCCTCGATGAGGGCGGTCTTGCCGGCTCCCACCGGTCCGCCGATGCCGACTCGCGCCGGTCCTAACCGACGATCGCCCACGGCACTCACCGCAGCATGTAGCGCTGCGCCAGCGGCAGCACCGTGGCCGGTTCGCAGGTCGCGAGCTCGCCATCGACGAATACCTCGAAGGTCTCCGAATTGACGCGGATCTGCGGACAGTTATCGTTATGCAGCATGTCGCGTTTGGTGAGCTTGCGCACCCCGCCCACCGGCAGCATCGTCTTCTTAAGCCCGAGACGGCCCCCAATATCGCGTTCGATCGCGGCGCGCGACACAAAGCAAGCGCTCAGCGCTTGCTTGGCGCGTCCGAATGCTCCCCATTGCGGGCGCATCGCCATTGGCTCGCAGGTCATCAATGAGGCGGCACTGTCGCCCATCGCTGACCAGACGATAAAACCGCCCTTGATCACCAGCTCCGGCTTGATGCCGAAGAAGGCGGGACGCCAGACCACGACATCGGCTAGTTTGCCCGGCTCCAGTGAACCGATGTGCGCGTCGATGCCGAAGGTGCGCGCAGCGTTGATTGTATATTTGGCGATGTAACGCTTGATGCGTTCGTTGTCGCCGATCCGCGTGGTTTCCGTCGGCAGCCGCCCGCGTTGGTCGCGCATCTTGCTGGCGAGCTGCCAGGTACGGCAGATCACTTCGTTGATGCGGCCCATGCCCTGGCTGTCGGAGCCGAGCATCGAGATGGCGCCGATATCGTGCAACACGTCCTCCGCGGCAATGGTGCCGGCACGGATGCGGCTTTCGGCAAATGCCACATCCTCCGGCACCGACGGATTGAGGTGATGGCACACCATGATCATATCGAGGTGTTCGTCGAAGGTGTTCACTGTGTAGGGATTGGTGGGATTGGTCGAGGAAGGCAGGCAGTTGATCTCGCCGGCGACGCGGATGATGTCCGGGGCGTGACCGCCGCCGGCGCCTTCGGCGTGATACATATGAATGGTGCGGCCGTTGATTGCGGCCAGCGTCTGCTCAAGAAAGCCGCTTTCATTCAGCGTGTCGGTGTGCAGCTGCACTTGAATGTCGGCGTCGTCGGCGACTTCGAGGCAGCAATCGATCGCCGCGGGCATGGAGCCCCAATCCTCGTGCAGCTTCATGCCTGCGACGCCGCCTTCGACCTGGTCGATCAAGGATTTCGGCTTCGACGAATTGCCGCGTCCGAGGAAGGCGAAATTGATCGGCCACTGCTCTGCCGCCTGCAGCATTTTGCCGACGTTCCAGGCGCCGCCGCAATCGATGCCGACCGTGATGGGGCCGAGCGAACCGCCGATCATGGTCGTGATGCCCGAGCTTATGGCGTGCTCGCAGAGGTTGGCGCTGTCGAAATGCACGTGCACGTCGATGCCACCCGGCGTCGCGATCAAGCCCTCGCAATCGCGCACCGTCGTCGCCGCACCGCAGATGAGAGACGGATGCACGCCGTCCATGATGGCGGGATTGCCGGCTTTGCCGACAGCGACAATCCGGCCGTCCTTGATGCCGAGATCGCCCTTGACGATGCCAAGGACCGGATCGATCAGCACGGCATTGCTCAGCAGCATGTCGGGCGCACCCATCGCGCTGTCGTAGCCAGCAGCGAGGCCCAGCCCATCGCGCAAAGTCTTGCCGCCGCCGTGCAGACATTCGTCGCCCCTGACCGCATGATCACACTCAATCTCGGCGAGGAGCGACGTATCGCCGAGCCGAACAGCGTCGCCGGTCGTCGGTCCGTACATCGCGGCATAATCGCGCCGGTGCATCTTACCCATAGCTCAAGCTCCACGAAAACCGCGTTCGCGCGCGCGCCGCAGCGCCTGTTCCTTGACTGCCGGGACGTGCCGTGAACCGTCGGTCAGCCGATTGAGCCCACCTAGTTCGCCGCTGCCGCCGAACTCGCAGAGCGTGATCATCTTGCTTTCGCCGGGCTCAAAACGAACCGCCGTCCCGGCCGGAATGGCAAGCCGCATACCGAAGGCGGCGGCGCGATCGAATTCGAGCGCTGGGTTAGTCTCGAAGAAGTGATAATGGCTGCCTACCTGCACCGGCCGGTCTCCTGTATTGAGCACTTTGACCTCGATCTCGCGGCGTCCTGCGTTGATCTCGACTTCCTCGTCAGGGACGATGACCTCTCCGGGCGTGAGCTGCGTTTTGTAGGGGAGCGTGCCGGGGCGGATCGGGTCATGTACGGTCACGAGCTTGGTGCCGTCTGGAAAGGTCGCTTCGACCTGGATCATCGGCGCCAGATCCATTACACCAGGTAAAACATCATCGGTGGTGAGCAGGGTTGCGCCGAAACTAATCAATTCGGCCACCGAGCGGCCGTCGCGCGCACCTTCCAGGATTTCGTCTGCGATAATCGCCACCGCTTCAGGGTGATTGAGCTTGACGCCCCTCGCCCGCCGCTTGCGGGCAAGTTCGGCCGCCGTGAAGATCACCAATCGTTCCATTTCGGTTGGAGTGAGCAGCATGCAAAACCTCTTACCTTGGAACCTCTTTGCTTCAATTGGCGAACAATCGGTCGGGCTGGATTTCGTGGCGCATCGACGCTACATCGCAAGCCGGCGCGAAGGTCGAAATTTCGTCTAAGCTCGGGACAGGAGTCGCCAGCACTTCCGCGATCAAGCCGCGCAACGCGGTGAGCGACCGCTGGCCGTCCACATGGCCGATTAAACCGAGGCGCAACGCAGCGCCAATCAGCCCGACGCAGAACCCGTAGGCGGCAATGCTCCATGCAGCTTCCAGGTCGAGGCCGATACCGCGCCACACCAGACCTTGAACCACAGCAACGTGACCGGGAGTGCGATTGGTGAGCACCCAAGCGCGATAGGCGGCGGCATTGCGCGTTTCCAGCCGAGCATGCACACCGAGAAGCGCGGCGCCCATGCGCCGCGATCCCTGCCGAATTTCCGCCGGCAATGTAATGGCCTCCTGCAAATGGTCGAACGCACTGACGGAATGGAGGTCGTCGCCGGCTGAATACGTTGCCGTCAGTACCGCCCGGTCCGCGGTTGCCCAGCGATGCCGCAGCTGGCCGCCGACGACACGCTGCACATCGTCCGCCCCACGGACGAACCCGTCGGCGCGCAGCGCCTCGAGACCCCAGGAAAACGAAATGGCACCGCTAGGAAAGAAACTGTCGGCGTGCTGCAGAGCGGCGAGGAGGTTGCGGCTATTCACTGCCGACCTCCTTGATCCGGCCAGCGGCAAAAAGCGGCGCAAGGCGCGCCAGATAATCCGCCTTCGGTCCGTTCAAGGCGATACGCAGTACAGGACCCGCGAAGGCGACGCGCCAGTGCATATTGCCGCTGCAATAACCGAGTTCGATGGCCGCTGCCACGTCCGCAGGCTCGACTGAGAGCCAGGGCCCTTCCGCAGCCTGCACGACCACCGCGCGGTCGCGATCAATCATTAGAACGGCGCCATCGAACAACTTGTCCTCGCGCGCGAGCGCGATGGTGCAGTCGTTACCTTGATCGGTGGTAACGCGCAGCCGGCGCCGCAGGATGTCGTCCGCCCCAAGCGTGATATATTCCACGAGCCCTGCATGCTCCAGCCGATGCAGCGTGTTCCGAAACTTCGGATCGCCAGCATGACCCATAATCCCTTCAATGCGCAGCCCCACCATTGTCTTACCTCAGCAGGCCGGACAGAAATAAGCAGTAGCGCGATCCAGAATAGCCAGTCTTATGAACTGATCCAAGAACTTAGTTGTAACGACGGCTCTCGGCGTACGCAAAGGGCGCGCGGGTCGCGGCTCGTAGTGCAACTCGGCGCAGGCGCCGGGACGCTTGCCGTCGGGACCATCAAGCGTTTGGTCGAGTTGCGGTCCGGTCCGAGGTTCGAGCTACAGCGACTACTTCGTCCTCAACATGATTTTTGATATAAGCAGACCTGGAGTCTACTTTAGGCAAGTGGAGCGCAAGCCGGTCCCGGGCAGGACCACCGCGGCCCGGTCGAACTCGATCGAGGTTATCGTCCATTGACCCCGCAAACACGGAATGTCGCCGATTGGCACTTTTCGATTGGTGTCGCGCAGAAGGTGCACGTCTGCGGGCGCGGACACCTGTCCCTGTCGAGAACTAGCGATCTCGGTCGGCTTCACGAGGTAGCATCGTTCGTGCCATGTTCTTCGACCCCTGACGCGATCAAAATCGCAGATGCGGCAAGAAGCACATACGCTGTGGAAGGAACCGGCTGAACCATGTTACGTGGTACAATACCAAGTGGTCAGCGAAACTGATGCTGAGGAGAGATCGAGCAACAATGTTGACGCATAGTGAAGTCGAACAATATCGTGACCTCGGTTATCTGGTGGTGCCAGGCGTGCTCGACGCACAATTGCTGGCCGATGTCGGTCAGATGGTCGATGCCATCGTAGCCGGTGCTGGCAAGGTGGCAGCTCATACCGATATCTATGATCTTGAGGAGTCACACACTCCCGACCAGCCGCGGGTGCGGCGCATCAAGATGCCGCACAAGCATTTCCCGTTCTTTGCCCAGCTAACCCGCCATCCGCGGATCACCGGGATCTTGACGCAGCTTATCGGGCCCGACGTCCGCTTGCACGGCTCCAAGCTCAACATGAAGTCTGCGGGCTACGGTGCTGCGGTCGAATGGCACCAGGATTGGGCATTCTATCCTCACACCAACGACGACGTGCTAGCCACTGGCCTCTATCTTGACGATTGCGACATTCAAAACGGACCATTGCTAGTTCTGCCCAGTACGCACAAGGGCCCGGTTTACGATCACCACGCCAACGGGTACTTCGTCGGTGCCATTGATCCTGAGATTAAGGCGGTCGACTATTCCAGGGCGGTGCCACTCATGGGCAAGGCCGGGTCGATGACCATTCACCATGCGCGACTTGTACACGGCTCGGCGCTCAATACTTCCTCGCAGCCGCGCCGGCTTCTTCTGCACGAATACACTGCGGCCGACGCCTGGCCGCTAATGGGAGTCGGCAATTTCGAGGAATTCAACAGCAGAATCGTCCTCGGCAGATCGACAATCGAGCCGCGGTTGAGTTCGGTACCGGTCCGCATGCCGCTACCGCCAGCGCCTTTCCAGGGGTCGATCTACGAGAACCAGCGAGCCGCGGCAAAGCGCTTCTTTGCAATCGCGGCCGCGTAGCAGATGTGATCCACTTGCCCGGTCAGGCCGCGTAGGATGGTTCGCACGGCGCCTTCGACGTGATTTTTCTGGTCGTCAGCCAGAAACAGGGAAGTCGCTCCCCCGATAAAGCTGAAGAAATGCTTGGCGTATTGATCGAGCGGTCGAACCGGTGGCTGCCGCGCTGGTAGAGTTTCTTGCCCACGTTTGTTGAATCGCGCGATGCCGTCGCGTCGAGGCCGACAATCATTTGACGGCGGCGTCGCCGGCCACTCGCGTCTCCGCATTACGCGGGGTCGTTCAGTTGTCGGACGCAGAGATCACGCCGCCGAAAATCTTCCAGGTGGTGCCGTCGAACTCTTCCAACTGCATCTGCTTGATCGGGGCGTAATCATCGGCGCTGGTCGAGACGGAGATGCCCGGCAAGAGCATCGGCAGCTTCAAATCGTGGATGCTGGCCGCCTGCTTCATCACGTTATCGCGGGTGAGATTGTGGCCGCAGGCCCGCAGCACTGCGACCATGGTTTGCGTCGCCGTGTAACCGTAGGTGTTCAACGTGTCGGCGACGTTCGCCGATGCATTGTATCTTTTCATCCAAGCCAGCCATTCCTTGTACTCAGGCGTGTCCTGCCACTGCGGATCGGTGGGAACTTTCTCGAAAGCAGCCGAGATCACGCCGACGCCTTTCTCCGGGCCGGCGGGCCGCATTACCGCTGCGATCGAATTCGACACCCGGGATAGGAAGTGGGTCGGCTTCCAGCCGACGTCGTAGACCTTGCGGATCGCCTGCGCGGCGAACTTCGGAATGGCAGCGGTCAGCAGAACGTCGGCGCCGCTCGCTTGTAGCGCCACGATCTGCGAATCAATGGTTGCATCGGTGGTCTCGTAGCTCTGGACGGCGACGATCGACTTGTCGGCCATGGCGCTCAGCCCCTCGCGCAAGCCGATCAGGTAGTCCTTGCCGAAATCATCGTTCTGGTAGAGCACGCCAATCTTGGCACCGGGCAGGTTTTTGAGGATGTAGCGCGCGTAGATGCGCGCCTCGACGAGATCGCTGGGCGGCCACGCCATGCTCCAGGGAAAGTGCACTGGATCGTTCCACTTGTCGATACCGCTGGCGATCAGCAAATGCGGTATCTTGTTGTCGTTGAGATAACCCCGGATCGCGAGGTTGGGTGCCGTGCCGAACGTGTTGAACAGCAGCAGCACTTGGTCTTGCTCGACCAGCTTGCGTACCTGCTCAACGGTCCTCGGCGGGCTATAGGCGTCGTCGCGGCTGATGAAGTTGATCTTGCGGCCGTTGATGCCGCCCTGGTCGTTGATCATAGCGAAGTAGGCGGTGTCCGCCTTGCCGATAACGCCGTAGCTTGAAGCCGGACCGCTATATGGCATCGTATTGCCAATCTTGATCTCAGTGTCGGTGACGCCGGGCGCGTTGCCCCTTTGTGCAGCGACCGGACTGACCGTGACTGCGGCAATGCAGAGAAACGTGAGGACCAGTTGTAAATAGCCGTCGAGTCTCATCTGTACCTCCCTGGGGCGTGTGCTTGGTCTATCAACCATCCTGGGCCGCCGGGCCTCGTCTGTTGCCACCCTCTCCGCTGCTGGCGCTGGGCTCAGGCGATCCGGACGTGACGACCCGGCCGTCTTCACATTGACGATGCGGCCTGTGTAGGCACCGGTACCGGTGCGCGTGATAGTGGTGCCGCCGCCGGTCGAATTGTAGCCCTACTTCGCGGGAGGATGGTACGCGCTGGTCGCGCGGGATAGATACGCCCGCGCCCAGGCGACTTGTCGATCGGCCCGCGCGCTCCCGGCCTCGGCTGCTGCCAACAGCGGGGTGGCCACCACGTACAAGATGAGCCTGCTCGCTCTCCGTCCCTGGCCCCTTAACATGGCGTTGCCTCTCTTTGGTGTTGCAACCAGTTGCATCGCGCCGTCCAGCCCTAAACATTTGCAAAAAGGACGGGCGGTTTCAGGGGCTGGCTTGCAAAACCTATTTGGACGGTTCAACGTGGCTCATAGCGCGGGGCGGTGGAAGCTTGCGTCGAGGGAACACGGAGATTTTTGGCAATGCGTCAGGCTCGCAAGGCGCTTATCGCCGGGCTCGGATTGATTACTCTGGTCGTGCCCGTTTCCGCAGCGCCGGTTGACGACGCACGTTTGCGCGGCGCCGATTCCGACCGCGCCGGCTGGATGACTTATGGCCGCGATTACGCCAACCAGCGTTTTTCGCCGCTCGATCAGATCAA
>Ga0187782_10003898_pt1 | contig 11136 bp, 8 predicted proteins | sample 0715_SJ02_MP15_2_FD_132454 | JGI IMG/M metagenome (GOLD analysis project Ga0187782, IMG submission 132454) | Tropical peat soil microbial communities from peatlands in Department of Meta, Colombia - 0715_SJ02_MP15_20_MG | ecosystem: Environmental > Terrestrial > Soil > Wetlands > Peat | place...
GAAGATCATCGTCGCGTCGGCGAGCTCGAGGACGAAGATCGTGGCGAAGGCGGCCACGAACGTCGCGGTGACCTCCGGCCGAGCCTCGAGGTTCGACTCCTCGTCGGGGTGGTAGTAGACCCAGACCGCGTAGCCGATCACGGCGATCCCCCCGACGACCCGGACGAGGCCGATCCGGCCCTCGCCAAGCGCCGCGACCAGCGCCGCACCGACCGTGACCGCGAGCGCGGAGGTGAGGACGAACGCGAGCGCGGCCCCGGCCCAGCTCGCGAACGCGTGCGAGCGGCTGGCGTAGGCGATCAGCGCGAAGCTCGTCCGGTCGAACAGCTCGAGCCCGCCGATCACGACGAAGACGAGGAGGAAGCCGGACGCGAGGCTCGAGTCCACGATCGGTCCGGGCCGTCAGGCGAGGTTCGCGCGGAAATCGTGGACCTGCCGGTCGCAGAACGCGCAGGTGAGGACGACCGGGTGGCGCTGCGTGACCTCGAACTCGCTCTCCAGCGGCTCGGGCTGGTTGGAGATGCAGTTCGGGTTCGGGCACCGGAGCACGCCGACGATCCGGTTCGGCAGGTCGACCGGTCGCTTCTCGCGGACCTTGAAGTCCCGGATGATTGAGATCGTCGCGGTCGGCGTGATCAGCGCGATGGCGTTGACCTTCCGCGGCGAGAGTTCCATGTTCTCGACCTTGACGATGTCCTTCCACCCGAGCTTGTTCGACCGCACGTGGAGCACGATGCTCACGGTCGAGTCGCGGTCGATGTTCTGCACGCCGATGATGCGCAGCACGTCGAGCGCGAACCCGTTGCCGATATGGTCGATGACCGTCCCGTTCTTGATCGGTTGGATCTTGAGCTCGCGGACCGCCATCTAACTCCCCCGCTTGGCCGAGCCGAGGATCGCATCGAGCAGCGCCATCCGGACCGGCACGGCGAGGAACGATTGCCGGAAGTAGCCGGCGTGCGGCGTGGCGTCGACCTCGGGCGTGATCTCCCCCGCGCGCGGGAGTGGGTGCATGACCACGAGCCGCGACTTCGCCTCCTTCAGCACCGCGGCATCGACGCGATAGGAGCCCGCGACCTTCCGGTACTCGGCCTCGTCGCCGAACCGTTCCTTCTGGATCCGGGTGACGTAGAGGACGTCCGCCTCCCGGACCGCCCGGTCGAGATCGGACTGCTCGGACAGCTTCGCCCCCATCTGCTGGAGCCGCGCCCGGGTCTCTTCCGGCAGCTCGAGCGAGCGGGGCGCGCAGAGGATGATCTCGCACCCGAAGAGCGAGAGTGCGTGGGCGAGGGAATGGACCGTGCGTCCGTACTTGAGATCCCCCAGGAGGACCACCTTGAGCCCGTGGAGCGACTCGAACGCTTCCTGCATCGTCGCGAGGTCGGCGAGCGTCTGGGTCGGGTGTTGACCGGCGCCGTCGCCGGCGTTGATCACCGGCCGGTCGGACGCGCGCGCCGCGAGCAGGGCCGAACCCTCGTTGGGGTGCCGGATCACGATGGCATCGGCGTACGAGCTCAGCATCCGGATCGTGTCGTGGAGGCTCTCCCCCTTGCGCATCGACGTTACCGTGGCGTCGGCGATGGTGATGCACGTCCCGCCGAGGCGCTGGACGGCCGACTCGAACGACAACCGCGTCCGGGTCGAGGGCTCGAAGAACGCCATCGCCACGATCTTGTCGGCCAGCGGGTGGGCGACCTTCGTCCCCTCCGCGTACGGGATCATCTTGCGCGCGGCGGCGAGGATCTCCTCGATCTCCTCGCGTGACAGGTCTCGGATCGAGATCAGGTCACGCCCGTGGAGTGCCATCAGCGCCGCGGGAGGTGGCTCTGGTTTATGCCCTTATCCCCGGAGGAAGGGCCGCCCGAGGGACTCTCATCGCTACTGGGTGAGTGCGCGACAGGCGATGACCGTGGGTCCGTTGCCTCCGCCCCCGCCGCCTCCTCCGCCCGATTCGCCCCTGCCGTCGGACTCCCCTCCGTGCGGGCAACCGGGGGAGGTGGGGTTCATCTGCTATGAAGCTCGCCGGGCCCGGTGGATGCGCGCCCAACCCGGGCATTCGTCGTATAGTCGGTGTACCAGCGGTACGCGAAATCCGTCAAAACGGGAAGGACTTGCCGGTTCTCGCAGACTGTTCCCCTCGGCATCTTGGTCGGAGATCCCGTCGCTTCGCCCAATCGCCGGCCGTGTTCATGCCTTGCGTCTACCGACGCTTCCTAGCGGCATTGACCTCCGGAGGCGTCCGGGTCAATTGGCGGCGGGCCCTGCGCTCTCTTCGGTAGACATCGACCGGTTGAGGCGTCGGCTCAGCAAGCAGAGCATCCTGGGCGGTGCGGCCCGGGAACTTCGGGAGGCTTTCGCGAACGGCCACCCCGTGCTTCAGCCCGGCAGCGCCGATCTTCCGAGAGCGGCCTTCTCTCCCCGATCGGGGCCGGCGCGGCTCCGACTCGCTGCCATCACCTTTGCCATGAATCACGGCGTAGCAGGGGAACCGCCGCCGGCGAGCCGGAGCGGTCACCGGTGGGAGAGGTTGTTGCGCAGGCTTCTGCCGTCCTCGAGCTGTCCTCGGCCGTTCGGGCGAGGTGGTCGAATTGGTTGCGACGCGACTCCCGGTCGAACTGCGCTAGGCCCAGGTGATCGGGCTCTGGTTGGCTGGCGGGGTGGCGCCCGCGGCGCCGTTGGTGCCCGGGTCCGCGCCATCCGCCCCGTCGGGTCCGGGATTGCCCGCACCACCGAAGAATCCTCCAGCCTGACCGCCCGAACCGCCTTGGCCCCCGATCCCAACGCCGCCCGGCTCACCGCCACTGCCGCCCGTGCCGCCCTGCGCCGTTACCGTTACAACGCAGCTTTGGAGGCTGGGAGTCAGGGTCGCGCTGCCCGGGATGCCCCCCGCGCCGCCCGCGCCACCATTGCCGCCGTCACCTCCGGTACCTCCGGCTCCTCCGACGGAGCCGCCAGTCCAGCCCTGACCATTTCCGCCCGCGCCGCCGGGCCCCCCGTTTCCGCCCTGCTGGCCACCGCTCCCTGTCCCACCGGGACCGCCGCTCGTGTTGACGTTCAGAACGCCGTTCGCCGCAGGCGCGGTAAAGGTAAGGAAGCCCCCAGGACCACCGGGAGTCCCATTGTTCCCATCGACGCCTTGTCCGCCCGCTCCGCCCTGTCCGCCGGGATCCGAACCTGCCCCCCAGTTGCCGTTATTGCCATTGGCTCCCGCCGCCCCGGTGCTCGCTTGAGCCGGGTTGACGGGTGACCCGTTCTGGCCCGGCAGGCCGGAAAGATCGATGGTGAATACGTTCCCCGACATTGGCGCTCACCCTCCCTCGTAGGAGCTACAGTTGATGTTGAGCGTGACCGGCACGGAGGGGTCCGAGGAAACCGCCCGGATCGTTCCACCCGGTTGCACCGTGAGCACGTTCGCGGTGAGGTTGATCCAGGAACCGTTGAGGGTAAGGACCGCCCCGGCATCTACGGTCACATTCGCGAAGAAGAAAATCCACGGCGGGGGGTAGAGGTGGATGAAGCTGGTGACAATCTGCGCCTGAGCCGTAAGTCGGTCCGCGGCAGACACGCGCCCGCCCCCGGGCCTCTTGATCAGGTTGGCCACTTGATTGTTGATCACTTGGGAGTAATACGGATGTTGGAGAACGTCCTCAGGTGTGAGTGTTCCCCGCGACTGACATGGGAACAGAGGGTTACCGGGGGCGACAGGGAAAGATACGTTTTGTCCGTTCCGCACACGCAACTGTAGCGCCATGTTTCCGGGACGCTTACTCGAGTTCCATCTCACATCCTTTTCCACTCTTTCGCGAGCGCGCGGGCGTCGTTTGCGCGATCCGCGTCGTCGCCGCTACGGCGTACGCTCCACGCGTACTCGCCAAAGGAGTACGCGGGCTCACAAGGGGAGGAATGCCGTGACGATCGGTGCCGGATTCGTCCGTCGACGCGGTGGGGGTGCGTCGGTTGCCTCAGGTGGCCAATATCCGGTTCCAAGAACGCATCGTTTCTGCCAGTGCCCTCCCCCGCTCGGTGAGCTCGTAGGTTTTGGCAAACGGAAATGTAACCGAATTCACAAGGCGGATTAGGCCAGTGCTCTGGAGATCCCGGAGCGCGCGATCGATTGCCTTCGGCCCGGGGAGCAACCGTTGCCTCATTCTGGAGGGATTCGTCCGGCCCACTTGATCCAAGAGCAGAACGATTTCAAAAGTTCCCGGATGCTCGAGAGTGTAAATTACCGAAAAGGGGCCAGCGGCTTGGAAATTCAGCCGTCGCGCAAGCTCAGAGGATCCGGCTACCGCTCCGGATCTAGTAGCGCCCTTCTTCTCAGCCATCAATTTTTCTGACGGGGGCGGGAGCGTGGTGCTGCCGCCGTTCGAGTCGGTTCCCAACGGACGGACGATTCCCCGGTCGCTCGCAGTCGAGAGTTTCCGGACTCGCAAATTTAGCGGATTCGGGTCCGGCGGTTCCCCACCTTGGCCAGCACCAACGCTCTCGCGCCGGTCCGAGGTCGCACCCGGAACGGCCCGGACCGCGCGCTCGGGCCGCGCGGTCACATCGGGGCGGAAGTTGTCCTCGGCTATAGACCTTCGGGGGAGAATCTTCCCAAGGGGACGGCCCTCTGGTCCAATGCGTATTTTCCGTATGCGCGTAATCGGAACATGCGCACGTGGGGGAATCCTTCAGTGAGACAGTGGATCGGTCACCTAGTGGGCAACGGTAGAGCGCGGTTTGGACGCCCGTTCCCCTTTGCCTCCATGGCCCGTCGGATCGAGCCGGGTCCGCCCCGCGACCGATCGCCGAGAGGATCTAGGGCAGTTTGCGGGTCGACTTCGCTCGAATCCACGAGTCGGATTCCGCCGCGGGGTTCGGATTCGTGGAGATTCGTTCGTACCGCAGGGCCGCGACCTGTTCGAATTCACTCAATCGCTCAACACCCGATCGCGGCCAACTTCCCGGCTCTCAGCCGGGTGCCGGGACGAGTGGGGTCGGCCACCCGCTAACGCCCCGGCGATTTCTCGCCGGGGCGGCCAGGTGGTGGCCGTAAGCCCCTTTCTGTTTTAGGCAGCATTCGACTGCGCGCTCTCCTCGACGGTCGGGGAAACTCCTCATCCCGTCGCTCAGGGCTTGCTCCCGGGGAGTCGGCCGTTTCACCATATCCCCTCGGAACCTCCGGTGCGGCACCTTCACCGTACCGAGGGGCTGTGTCGTTTCTGCTCCGGAGCTCGGACTCTCGCCCGTCGGGCTCCCACCCGACCCCGTGTTTCCCGGAGAGGGGACTTTCCTCAGCGGCCGGTCTGTGACGATCCGGTCCACCGTCAGCTGCCCTCCACCTCCTGGCGAACGAAGAAGGGACTTCGGCCCGAAATATCTGTCGTCGGCCGCCCCGGTTCGATCCCGGGCACGACCCCAACACCGAAATCCCCCCGTGCGGTGGTCTCTCCGTGTCCGGTAGCGCTCCCAGCGGCTCGCGACCGCTCCCGAGCCGGACCCCGCCGGTCGCCCCCGCCCTCATCCCCTGCCTGCTCCTGCGCGGCGGGCATGTCTACGTGCCGGGCCCGGACGGTCCCGTCCCGGCCCGGACGGCGATCAAGGCGAACTTCGATCCGTTCGAGGTGGTCGACCGGCTCGCCCCGGACTACTCGCTCCTGTACGTCGTCGATCTCGATGGGATCGCACGGGCGGACCCCCAGCTCGACTACCTCCAGGAGCTCGCGCGGGACATCTCGCTCTGGGTCGATGCGGGCATCCGGTCCTCGGACCAGGTCATCGACATCCTCGTCGCGGGCGCGCACCGGGTCGTGCTCTCGAGCGCCTACCTCCGCGGGCCGAACGCGCTCGCCCGGGCGTGGAAGCTCTCCACGGAACTGGTCTTCGAGGTCGAGATGACGGGGGCACGACTCACCCGCTCCGCGGGCGAGTGGGGCACCGAGGATCCCGCCGAGTTGGCGCGGATCGTGCGGGCGGCCGGTCCGGACCACCTCGTCGTGTCGCCGCGCGAGACCGACCCGGACTGGGAGGTGGTCCGGGCGATCGCCTCTGCCGGGCCCACGTGGGTCGATGGCTCGTTCGCTCCCGCCGAGCTCCCGCAACTCCAGGAGACCGGCGCCCGCGGCGGAATCTTTCATCTGACCGATCTTCTCCGGGAGTGGGCTCGGACCGCCGAACCGGCGCCGGAAGAGGCTCCACGAAATGCGACGCGCGATGATGAGACCAAGAACCAGCTGAACGAGGATGAATAATGGGCGGGCTGAGCGCGTCCCCCGGAATCGACGGTGGGCCCCGAGCGAAGCGGCAATCGACGACGCCGCCGGCCGGTGGCGACCACCAAGGGTTTTAGGCGTAGGGTAGGTCGCAGCGAGCGTCGCAATGCCCGAGCCCGAGACCATCCGGGTCACGTTGCCGGACGGCACTCACCGCGAGGTGGTGCGGGGGAGCCTCGCGGGCGAGGTGCTCACGGCCTGGCAACCCGAGCGCTCTCGCCAGTTTCTCGCCGCGCTCTGGGAGGGCCGACCGATCGACCTCGCCACGCCGTTGCCGTCCGACGGTCGCCTGGCTCCCCTCACCTTCACCGACCGCGCCGGACGCGACATCCTCCAGCATTCCTCGGCGCACCTGGTCGCGAAAGGGGTCGTAGAGACGATCCCGGGGGCCCGACCGACCCATGGTCCGCCGACGGAGGACGGGTTCTTCTACGACTTCGATGTCCGCCCGCTGACCCCGGAGGACCTCGATTCGGTCCGCCGATTGATGCAGATCGCGATCACCGCGCACGAGCCGTTCCGTCGCCGCGAGGTGCCCAAGGAGGAAGCATTGCGCCTCTTCGCCGCCAACCCCCACAAGCTCCGTTACCTCGCGGAGGTCCCGGACGGGGAGTCGGTCTCGGTCTACGATACCGGCAGCTTCACCGACCTCTGCCGGGGCCCGCACGTGCCGGACACGGGCTGGCTCGCCGGCGTCCACGTGCTCGGATTCTCCGCGATCGTCCCCGAAGGGGCCGACTCCCGACCGCTGCAGCGGGTCCGCGGGATCGGATTCCCGACCCGAGCCGAGCTCGACGAGTACCTCAAGCTGCGCGCCGAAGCGGAGGCCCGCGACCACCGCGGGATCGGCACACGTCAGGACCTGTTCTTTTTCGTCGACGAGGCGCCGGGCTGCCCGATCTGGATGCCGCGGGGCATGATCATGGTACGCGAGCTCGAGCGGTACGTCACCGAGCATCTCCGCGAGTCGGGGTACGTCGAGATCCGGACGCCGCTCCTGTTCGACCGGTCGATCTTCGAGACCAGCGGGCACTGGGAACACTACCGGGAGAACATGTTCGTCTCGGTGGTCGAGAACCGGGAGTACGGGTGGAAGCCGATGAACTGCCCCGGCTCGATGCTCGTGTTCCGCTCCCGCGCGCGCAGCTACCGGGAGCTGCCGATGCGCCTCGCCGAGTTCGCGCCCCTCCACCGCAACGAAGCGAGCGGGACGCTGAGCGGCCTCACCCGGGTCCGGGAGATGGTCCAGGACGACGCGCACATCTTCGTGACCGAGGAGCAGATCGGTCCCGAGATCCGCGTCCTTCTGGACTGGATCCGGTCCGCGTTCACCACCTTCCGCCTCGCCTGGTCGTACGAGCTATCGACCCGACCGGAGAAATTCCTCGGCGAGGTCGCCCAGTGGGACCGAGCGGAGGCCACCCTCGAGGCCTTGCTGCGGGAGTCGAAGGTCGACTACAAGCTTTCCCCTGGGGAGGGAGCGTTCTACGGCCCGAAGATCGACATCCATGTCCGGGACTCCCTCGGTCGACCGTGGCAGACCGGCACGATCCAGCTGGATTACCAGATCCCGCTCCGGTTCGGGCTCAAGTACCAGGGACCAGACGGCCAGCTCCACCCGCCGATCGTGATCCACCGGACGATCCTCGGCACCTGGGAGCGGTTCCTTGGGGTGTTCATCGAACACTGCGCCGGGAAGTTCCCGCCGTGGCTCGCGCCGACGCAGGTTCGCATCCTGCCCGTGACCGACGCCCAGTCCCCCGGCGCGCGGGGGCTGCTCGAGGACGTGCGCGCGGCCGGGATCCGGGGAGAGCTCGCGGGGACCGAGGAGACGCTGTCGAAGCGAGTGCGCACCGCCGAACTCGACCGCGTCCCGTACGTAGCGGTGGTGGGGGAGCGGGAGCTGGCCGAGGGGACGGTCGCCGTCCGAGTGCGAGGTACCAAGCAGAATCAGTCGATGTCGCGCGCAGAGTTCCTCTCGCACGTCGCCGAGCGGATCCGCCGGCGCGAGTACGACCCGTAGGTCAGAGGCGCTGGGAGCGCCGGCTCCGCCGCGCCTCGACCCGGGCATCGAGGTACAGCGTCTCGAGCTGGGCCGAGTCCACTTGATGGGCCGAGCGCAGGTGTTCGCGCATCCGAACGAGTTCGATCGGCTCGCCGCAGACCTTGCACGCGACGCGCGTTCGCCGTTCCGAACCTTCGCGCGGGGAGCTGGACTGCATGGGGGCTCCGTGGAATCGTAGGCTAAGAATACTCCGGTAGACAAGTAACTTGACCGCGGAGCCGCGAAGAGGGCCGCGGCAAGTTTTATCTGCGGACCCCGCTGAGCCGCTTCGTTTCGGAACGGATCCGCCATGACCCTATCGACCGGCCAACTGGAGCTACTGATCTTCCTCTCGGCCGCGGCGGGCCTCGCCTATGCGGGAGCCCAGACCGCCCTCCTCCTCCGGGAGGACGAAGGCGACGAACGGATGCGCGAGATCTCGGGCGCGATCCGGGAGGGCGCGGTCGCGTTCCTGCGCCGGGAATACATGTTCGTCTTCGTCGTCGCCATCGTCCTCGCGGCGATCATCGCGGTCGCCTTCGGCGTGATGGGGACGGGCGGCTACCTCGCGGTCGGCTTCATCTTCGGCGTCGCGGGCAGCGCGCTCGCGGGGGCGATCGGCATGCTCGTCAGCATCCGCGCGAACGTGCGCACCGCGGCCCATGCCCGCAAGGGCGACCTCGGGGCGACCCTGAGCTACGCGTTCCGCGGCGGCAGCGTGACGGGTCTTTCCGTGGCGGGTCTCGCGCTGCTTGAGCTCGTGGGCTTCTACTACGCCTTCGGCGGGAACGTCCTCAACATGGTCGGGGTCCTCTTCGGGGCGTCTCTGATGAGCCTCTTCGCGAGGGTCGGGGGCGGGATCTACACGAAGGGCGCGGACGTCGGGACGGACCTCGTCGGCAAGGTCGAGGCCGGCATCCCGGAGGACGACCCGCGCAACCCCGGCGTCATCGCGGATAACGTGGGAGACAACGTCGGCGACTGCGCCGGCATGGCCGCGGACCTGTTCGAGACGTACGTGGTAACCGCGCTCGCGGCGATGCTCCTCGCCTACCTGATCGGGGGCCTCTCGGGCGTCACCCCGAACCTCCTCACGCTCTTCCCCAACGCGATCCTCTACCCGCTCCTGGTCTGCGCGTGGGCGATCTTCGCGACGATCCTCGGGACGTTCTTCGTCCGGATGCGCAAGGGCGGCACGATCATGGGCGCGCTCTACCAGGGGCTCGGCGCGACGACCGCGATCGGGCTGATCGGGCTCTACCTGCTCGACTACTACTTCATGAACGGCAATCTCGGGATCTTCGTTGCGACCGCCGTCGGGCTCATCGTGATGATCCTGATCGTCATCGTGACCGACTACTACACGAGCGCCTCGTACAAGCCCGTCCATCATATCGCCGAGGCGTCGCAGGCGGGGGCGGGTCCCACGGTCATCAGCGGCATTTCGGTCGGTCTCGAGGCCACGTGGATCCCGGGCCTCGTGATCGTCGCCGGGACGCTCATCGCTTACGCGGCCGCCGGATGGTACAACGGCTTCTCCTGGACCAGCGCGCCGGACCCCTACATCGGCCTCTACGGCATCGGCCTCGCCGCCGCGAGCATGCTCTCGGTCACGGGGATGATCATCTCGATCGACGCCTTCGGCCCGATCACCGACAACGCCGGCGGGATCGCCGAGATGGCGAAGCTTCCGGAGGAGGCCCGGGCGATCACCGATCCGCTCGACGCGGTCGGGAACACGACGAAGGCGATCACGAAGGGGTACGCGATCGGCTCGGCGGTCCTCGCCGCGCTCGCGCTGTTCGCGGCGTACACCTTCGCGGCCGCGGGTCAGTGGGGCAAGCCCTGGACCACGTTCACGAGCCTCCTGACGCTCTCGAACCCGCTCGTGGTCGCCGGTCTCGTGATCGGCGCGCTCCTGCCGTTCTTCTTCACGTCGTTCCTGATGAACGCGGTCGGGGTCGCGGCGGAGAAGATGGTCTTCGAGATCCGCCGACAGTTCCGCGAGATCCCGGGGATCCTCGAGGGGAAGGGCAAGCCGGACTACGGCAAGTGCGTGGACATCGTCACGCTCACGGCGCTCCAGCAGCTCGCCGTCCCCGCGATCATCGCGGTCGCGACCCCGCTCGCCGTGGGATTCCTCCTCGGACCGGTCGCGCTGGCCGGCCTGATCCTCGGCGCGATCCTCGCCGGCTTCCCGCTCGCGATCATGATGACGACGGGCGGCGCCGCCTGGGACAACGGCAAGAAGTACATCGAGAGCGGCCACTTCGGTGGGAAGCGCTCCGAGGCGCACAAGGCCGCGGTCGTGGGCGACACGGTCGGCGACGCGACGAAGGACACGGCGGGGCCCGCGATCAATCCGCTGATCAAGGTCGTCAACACGATCTCGATCCTGTTCATCGCGCTCATCGTGGCGCACTCGGTCATCGGGATCTAGACCGGGCGGCCGGGTGGGGCAGGGGGCATTGGGCCCAGGTCTCGGAGCCGGACGCGACCGTGGGGGCTCAAATGGCGGGAGATGGTCGGGGTAGCGACGCATGACGCCCGCGAACCCCGATGTGAGCCTGCGGCCTACGTGGTACGCGGGCGGGGATTCCTGGGCCGGCGAGCTGTGGACGATGCTCCACGTGCCGTACACGCTGATGGTGCTCTCGTTCGTCGCCGTCGGGGCGGCGATCTCTGCGACGTTCTCCTGGAGCGTCCTCGGCTGGACGATGCTCGCCTACTTCCTCGGGCTCGGGCTCGGCGCCCACCTGCTCGATCAGGTTCCCGGAATGGGGACGCACTACGTGCGACACTGGCCGACCTGGGCGCTCTGGGTCGGCGGGTTCCTGA
>Ga0187782_10003899_pt1 | contig 11135 bp, 15 predicted proteins | sample 0715_SJ02_MP15_2_FD_132454 | JGI IMG/M metagenome (GOLD analysis project Ga0187782, IMG submission 132454) | Tropical peat soil microbial communities from peatlands in Department of Meta, Colombia - 0715_SJ02_MP15_20_MG | ecosystem: Environmental > Terrestrial > Soil > Wetlands > Peat | place...
ATGTTTCGGACGATGCTGGGAACCACACCACAGGCATACTTTCGAGGCAGGCGTTCGTGACCACCCGGTAGAGCTAAGGGCGCACCGGCGCACCTTCCTGAGTTCTTGCAGGATGGCGGGCAATTCGGAAGTTGAGACCTGAGGTCATCGGGCGCAACCTGTGATTCCTACCTGTGATTTCTACCTGTGAAACGCGTAAGAGACGTGTGGAGAGTAGGCTCGATACCGTCTAAGTTGCTATTTTTCCGTACCGTGGTAGGTTGACACGGAAGAGGTCAGTGGTTCGAGTCCTCCCGGGCCTACCATTCCTTTCAATCACTTCGCACCCTTTGTCAAATTGTGGCGCACGCTTCTACCTGTGATTTCCTACCTGTGTTTGCGCGGCGGGACGCGACCGAGGTTTCGCCGTTCGAATAATCCCTTGCGCCCGATTCTACGTCCCCGATAGAGCCTGCCCCACATAGAACCGAGGTCCGGGTTAGTAGTTCGAATGGAGCTGGAGGCGAGTGATACGAGCGATGCGTGAGAAATCCTGATCGGCCGTGAAAAGAATGGCCCGATGATCAAGGGCAATGGCAGCAATGAGAGTGTCGATGGTGGTCAATGAGAATCCTTTTGCGCGACCGATGCGGAAAATGGCCGCCGCTTCGCGGTACGTGGAGAGGCCGAGAGGCTCAAGCATATCCCACTGCGAAAGATGACGCTCGATTTGGTCGACGTCGCGCCTGAGGCCTTGCAAGATCTCGGAAACGATAACGCCCGAAAGGGCAAAAGGTTCTGCATCGGCTATCATCCGGCGCAGCTCGGTTCCGGCGCGACTCGGCGAGGGACTGAAAAAGTCGACCCAAACAGAGGTATCGACGAGAATCAAACGCGATTTCTCCGAGCCAACTTGTAGTTACCTTTCCAAATACCACTGCCATGGTAATGAAGGATGCCTTTGCGATCCTCCGAGCGGACAAGCAATTCTAAAGCCCTATCCACGATTTCGCGCTTTGTTTTCAGGCGCGTGAGTTTTTTCGCCTTGCGGATCAGGGTTTCGTTAATGTCGATGTTAGTGCGAGCCATAAACCCATGATACACCAATTTTACCGGGATTGGTGTATCCATGCAGAAGAACTAATCACCGGACCCCACGAGCCTGTGATCATTCCCCGTAAGACTTGCAGAAAACACATGTCGAGAGTATGGCCAATATGGCCTAGGTCCTTCTCTTCGGAACGCTGGGAGATTTGCAGGCGGGCTTACATTGCTCCAGAGCGCTTCCTCTCTCCCGGAGACGGAAACAAGTTGGAAATCGGCGCTCGGCCAAGCCGAGCCAAAGCGCATGACTTCTGGCGGCCCACCGTTGTAGTAGCGCTGCTCCGGTGGAAGGGATGGGTCTTTGCGATAAAAGCTGCTGAGCAAGTCCGCACCGTAGACAGAACCCTTCCTTCGGTGCATAGATGGGCACTTTGGGATTCACACTTAAGAGGTAGGTGAATCCCCCATGTGATCCCCATGGCGGTGCGACATGACCACGAAATCCAGTTTAGAGAGATCGATTCCCTTTGCCTTCGCGTTCTGCGCAAGAACGTCCGGGTTGTTTCCGGTGTCGAACAAAATGCGTTTGCCGCCGTATTCGACAAAAGCGGCATAGCCCCAGTCCTTCTGCATTGCCGAATCTTTGCCAAAAGCGTCGTACAAGACGGTAATTTGGGCATTCGCCGGATCAACATTGGCTGTGGGGGCAGATTGCACGGGACCGCTACCAACCAGAACCAGAAGTACTGCAGAAACAACCCGAGGTATGGGTATCATTTCTTCCTCCAGACTTTGCGTTACAGGAGCGAGCAAAATCTCAGTTTCCGGATTGCCGATCAATTGCCGACAACCCGCTATTTATACTTTCAGAGCTCCATGCGCGCACGGTATAGTCGCATAAAGTCTCGAGAGGGGGATGGGATGAGCTTTCAAAGGCGCCAATTGCTTCAAATCCTTTCATATGCTTTCGGGCCCGGCTTCATTCTGTCGCGGAATGAATTCGCAGTGGCGGCACAGAACCCCGCACAGCCAGCGAGTCCTGTTCCGCCTGCGAAGGCAGATGGTAAACATGCATCAGGAGGAACGGAAATGGAGAAAGTAGCCGGAATCGGAGGGTTGTTCTTCCGAGCTCACGATCCGAAGGCGTTGGGGCAATGGTACCAGGAACATTTGGGGATCGCGCTCGAACCAACGAGCCCGGGCGGAACCGTCTGGCAGCAAGAGGCCGGACCGACTGTCTTCACTCCCTTTCCAGAAACGACCAAGTATTTCGGGGATCCCAGCAAGGCCTGGATGGTGAACTTCCGAGTGCATGACCTCGACAAAATGGTGGCCCAGCTACGAACGGCAGGAATTGAGGTCAAAGACCCGGAATCTTATCCCAACATTGGGCGCTTCGCTCGTCTGCACGACCCTGAGGGAAATCCCATCGAATTGTGGCAACCTGCACAATTCGGCGCCCCGCATTAGGCGCTTTCCGATGCAGGACTCGATGCAACCTGCATGTCCTGCCTATGATCTCTACCTGTGAAACGTGTAAGACACGTGTAGAGAGTACGCTCGATACCGTCTAAGTCCTTCCCTTTTGTATGCGCGGTACGTTGACACGGAAAGGTCAGAGGTTCGAGTCCTCCCGTGCCTACCATTTATTTCAATAACTCGGCCGCTTGAGCCAAGTTGCGCCAGCATTTTCTACCTCTGGTTTCGCACCTGTTTTTGCCGCTTCATCCGTCCCGCCACCAGCTCGTTCAATGAAATCCCTTGCAGTCCCGACTCGTAGTATTTGACGTTGCCCTCGACCAGTCCCAAACAGAAGTAAATCCTTCATGGCCCACTTCTTTCGCAACTCTCGGTCGAAATGGGACGATCGCTTACGTTTAGGGCACCGGCACCTTCCGTTGTAACTCGTCGACAAAGTTTTCGAGAAAGATCACGTGGCCCGTGTCCGGTTGAGGCGAGCCTCCGGCATAGGTGGCGACGGCGATGCGCTTTCCGTCGGGCGCAATGTCGTACTGGGCTCCCACTGCGCCGCTCAGCGGCAAGCTACACCCTGGGATGACCATACACGGGACTTTTCAGCCACAAATGTGTCGCCCCTTACAGAGTAGCTGGCCACCATAATCCGATCGTCCGTGGGATCAAAGAAAAACAGATCCCTACCGTTTCGAGAAAAGATGGGGTGTGTCGCCCGAGCAGTTGCAGTCGCAGGCTACTGGACAGGAACAGGAAGAAGCCTTCGAGAGCTTTGTCTCTTGGTCGACCGACTCCATCCGGCACTAAGGCTTCCATTATCATCCAAATTGACTGTGCGCGCCTCGCGTCGTAAGCTCCTCGCGAGAATGCCGGGCGAACCCCTCGATCGCTTTCGGTCGAAGATCGGGAGCGGCCGGCTGAAGATACAGGAGGCGAAACGAATGCGAGGACTCGGAGTGGCGGTGTTTGTTGCGGTGACAGCAGCCTGGGCCCCAGCGCGGGCGCAAACGTCTTCAGGCGCGCCGGCGTCCGATGTGTCGAACTTGCAAGCAACCCTGCGGGCGTCCGCTCCCAAGGCCCCCATGGACCACGTGATGATCGTGCCCAAGTCGCAAATCGACAAGATTCTGACTCGCGAGCCCGACCCCAAGGCGCCTGTGGTTCGCCTCTTCGACGGCGGCGCCTTCAGCGTCAATGTGATTCACCGCCAGCCCGGCAACAGCGAAGTCGCGGTGATGCACAAGTACACGAGCGAAGTGTATGTGGTGCGATCGGGCGGCGGCACGCTGGTCACGGGCGGCAAGCTCGCTCAGCCCGTGAACGCGAAGGATCCAGACATGCAGGGCAGTCAGTCGATCGTCGGCGGCACGCCCAGGGAAGTGCGCGCCGGCGATGTGGTCTTCATCCCCGCAGGCCTGCCGCACTACTTCACCAGCTACTCGCCCGACATTGTTTACCTCAACGTCCGCTTCCAGGACCCCAAGTACGTCGGCAACTGAGCCCCTCACAATTGACAATCTCGGCTTAAACGATGGCAGGAATCCCAAACGCTTCCAGCAGGACACAGTTCTCCAGCACTCTCGGATGTATGGCGCTCGACCGAAGGAAGATCTGGCGATCACACGTGTGGAGAGGACGTTCGATACGGTCTAAGTTGTTCTCTTTCGGAACCGTGGTAGGTTGACGCGCAAGAGGTCAGAGGTTCGAGTCCTCCCTGGCCTACCTCTCATTTCAATCACTTAGCGGCTTCAATTAACTTCTGTCGCAGTTTTCTACCTGTGATTTCCTACCTTTGTTTTGGTTTCTCACTGCCTTCTCGGGGGACTCGCCATTCTGGTTGACACAAGCCCGCCCGAGGTCCGTATGAGTGGGCCGATTGCGGATCGGTGGTAGGTTGACACTGTGGAGATGTGCTCGACGGGCCTACGTTGCTTTCCCCTCTCCGGAGACGGACTCAGTCATTTCTCTGGTGGTAAGGGCCATTGCGCCCCAAGCTGCGTCGTTCTTGTCGGTTTGGAAGAACATCAGGTGGGGAACGTTGTGGTCACCGCTGTCGGTGAGGTAGGAAGCTTTGGACATCATGTAGCTGACAGTTCCCTGCTCCAAAGCCGGCAATTCTTTTTTATCGATTGCCGCTTTTGTTGCAGCGATGACTTCGAGTTTGGAACGGCCGGGGTTAATTCGGTGCGTTTGTAGGCGTACGGAAGAACGGAGCGGGCGGCCGGTGGATTGAGGCAATCTGCGGCGCGAACTTTTGGGTTCCAAAATTCGGGATGGTCGAACATGGCCATCCATCCGCGTCCGACCCAGCAGACCCAGCCGTTCTTGCCTTGCACGGCGGTTTCGTAGCCGTGGCGGGTTAGGACGATGACCGAGGCGTCGCGCGAGATTGCGTCGGGTGCGGCGCTGCGGGCCAAGGCGATTTCGGCGTCGCGGTCCATTAGATATTGTTCGAGCGGGGCCATGGTGGGATAAGGTTGTTTGGCGCCTTGTGCGGGCGCTGGGTTCGGCGCGCCCAGAGCGGCGGCGAGGGCGAATGCGCTTAGTAAAATGCTGTGAATTTGGTGTCGGGTCATCGCTTTTCCTCCGTACGTTTTGATTTTTGTACTTATCCATTCACACTTCGACCGAGCCCACGTGGCGGGCACGACTGCCGTCGCGCCGGTGAGGTCACGATATTGATATGCATGTTGTCAGGCGAACTTCAGCGTGGTGTGTGCTGTCGCCTGCGTTGCTCGCTCGCCTTCACGATTTCGCTGATGTCCGCCGCTGGACGTATCTCGATGGATCCACACCCCAACCTCAGTCCCGGACTTTGGGAAATGAGCTGAATTGCGTGATTCAGATCTCGCGCTTCAAGCACCTGAATTCCACCCAACTGCTCCTTCGTTTCTGCGTACGGACCGTCTGTCACTGCAACCTTTCCGTTCTTCCAATACATCGTCACTGCCGTGTTGGCGGGCTGAAGCGGTTCCTCACCGATCAAATGTCCGTTCTTCCGCAGTTCGTCGTTGTAGCTGAAACACTCGTCCAGCACGGTGTTACGCTCGCTCATAGACATGGTTTCGAACTTGCCCGGCTCCAGATAGCCCAAACAGACATATTTCATTGTTTTTCTCCTCATAGCGGATTGGCGGAAGCCGGCAGCAGAGCGTTGCGCCGGCTCGTTCATCTCGTCGCTACGGCGCGTGTTCCGAGGCCCGCAGTGGCCAGGTTGTTTACTTGCTTTCGCCGGGTCCTTGTTCCGGAGCCGGGTAGAAAAGAAGCTCGCGCACCTCGCCCGCCGCATCGCAGGAGATGGCACCCTTGCGCGCCCACGCGAGTGCCTCGTCCATATCGGCGGCTTCAAGTATCCAGAAACCGCCTATGTGCTCCTTGGTCTCGGTGTATGGCCCATCGGTGACGAGCACCGTACCATCAGGCTGCTTCCGCACCGTCTTTGCGTTGCTGGCCGGGGAAATGCCGCAGGCGAACTTCGTGACTCCGGCAGCATCCATTTCGCGGTTGAGCGCGTGGATCTCCTCGATCATCGCTTCGGTTACGGCGGACGGGTCGAAGTCGTCGGGGAGGTAGCTAGCAACCAGATACTGTGGCATGACTTTTTCTCCTTGTTTTCCGTGACTTGTTTCCGATGACTCGTTCCTGTTCACTTAGGAACCGTAGCTCATCGTTCTTTTATCCTATAGTCGTTCGGGAAACCGAAAATCGACAGCCAATTTATTTTTATTTCAACTGGCGGATCCGGTCTTGCAGGAATCGGCGCTCGGGTTCCTGTTGGGTCAGCGCCAAAGCTCTCTCATAGGAAGACTTAGCCTCAGCGGTCCTGCCGAGCCTGCGGTACATATCGGCACGGGCTGAATGCGCCAGGTAATAATTTGCCAATTCGCCATGTTCGAACAACGCGTCGATATGCGTCAGACCGGCCGCTGAACCATCGCACTCGGCAATTGCCACGGCGCGATTGAGAACAGGTCCGGGGCCAAGACGAGATTTGATGCGTCTCAAGACGAGCTCGCGCGACATCTCGAAGCGCAATGGAGTTCGGCGGAGCGGATTGCGGCTGCTTGTGCCGGCACCTGCCCCGACTCGCTTTATGACCCTGCTACGAGTCTATCTGCACTGCCGGACGAAGCAGACGTGAACGAGTCCGCTCCGTTAACCAGACGGCTATCTTCCCGCCCGGCTCTCGCCAGGAAAGCGTCCATGCGCTCATTAGCTGCGTAGGCAAGGGCAAACGGAAACGCGGTAAATGCGTGTGCTCCGCCCGGGTAAATGGCCAACTCAGCCAGGTTGCGCGCGGCGATCCAGCGCGTATACATAAACAAGCTGTCGTCCAGCAGGGCATCGCATGTACCAATCGTAAACAGCGCTGGGGGCATGCCCGTCAGATGGGCATAGAGCGGCGATATATCGGGATTACGCCAATTCTTCGTGTCTACGTTTGCTAAATAAGCCTCAGAGAATTTGATGATGTCAATCGTTCGCAGCACGAGCCGCTGATTGCCGAAGGCTTTCTGGCTGGGGGTCATGGAGAGGTCGTAGGCGCCAAAGACTAGATTTGCGGCCTTGAACCCGGTGAAGCCGTGGCGGTCGCGCAGGCGCAGCAACGTAACCACAGCAAGGTGTCCTCCCGCTGATTCGCCACCGATAGTGAGCAGGTCGGTGCCGAATTCCGATTTCGAGTTTTTGACCAACCAGAGGGCAGCGGCCTCACAATCGTCTGGCCCAGCCGGATAGGGATGTTCCGGGGCGAGCCGATATTCGACGCTGACACAGGCCAGCCCCGTGTTCCGGCCGATGCGCTCCAGCATTGTGTCCTGTAAATCCGCGGCCCCCAGCACCCAACCGCCTCCGTGAATGTGCAGATAGACGCCCCGGGGATGATCGGGAGCGATCACGCGCAAAGGAACCTTGTGGCCACCCTTGCCATCGATCAGGAGCGTACGCGCCTTGTCTGATTTGGGAACGGCAGGAAACGGGCCTTCGCCACGGGCACGAGCGTCGCGGACGGTTTGTGCACCCACCTCCCACCAGTTACTTACCTGGCTGAACTGCGCAATGATTTCTTTGTTGAAGGCGCGAGTTTCATCGCAGATGGCTTCAGGTTTGAACAACTCCGGATTGAAAATCGAATTTTGCGGCTGAGGCATAGGACGTTCTTTATAGCTGCTTTTGGGAGGCAGTGTCCAGTACGTTGGCGGGCGATTTGAACGAAGCCCACTTTGTGCTGGTCATTCATCCAGATTTAAGTTGCTGCACTTTTAACGGTAAACACCCTTCTGGTCAAATGCGGAAGTTTGTTGTGCCGTGTGGCTTGACCGAACCTTGACACGGAGAGGTCGATGGTCGAGTCCTTTCGGCCTACAATCTCCGTTATCTTCTGGGAACCATCTCTGTCCATCCTGACGCACAGCTATGCGCGAGGAGTGCCAATCTCTTTATGGTGGTGAGGTTCGGTACTTCATAGAGATGCCACTTCAGCGTCGCATCCTACCAGATAGTCTGTACTAGCTTGGATTGGCGGATTCGAGCATCCGCCGTGGCCAGGGGCGAACCTGCCATCCGGCAGGCAAATCTTGATGGTGGTCGGATACTTAAGAATCTTCTTGGTGTTCGCTATATCCTCAGCACTCGACTCGCCGAGCGGAAATCCGTTTTCAGCCAAATTGATGGCCGGTTCGAGTATCTGCTCGAAGCTCATCGTGCCCCACTGATTAGAAGTACATACCAGGCATCAACGACTCCTGGCAAACCACCTGAGAGCAAACCATCACTTTCGGGAATTTTGCCGCCGTGGTTTTTCTCATACCACTCGATGGCTGCCAGGTTTGGTGCGCGTGGCTCAGCGTTAACGGAGTATACCTTTTTCTCATGCGCGAGAACGACAGCGTCACTGCCAAGCCCGTTGTCGGCGAAATCCGTCAGTGCAAGAACGGCTTGACCCGCAACAGCGGTGTCGAACGCATTCCCACCGGCTTCGAGGATTCGGCGGGCTGCCTCCATCGCCTGGGATCTCATAGACGAAACAGCTGCTCAGCTGCTTGTCGCCCGCGTATCGCAGGACGCATCGTCTGAGTTCCGACTTCATTTGCGCTCTGCGTTGTCGCGACCTGCGAAGCCCAACAACAAAAACATCAACACTAGAATGTTGATCATCAGCGTCCTCGGCGAACCGTAGTATGTGGGTCAGGAGATTCGAGTCCTCCCGAGCCTACCGTTTTTCTTACCCCCGCCAATTTTGTGCCTGTGATTTCGTGCCAGTGTTTCGCCGCAAATTAAGACGCCAAGCGCAGGATCTTGGCGAGCGTTCCACCCATAATCAGTTTCTGTGTCCGCTCCGGAACGCCGCAGGCTTCGAAAAGATTCCGATATTGCCTCACCACGCCTTCGATCCCGCTGAGGCCGCTATCGGACCCGAATACCAGCTTGACGAATGCACTCGGATCATTATCGGGCGACTTCGTTCCCTCACTTGAGCCGGACCACCAAAAAATCTTCTGAAATTCGGACAAACGGTCATGCATTTTCGTCAGGGTCGAACCGCTGAGATCAAAAAATACATTTGGATTCCACCTCGCAACTTCCGCTGCCCATTCGTATTCTGGATTCCCACAGTGTGCACCTATTACAGTAATTTTCGGGAAGCGCCGGGCAATCTCTTCAAGGTAAAAGGCCCGCATTCGGTGGGAGGCGACGTCCTCCGGTACATCGAAGTTCTTACGCAGGACGATTCCCGTATGGAACAGCACTACCCAGCCGTACTGATTCGCCAATTCGTAGACGGGCATGTACGCAGAGTCGATGTACGGCTTCTTGACGAACTCGAGTTCTCCCAAGCCGCTATACCCGAGCCCGTGGAACACCTTCACCTGCTCGACCGCATCAGGCGCGTCCAGATCGACGAAGCCAAAAGGTACGACTTGTGTAGGGTAGCGTTTTGCGGCATCGGCCACCGTGCTTCGATTGGCGTAAGGAGTGAGCACGCAAGCCGTCATGTTCAGGCGTCCTGAAACTTTCAGAAGGTCGTCGATGAAACGAGGGTTCTTTTCGTCGAAGTGAACATGAATATCTACGATCCGGTCCGGCACTCTGTTTGAACTAGAGAGTGTTGCGCCGGAGTGGACTGCGTTTGTTCGGAGTGTTGCTCTGGAGTCCGGCGCGAGAAGAGCGACTGCGGCTGAACCCGCATAGTTGAGGAACGCCCGGCGTGAAAAGGATGGCTGCAATGAGACCTTCCTGTTCGAGATAACCTTAGGAAACGGAATTCTGGCACTTATAGCCGAGCAGCTCGATATCGGTCAAGCGATGTTGTTGCCGCTGACGCTAGCTCCGCTCGAACGACGAGCATTTGCGCCTTCATTGTTGACACGGAAGAACTCGGGGGATCGACCCTCGCCAGAAAACTTCTGTGAGTGAGCGGATTGGGCTGTGATTGCATGATTCGTGCCACTTTTGCGTCACGAGAAATGCCGAAAGCATAAATCCGAAAAGCTTAAACTTAAAGGCGGAGCAAAAGGACCAGATCTACCGCAAAATGCCAAACCTGAAGATGTAGCAGGTGGCAAATACTTTTGAGCGTTATCGGGCTTATTGCAACATCATCATTGCAAGATGGATGAAGGACGAAAGCGGTTATCAAAATTCATTTTCGTTGTCCCTCTAGCTAACCTGGGGACGCGCAGTTCACCACTCTACGGACTGGAAATACCCGAGCGTGTTAGTGCGGCGATCGGACGACGTGGCCCTGTGCCTATTGTGGCAACTCTGAACAGATCGGTTGAGATACAGGCCAGCCTCGTTCCAGTGGGCGGAGGCCGACACCGTCTTCAGTTGAATGCACGCACCCGTGCTGGGCTCCAGGTCAAGTCGGGGGATCGGATTCGAGTTGCACTTGTGGTTCCCGAAAAGCCTCCAAGGCTCCCAGTGCCCGATGACTTGGGCCAAGCTCTTAAGGAAGTCGACCTGCAGCATACCTTTGACAGCCTGCCCGTAGGAAAACAGAACCACATTATCTTGTGGATTGAAGAGGCCGTACGACAGCAGACCCGCAACAAACGGATAGAGACAACCATACGGGTTGTGTTTCGTGCCCGTGAGCGAGCGCATGAATGTCAGACAAGAGCAAGATCGAACCGCACGCCGGACGGATCTTGATTGAAATTCCCCGATCAAAACAGTTGACTTCCGGATTTCATCCCGGGAAAGATCGCTGCTGCTAGAATCGGAGGCCGACCTGGAATCGGATGCGCCCTTGCTTCTTACTATTCTTACCGCTCGCTTCGAAGCTGGAAACGCCGGCGCGGGTTCCATCAGGCAGCCATCTGTCACACGTGGGCTAGGCCCAGCAGGCTCATCAAGTCGCTGACCTGGATGCTTTCCAGCGAACGCACAGCATCCTTGATGCCTGATTCAATCGGTCGATGCGACCAGCCATGGCCAATGTAGCCTCAGCTATGCGGGGCCTTGCACCCCAGTCTCCCTGTTAATTTAACCAGTTCCCCATGGCAACAAGACGAGCTCAAATAGTTGTGGGCGGAACATGCTTCACAGCCCGTACGGAGGTCACCATGACCGATGCTACTGCTGCGTCTCTCCTTGCTGTACTTCAGCGTTTGGCTGACGCGCACGTCGAGCTTAAG
>Ga0187782_10003900_pt1 | contig 11133 bp, 14 predicted proteins | sample 0715_SJ02_MP15_2_FD_132454 | JGI IMG/M metagenome (GOLD analysis project Ga0187782, IMG submission 132454) | Tropical peat soil microbial communities from peatlands in Department of Meta, Colombia - 0715_SJ02_MP15_20_MG | ecosystem: Environmental > Terrestrial > Soil > Wetlands > Peat | place...
GACCTTCCCGCCCGGGGTGTTCGGGCAGGTCGCCGGCGGATAGTAGGCGATCGCGGGCGCGGGGCAGCCGAGATGCTGGCAGATCGCGCTGTAAGCGACGATCGACCCGTAGGTCCCGACCCCGCCCGGCACGTTCTGCGCCCCGGGGTTGCTCGCGCCCGGCGGGCTGCCGTTCGCCGGGTAGAGGTTGAGCAGGAAGTTCGGCTCGTTCCGCAGCGGGTAGTTGAACAGGTAGAGGTCGGACGTCCCGACGTTGTACTCCGCCTCGACGTTCGCCACCGTGAGCGGGTTCCCGTCCACGTCCAGGAGCTGGACGCGGGGGTAGCTCGACAGCCCGACCGCCGGTGGCTGGAGGTACTGGAGCGACCCTCCGACGAGGCCGCCGACCCCGGCGCCGATGAGTCCGCCGACCGCGAGCAGCTTCAGCACGTTGCGCTTCGTCTCGTCGACGTCCCCGACGTCGTCGTTCCCCGACGCCGCGAACCGACGTAGCTGGCCGACCGGAAAGTCGAGGGCGGGGTGGCGGCCGACCGTGAAGGGGCAGCTGTCGCGGCAGTCGAACCCGTCCGGCATCACAGCGTCCTCCCGCGCGTGTCGGGCAGGGTGTCGTCCGTCTGGGTCGGGTCGGGGATCCGTGCGTCGCCGGGGAGCTCCGCCCGGTCGCTGCCGTGGTAGACCGCCCAGATGATCCCGATCCCCATCAGGACGACCAGGATCTCCGTCAGGGTGACGATGTCGTCGGGAGAGAGACCGCTCATCCGTTCCCTCCCCAGTCGCCGCGGTCGACGGGAGCGGTCGTCGACCACGTCGGCATCGGATAGCCTCCCGTCCACGGAAGCGTCGGCTCGACCGGGGGCGGGGGTACGGGCCCCGGGGTCGGGACCGGCGGGACCCGGACCGCGGCCGGAATCCCGCTCACGTGGGACGCCGGCGCGTCCAGGCCGAGGAGGGCCCCCCGGATGGAGAGCGCCGGCCCCGGGGACGGCGGTAGGTCGGCCGCCTTCGTGAGCTCGCTGAGGAGCTCCTGCTTCAGGCGGGACGCCCGGCCGTACCAGCGACCGAGCATCCGGAGCGTGTCGCCGCTGTCCTTCCCCAGGAGGAGGAAGGCCGCGACCGCGGCGATGATGACCCAGTCGATGTCCGAGAAGAGCGCCACGTCCTCACCCCGTCCCGACCGCGTGCGGGCGGTCCGTCCGAGGGCCGCGCCGCGACTCCCACCGGCTCGCGAAGTACGCTCCCCCGAGGTAGAGGGCGACCATCGGGGTGGCGATGAGGAGCATCGTGATCCCCGAGTTGTCGGGGGTCACGACCATGCCGAAGACGAGCGCCCCGATCACCGCGCCGCGCCAGTGCTTCCGCCAGGCGGACGCCCGGACCACGCCGAGCCGGGTGAGCGCGTAGATGAACACCGGGAGCTCGAAGACGACGCCGAAGGCGAGCGAATAGACGAGCGCGAACGTCACGAACGACTGGACGCCGAGCACCGGCTCCAAGTGCATCGCGTCCACGTAGAGGAACAGGAGACGGAACGTGAACGGGGTGAGGAAGAGGAGACCGATCGCCGTGCCGACCGCGAACAACACGGTCGCGGGGATCCCGACCTGGCGAAGGAGGGCGCGTTCGTTCCGTCGCAGGGCCGGAACGAGGAACGCTCCGACCTCGTGGACGACCCACGGCATGCCGAGGATGAGGGTGAGGAGGAGGCCGATCTCCATCTGGGCGACGATGGAGTCGCCGACCCCGACGTTCAGGAGCTGGACCCCCGGGGGGAGCATCCAGGCGACCATCGCGAGGAACACCTGGGCGGAGATGTTGTAGAACGGGTTCGGCCACGGCAGGACGAACGGGACCGAGACGCCGAAAAGCGGGATCGTGATCGGCTTCAGCTCGAAGAACAAGAGGAAGCCGAAGAGCGGTCCCAGGACGACGCCGATGCGGACGAGCCGGAAGCGCACCTCGGCGAGGACGGAGAGGATCCGGTCGAGGTCGCCCATGCGTCCCCGACCTCTCAGTTCGGCCCCGGCTCGAGGGCACCCTCCGACGTCCGTCGCGTTCCGTGCGGAGCTCCCTCGGGCATGCCGGCGCGCGCCGTCCGGTTCAGTGGGCCGGGCCCGTCGGCGCGGATGCGTTCGCGTTCGTCGCCGCCGCGTCGGCCTTCAGTTCCCGCTCGACCTCGAGTCGGCCCTTCTTGAACTCGCCGACCGAACGCCCGAGGCTGTGGGCCAACTGAGGGATCTTCGAGGACCCGTAGAAGAGGATCCCCGCGACCACGGCTATGATGAGCCAATCGTCGATAGAGTCGAACATCGGCTTCCCCCGACCGAGGACCCGGATAGGTCCGATATGGGGTTCGTACGGGAGGACCCTACCCGTAGGGACGGTCCGGACTCCGAGCAGATAAACCGCCCGGAGCGGCTCACGCGGCTTCGACGAGGATGGTGTCGGTGCCGCCGGCGACCGCGCGGTCGATCGCGATCTCGGCGAGCAGGGAGAGGCATCCGGCGCCGCGCTCGAGCAGGAGGCTCGCGGCCCGTACGCTCGCGAACGACCGGTGCGCGCGCGTCCGGCCGGTCGGCACGACCTTCGCCCCGCCGAGTCCGGCGCCCTGATGGTAGACCTCGCAGGCACGGTCGAGGGAGGGCCGCAGGAGCGCGTCGACGACCGCCTTCATCTGGGTCTTGAGCTCGGGAACGTACTCGGCGAGGGCGGCCGCCCCGGCATCGGGGATCTCGACGGCGTCCTCGTTCAGGGTCCGCAGGGTCGCGCCGAAGACGTCGGCGAGCTCCTCGAGGGCGTGCACGACGACCCGCCACTCGAGCAGCTGGCGTGGGTCCGGGCTCCCGATCCGCCGGGCGAGCGACCAATCCCGGCTCGCGAGGAAGAGCTGGCGGACGAGGAGCGCGAGGACCTTCCCCGACTCCTCCTCGAGGGTCCCGAGCCGACGGGAGCGGGCCCGTCGCTTCAGCACCTCCTCCATCTCCTCGAGGAACGCGAGCAGAATCATCCGCACGCGCTGGACAAGCTGAGGGAGGCCGTACTACGACGGGTCGATGAAGTTCTGGAGCACGACGCGGTTCGGCTCCTGCGCGACCACGGAGACGCCGAGGAGGCTCCGCGCCGTCTGGTGGAGCTCCTCGACCCGCTCGGGAGCGAGCGGCACGTCCGCACGGATCTCGATCGCGTCATGACCGACCCGGTAGGCCCCGACGATGAGCCGCTCGAGGACCCCGGGCGTGTCGAACGAGCGGGCCTGCACGAGGAACGGCGCACCGGGCGGGTCGCCGCCGGGGAGCGGGGCCGGTTTCAGGTAGAGGGTGCCGTCGTCGTTCTGGTCGAACACGATGAGGTCCCCCGGACGCAGGTTCATCGCCTCCGCCCACGGTTTCGGGAGGGTGACCGCGATCGAGGAGTGGCCGGCCTTCAGCACGCGACGCTCTCGACTCGGGGTTCCCCACGCCATCCGACCGCTCCGAACCTACTACAGGTTCCGTAGGTCATGAGGGGTCCCCCATTTGAACGTTGCGTCGGCGCTATGGGGAGATCCTCCGTCGTCAGGACCGGTGGTCCTCGTCGGAGGCGGGGGGGAGCGGCGTCCCCGGAGCGGCCGGTTCCGGATAGCCGAGCCGTTCGGGAGGCATCTCGTGCTGCGCGCCCTTGCGGCGACCGACGACGAACCCGAGGACGAGGGCGATGACGACCAGGGAGACGATCCCTCCGATGATGACGTAGAGGACCGCCCCCGGACCGGGGACGCCGCTCGACACCGTGAGGTTCCCGGGAAGGTTCATCCCGAAGGCGATGAAGCCGTACATCCCGGCGGTGAAGTGGCCGGGTTCCGTGCAGACGAACTCGTACCATCCCGGACCGGGCGACGTGAACGTCCCGGTGACCTGCTGGCCGGTCGTGGTGACGTTCGCATTGTAGAGGGCGGGGGGAGAGGTCCCGTAGGCGAGGGTGTCGATCTGCGCCGGATCGTACGAGGTCGGGATCACCCAGCCCTGCTTTCCGATGATCGAGAACGTGTGCGCCTCGTCCGAACCGTCCGTGAACACGACCGTGATGGTCGCGTTCGCCGGGACCTGCTGGAAGGAGTTCGGAGTGAAGGCGAACCCGTTCGACGCGGTGACGTCGACCGTTCCGGTCGTGTCGTTCTCGACGGAGTGGGCGACCGCGAGACGGACGCCTCCGAGGTCGCCGAACGCCGTGCCGACCAGGACGACGGCGAAGAGGACGGCCACCGCTCGCATCCATCGAACCCGTGGACTCATCCGACCCCCGGACAAACGCGGAACGCCCGCGGGACCGGGGTGTGGTTCAAAGCCCCTTTGTACGAACCGCTCGGGGGATTGAGGGGCTCCGCCGCTCCCGCCCGTCGGCGCTTCGGTTCGTACGCGGGGAATATGTAGCTCCGGCCTCCCCCTAGGCCCCGTGCCATACCCGCTCGGGACGACCGTCTCTGCGGCCGCCGGTCCCTGGATGTTCCGCGTCCTTCGGATCCTCGCGAGCGGGTCGACCAATCTCGACCAGACGAACGCGCTCGTCTGGGTGATGATCGGCATCGCGACCGCCGGCGCGATCGTCACGTTCGCCTTCCTGACCTACTCGCTCTGGAAGTTCCGAGACCCGAAGGTAAAGGACCGTCCGTATGGTTAACAAACTCGAGGTCGCCTGGACGCTCGCGACGGTCGCCCTCATCACCGGGGTGGCGGTCTACTCCACCATCCTCGTCTATCACCTCGACGCCCTCCCGTCCGACCCGACGGAGTACGTGGACGTCATCGGCCACCAGTGGTACTGGGAGTTCTGCTACCCGGTGAACAACACCTGCTTCAACTCCTCCTACGACCCGACCACGAACTCGGTGAGCGGAGGAGCGTTATGGGCGCCGCCCGGAGCGGAGGTCCAGATCAATGTCACGGGCGCGGACGTCATCCACTCGTTCAACATCCCCCAGCTCGGGGTGCGGATCGACGCGATCCCCGACCGTGTCAACGATTTCGCCTTCAGCGTGCCCAACGCCGCGCCGGGGACCCAGTACCTGATCCAGTGCACGGAGTTCTGCGGCGAGTTCCACGGAACGATGCGGTCGTTCCTCGTGATCACGTAGTCGTGCGCCGAACCGGAGCCTGCCGGCTCGGGCGTCCGCACTTTCTTTCCGGTGCGGCCGCTCTCGCTCGCGGTGCGACCGGGCGGAATAGCTCAGCCGTGGCCCTCGGGGGGCCTCGCGCTCCGAGGGAACCGGCCGGCGAGCGCCGTCATCGCGGCGACCACGACCCCGACCCCGAGGAGGATCGCCGACCCGACCAGCACCCAGCCCCCCACGATCGCCGTGCTGGGGGGCGGCGGGGGCAGCGGGACGGGGACGCCGACGTAGAGGAACCCGTACATCCCGTTCGCGAAGTGTCCGGAGACCTCGCAGATGTACTCGTAGACCCCCGGCGCGGCGACCGTGAAGTTGGCCCACACCGTCCCGCCCGGGAGGGCGGGAACGTTCTGACTGACGAGCGGGGCATGGGCGGCAAAGTAGCTCGTGTAGTTGGTCGAGAGGAGCGTCACGTTCGACTGCGGGGCCATCGTGAACGTGTGGCCGAAGCTCCCCTGGTTCGTGACGAGAACGTCGAGGTCGACCGGGAAGTGCGTCGGGCTCGCCGACAGCACGTTCGGAACGAACGCAAGGCTGTTCGTCGTGTTCTCGCTCAGGAGGAGGCCCGCCGCGGTCGAGGTGATGTTCAAAAGGCCCCACATCTCGGCCTGGAACTGGTAGGGCACCACCGAGGCGAACTCGAACGAATCGAAACCCTGCGATACGTTGAACGTGAGGTTCGCCCACCCCACCCCTCCGCCCGCGAGCGATACGTTCGCAAGGCTCCCGTTCGCCGCAAAGAACCGGTAGACGTCGGCCGGGGTGGCCCCGGCGGGGATCCGGGCACCCGAGGTCTTGCAGAGCGTGAACGAGTGGTCGAACTGGCCGACGTTCGTGAGGTGGAGCGAGAGGGAGGAACCCGCGGGGACCGCGAGGAACTGCGGAGAGAATGACGGGCGGTCGGTCAGGTTCACCGTCAGGTTCTCCGTGACGCTCTTGGATGCGGCCGTCGGGTGGGCGTAGCCGACCTCGGGCGCATTCGAGGCGAGAGGGACGCCGGCGACCGTCGGGAGCCCGATGGAGGCGAGAAGGAGCGCGCCGATGAGCCAAGGGAGCGCCCGACGGACGGGTCTCGCTGCTCGGGAACGGCCGGCGGACAAGCGCTGCGCCTCGGACGGCGCGATGACCAGGGTTGCGTTGATATGGATAGTGTACGAATATGCGCTCTCTCGGCCTCGCGCGGGGTCCGCCTCACCGGCCGACGGCCGGATGTTCGGCGGCGCGGGCATCCAACACGGGCGACCGGGGCAACGCGGGACCGTCCCCCGCGACCTCCTCCGATTCGTCCGACGGCCGGGCGATCCAGGGCCGTGCCATGCGCCCCTGGTAGTACCGTCGGATGAGGTAGGCGACCTCCACTCCCATGACGATCCCCATGACCGTGCCGAACGCGAGGACCGCATCCACCGCCCCGCCGGTGAACGCGACCGCAAGACCCGCGAGGGTCATCGCGAGGAACGCCACCGCGAGCGCGACCAGGAGCCGCCCTTCGTCCGGGGCGACCCGTCCGCCGAGGAGCGAACGAAGCAGGACCGCGAGGCTCCCCCCCATCAGCGCCGCCATCGCGACCCCGCCCACGGTGGGGAAGGAGGCCACCCAGGGGCCGAGGAAGGCGGAGGCGCTCAGGGCGAGGAGCGCCCGCCGCTCCACGACCGCGAGCGGGGCCCAGACGAGGAGCGCGGCCATCACGCCCGCCATCGACCAGAAGAACCAGACGGAGGAGAGGCCGACCGCGAGGGCCGGCACGGTCGCCGTCGGGCCCCCGACCGCCCCGTAGGCGAACAGTACCCCCATGAGCGCCTCGGAGCCGGTCGTGACGAGCGAGAGCGTGACCGGCCAGAACCAACCGGACGCGTCGATCCGGTGGTCCCGGAACAGGATCTGCGAGACGAACCAGATGCCCGCGGGGAACATCATCATGAAGTTGAACGCGAGGAGGACGAACGTCCACGCTTCCGTGCCGTCCGAGTTCAGGAAGACGAACAGGAGGGAGAGGAGAAGGAGCGTTCCCCCGAAGAGGACGGAGACGGCGATCACCATCTGGGTGACGAGCGGCGGCCGGCCGTTCGACGGGAGGACCTTCCCGAGGAGGAAGATCGTCACGCCGATCATCGAAACGGCGATGATGGCGAACGGGAGGAGCGCCGAGGTGACGACGAGCGCCGGGAGAGGAAGGAACATCGCTCTCGGCTCCGACGAACGGGCCTGCTCATATTCCCTCGGTACCGACCGGAACCCCGTTCGAGGGGCCCGGCACGCGACCGAAGGCTACGGCGACGACGCGGGAGCGTCCGAGGAGCTTCCGCCCTCGAACCGACGGAGGAGCTGGGTCGTGACCTCGATGAGCGGGTGGTGGCTCGAGCGGTCGATCTCGATGTCCGCGACCGTCGTGAGGTGGTGCTCGCGCGCGATCCGCTCGAAGCCCGTCTGCTTCGCCGCGAACTCCTCGGGGCGGTCGCACGTCAGGATGAACGCCTGGAGCTGCGTGAGCCCCATCTCCCGCGCCGCGAGCGCCCGGTGGTGGCCGTCGACCAGGATCCATTCGTCCCCCTTCTGGACGACCAGGACCGGTTCCGCGAACCCCCGTTCGAGCTCGTAGCGTCGTCCTTCGAGCTCGTCCTCGAACACCTTCCACTGGGTCGGCGTGAGCCGGGCGATCGGCACGAGGCCCCGGCGGGAGGAGAACGGGAGGCCGTACCGCTCGGAGAGGAGGCGCTTCAGCGTGTCCGCCTTGAGCGGGGAGGCCCGCTCGAAGTGCGAGCGCACGACGTCGAGGTTCGACAGGATGCCGCAGAGACGGCCCCGCTCGTCGATGATGGGTAGGTCGCGGAGGCCGAACCGGAACATGATCCGGGCCGCGTCGTCGAGGCCCGTGTCCGGGTAGGCGGTGTACGTCCCCGGGCGGATGATCTTGGAGATGGGCGTGCTGCCCTCGTGCGAGTGTCGCAGGAGCTCCTTCGCGCTCACGAACCCGACGAGGCGCCCGACCTCGTCCGTGACGGGGAGGCCGTGGTGCCGGCTCTTCGTGAGCTTCGCGGTCGCCTCCTTGATGGTCGCGCTCGAGCGGAGATGCTCGACCTCCAGGATCATGTAATCCCGGACGCGGACGATCATCAGTCGCGGACGGGTTGCTCGTCGCGCAGGTAGGCGGTCAGCAGATGGAGGACGATCAAGTGCGTGTCCTCCGTGTGCTGCATGCTGCCGGACGGAACGACCATCGGGACGTCCACGAGGTCCTTCAGCTTCCCCCCGCCCATCCCCGTGAGACCGATCGTGGTGAGCCCCATCTCGCGCGCCGCCTTCACGCCCTCGAGGACGTTCGGGGAGTTCCCGCTTCCGGAGATCGCGACGACGACGTCGCCCTTCTCCGCGAGCGCGCGGAGCTGCCCGGCGAACACGGCGGCGTATCCGACGTCGTTCGCCCAGGCCGTGACGCCCGGGGTGTTGTCGTTCAGGCTCACGCAGCGGAACCGGTGGCCCTTCCCGCGCCCCTCGGTCCCCCCGGCGACCTTCGCGATATCGGTGACGAAGTGGGACGCGGTCGAGGCGCTCCCGCCGTTCCCGAAGAAGAAGATCGTTCGGTCGTCCGTACGGGCCTTGAGGAAGGTGGTCGCGATCCGTTCCACCGCGGCGAGGAGGTAGGGCGCCTCGAGCGCCGCCTCGGCCTCGCGGACGTAGCGCGCGACGTAGTCCGGAAGGGTCGAAAGCTCGGTCATCGTCCCACGAACAGGATCCGCGAACCCTCCGGGGTGATCCGTACGGGCAGGCGCCGCATCGGCGACAGGGCGGCCGCTATTTGATGACTGCGTTCGGGGGGGTGGAGGAGGAGGAGGAATCCGCCTCCTCCGGCGCCCGTGATCTTGCCCCCGTACGCTCCGGCGTCCTTCGCGGCCGCATAGTGCCGGTCGATCGCTTCGGTCGAGATCCCTTCGGAGAGGCCCCGCTTCAGTTTCCACCCTTCGTCCATGATCGCGCCGAGCTGTTGCCAATCGTGGCCGCAGAGCGCCGACCGTGCCTCCCCCGCGAGTTCCCGGATCCGGGCGAGCGCCTCCCGGTTCTCCTCGGTGCGAGAGTCCTGGTGACGGAGGATCCCCTCGGCCCGCCGGACGATCCCCGTATAGTACAGGGACAAGTGGTCCGCGAGGTCGACCCGGTCCTCCGCGGAGAGCGGTATCGGCGACACGCGGACGGAGTCGTCCGGGCGGAACTCCAGGAACTCTATCCCTCCGAACGCGGCGATGTACTGGTCCTGCTTCCCGAGGGTCCCTCCGAGACGGTCGATCTCGATCCGGCACGCCTCCTCGGCGAGCTCGGCCGGGTCCTTGAGGACCCCGCGGTAGGCAAACAGGGCGTTCAATAGCCCGACCGTGAGGCTCGAGGAGGAGCCGAGGCCGGTCCCTTCGGAGGGGATGTCCGCGATCGTATGGACCTCGAGCGCCTCGTGGACGCCCGTCGCCCGCATCGCCTCCCGGACGAGCCCGTGCTGGAGGTCGTCCAGCCGATCGACGTTCTCCGTGCGCGAGTAGGCGACCCGGATCGAGCGGTCGAACTTCTCGTTCACCAGCACGTGGATGTACCGGTCGATGGCCGCGCTCGTCACGGCCCCGCCCCCGTGGGTTCGGTAGTAGCCGGGAAGGTCGGTCGAGCCTCCCGCGAAGCTGATCCGCAGGGGGGTCCGGGTGATGATCACGGGTTCCCCACCTCCGGGTCGGTCACTTATCCCTTTGGTGTCGGGGTCCTCCGCCTTTCTCCGCGGTCGCATCCGACCCGGGATCTTCCCGGTGCCGCGCGCCGGCTGCCGGGCCTAGTGCCGCCTACTGGCCGGGCGGAGGGTTCGGAGACTCCACGTCCTCGTTCCACGGCTCCGCCCCAGGAGCCTCCGGCGCGGAGGGGGTGCCGCTCCCGGGCCCGGAAACGCTCGCCGAAGCGGTGCCCCCGGCCGCTGCCGTGGCCCCGGAGGGGCCCGAATCACCCTTTCGCCGACCGGCGAGGACGACGGCGAGTAGCGCGAGGACCACGGCGACGATCGCGAACGCCAGTAGGGCGTAGTCGAACGAGCTGATCCCGGACCCTGAGCTCGAGGTGGACGAGCTCGGGCTCGTCACCGCGAGCGCGATCGCGGGAGAGGTCGCGGCGACCCCATTCGAATCGGTGACGGTGACGGAGACGCCGAACGGGGACCCGGTCACGGAGGTCGGCGCACAGGCGAGGGTTGCGGTGTCCGCGGAACTGCACCCGGCCGGTAGGCCGGACCAGGCGTAGGAGTAGGTCCCCGAACCTCCGGCCACCTCGGCCGTGAGGACCACGGTCGCTCCGACCGGCACCGATGGGACGCTCGCCGTCACCGTCGGTTTCGAGAGGGCCGGCGAGACCGTGAGCGCGATCGGAACGCTCGTCACGTTCGCACCGTTCGAATCCCGAACGTGGACGACCACGGTCGCCGTGCCCGCGCCGCTGGGCGTGCACGACAGGGTGGAGGCCGCGGAGTTCGCGCAACCCGCCGGCGCACCCGACCAGCTGTAGGCGTAGCCCCCGGATCCCCCGGTCGCAGTCGCCGTAAGGGTGACCGTCTGGCCGACATCGAGACTGGAAACGCTCGCGCTCACGGTTGGTGCTCCGAGCGCCGGAGAGACGGTGATCGCGAGCGGTGCGGAGGTCAGCTCCACCCCGTTCGAGTCGGTCACGCTCACGGTGATGGAGGCCCCGCCGGCGGCATCGGGCGCGCAGAGGATCGTCGCAGAGTTGGTACCGGCGCATCCCGAGGGGAGGCCGGTCCACGTGTAGGTGTAGGACCCGCTCCCTCCCGAGGTGCTCGCCGTGAAGGCGACCGACTGACCGGCATCGAGGGAGGGCTCGCTCGCCGCGAGGAGCGGCCGGGCGAGGGCGGGTGCCACGACGAGCGTGATGGGCGTGGAGGACGCCTTCATCCCGTTCGAGTCCTCGACCGCAAGCACGATCGAGTACGCTCCTGGGGGCGCAATGGGAGTGCA
>Ga0187782_10003902_pt1 | contig 11130 bp, 6 predicted proteins | sample 0715_SJ02_MP15_2_FD_132454 | JGI IMG/M metagenome (GOLD analysis project Ga0187782, IMG submission 132454) | Tropical peat soil microbial communities from peatlands in Department of Meta, Colombia - 0715_SJ02_MP15_20_MG | ecosystem: Environmental > Terrestrial > Soil > Wetlands > Peat | place...
GGAACGTCTCGGGCTTGGCCTGACGTACGGCGTGCTGCAGCTTGCTCACGCTCAGTGGGTTCAGCAGGTGCCGCTCCCCGCGCACGCGATACTGGTACTCGCCTCCAACGCGCAACTCCGTCTCCGACTCTCTCGGTGCCTCGATCGCAAAGGCGTGTTTCATCAGCGCCTCGCGCGCGAGCACCTCCATGCCTACTCCTTCGATCCGCGAAGCCGTGCCGGTGAAGTAACGCTCCACGAGCGAGCGATTCAGGCCGATGGCTTCGAAGATCTGCGCGCCTTGATAACTCTGCAGCGTGGAAATGCCCATTTTCGAAAACGTCTTGAGCAGGCCCTTATCGGTAGCTTTCATGTAGCTTTTGAACAGCTTGTCCCAGGAATACTCCGACGGAAAATGCCCCGACTTAAAAAGATCCTCGAGCGTTTCAATTGCAAGGTAGGGATTCACGGCGCTCGCGCCATAGCCAAGCAGCAAGGCAAAGTGCATCACCTCGCGCGGCTCGCCGGATTCCACGATCAAAGCCACCTGATTGCGCGTTTTCTCGCGAATCAGATGGTTGTGGACCGCAGAAAGCGCCAGCAGGCTGGGAATCGGAGCGCGCTCGTGGTCAACGCCGCGGTCCGACAGAATCAGCAGCGTATAGCCCGCCTTGATCGCTTGCGAGGCCCGTGCGCAGAGATCCTCCACGGCTTGTTCGAGTTCCCGCTCCCCCTTGTCCACGCGGAAGAGTGCTGAGAGCGTCGTGGCCAGGAAATCGCCCCACTTGACGCTGCGCAGCTTTTCCAGTCTCCAGTTGGAGATGATCGGATGGCGCAACTTGAGCGTGTGCGCATTTTTGGGGGTCTCATCCAGTATGTTGCCTTCACACCCGATGTAGGTGTTGAGTGACATCACCAGGTCTTCGCGGATCGCGTCGATCGCTGGGTTCGTCACCTGCGCAAAAGTCTGCTTGAAGTAGTTGAACAGCAGCTGTGGTTTGTCGGAAAGGCAGGCGAGCGGCGTATCGATTCCCATCGATCCCACCGGCTCTTCGGCCTTCAGAGCCGACGGCTGCAGGATCGTTTTCAAATCCTCGTCGGTATAGCCGAAGGCCCGTTGGCGCATCAAGATCGTCTTGTGGTCGGTGGGCTGGACGTTGGTCGGAGCGGGTAGATGATCCAGCGTGATCTGATTTTCCCGGATCCATTTCGCGTAGGGACGACGGGACGCGAGCTGTTTCTTCACGTCGTCATCGGAAATGAGCCGCTTCTGCTCGGTGTCGACAAGCAGCATGCGGCCCGGAGCCAGCCGTCCCTTCATGCGAACCTCTTCCGGTTTGATCGGCAGCACGCCCGCTTCGGAAGCCATCACCACCAATCCATCTGCGGTCACAAGGTAGCGGCCCGGACGCAATCCATTTCGATCCAGCTTCGCGCCAATCACCCGCCCGTCGGTGAAGGCTACGGCTGCGGGGCCATCCCAGGGCTCCATGAGCGATGCGTGATACTCGTAGAAAGCCTTGACATCATCGGGCATCGTCGGATCGCTGTCCCACGCCTCTGGAATCAGCATGGACATCACATGGGGCAGACCCCGTCCCGCCAGCGTCAGAAGCTCCACGGCATTGTCCAGCATCGCCGAATCGCTGCCGCCCGGCGTGATAATCGGCAGCAGCTTCTGGAAATCCTTCCCGAAGAGCGGAGAGGCGAGCACCGACTGTCGCGCGTACATCCAGTTCGCATTTCCGCGCAGTGTATTGATCTCTCCGTTGTGGCAGATGTAGCGATACGGGTGGGCCAGCTTCCAGCTCGGAAAGGTATTGGTCGAAAAGCGCTGGTGAACAAGACACAGCGCGCTCGTTACGTCGCTATCAGAGAGCTCCTTGTAAAAGTGGACGATCTGGGGCGCCAGCAGAAGACCCTTGTAGACAATCGTCCGCGAGGAAAGCGAAGGGACATAGAAAAAATCCTTCTCCTTGAGCTCGGACTCTGCGACCAGCGCTTCGGCGCGCTTGCGCACGACGTAGAGTTTCCGCTCCAGTGCGTCTTGATCCATGCCACGCCCGCGTCGGAGGAAGATCTGCTCGATGTAGGGTTGCGAGCTCCGCGCCAGCCGCCCAATGGTGTCTCCATTGATGGGCGTGTCACGCCAGCCAATCACGCCCAGCCCTTCCTTCTTCGCTGCCTTCTCGAGAATTCCTTCGCATAAGATCCGCTCTTGCGGATCGACGGGTAGAAACACCATGCCGACGCCGTATTCTCCGGCGGGGGGCAGCGTGAACCCCAAACGTGCACACTCACGCTCGAAAAAGGCGTGCGGAATCTGGATCAGGATTCCGGCTCCATCACCGGTGTCGGGATCACAGCCGCATGCGCCGCGGTGCGTCAGATTCACGAGGATCTGAATACCCTTCAGTACGATATCGTGCGACTTGTGTCCCTCGATGTTTGCGACAAACCCAATGCCGCACGCGTCGTGCTCGTGCCTGGGCGAGTACAGCCCCTGCGCCTTCGGTACGTTCAGAAACGGATAAGGCACTTCCTCGCGCCGTGGGCGCGCCCGTGAATTTCCTTTACTCGTTGACTGCATAGCCGCTCTTTCCGCCCCTGTCCTACACCTCCAGCATCAGCTTCCCACACGTCGGAAGCCGGAGACTGTTCGCCTTGCATACTATACACCGGCACGCCTGGACCGGTTACTTTGGCTTTTGAATCGGTTGGATCACCGCTTCGAACGGTCATCTCGAGCAGCCGCACCAGCCGCTGCCCGTTACGAATTCCTTATGCCTTGGTTATGCCGGATTTACGGCCCGCGGACTACGGTTGGGTCTGCCGCGATGATTCAACCTCCCGAACTCGGCGATCGCATCGGACGCTATCGAGTCGACAGCCTCATTAAAGCGGGGGGCATGGCCTCGATCTATCGCGGCACCGACGTCACCTCCGCCGCGACCGTGGCGATCAAGATCCCTCGGCCGGAGCTCGAATCGGACCCACTTTTCTTCGAGCGTTTCCATCGAGAGGCCCAGATCGGACGCAAACTTGATCACCCCGGCATCGTGAAGGTTTTGCCCGCTGAGGATGATCCACGCGTCTGCATGGTTATGGAGTGGGTCGAGGGCCGCCCCCTGCGCGACCTGCTCGATGAGCAAAAAAGACTCTCCCCTGCCCGGGCCACACACATCGCGCTCGTCATCTGCGAAGCACTCGGCTACATTCACGAGCACGGCGTGGTCCACCGCGATCTGAAGCCGGACAACATCATGATCGACGATGAGGATCGCATCAAACTCATCGATTTCGGCATCGCCCGCGAAGCGGGCGCCCGTCGCCTGACTTTCGCCAAGCTCACCAAAAGCATGGGCACACCCGATTACGTTTCTCCCGAGCAGGTTAAGGGGAAACGCGGCGATGCTCGCAGCGACATCTATGCCATGGGCGTGATCTTCTACGAGATGCTCACCGGCGAGGTGCCGTTTCGCGGTCCGAATCCGGTTGTGGCCATGAATCAGCGCCTGGTGTCCCATCACCCCCCGGAGAGCTCGGTCGATCGAGACATTCCGGCAGCGCTGCACGCCATCATCCGCCACGCTCTCGAGCGCGATCCTGCGCGGCGCTACTCCTCCGCCCGCCATTTCGCTCAGGATCTCAAGCATCCGGAAGAAATTGAACTCAGTCCGTCCCCAGCTTCTGCGGTTGAAAACCGGCCCCAAGGCCGTGCACCCAAGCTCACGCTGGCATACCTCGCCCTGGCCTTGATCCCGGTCGTGATCTTCACCCTACTCCTCCTCTGGGCCCATCATCAGCAGTAGCCCAGCCGACCAACACATCGCTCTTCGAACGAGGGGAATGCAGGTTGACACCGGTGTCCCGCCAGGGGATTATGCGGGCGCTCATTCGCCCACAGCTGACACACTTCGCACCACGGAACGGAGAGCAGCTTGATGGAGAGCAGCGTGCGACAAAAACCGTTCTACGGGTGGAAGCTCCTAATCATTCTCTGGGCGATCATCATCCTGAACTTCACCTTCCCTACATTCGGCACGAGCGTCGTCAACACCTACATGGCCAAGGCCATGCACCTGAGCCGCAAGGAGCTCGGCCTCGCCTTTTCCGTCTTCAGTCTGATGGCCGGCCTGCCGGGTCCGCTCGTCGCGAAGTCGATTAACACGCTCGGCATTCGCTGGACGCTCGTGCTGGGAACCCTGCTGACGTCCTGTGGAGCGCTGCTGATGGCGCTCTTCGTCAAGACCACCTTTCAAGCGATTCTTATTCTCGGGTTCATCGTGGGTGCGGGTGCGGCCATGGCGGGCACCACGGCGCCGCAAGTCGGAATCGCTCGCTGGTTTCACAGAAAACGCGCCCGTGCGATGTCCCTACTTCTCACGGCTTCCGGCATCGGAGGGCTGATCGCCGTTCCCACTCTCAACGCAACCATCGCCCATTTCGGCGGAAATTGGCGCGCGGCATGGTGGTGTATGGGTGCGATGTCCATGATCGCCGCCATCACCTCCGCGCTTTTTGTTCGAGAAAGCCCGGCAGAGATGAACCAATCACCCGACGGAGAGATGGGCGAAGATTCCTCCTCGCCTCGAGGGAGTCGAGCGGGGGAGCGCAGCGTTTTTAAAACCACCGAGGACTGGACCTTGGGCGAAGCGTTGAGGTCGCCGACGCTATGGTTGCTCGTGCCCACCTACTTGGGATTCTTCATGGGCTTTTTCATCTACCTGGCCCACGGCATACTGCACCTCGAGGGGCTAGGTCATACGCCGGCCGAAGCAGCACGGTCGATTTCTGTAATCTTTGGCTCTTCCCTGATTGGGCAGATTGCAGTTGCCACGCTCGGCGACCGCGTCGAGCCCCGCTTCATCTCCGCCGTGGCTGTATGTCTGTACGGCGGCGGCACGCTGCTCGCCATTCACGCTTCAAGCACAGCGATGATGTACATTTACGCGATCATGATGGGCGCTGGCTTCGCCGCTGCCTTCACTTGCATCATGACGATTTGGAGTAACTACTACGGACCGAGGCTCTATCCGGCGCTGCTCGGCGTGACCACTCCGCTGGGAACCATCCTCGGGGCGATCGGCCCGTTTACTGCCGGATACATCTACGATAAGTACGGCACCTACGTGCCTGTTTTCGAGGCGATTGCGGTACTGTGCGCGCTAACTGCGTTCCTCTACTTGTTGGCAGTTCCTCCGGTGCGGCGAATCGGTGACAGGAAAACGGCACCAGCCATTGAAACGATCTGAAACGTCACACCGAGTGTTCTCAGCAGAACTGCCTTAGGGTTTGGCGGGCTCGCGCACCATGCGGATGGGTTTGATGACGAGGTTCTTGGGAACGTCCGTTTGGAGCTCCAGGAGCGGACGGAGTTCTCCCTGTTGCGCGTCGAGCGGCACGAACTTCCAGTTCATCCCCTCGCGGTACTGATCCTTTTCAAGCACGATGAAATACAGCGCGCCCGATTTGAAATGGACGTTTAGCAGGGGAGCATCGCCGTCGTCTTTGTGCGTCCCGTCGATGAGGTTCCCCTCCTTATCGACGCTGAGATCGAAATTGTTCAGCGTACCGCTTAAAGTGCCGTGCTCCTGCTTGAGAACCAGCGTGGCGAAGATGTCCCCTTTATAGCGGGCCTTCCATGTGCCCACAAACGCCTTTAGGTCGGGCGGGCTATCGCTCGCTTGTTTGTCACCCTGCAGCGCAAAAGATGGCCAGGCCTCCGGCAAGCCCGTTAGCGCAACGAGTAGCACACCGATTGCCACCCATTTCGGCCGAAGCCGCAGGGAAAGGCCCGCCGCCCGGTACCGGGGCGAAGCGCTCCTAGGAAACGGCAGCCTCAGCCTCTTTGACCGAATCGTATGTGTGAAGGATGTGGCTGACATGCGTCATGTCGACCAGCACTTTGGCTTGTTTGTTCAGCCCTGCGAACGCGATCTTGCGGTTCACTCTTCGAGAAGACACAAGCGCGCCCACCATGCCGCCCAGTCCCGCCGAATCGATAAAGGGTACGCCGCTGCAATCGACGATCAAGATAGGAGAAGAATCGGCTCGTACCGCCTCTTGGAATTGGTAGACGGTGTGAATATTCAGAGGGCCTTTCAGAGAAAAAATCGTTTGCCCACGCTCGCCGCGGGAAGTCGCTATGTGCAAGGTATCCGGTACCATGGGGCGGGATTGTAGCGAAACGCTTCTCTCTGAATGTTAAAATCAGGTTACAACGTAATCCGCTGTCGACAGGTGGCTTGAGAGTGCGGCTCAAGCCGGCCTTTCCGCCGAGGCCGCTTTCAGTTGGCCTTTGAATTGGATGGCGAGGATGGTGACGTCGTCTGATTGCGGGGCGCCCGCGGTAAACTCCCTGACCCCCTCGCGGATGGCTTCGGCAATCTCCTCCACCTTCTGTCCCTTGAAATGCTCGAGCACCGCCCGGAGCCGCGATTCCTCGAAAAGTTCGGAATGGATGTTGGCAGCTTCGGAGACTCCGTCGGTATAGATCACCAGAAAATCACCTTCTTGCAAATCGGCCGAGGCGCTCGCGAACTCGGCTTCGTCAAACATACCGACCGGGAGATTACCAGACGCCAATCCTTCAATCGCGCCGGAGCGGCGAAGGATCAGCGGCGGCACATGTCCTGCGTTGACGTACTCGAAATGGCCCGATTCATCGAGTACGCCGTAAAACACCGTGGCATAGCGGTCATCTCCGCTGCGCTCACACATGTACTTATTGACGCGGGAAAACACGGTCGGCAGAGGCATGTCTGTCGACGCCGTCGTAAAGAAGATCCCTTGCAGCAGGGTTGCCAGCAAGGCCGCCGAAATCCCCTTCCCGGAAACGTCACCTACGAAAAATCCGTGCCGGCCGCCGCTCAATTCGACCACGTCGAAGCAGTCGCCGCCCACCGAGTGGCATGCCAACGTCGAACCCGTCACCGCCATGTACGGCAGATTGGGGAGTGTTTTGGGAAGCAGCTTCTGCTGGATCTGGCTGGCGATTTCGATTTCGTGGTCGAGCCGCGCCTTGGCTCGTGCCGCCGAAAACAAGCGGGCGTTTTCGACCACCGTCGCGGCCTCGCGCGCGAGACTCCGAAGCACTTCGCGGTCAAGCGCGGAAAACGCGCTCGAGGGAGCCCGGCTATCCAGGTAAAGCACACCCAGAAGCTCCGTCTGGCGGGCGGCAATCGTTACATCCAGGGCCTCGATCACAGGCAGCTTGTCGATCGGAATCGCAACCACGGTATGCAACTCCAGGCGCGTAAGGCTCGCATCGGTTAACGTCGTGTGGGTGGGACTTGGGCCGCTGGACCCGCCCATGTCCTGTTCGCCGACAATCATCTCACGCCGTGTGGTGACCACACGCCTGACCACGCTGGCGGAAACCTGCACATCTTCCGGACGTAGAGTCCCGCGCTGGCCGTTCCGCGCCACAATGGTCTCCATCTGGCCCGCAGGATTCTTCAGCAGCAACACTCCCCTCTCGGTGCGTGTTACGGCGATGGCCGCGTCCAAAACGACCGTAAGGACGTCTTCGAGCGAAAGGCCGGAACCCAAGGTACGAGCGACTTCGAGCAGCACGCCCAGATGATGGAGTTCGCGCGTGCCCGAACCCTCCGGCGCAGGAGCCTCGATGCGTTCGACAAGCTCTTCAATCGTTGCCCCCTCGCCCACATAGGTGACCTGATAGGAGTCGGGAACCCCAAAATCAATGCGATCGCTGGGCTTGAGTTCGTGCCGGACAATTTTGTCGCCGTTGACAAAGGTCCCGTGGCTGCTGCCCATGTCCTCGAGCACCAGCTTGCCATCCACCCTGAGAATCTGTGCCTGGTGTCGGCTCACGCGGCTGTCGCGCAGGGTCAGCTCGTTTCCGGCTTGCCGGCCGATCCGGAACGGAAACGTGGAAATCACAATGTTGCGCCGCGCGCCGTTGGGTTCCACTACGACCAATCTGGGAACGTCAGCCACAAAGACTCCCGCTTATGAGCACATGCTCCGGAGGCATTAAACCATGGTAGGCAAACTCAGGAGCGAAGTAAACACCACGCTGGAGGTGTGAGCATTTCAAGGACCGTTTCGCCTCTAGAAGGAAAGGTTCGTGGTATGATGCCTGCCCGCGCAGGCAAACGAGACTCGGCGCACTTCGTTCCCGCGTCGAACCTGCACGCTACCTCATCCGGCTTCGGGGGATCGGTTTGAAAAAACTGCTGCTTTTTCTTGCCTGCGCTGCGTGCCTGTCGGGGCAAGAACTGGATTCCGCGAAGCTCCTTGCGCCTGGTACCGATTCGTGGCCCAACTACAATGGGGACTATTCCGGCCGCCGCTATAGCCCGCTTACCCAAATCAATCAGTCCAATGTGGGATCTCTCACTCTCAGGTGGGCGTTTCAAACTCATGGCACTCCGGCCCTGTCCGCGACGCCGCTCGAAGTGAACGGAATCGTCTACTTCACGCTCACGAACGACATTTTTGCCATCGATGGGCGCACAGGCCGCCAAATATGGCACATCAACCGCCCGGCGGCGGGCGGCCTACCGGGAGCTGGCCATCGCGGTGTGGCGATGTACAAGGATCGGCTCTACTATGCAGCACCGGATGCGATGTTGCTGTGCTTGGACGCGCGCACGGGAAAAACGCTATGGCAAGTCCAACTCGCCGATCCCACCCTCAAGGCGTTTGGCAGTGCGGCACCGCTCGTGGTGAAAGATCATCTAATCGTGGGCATCTCGGGTGATATCGCCGACCTCCCAGGTTGGGTTGAGGCGCGCGACCCCATGACCGGAAAACTGCAGTGGCATTGGGATAGCGAACCGAAACAGGGTGAGCCGGGGTGGGACAGCTGGCCGCACGACACCGACGTGATCACTCGGGGCGGCGGTATGACCTGGCTAACGGGCACCTACGATCCTGAACTCAATCTGGTCTACTGGGGAACGGGCAATCCCCACCCGGTGGAGGCAGGGGATGCACGTCCCGGAGCAAATCTCTACACCTGCTCGATCGTAGCGCTCGACGCGGACACAGGCCAGATGAAGTGGTATTTCCAGATCTCCCCGCACGACACGCATGACTGGGATGCGATCCAAACTCCCGTCTTAATTGATGGCACGTTCCACGGCGAGGCGCGCAAGATGGTCGCGCAGGCGAGTCGCAACGGAGTGTTTGCGCTTTTGGACCGCACCAACGGTGAGTCGCTCGTGACCACGCCGTATCTGAACATCAACTGGATGAAGGGAGTGGACGAGCATGGCCAGCCCATTCCGAAAAGGGAGACGGAGCCACAGCTGGACGGCGCCCTGGCGCGGCCGGGTGCTGCAGGTGGGACGAACTGGGCGCCTCCCAGTTTTGATCCCGAAACGGGTCTGCTCTACACAACGGCGCGGCAGAGCACGGGCGTCTACTACGTCACCATGCCATCGAAGAACGCGGAAGGTTGGGCCGGGCGCGACTTCATTCTCCATTCGAAGACATTGCTCGTGGCGATCGATTTTCAGACGGGCAAGGTTCGCTGGACGAAGGATATGAGCGGCGGCCGGGGCGGATGGGCCGGTGTTCTCACAACGGCTGGCCGTCTGCTTTTCACGGCGAACGATGGCGGCAGCTTGATGGCTCTCGATCCGGCGACCGGTGAAACCCTATGGCACACCTATGGCGGAGGCGGCGCAACAACCGCGCCGATGACGTATGAATTGGATGGGCGGCAGTATGTGATCATGCCCTCCGACAGCGTGATGTATGCGTGGACCCTTCCCGACAGGAGGTAATCGCACGTGGCCAGGATCACAGGCGGCGAGCTGCTCGTACGAACGCTCGTGCGCGCCAACGTCAAGCACGTTTTCGGGCTGCATGGCGCACACCTGGAGACGATTTTTCAGTCCTGCCTCGATCACCGTATCCCGATTACCGATACTCGGCACGAGGTCGCGGCAGGTCACGCAGCGGAGGGCTACGCGCGCTCGACGCGCACGCTCGGCGTCGCCATGGCCACGGCGGGGCCAGGCTTTACGAACATCATCACCTCGATCGCAAATGCCTATCTAGATCGCACGCCGGTGCTCTACATCGCCGGATCAAGCGGCCTGGCAGAAGCGGAAACCAACACACTGCAATCCGGTCTCGACCAGGTGGCCGTCGCGACGCCGATCACCAAGTGGGCGCATCGCATCACGGTTGCCCAGACCATTCCTCGACTGGTGGCGCAGGCCATTCGGCTGGCAACGTCGGGTCCCATGGGGCCCGTTCTGCTGGACATGCCCATGGACGTGCTCGGCGCGCAGGTCGATGAAAGCTCGGTCGCTGTGCCCGATACTGTGCTCCTCGATGCGCGGCCGATGCCGGAGCCGCGCGCCATTGACGAGGCTCTCCGACTCCTGACCCAGGCGGCCCGGCCTGTGATCATGGTGGGCGTCGGCGCTTATATGTCGGGTGCGGGAGACGAGCTGCGCGCCTTTGCGGAACGAACTGGCACGCCGGTCTTCTCCGATTTTCAGGCGCACGGCCTGCTCCCGAGTAACCACCCGCTCTACGGTGGCACGTTCCACAAGATGGCCGATCTTTCTCGGCCGGACGAACGGCCAGACCTGGTGCTCGCCGTGGGAGTGCGTTTCGGACTTTTCACGCTGGGTATGAGCGATCTGGTGGTTCCTCTAGCTTCGAAAATCATTCACGTGGAAATCGATCCCAAGGAAATTGGCCGCCTGCGAAGCGTTGCAGTTCCCATTGTTGCCGACCCGCGCGAGACTCTACGCGCGATGAACGCCGGCGCGAAGTCACACACGTGGCCCGACCGAGCCCGTTGGCAGCAAACGATTTGTCTCACGAAGACCGAACGCTCGAAGCGCGCCGAGAAGGACCTGGAGCGCACCGGAGAGCCGATTCATCCGCTTCAGGCCGTTCGAGCGATTGTCGACTCTCTTGCCGAAGATGCCATTGTTGTGGGCGACGGAGCAGAGGCCTATCACTGGATGAACGAAGTGATCCGGCAGAATCATCCGGGCAGTTACATCACGCACGGATTTCTCGGAGCAGTCGGATTCGGTCTGGGCCTTGCCATCGGCGCGCAGGTCGCCCATCCGAAGCGCCCGGTACTCTGCCTGGTGGGGGATGGGGCGATCGGCTTCACGATTGCTGAATTCGATACCATGGTGCGCCACC
>Ga0187782_10003903_pt1 | contig 11128 bp, 10 predicted proteins | sample 0715_SJ02_MP15_2_FD_132454 | JGI IMG/M metagenome (GOLD analysis project Ga0187782, IMG submission 132454) | Tropical peat soil microbial communities from peatlands in Department of Meta, Colombia - 0715_SJ02_MP15_20_MG | ecosystem: Environmental > Terrestrial > Soil > Wetlands > Peat | place...
AAGTTTTTGCTTCCGACCGCGGCCACCACTACCGCGGCAGCCGCGTCCCTTACACCGCGTACGCCTCCCGATGAGCGCCTTACCCTGGTGTTTGCTCCGGGTCCCGATTCTTACCCCCTGATCAACTACGAATACGCCATCGTGTCTGACCAGCAGCCTAACCCGCAGATTGCCACGGCCATCAGCAATTTCCTGTTGTGGTGTATCGCGCCGCAGGGTGGCAGTGCGGCGAACTTCCTTGATCCGGTGCACTTCATCGCGTTGCCCACTGCCATTCGCGCACGCAGTGAAATCCAGATTGCTAAAATCCAATAGGCGCGTGCTGCATCCAGAAAGGAAACTGCTATGTCGAATGTCCCCGTTCCAGGTCAGGCCCGCACCGTGCAGGACTACATAAATCAGCGACCCATCTGGCCGGATGGTACCGAGTTCCCATCCGTACCCATGACGAAGATGCAGAGACGCATCTGGATGTTGGCGGCCGCCGGCAAGTTCTTCGAAGGCTTTGTCGTTTTTATGACCGGCGTCGCTCTCCCCCTGATCGCCCGCCAATTCGAGATCGGGCCCGCCCAGAATGGACTCGTCGCCGCCGCCAGTCTGTGCGGCATCTTGATCGGCGCTGTCGGCCTCGGTAGCTTATCGGATCACTTTGGCCGAAAGTCGATGTTCGTCCTCGAGATGATTATCTTTACCGCATTCCTTGCGGCAGCCGTTTTCTGCACGAACTTCACCTCCCTGGTAGTGTGTCTTTTCGGACTGGGGCTCGCCCTCGGTTGCGACTATCCAACGGCGCACATGATCATTTCCGAAAATATCCCCAGTACGAACCGCGGGCGCCTGGTACTCGCCGCGTTCGCGTTCCAGGCAGTAGGCGCGCTGGGGGGGGCCGCAGTCGGGTATGCAGTGCTGGTCACGTTGCCGAACCTTGACGCCTGGCGCTGGATGTTTGCTACAGCCGTCGTGCCCGCTCTTCTTGTCACCATCGCTCGTTTCTACGTAACGGAAAGCGCGAACTGGTTGCAGGCGCGCGGCGCCATCGAACGGGCCACGATTGCTACTGGCCAGTTGCTGCAGCGTGTCCCACAATACCCCCGGGAGGTCGTACTGTTGCCAAAGCCTGCGGCCGCGGCTGGCCATACGGCTGGTGGTGGTTCTTTTTCGTCTTTGTTCAAGCAGCCCTACCGCCGCGCAACCATCTTCGCTTCTGTGCCATGGTTCCTGCAGGACCTCGGCACTTATGGCATCGGAATCTTCACACCGACCATTCTGGCCGCTGCCCTCGGCCATCAGGCCGAACACGTTCGCAGTATGAGCGACCTCATCGCCAACGCCATTCTGGCCGCCAGAGGAGATGCAATGATCACGCTGCTGCTGATCGTTGGCATTGCCTTCGCCGTTTTGCTTGCCGATAAGGTGGGCCGGATTCGGCTACAAATTATCGGCTTCGTCGGTTGCGCGTTGGGTCTGCTGATCGCCTCCCTCTCGGTCGATGTCACCGGCAACCTTAAGATCATACTGATCTTCGCTGGTTTCATGTTATTTGACTTCATGACGAATCTCGGACCGAACTCCCAGACCTACCTGCTTGCCGGCGAGGTCTTCCCGACCTCGATCCGCGGCAAGGGCGCCGGCTTTGCCGCAGCCTTTGCCAAGATCGGGGCAGTGGCGACGGCGTTTCTCTTCCCGATCCTCTTGGACACGATCGGCACCCGCTTGCTACTCTACGGCCTCGTCGTTGCCTCGGTGCTAGGGGCAGTGGTGACCTGGGTTTTCCGCATTGAAACCACGGGTGTTGATCTCGACCATATCGGCGAAGCGGCAGACGATCGGGGAGGGAGAGGACAATCTCTTGAACGGGCAATTGCGTAAGCATTTCCGGCCGCAGTTGTTCAGCTTGCCACAGCGCTGAGCTGCGCGAGTCTACCGGGAGCAATGATGCTCACTGTACCGATCGGATCTGTTGGTGGCGCTACTCGGGTGAGCGGGCAAATTCACTGTACGCTGAGCACCAGGGGGATTTGTTGGCTCAGAACGCCTCTCGAACCAACGGCCGTTTGTGGTTCTGGAAGGTTCCCGTCCAGAGTCCTTCGCAGAATGGCTTGGTCTCCCGCCACACCAGTTTATAAACCGCGGCAGGCCGAAGGTCGCGTCCCCTCCTCCGCGAGAGGCAGGTAAACGCACTCGACATACGCGGTGAAGGTCACCGCGGTTTCAGGTGCGACGCTGGACTGGTTGATTTTGGCCAGATAGTACTTGGCTTGGGCTCTGGCCTCTTTCTTGTTCATGTCGTCGACAGAACCAAACTGCTTCGCCAACCGCTATCGTTCTAGTTGGCAATTGGTGACCACGACTTGATCGGTATGAATAGATTTGCTGGAGAATCGTCCTTGAAATCGGCTTTCTCCGGGCCGACTACCAACAACTCTCTCCCCTCACGGACCCACCGTGCAGATTTCCCGCAGGGGGTTCTTCAGGCGACACAAAACTGCCTCAAAATTGTCGGCCACCATGACTGATATCCGCCGTCTGCCCACGGCTCCTCGAACTCTGATTCGCAAGGACCCTTCCCAAGCACACGATGCCCCGCCGGCTGCCGTACTGGAGCAGGGTCAAAAAAAAACTGCCTAGTCAAACAGTAAGACCCAGGTGATGTTGCTAGTTCTGGTTGGCACGCCTGAACTGAAGGCAACGTTACTTTGCGTGTGAATGTTACCCCTCCAGTCGAACAGGCTTTACGAGGAAATTGATACCGGCGTGCTAACTGAGCCCCGTACATTGCGTTCGTAGTGCTTTGTGTTCTCACGGAGGCGTAAAATGTTGCGGCGGTCAGCCGTGGTTAAGGAGCGAAACATGTTCGGAATCGGTACAAAGGATGGAAACTCGCACGGAAGCGCACTGATTGCGGCGCTTGGTCTGATCTTGATTTCCCCATCGGCCTTGTTAGCACAAGCCGCAACTGTGGACCAAGGCATCGATGTCGTTGACGTGATCAAGACTACCGCGACCGTCGAGAAAATTGATCTGGAAAAGCGCAAGGTTACGCTTTTGCTCGAAAACGGGAAACACAAAACGTTCAAGGTCGACAAGAGTGTTGAAAACCTCGATCAGGTCAAGGTTGGGGACCACTTGAAAATCTCCTTCACGGAGGAAGTCATCGTCCTGGTCGGCAATTCCAGTCAGCCCCCGACGGCCGAGGATGTCGGCGAAGTGGGTGTGGTGCCTAAGGGCGCCAAGCCCGGCATCGTCATGGCCGACACTTACGCGATGACAGCGAAGGTCATCGCGGTTGACACCGCAAAGCATCGTGTGACCCTGGAGGATCCCGACGGAAAAAAAAGAACCCTCAAGCTGGGCAAGAAAGTTACGAATCTTGATCAGCTCAAGGTCGGCGAAACAATCGGGACCGTCATTACCGACTCGCTGATTGTCGATGTTGTGAAGTAGTTCGCGACCGCGCACAAAGCCATTGCCGACGGTAATTGTTAAGAGGCGCGTCCCAGGTACCGGCTCGAAGAACGGACACCAGTGGCTGGCTGGTTTTCTTGCCGAACTGACGAGGCACGAACAAACTCAATTCTATGGAAAATTAGGCGACCGATCTTTATGCGGGGCGGACCGGAACGGGTCGCCGCCAAGCGCTGGAGAGTTCGGACGCAACAGTTTAGTTGGACCCTGGGGCCTGCGGCCCGCGAATTTGTTGCTCATCGCAGCGTCTTTGTAGTCGGTGGACATGCCGATGTCTCCCGCCCTCACGCGCATCGGTCAGGCGCCAAATCAATGCCTCGAAGGATGCTCTAATACCAGTGATACCGTTTTCCCCGGAATTACGGCGAATTGGGAAAACTTTAGAAACCGAAGCCTATGATCGATTCGCTTGTAACCCTATCAAACGCTGGTTATTATCGCGAGAGTGTAGGACTCATCGTAACTTGCAGCGGGCGCGATGAGAGAATCCCTCTCTCTACACCAGTCCTTTAATTTCTGCTAGTTGGCAACCTTAATCTTTTTAAGTCGCTGCACAGCCACGAACTGATTTCCGAAATCAGTGTGGCCTGGCCCTAGCTCCAGTCCTCGAATCAGCGACGCATTGGATTCCGGCTCCGGCGCGGAGGATAGTTGGAGCCGTTGACGCTACCCCACTAGCAACTAGCGTCTCCCGACAATCGGCTGGACGTAACCTTGCGGTGATCCAAGATTCAGGGGAAGATCACAGAGGGGCTAGAGTGCCTTCGGCTATGGAAATTCGCGCTGAGGCGGTCGCTCACGGACTGGCGATTAAACGGGCTAATGCCATGACCGCGGTCTTGTGCGGCGGATTGCCTGCCATCGCACTTGGCATCTTCTCGCCAGCGCCGTTAGGCGCTTGGGTCGTGGGGTTTTTCGTCGGACTGTTGTGGGCCAGCTTGTTTGAATATGTTTATCACCGATTCCTTCTTCACCTGCCCGGAACCTTCTTTGCCCGAGGGCACCTCCAACATCACGCGACCGTCGGAACGGCCACTGAAGCCGAGCATGTGAACCTGGGCAGCGCGCCGATCTGGATCGTGGCAATGTTTGTGATCAATGGCGTGCCTGTAGTGATTGTGAACGCACTCCTTGGACTGCAGATCGCTCCCGGGATGTTAGTCGCATTCTCGGTCTACTTCCTCACGACGGAAGAATTTCACTGGCGCATTCACCTCGGCCATTGGCTGCCGCCAGGCTTTCGCGCGACGAGAGCGTACCACCTCGCCCACCACGAACACCCGGATGCGCGGTTTAACATCTTCCTGCCACTCTGGGATTGGATGTTCGGGACTACCGGCCGTTGGCTCTAGGTAGCCCCCAACGGTCTCCAGTCTGCGTCCGTCCACGAAATTCGCCAGATGCTCAGCTCAGGCTCAATAGGGTGCGTAAATCATGGCTATGCCGTCTAGCCTGAACCGTTTGATGCGATGGAACCTGTTGCGGAATGTCTCGCTTCCAGGAAAACATTTCAAGTCTCCTCAGTTTTCTCCTGGCTTGTGCGTAGACCCGCCAGCGGGCCCGCCGTCGTGTTTCGCGGCACCCTCGGAAACGCTGTCGAACCCTTATCGAACTCCCAACGCTGCCCTAGTGGCCATGCTGCCGTGCGCCACCGTCGTTGGTTCGATAAGCGAGTGTTTCCGCATGCGACGCAGTTCAAGCCTTCGTCGGGGGCTTCGCGCTGAAGATTCCCGTGAAGCTTTCGCGGTATTGAAGAAAGATGAGTATCCACAGTAGAGAGGAAACGAGGGCGGGACCGATGCTCGCCGGCGCAAGCGTCAGGTGAAACGCGAGGATGTTGTAGAGTTCCGCCGCCAGCAGTGTCAGCGCAAGTGGCACAAAGTAGCCCGAAAGCAACAGCAGCCCACCGAGCACTTGAATCGCGAAGAAGAAAGCGGCAAAGTGCGACCCGCTGACGGAGGTCAGAAACTGAATCGTGAGCGGATTCGTGGGAGGCGGCTGGTGGATGAAGTTGAGAAATCCATTGAGCCCGAAAACGATAAAGATCAGCCCCAACAGATAGCGCGAAATAATCGAAGCAGTTTTCATGCGTGATCTCCTTGAGAAGTCTGCGCGTGCGTCTGCACAGCCTGAAGGTGTGGTGCAAGAAATGCGTGTCGGTCATGCCCGTGGTTCAGCGCACTGGTTCCACCTGCGGTGAGGAAGGTCGCGTCTGTCACGCCAAGAAAGCCGAAAACGGACCGGAGATACGGTTCCACGAAATTGAACGAGGCCATCTGCGTCTGGGCGTCGTAGACCCCGCCTGTTGCGATGATGAAGGTCGCCTTCTTGCCCTTAATCATGCCCTTAGGCTTTCCGTCCGCATAGGAAAAGGTCCTGCCGACACGAGCAATCTGGTCGATCCACAACTTGAGCACAGAAGGCACACCGAAGTTATGCATCGGTACTCCAATGACGTACTCATCCGCCTGCTCCAATTCGGCGAGCAGGGTGTCAGAGAGCGAAAGCAATTCCTTCTGCTTTGGAGTGCGGGCCCCTTCTGGCGTGTAGACGGCGCCTACCCATTCCGCATTGATAGGCGGAATTGCTGTTGCGTTGAGATCGCGGTCTATGACCCGGCCATCCGGGTGCCTGACATTCCATTCGCTAACGAACGCAGCGGTCAGCTCGCGAGAGACTGAGCGCCCGTAGAGTGGGCTGGAATCGATATGAAGCAGAGTCGACATTCGGGATTCCTCCTACACGACAATTTCGTTTGCAGATCTTCAAAAATTTATTAATCGATATAAGTCATATCGACATCGATATATATGATGGCGACTATAATGGCAGGGATTCAGATTCTTATGGCCCAGCAAAAGAATGTTCAGGAGGCGACCCACGCCTGGTTGGTCATGCTGAAGGCGTGGCAGTCGATCGCTCGCTATCTTCGTCCCACGATGAGCGCCGAGGGTTTAGGGGAATCCGACTTTCGCGTGCTGGAAGTACTACTTCATAAAGGACCGATGCCTGTGAATGCGATTGGGCCCAAGGTCGATCTCAATCCAGGCTCGGTCAGCGTTGCGGTGGACCGTCTATATAAGAAAGGTTACGTCAGCCGCCAAGAGTGCAGTTCCGATCGACGGGTGCGCACGGTTTCACTAACTGAAAAAGGAAGGCAAGCATTCCTTCCCGTGTTTCGCCGGCATGCCGCTTTGATCAAACGCGCTTTCGAGGAAGCGTCTTCGGAAGAGATGAAACAACTTGAAGTGACGCTCAAGAAGATCGGCAAACGCGCAGAAAGTCTTGCCGAAAAGGAGGCTCACTTCTCATGAAGAAGATCGGCTTCCTCTCTTTTGGCCACTGGACACCCGACCCGCACTCACAGACGCAGTCGGCGGCGGATGCGCTCCTGCAGTCGATTGACCTTGCTGTGGAGGCTGAGCGCCTGGGGATCGACGGAGCCTACTTTCGCGTTCATCACTTCGCACGGCAACTGGCGTCACCATTCCCGCTGCTCGCCGCGATCGGGGCGAAGACCCGAAAAATCGAAATTGGTACCGCAGTCATCGACATGCGGTATGAGAATCCTCCGTACATGGTGGAGGACGCGGGCGCGGCGGATCTCATCGCTGGCGGGCGCTTGCAACTGGGAATCAGCCGCGGCTCTCCGGAGCAAGTAGTCGAGGGCTGGCGCTATTTCGGTTACAGTCCGCTTGAAGACGAGGACGACACAGAGATGGGACGCCGGCACGCTAGGGAGTTCCTGGAATTGCTTCGCGGCAAGGGTTTTGCTAAGCCGAATCCTCGCCCGATGTTTCCGAATCCGCCGGGGCTGCTGCGTATCGAGCCGCACTCCGAAGGGTTACGTAACCGTATCTGGTGGGGCGCTGCTTCCAATGCGACGGCTGTGTGGGCGGCGAAGCTCGGAATGAACCTGCAATCTTCTACTCTAAAATTTGATGAGACCGGTGAGCCTTTTCACATTCAGCAGGCCAAGCAGATTCGCGCCTTTCGCGAGGCCTGGAAAGAGGCTGGTCACGCTCGCGCTCCGCGCACTTCCGTCAGCCGCAGCATTTTCCCGCTGATCGACGACCGCGATCGTACCTATTTCGGACGAGAAAGCGAGGATCGGGACCAGGTCGGCTTTATTGATGGAACGAATCAGGCGATCTTCGGGCGTAGCTATGCCGCAGAGCCGGATATCTTGATCGAGCAGCTCGGAAAGGACGAAGCGATCGCAGAAGCCGACAGCCTTCTACTGACCGTGCCGAACCAGCTAGGCGTTGCCTACAATGCGCACGTGATGGAGGCAATTCTGACGACTGTCGCACCTGCTCTCGGTTGGCGCTAAGCCGGCAAGGCCAGCGGTTGCGCCAGGTGCGTGATGTGGAAGCCCCCCGCGATTGCGCGATCGATCGAAAAGGCACCAGAAGGTTCGGCGAGGAATTGGTCGAGCAAATCATTCGCGGGCATCGGTCCGGAAAGACACGGCGCTGATGGGACGAAACCGCAGGCGTTGAGAAAAGCTCTGACCCTCGTTAGCCACAGCAAGGCCGACGTCGTCGGCCAAAACCTTGTAGCGGCCGTAGCTAGCCGCTTGGAGCATTCAAAGGCTGTCAAACTCTTATCTCATCATTCTTGTCGCCTCACCTGCGCTACAAATTTCTGCAGCAGGGGCAACGAATTGTCTTTCTTCCAGATTAGGTTAAACGGGAGCCGAAGCCTCATATCGGCGACAGGAATCAAAACCACGCCCCTTGGGCACTGCCAAAGTATGGATTCGGTGATCCAGGCAATTCGGGCCCGGCATTGGACAAGATTCAATAAGGTATCTGGATCGCTTGCCTCCTGAACGATGCGTGGAGCGCTTAGGCCGCGGCGAGCGCACTCCTGCGCCAATAGATCATCGAAAGTTGGATTGGTCGAGCGTTGAAACCAGATAAAGGGCATGCCTCGTAGATCACGCAATCGAATCTTTCCTCGTTTTGTTAAGGAATGACCTCACCGCCATGCCAAGACAGCGCCATGGCGATTCCGATTCTCAGCGTACCGGCTTTGCCGAGGGCTATCCGCTCGGCACGTTGCTTCGCTGCGGCAACGTCTTGCAAGATACGTCGCGCCTCGCTCAGAAACAAGTTTCCCGCCGCGTTCAATCGAACTCCGCGTGGCAATCGATCGAAGAGCGGGAATCCCATCTCCCTTTCTAAATCCTGAATCTGTCGCGACAGGGGCGGCTGAGCAATATGAAGGCGTGAAGCTGCTCGTCCGAAATGCTGTTCCTCTCCGACCGCGATGAAGTAGCGCAAATGCCGCAGTTCCATTTGATACTTCGACCGAATGCGCGATGCGTTTCCAGAAAGAATCGACTCCCGGCATGTAGCTGTGAAGCGCTCCCAATCCTGTACGGATCTGAATTCGCTCTGCTACAATTCACTCACGGGGCAGGGACAGCCTGCTCTGGGTTGGTGTTTGCCTGCGGAGGAACGCCAGTAAATACGCGGTCTTCCGATAAAGGTAAGAAAACAAAGAAGGGGACGTAGTTCAGTTGGTTAGAACGCTGCCCTGTCACGGCAGAGGCCGCGGGTTCGAGTCCCGTCGTCCCCGCCATTCATACCAAAAGAGTTAGGCCGGATTCATCGAAACCATCGAGGACGCGAAAAGGACGCATTTTGCGCCCTCTTTGCGCCCTTTCTGTCTTCCGCAACTCTGTGCTACCACTATCTCAGCGATCGCTGTCCGACGAGCATGCCCCTCCATTCACGTTAGAAGCAAATACCAGCGAGAGCACCGCAGCCTGTGCGGCGTGTTTCGCTGGCGTGACTGCTTGCGTATAAACGTCCAGCGTTGAGCGCAAAGAGGAGTGCCGCAGCAGCTCCTGCATTACTTTGAATTCAGTTCCCACACTCCGCAGCAGAGTCGAGTACGAGTGTCGGAAGGTGTGCCATCCGAATCGCTTCTGAATTCCGACACGCTGCGCCGCAGGACGTATATATTTACGCAAGATCGCCTGCCCCCAGTAGGGCCTTCGACCCCTGTAGCGCTTGCTTGCGAAGACCCAGTCATCGGACTTGATGTACGCGGAGCGCTTTCTCCACTGCATCAAAGCGTCCGCGAGCATCGGATGAATAGGCACGGGCTTTTGCGAGGATTCGGTCTTGCAGGGGCCCACCACTCCATAAACGATGGAGCGCGTAACGCTCATCGTCCCGCAGCTAAAGTCAATATCGCCCCACCTTAAGCCGAATAACTCGCTTTGCCGCAGCCCGGTGGATGCGGCAAGCAGTACCAGCGTGCGTTCTCGGATCGCCAAACTGCTGACCAACATCTTAATTTCCGCGGGTGTGAGAACAACGGGGGCGGCACGGCGTTTTGCGCTTTGTCGAACGAGATAGATCGGATTGCGGTCAAACAACTCGTATCGGCAAGCATGGTTAAAGAGAACGGACATCAGATTCCTGATTTTTGCGCAACTGCTCTTAGCTAATGGAAGTGCGCGGAGCCAAGACTCGACTTGGATGGTTCGAACGTCACCAAGCTCGTACTTTTCCCAGTGAGGGCGAATCCAGCGATTCAAGTATGCCTCGTAGATCTTCTTCGTGGCATGGCTGCGCCAGGCATTTTCCCTTGACAGTTCTCGTTGCGCGAAATGGTCACAGAGTTGACCGACCGTCATTGCGATGGAATTCGTCAATCGGCCATCGGTATTGATTTCCGAAATCAGTCCCACAACGGCTCGCCGGGCAGCATTCTCCTCAGGGTACTGCTCGACGCTGCCGACGATCTTCTTACGATGAAAACGCCTGCCGTCATGAGTCGTCTCGGACCAGCGAAACTGCCATGTGTCAGGGCCTCGCTTGCGGCTGATTAGTTGCATACATCCGTGTTGCATCCTTACCTCCCTGCCCGCGGTTGCGGAGCAGAAGAATCTTCGGACACTGCCGGGAGGGTGGGGGAAGCGGCGAGTGAATTACTTTGCGGCGGCAATGCTCTTGATGACGTTACTTCCCAAAAGCCCGTTTCTGGATGAGTCATCGTCTGGGATACCGCCGGCTTTTGGCAAAACACGAAGTCATTGATAACCCAATTGTCGTGAAAGATCTCGATCGACCGCTATGACCGGCGTGAACGCGGATGGCAGGTTGGGCATTTTGATCCCAGCTTAATATATTACATGCGTTAGGCATCTATTTAATTGACATAAGCATGTAGTTGGAGCGATGATGTCCTCGTGACTGATCGCGAATCCAAGTCCGCCCCCGAAGATCCCGTGGCGGCGATCCGGCACTTCAACCGCTTCTATACGGGGCAGATTGGGATACTTCAGGAGGGCGTGTACCAGTCGTCCCTGTCGCTAACCGAAGTGCGCCTGCTATACGAATTGGCGTATCGCCCCGAAACAACGGCGAAGCAGCTTTCTTCTGATCTCCGCCTCGACGCTGGCTATCTCAGCCGCATCTTTGCCAAATTCGAGAAGAATGGCTGGCTGGAGAAAGTTCAGTCATCATCCGATCGCCGCCAAGCGCTTCTCTCTCTAACGCGACAAGGCGTTGCAGCTCTCCGTCCTATGGAAAAAGTATCGAATGAGCAGGTTCGCGAAATGCTTGCGACTCTCTCTCCCGATGCGCAGCAGCAACTGTTAGCCGCTATGCGGCAGATAGAGCAAATTCTGGATTCGCCAGCG
>Ga0187782_10003905_pt1 | contig 11127 bp, 20 predicted proteins | sample 0715_SJ02_MP15_2_FD_132454 | JGI IMG/M metagenome (GOLD analysis project Ga0187782, IMG submission 132454) | Tropical peat soil microbial communities from peatlands in Department of Meta, Colombia - 0715_SJ02_MP15_20_MG | ecosystem: Environmental > Terrestrial > Soil > Wetlands > Peat | place...
ATTTTTAATTTTTCCTGCGCTCTTTGGCGCTGCCAATTAAAGAACGCACCCCCACCCCGAGCTCGAAGAACGCCCGCTCTAAAGGGTTTTCAGGCGATGCTTTTTCCCGTCAACCAGCTGATCCGCGCGGGCCAATCGGGGGGCAAGTAGCTGCCCGCCGCGGTCGCTTCCTGGCCTCGAGTTACCGCCTGTGGAAAGTCCTGCAAATTCGGCTGGTAGACGGTCCAGGTCACGCCGTACCAGGGAGCCTCTTGGGCGACGCTCGGGTCATCGTTATACACCAGGGCGATTAAATCTACTGGAAGGCTGCGAAGCGCCGCCCACTCGGGATCGGAGCGAAATTTCCGCAGGTAGTGCACCAGCTGCGAGAAAACACCGGGGTCCGGTTCGATTTTCGCTTCCACCAGAGCGACGCGCTCGTTCTCGATGAAAAGGGCGTCAATCCAGCGATTTCGCAGCCGAAGAGTGCCATCCGGCGGCGCTTCCGGCAGGTAGAGACCGGGAATCGTAGAAGTCGGCCCTAGGCGGACCTGCATGTGAATCTCGGCGTTGGGATGGAACGAAGCGAGCCACCAGGAGAGCAACCGCCACTCTTTTTGCGCGTACTGCCGTGCACCCATGCTTGACACCCGTTTCGCAAAATGCGAATGGTCTTCGCAAATTGCGAAAGTGCTTAATTTACCTAGGAGAATCAGAGCATGGCAGGCGGTATCCCGACAAGTTTCCAGATAGGCGCGAAGGTCTCCGCACAGACCGCGGCGGCAAACTACGTCAGCGGCGCCAGCGGAAAGGGCGCCAAGTGGGCGACCAATTATCTGCAGTCGAAGGTTAACCCGTTCACCGCGGCCTCGGATGCGGCTGATGTCTGCGTCGCCAACTTCAACACCGCGGGCGCGGCATCCATTCGGGCCGGACTCGCGCGGGTCAATCAGGCACAGGTCGCGAAGCTGGTCTCTACGCAGGGACCGACGCTTTACAGCACCGGAGTAACCAATAAGGGCGCGCCCAAGTACGCGGTCGCCGCGCAGGGACTCATCCCGGCGCTGCAAAACGCAGCCGCCAATCTCCCGCCGCGCGGCACGCTGCAACAGAATATCGCGCGTTCCGCCGCGATGATTCAGGCCGCAAAGGCGATGAAGGGTCTTTACAAGGGCTAGCCGCTGCTTCCGATCAACGATCGCAATCCTACGGGGGGTAGACCCTAAATGTTTCACGCGGAACTTTTTTCCAGCTCGATCGCCAGCGGCGCGAACACCTTCGCGCAGGTCACGTATTTCACGCCGGACAACATCCTGCCCAAGCTCGTCAACGGCATGCAGGTCTCTCCCGACCTGCCCTTTCTACATTCTGTGTTTGGCGTCGGCGCTCACCTGGTGGACGTGCGCCCGCAGGCGAATTCGATGTTGCCTTTTCCCTACCCGACGCTCACCCCGAACAACCGCGGCACGGCGTTCGAATCGCCGCCGCGGCACTGGGATTTCTCCAAGGCGCCCATTCCGCTCAAGCCCACTGAGGAATTCGACATCTACGCGACGCAAAACTCAGGCGGCAGCGAATCGGAATACGTGCTCGTCCAGTTTACCGACGCCAACCCGATGGCGATCCCGGTGCCAATCAATCCGCTGGCCATCCGCGACAGCCCGGCCACGCCGGGCCGCTATTTCACCGCGCACTGGACCGCCGGCACCACGCTAACCGCGGGCGCCTGGACGCAGGTCGCTCCGGTGTTCGACCAGGCGCTCTACGCCGGTTACTACGCGCTCATCGGCGCGCGCGCCTTTTCGGCGACCGCGCTCTTTTTCCGCATGTTTCCGGCCATGGGTCCGAAGTGGCGCCCGGGCGGTATCGCCACTCAGGGTTACGACGCGCTCGATCCGCCCGGCCAGCGCGGGATTTCCGGCTGGACGCGCGGTTTCGACGGCTGGGGCGTGTGGCTGACCTTCTTCCAGAACGTGCCGCCGCAGGTGGAATTCTTCGCGACCAGCGCCGACACGTCAGAGGAAGGATGGTTTGACCTGGTCTACCTAGGACCGCAGACCACTCCGGCCATCTAGGGGGCACGCGATGATCTGGCGCGCATTGCAAAAAGCGCTCGGCATGACCGATCGCGATCTCTACTTCTACCGGCTGAACTTAAAACGTCGGCTGCGCAACCCCTATCCGCGCGGGTCGATCTACGGCATCAGCGCGCCAGGGATCACTCCGCTTTTTCTCACCATCGCCAGCAACGTCACGCTGACCGCGGGAACCGAAGTCACGATCGGCACCTTCGCGCAGCTGGTCGGCACTCCCGGCCTGGACTACGTGCCGATCATTATCGGCAACGCGGTTGCGCTGATGGGCGGGACCGCTTCCGCCGCGCTGGTCTATGCGGCGCTCTTTACCGGCGGCTCGGATTTCGCAACGCAGACGGTTGACACCGGCGCTCTGGTTAACAGCGCGACGGTGCAAACGCCGGTAATCCTGGTTGGCGCCAACGTGCGCGCCAGCGCCAACGGCAATATCGGGAGCACAACGATTGCGTTCACCGGGAACGCGACCACCACCGCCGCGACGCTGCGGCACGCGGCGACTCAACTCTATCTGCTCGCCGCGCTCGGCCCGGACCTGTAGGCACCATGACCGAGATTATTCTAAAAGTAGCGGTTATCGTCATCGTGGTTGTTTTGCTGGTGATTGAACTGCGCCAGAAGCTCCCTTAGACCGATGGACGGCAACAACGGCAACCCGGTCTGGCCGAACGCCGCGGTCAGACCGAATTTCTTCTTGGGCGTGCCGCAGCCGCTCAGCGTGCTCGAGATGGTCGCGGGCTGGTTCGGCATCGACGTGCGCACGCTGCCGCGCGAGACCGATACCACGGTCGGCACCAGCTCGGTTCGCATCGACGCCTATCCGCGCCAGCGCATGGGCATCATCATCTCGAACACCGGCGCTAACAGCATGGTGTTCGGCTGGTCCTCGTCGATGGTCTATCCCAACGGCATTTTGCTGCAGGCCGGGTTCGCTTTTCAGCTGACCTGGCAGGATGACATGGAGTTGCTGCTCCACGGGATCAACGCCATCAGCACCGGCAGCGGGACCACCTGCCACGTGGTCGAAAATGTCCTCGCGGGTGCCTAATGGCCAAGATGCTGATTGGCGCCGGAACTGGCGGCGGCTCGGGCACAGTAACCACTGACGGCGTTACCATTCAGGGCAACGGCTCGGTTGCCACTCCGATCGCGCTGCTCGATGCGATTACTGACGGCGTGACCCTGCAGGGCGCCGGGATCAGCTCGAGTAAACTTGCGCTCAAGGCGGTCTCGACTGACGGCGTAACCCTGCAGGGCGCCGGAGTCAGCGGCAACTCACTTGCGCTAAAGGCGGTACAGACAGCCGCGCGCCTGACCGGCGCGGGAACCGTAGCCAGCCCACTGGATATCGCCGGGTGGCCGATCACTTGCTTCGCCATCTACGACAACGGGAACGGGCAGACGGTCACCGCCAACAAGCTATCGCTGACCGCGTTTCCGCTGCCCTACGCTCTCACCTTCGCCCATATCGGGCTGCGAATTATTACTGACGACGCTACCCATGACTGCGACATTGGTCTCTACAATTCGGCGGGAACGCTGGTTGCCAACATCGGAGCGCAAACAATTGGGAGCACCGGCAACCAAACTTTTGCCACCGTCCAGGGCAGTCAGACTATTTCACCTGGGCTCTACTGGTTCGCCATCACCAGCGCAGCGTCAAATCTTCAGACGGGGTTGATCGTCGGTCAGTTTGGTGGTCTCTACAACAGCACCGGATTCGGCAGCTCGACCGGGGGCGCCCTGCCCTCGAGCATCACACCGCCCGCGCTGTCGCTCACCAATGCTTCCCTGAGTTTCGCGCTGCTCTGAGTCTGCGATGTGGCTATCTACCGCAAACCCAAGGGCGCAGTCGCCCGCTTCGCGCCCGACTTCAACATAAAGAACTGCTACACGGTCCAGGTCACCGGGACCGAATTCGCCAGCCCGCTGATGGAAGCGGGCCTCATCAACAATGACCCGCAAGGGCGGATTCTGGTGGTGTGGGATGTCAGCTTCTCGCAGCAGGCGCTAACCGGCAGCGACCCCGGCGTGATGACCGCGGGGCTGCAGATCACGAACACCGCGGCAGTTGAACCCTTCTATGACCCGACCCCGCTTTTTCAGGGATCGCCGAACGCGGGCGGGCAGGGCTGGTTCAATCCCACTTCGCCGGGTTTTGTGACGCCGGGCAACCTCGGGCCCCGCTTTTGGGGTAATATCAACTGGAACTGGCCGCATAACTTCCCGATCTGCACCTTGCTCGCGGGGTATTCAATTTCAGTGGTCTACTCACCCGACACCGCGACCGCGGTCCATGACTTCTCGGCGATGTACGAAGTGGTGACGGCGCTCTAAGATGGCAGCACTTCCAAGCTCACTGCCGCCAGTCGGCACACTTGATGAGTACGTCTCGCTTGGCACCCAGACGGGCGGCGACGCAATACAGCTGCTCACGATCCTGCAGCCGTACCTGCTCATCATCACATTTGTTTTCGACATCCTCGATCTCGCCGGAATCATTCCCAATCCGTTAACTCTTTTGCTCTCACTTTTCGCAGGCAGACCGCGCGAGCTGGCCTCGTTGGAGCAAGCCGGGCGGCTGATGACCGCGCGCAATCCGGCAGCGCGCCAGGCCGGAATCATGCTCGAACGCATGGTTAAGGAATGGGATATTGTCACCAGCGAAGGCGGTTCGGGCCGCGCGATTCTCGACAGTTGGGCGCATCTGTTCGTTACCAACCTGGTAAATCAGGGTGTAGCCACTCTCCGCGCGCAGGAAATACTGGTCGCCGCCACCAGCGAAGCCGCGCAAAGCGGTCTGCCGCTGGAAACCGAGCTGACGGTGCCGCTGCCGCAGGGAATTCTGTTCAACGCGCCGCCGTCACTGGCGAGCGATTTCCAGACGCAATATCAGAACTGGATCGCGAAGGGAAAAACCATCGACCAGGCGCTCAACCTGGCCGAACAGTGGCTATGGAAAACCGCGCCACTGGCCGATCTGTTCAAGGTTTGGCTCGGGCAGTACATACCGCCCAATCCGCCGCCGCAAGAAGTCGTGCCTGGCCAGAATGGCAGCTGCCCGCAGGGTTACACCCTCGATCCCACTTCCGAAATGTGCGTACTGCAGGGCACGACGCCAACTCCGCTGCCGCCAGGCGGCCAGCCGATCACCGGCCAGCCGGACCCGGACGGCGATGAAATCACTGACGATCTTTGCGCGCAGATTCAGACCGCCGCGCAAACCATCGCCAGCGCGCTGCAGAATCAGCCCGGCAACCAGGGCGGCGGCGATAACGGCGAGTGCTGCCAGAATGTGGTCAACGCGATTACTTCGATCTCAACCGCGCTCGCTTCCATCCTGGCCGCGATCGGACCTGGTGGCGCGGCGCCTGCGCCGCCCGTCGATTTGTCGGGCGTGGTAGCCGCGCTCGATCAGCTGGTGGCCGCGGTCGGCGCGCTGACCCCCGCGGCGCCGGTTGATCTAACCGGCGTAGTGGCGGCGCTCAATCAAATCGCGACCGAGCTGGCCGGGGGCAACCCGGTCGACCTCTCCGGCGTAGTGAACGCGCTTAAGCAGATTTTCAGCACGATCGACGTGCCGATGCCGGTTTACGAGCAGCTCGCCAAAGATGGTTACATCGACCCCAAGTACTTGCAGCTGTTTGAACCCGGACAAGTCGGGCCTGGTTCGGTCACGATCGGCGCGTCCTGGTGGAACCAATGGTGGAAGCGCTTTATGTCGGGTTCGCTCGGGATCGACCCGAGCAATCCGGGAGACCACATTTCGACCGGCGCACCTATTTCAAAGCAGATAGCCGCGTCCCTCACCAGCTACCTTAGTACGGCAGACACTCTGCTAGCGCCGATCGTGGTGCCGTTCATTAAGACCCTGATTGCGCAGGTTTCGCCCACGACCACGCCGCCGCTTGGCTCAACGGGGATTGAGGAAAACACTCCGGTTGATTCGGCGGTATCGCTCGCGCTGACCGCTGGCGTCGCGGGTTGGCTGGCCTCTTTTCTTGGCTGGGATGGCGGCGAGTCGATTGCAAAGATCGTGGAGTTTGTCGCCGGAGTCGCCGGATTTGAGGAACTGAAAGACGTGCAGCTCGGTCCCTACGTGCGCGAGGGTCTCGCAAAGATCGCGACTTATCGCGCGCGTGCGCTTTTCCAACAGGAAATTCCTTCCAGCGGCACCGTCACGGAAATGCTGGCGCGGCGCATTCTCGATCCGACCCTGGCCGATACCTTGCTGCAATGGAATGGCGTCCATAGCGTGATCCGCCCGCAGACTGTGGCCGCGGGTTACCGCCCCGTCTCGCCGCGCGCGCTCGCCACAGCGCTGCAGGACACGCCTTTTCCCGCCGCGCAGCTGCAAGCGATCCTTGAAGACAACGCGATGAGCCCGGCCAATGTGCAATTCATGCTGGGCGTCCTGCAGTACCAGTCGACCAAAAACGTGCGCAACGCTTACGTCACTGAGTTACTCACTGCGCACGCGCGCGGCGTGGTCAGCGAGGATGAACTCAACACGGCGCTGCAGGGTCTCGGTTGGAGCAATGATGCCATCGCCTTCGTCCAGCAGCGCGCGGCGCTGCAGCGGCGCGTAACGCTGGCGTCCAAGGTTGAAGCGCAGGTGATCCCGCTGGTGGCCACGGGCGGCATGACACCAGACCAGGGCACGGCGCAGCTCGAGGCCGCGGGCATCCAGGATTGGTATACGCAGCTCGAGATCACGCTCGCGACCACCAAGGCCGACGTGGCGGCGCTGAGGAAGGAAGCGGCGGCGGAAGCCAAGCTCGCAACCCAGCGCACGCGCGCCGCGACTTCGGCGGCGGTCAACGAGTATCGCGGCGGTACGCTCGATCTGGCGGGATTTTCGGCGGCGCTGCTCGCGGCGGGCGTTGATCCTGTGATCGCCGCGTCGGCAGCTGCCGTCCAGCAGGCGCAGCGCACCGGGCGCCTGAAGCTGATTTACGGACAGCTCCTACTGCCGCCCGATGCCAAAGTGCTCGAAGATCGCGTCAACGCGATCGGCGCGCAGGTGACTTCCAAACTGATAACCGCGGATGACGCGCTGGCACAGCTCACCCTTTTGGGCGTGGACGAAAACGAGCGCAACGCCAAGGTTGCGCAGTGGGCGGCGAGCATCAAGGCCAGCGTCGGCCCGGTCATTCTGCTTTCGCCGCTGACGGGTCAGCCGCCAAAATAGAGCGATGGAACGGCGCCGCCTGTTAAGTGTCAAGGAAGCGGCGGAATTTCTCGGGGTGCACGCATCCACGCTCTACCGGATGCTCAAGCGCGGCGAAATTGAATCTTTCAAAATTGGCGCCGACTTGCGCTTTGACCCTGCGGCGCTCGAACGCTGGATCGCCTCGCGGCCGATGGCAAAAACCGACAGCGCACACGGGCGCAAATTGCCCAAGCCGGGCGGCGCTACTTGAAGCGCTTGCTCGGTGGCTTGGTGTAGTCGATCGAATCGCTCAGCACGACATTGAGCACGCCCGCGATCTCGCGCAGCTTTTCACTGACGCGGCGCGTATCCCAGCCGCAGCACGCGACGATCATGCGGAGCTGGTCGGCGACCTCATCCCAGCTCGGTTGCAGCGCCTTGTTATCGCAGTGGACCGCGATCAGCGTCGCCCATGCCGGTTCGGGCATGGCGGCGCGCTAGACCGAGAGGCTGGCGCCCGCAAATTCGGTCACGGTCGCAACGGCTGGAATATTCGTCCCGATCTGCCCGCTGCCCAGGTTAACGGAGCTGGTGCCATCGGCCGCCTTCAGATACCAATTGCCATCGCCGTCCTGGAAGACCGCGCCCGCGGGCAGCGCGCCAAAAGTGGTCGGGGTTGGTACGATCACGATTTTTCTCCTTGTGTTTTTCATGGTGACATAACCCCAGTTATGCGCGTGCCCACGCCCACAACAGATAACGCACGTAAAGTGCTGTAAGCTCGGGCGCGCAAATTTTACATTTTAGGCGGCAGAGCGGAATCACCTTAAATACCTCGGTTTAGGGCATCGAGATCGCGAATCGTCAGCTTGAGCTGGCGCATCAGGTGGCGCATTTGAACGGCTTCGTCGGCGCTCCCGTGCTTGATTACCAGGTCGCGGATAGCTGCGAACCGCGCGTTGATGTCGCGCAGCATCTCGAGCACTTCCTCCGCGTTGTAGGTGGTCGCCATCGCGTCAGATCGGCCTCTGGCCGGGCTGCAGCGGCGCCATCAGCGCGGCCTGGCGTCGCTGGCTCTGGTGCACACAGACCACGGTCATAAGCAGGGCCGCGCCCACGATCGAGTAGTTCCAGGTCATCGGCGCATACTCCCGAGCCTCGGAATTTAGCAGGTGCTCCACTTCGTCCGGGCTGCCTGAGAGAATGCGCCAGGTCTTCGGTTTACCGATAGGTTCCATCGTTACTCCTATTTGAACGGCAGCTTGTACTGGCGCAGCTCGAACAAGCGGCCTTCCACGCGGCTTAGCCGGTTGCCGAGCGCAAGGCGCCGCCGCCTGATGTCAGGGCTGTGACGCCCCTGCGCGTCCAGATGCGCGAACCCGGCGAGCATGTCGCGGCGCATCTCGGTTAGCCGCGCGACTTCCCGCTGAAAATCCGACCGAGCAAGGTCCGTTTCTGGCGCTGCTGGATTTTCTCCGCGACCGCCCGCAGCAGCGCCGGGCCCGACATCATCAGTACTTCCATCAGGTCCACTTCCAGAAATTCCGCCAGCTCGGTCCACTCTTTTGAGGTCAGCTCGTGCTCTTTCCATGGTTGCTTCAAAGTCAAGTTGCTCAGCTCCCGCGGCCCGCCGCACTGGCCGCTTTTAAGAATTTTCTCGCCGCGGCGGTTGCAGAATGCGCGCTCCGCCCTTCGGGCGCGCGCAGGACCGCCGCCGTGGATGATACCAAGAGTCACCATTCCCTTCTTTGTGATAGTATCGGGGGCGCCGGTCGCGCTTCCCCCTTCCATGGGTCCCCTAGCGCGGCTGGACCGTGCCGCCACCTTCGATCGTCCAGTCGCACGCCGGGATTGCTCCCGGCCCGATGGAAGCTTTGTTGCGAACCGCTGGCATAAAGCCGCGCTTTCTCGCTTTCCGCTCCCGCGCCGTAGTCGCGCTTGCGTTCCCATGGGTCGCATACGCAGCCGCCCGCCCTATGGCTTCCGCGGGAAGCTGCGCCCTCTCACGGCCACTCGAATGAGTGGGTCCGCGCCGCTCACGTCTGCGGTCTCCGCTTCGCCGGTCGGGTTGCACGCGTCGCCCGTCGTGTGGCCGGAGCAGGTCCGGCGCGACGCGCGGCCTTCCCCGGCCGTCCTCCGCTCAACCGCAGCACCGTCAGTCCTACTTACCGATCGCCGTCACTTTGGCCGCGTCGCGCCGCCCCAGCTCGCGGCAGCGCTCGCGGACTTCGGGCGTCAGCTGGAGCTTGCCCGCAATCAGGTACATGATCTTCGGATAGGCCAGTGCAAACTCAGGCGGCGCCTTCTCGGTGTAGGCGACCAGCGCATCCGCCACTAAGCGCTTTTCAAAGCCGTTTAACCTGTGCATCGCTCAAACCTCGGGAAATTCGCCACGGAAACGGCCCGTGGCGGCGTTTTTCAGCCCGGGTCCTCATCACAGCCCGGGGTCCAACCCTGACGGCAAATCTGGCGCGTCGCCGGGCCGAGGGAAGCGAGCTGACACTCGAGCGTGTCCGCCAGCTCCGCGACCAGGTTCTGCATACACGCACTCAGCAGCGGATGGCGCCAGACCAGCTGCAGAATCACCAGCATCGCAAACGCCTGGTGCGCCTCGAAATCCATCGTCAAAAAGGGCGTATTGGCCGCGCGAATTTCCGCGCTCGCCAGCTCCAGCACTTCCGCAGTATTCAGCGGCATTGGCAGCCACCTCCAAGTAAGCTAGGGTCGGCGCCGCGCGCACGCCGACGCACCCGGTAAGCGGCGGATGTGGGGGGCGGCGGCTTTGACGGGTGTGCTCGGGCGTGCGCGCAGCGCCATGTCATCGGGCCTCGGCTGACTTCCTACGTCGTGCATTGGGGTGAGTGCTGACCCCGCATCTCGGGCAATCAGCGTAACGGCGATCGTTCTCCCAGATGTGGGCGCACTCGTGGCAGTGATGGGAGTACATCCGGTTGTAATCCGGTTTTCGCCTAGTGTTTTCGCCTTTAGCTGCCTGCATAAGCTCAATCGCTTCCCTTCGTACCGGAACGGTCGATGTCGTTATCTTCCCACGACACGACGGGCTCTAGGTCCAGCTCAACTCTCAGCACCAGGATTCGATAGCCACGGGTGACCGTAACGTTTTCGTCCAGGTGCTTGAGCGCTTCCTCGCGAGAATCGAACAGCTGGCCGCAGACGCCCGAGGCCATGTACGCATACTTCCCCTTCGCGCTTGGCTGACGCTCCGGTTTGGTCCCGTCGATCACTCTTTCGCGCCTCCACTTCATTTCAGCGGCCTGATAGTTAGGGTGTCGCGGCGCCGCGGACCGTAACCGTGCGAGCGCCAGGAAAGGCTGTGCCGCACGTGAACCCCGGTTGCTAAGAAGCCCTCGAGCATTGCCCGCGTTGCCGTGCTGGTGATGTCGATGGTGGTGAACGGTTCGGTCCCTTCCAGCGAGCGCACAAACAACCTGGTCCCGGGCCTGCGCAGCGCGGTCGGTTCCTGTGTTCCCAGCGCGGGAACTTCGCGCGGCTGATGCCAGTAGACCTCGACCGCCCCTGGCGTCCGCACGATCTGTGACCAGCGCGGGATACCAGCGCCCATCTAGGAATTCTCCGGGCTCGGTTCGGTAGGCGGCATCAGCTCCTCGGGAAAGTGCGTCTCCCACACTGTCGATAGCACGTCCTGGACGGAAAGCCGGACGTACGCCGGGCCGATCTTGTCGGCGCGCATAATGTAACCCGTGCGATTAAGGGTAAGCACCAGGCGCGGCGGAAGAACTGCCAACAGGCGCCCGTTCTGCATGAGCCGGTGTATCGCTTCCGGGAAGGTCACGGCTCACTGGTTACACCCGATCGTCTCCTCGTGCAAGCCTATGACACAACGCGGAAACACCGGGTTGTCGTGCCGTGGCATCAAAAATA
>Ga0187782_10003906_pt1 | contig 11127 bp, 14 predicted proteins | sample 0715_SJ02_MP15_2_FD_132454 | JGI IMG/M metagenome (GOLD analysis project Ga0187782, IMG submission 132454) | Tropical peat soil microbial communities from peatlands in Department of Meta, Colombia - 0715_SJ02_MP15_20_MG | ecosystem: Environmental > Terrestrial > Soil > Wetlands > Peat | place...
ACCGCACGGCGTCTGGCGGTGGAAACTTGGTTACAGAGAAACGGACTGACAACCGTCTCTCAGAACCCCAAAGTGTTACCCATTTTCCCCCAAAAATTCGCCCATAATTAGCTTGCCCCCACAACGTTCTGACACCTCTATCTCCCAGCGCGGCTTGATTTCATCGACTCCCACCTGGAACTTTTGCGCCGGAAAGTAGCTAAGAAATGTTTTGGAGCCTGCATTGGTCAAGGCGCGGGTTGGTCGTTTCAGAGTGATGAGCTGGCTTAACGTATGGGCCGCAATGCGATATAGAAATAGTTATCCGTCAATGCCAATGTGGCCCGCCTGTCCGCGTGCGATTTGGCAGAGCGAAAACTCCCGCGATGGGTGTTCGTGCAATCTTTGTAGTTGCCCAGGCCATCAGCCGAGACAATTTGGAGGGAAATTCTCATGTGGTCAAATTTGCACAGAGGTACCTAAAGTTCCACAGAAAATTCCGTCCAGCGCCAAGCCATCGCCTCAGAGTTTAGCTGGGCCTCCAGCCTTCCTGATCGACAGAGACTGCCCCGATAATGAGCTGATAGTGCCTCTGCTGGTAGCGGAGGTCTTGTCCCGCCCCTCACCACCTTCATCGCTCACCAGTATTACCGACTCCAAGACAACTTAGTCGATGTGCTGATTGCCAGCCTGCGAAGTTTTCACATTGGCGCGATCCGCGAGCACAAGGAGCACTGCTACGCCCGCCGCGAGCAGCACCACTAAGCACTGAAGACGCTGCTCGCCAGCCTCGAGCACGGGCTGGTCGGGACGTTGACCACCATTGGCAGCATCACTGAAGATAGGGCGCTCAGTGATGCCGAGAAAGTGATCCCCAGGCGGAGAAAGAAGACCAGGAGATGGAGGAAGCCTGCAAGCGGATCATCAAAAACTGCACCATGTTCGGATTCCGAATCTTGACCGTACCCTTGCATCCCTGCCGTAGCATTAGCAACGGCCGCCGTTTGGCAGTGATTGGGTTCGACGTTAACGGCTCCGGGTCTTCGGGCAGTGCGTTCCTAGTAGACTGAATATTTGGCCAACAAGCGTCCACGTGCCGAAGGAGCACCACAAGAGCATACTCCAAACAAAGTCCATCTTGGGTCGGTGATGGAAAGATCATCCTTGTACCGATTTGACACGTTCTTTCGAACGCTGGGAAACGCGAGCGGACGGCCTGCAGTTCTGCCGATATTTCCAACGATGGCTGGCAGCAAAGCCGCTGCCAAGGGCATATGTCGCGCTGTACTGAAAACGGTTCTTCCTCGCTTTTGTTGCAACCTCGGCGCCTGGCGCGACGAAGAGTCGTGAATTCTCTCAGTTACGGCCGTGGCGCTCGCGGGCCATGACCTGCCCGTCCTTGACCGACGGAAGGCGAATAAAGTTCATATTATCAGAAAGATCGGTGACGTTTGGGCGGTCGGACATGCAACAAAAGTGAGGAAGAACCCATTGATGGTGGATGGAGCGAGATTTGCCCCGGTTAAGGCGACCCTGTAATGCTGAACGAGGACTTTCGACAGCGGTGCCCGCCCGGGAAACGCCTGGTACCAGGCGACGAAGTCCTCGATGGCTCGCCGGTAGGCACGCCGGGAGTGCTCGGAGTGGACGCTGTTGACGACCAGATCGGTCATTTGATCGAAGGGGCTTGGGGCGGAGGGCCGGATGGCTGAAGATCGTGTCTCGGGATTCGGGGCCAGGGGCGCGGGATCCGGGATTCGTGCTTCGTGGCTCGGGTCCCCCTGCTTATCCAATCTGCCCTCCTGGAAGAGAACCGACTTCCCTTCCCTCCAGCGGTAAACTGAGCTGGGCCGAAGGCTCCTCGAATTGCATCTGGACGGGAGCGCCCGGGTGTTGCTCGACCCAGAGCTCGACCAGGAGCGCCGGGATCCACTTCCATATCGAAAGGAGCCGATGGACCTGGGCGTGGCAGGCAGCGTAGAGGACTATTAACAAGGAAGGGTGGCTCGAGCCCGGCTGGCGGTGGTGAATCCCAATCCATCTCTCCGATCCGCAGGCGCGGCAGGAACGGCCATCCCGTTCCAATACTTCCTCACGCCGCCCGCCGAAGAACCGGAGCGAATGCCGCCGCTTCCAGTAACAGGAGTTGCAGAGTCCGGCGGTGAGGGGTGGCAGGGCGCCGCAGTGGCAGAAGAGGGCTAATTGGCGCCAATTCCCTTCCCCTGGGCCGCCAGATCGCCTGATTTGTTCGTGAACCTTTTGATTTGCCGCCAAAATTCCGGTTCCCACTTGAATTTGGCCGATTTTTGCGATTTGGAGCTGCATGGAAGCGATCATAAACGATAAGAACCATTATCGCTAGCAAAAATTGCCGCCAAAAATTTGACTAGGGCACGATCGTGCCTTAATATACCCTAGTGAGGAAACGCCGCAAATCACCCCAACCCTTCTGGCTATCAAGACTTTCAGATATTCTGGAGACCGCCAGGAACTCCCACGTTCCCTTCCTCGACCGTAGCGCCGTCGAAAAGCTCTTTGAGGTACGCAAGCGGCAAGCCATCCGCCTGATGCATAAGATTGGCGGCTACCGCGTCGGGAAGGCCTTCGTGGTGGGCCAGCCGGGGGTTGTTGGGTGGCTGAAGAAGGTTTCCGCCGGTTCTGATGCCTATTGGGCTGAGGCTGCCCGAGAGAGGCTCGAAGTTTCAATTGAAGAGGCCCGCGCGGTGCCGGATCGCCACCGCAAGTTCATCGTGAGCCCGGATGCGCGCGAGAGGAAGCTGGAGGGACTGCCAGGCACCGTTCACTTGAAGCCTGGGGAGTTGCGCATCGAGTTCTTCGGGGCTGAGGACCTTTTCCGGCAGCTTTACGAGTTGGGCCAAGCCATGGGCAACGATTACGACCGCTTCCGGGTGCTCGCCGAGGGAGAGGATGTTTGAGGGGCGGCTTCGGGTCTCAGCCTGCATTGCCAGGATCATTCGATGGCATATAGTCCGGTCTGGGTCTTCGGGCCTGCAGCCGGGCAACATACACATCGACCTATTCGGGACCAAGTACCTCTTTAGGCGGTTGTTTGAGATCGCGAAGGTCATCCAAGGGGCTTGCAAACGTTTTGGAAGGCTTTGCGAGGGATCGGAAGGCTCGCGGGCAACATGGACCGCGCCTAAGACGAAGCTGCCTGAGCCTTGGCGAGAATTCGCTTGGTTAAATTCCGGATCACTGCATCGTAGAGAATCTTTTCCTTAACCGAACCCGGCGCTGTATAGGTCTTGGCAGAATAGTCGGCTTTGGCTTCCTGGTAGAGGCGGTTACGCTCCTCCTCGGAGAGGGTTGGCAGTAACTGTTTAGCCTTCTCGCGCGCTTCCTCTTCGCGGCGATACTGCTCGGCTTCGGCCTCCCATCGTTTTTGCGTTTGGCGCTCCTCCTCTTCCCTTCTCTGCTGCTCTTCCCTGAGCCGTGCCTGCTCCTGGCGGAAGTGCTGGAAGGTCTCGCCTTCGAAGCATTTTGGAACGGCGGCTAGGAGAAAGCCGATCGGGTTTTGTATCCTGCCAGTATTGATGATCGAAGCCTTAGCGTTAACAAAGTATAGCACCTCCTCAGCCGTGCAATCGCGTGCTCGGGTCAGGCATTCGGCCCAGAGTAACTGAACAGCCTCGTTATCGCAGGATGGCGAGATCTGTTGGAGCTTGCTAACTAGGAGCGAAGGTGGGGCAAGGAAAGGTGACGTCGACGACGAAGAATTATTGTTCTTTTCTGTGTGTTCCTGGTCTTTCCTAAGGAGTGTAGGCGGAACACCTACAGGGGCTATCGGCGTCTCGACCATAGGCGCTATGGGTGAGTCACCTAGACTCCCTAATGGCGAAATACCTATAGGTGATTCGACCGATGTCGGCCTTACTATAGTGGGTGAGTCACCTGTAGGTAGATTGTTGTTAGGTTCCTGGGGACCGCGACGACTACGTGGTCTCGATGCGTCAAGGGGCCTTCCATCGGGGGTTACAAAGCGGACGCCGTTCGCGCGGACAACGTAGACCATGCCGGCCTGTTTCCTTCGCCGGAGGATGGCTGAATACGAATGGATTCGGTAGGTGTTTCCGATGTTCTTCTGGACACTGTACCGATTGATGACGTCTACGGCGAGCTTTCGAATCAGGGAAAGTAGATTCTTTTTGCAATTAGTCTTGTCTAATTTTGCCAAGTCATGCATTCCGCCGTAGCCGATCGTTATCAGGCGCGTTTCCTCTGTGTCGGGTTTAGCAGCGCGCCAGAGCGCTTGGTATAGGATCTGTTCGCCCGTGGAGTGACCGTCCTGGACGTCTGCGGCCGCCCTCACCTTTTGGCGATAGCGCGGGGTCGAAGGAAAATGAACGCGGCGTACATCACCTGCAAGACCGGGGAGGGCCGATTCGGTCAGTGAGGTGAGCGGAGCCAACTCTGGGGTCAGGGGCTCCGCGAATCCAGTATGTGAGTCACCTATGGGTAATTCGCTTTCTTGGAGGATTTGTGACGTAACAGCTTGCAGTGGCCCTTGGAGGGATACAGACGCGATCGGATGTGAATGTTGCTGTCTATGTATAATTGTTTCACCTATAGGTGTGTCACAAATAGGTGTTACGCCTATATTCAAATCACCTATATGTGCATCACCTATGTGCGTACCATGTAAATGGCGCTGGGTATGTACCGAATCAAGTTGATTACTGTCAGTATGTTGCTTTGAACAGCCCACATCCCCGAGTGGCTGATTGGCGCGCCCCGAAGGCTTGATACCTATATGTGTTACATCAGTATGTATATCACTGCTAGGTGAATCACCAGTATGTATTTCACCCATAGGTTGATCACGTGACTCGTCAGCCCCTGCTTCTCCCGGAAGTGCGCTAGAATGGCTCGTTCTATCGACACTTGGGGCCGCTACAGAGCGGGGAAGCAACGTTGCTGTAACCGCTTGAGGGGATGGATTGGGCTGGTCGCTGTGAACAGCGACAAGATCGCGCAGCGTACGCTCTATTCCGCTCAGGGCGGGGTTTGAGAGAACCTCATCGACCGAGATTGGGCTCAAATCAAGCTTGTGCCGCTTCCGCTTCGACGGCTGCACCGGATACTTCCTCTCTCGTGGAAGTGCTGATATCGTTCAAGGCAGGCAGGAGCAAAGAAAACGCCTGATGGTAGTCTTCAATTGCCTTGCACACGGGGTCAAAATCCTCGAGAAACATCTTATTTTTCATTGCTTTGGCTATGCTCACGTCCTGCCTAATCGGGGGCAAGAGTAGGATGCCTGTCCGCTCGCAGAAGGATCGAATCGATGGCTCCATTACCTTTGTCATCTGGAGGGCTTTGTTGTATTTCGTCGGGATGATCCCAACTACGCGGACCTCTGTGTCGCGGAAGAGCTTGTTGCATGTTAGCGCTGTCTCGTACGATGCCACTGCCCCTTGATATGAAATCGGGTCCATATCTACAGGAATCAGGACCCTTTGTGCATAGAGCATTGCACAAGTCTGTAGGAGAGAGATCGATGGAGCCACGTCGAAGACGATCGCATCATATTGAGATTCAACGGGTTGGAAGAGGACGCGGAATGTGAGCTCTCGCCCCAAAGCTCCCCCCAGACTTGATTCGGACGTCGCTGTTTCCCGATTCGAGCACAGAATGTCGATTCCGTGACCTCCCTTGACCACACACTCCTGGAAAACGATCCCATGGCTGACGAAGGAGGCCAAGTAATAGGTAGGCCGAAGCCCAAGAGCGGCAACGACGGTCCCCTGAGGGTCCGTGTCCACAAGGAGTACTCTCTTACCGAGCCCGGCAAGGTGCCTTGCCAAGCACATCGAGGTCGTTGTCTTTCCCACACCCCCTCTTTGGTTGCTGACGACAACTCTGATCACGGTACCCTCCGCAGTCGCTGTTCAGTCAAATAGTCACGGATCGCCTGAATGTGTTCCTGACTCCACAAACGATATCCGTTAACCGGATCGCGGTCCGGCTCTGGGATCTTTTTGTAACGCAGCCAATTGTAAATAGCGTGGATTGGAAGGTTGAACAGATGGGCGACTTCGTGTGTTTTTAGTAGTGCATCGTCCGTTGGCATATTCGGTTTACATCTTTACCCGGCAATCAAAAATCAGTTCAGGATGACGCGGCCACAAAGCCGAAGCCGCGCCAATGCCTAGTAAAGAGGCCTACTGTACAAACCCTCGTAAAGTTTGTCAAGTCAAAAGTGACGGACGTCTGGAGTATTCATAGACACCAGCTTTACCAGGGTTGGCCACCATGGGCCTTCGGAAGTTGTGCCCTTGGGTATCAAACGCTGCCGGCGGGCACAGCTGAACTTTCACAATTGAGGTCAAACAAAGGAGGGATAAAACGATGTTTGTTGAATTGATGCCACTTCTCGCTGGCCGCACGTTAGTAATCACCGTCGCATGCGAGAACGACAAGACGCTAAGGGTGAACGTCATCCCAAAACTGAAGGAAGGCGAAAACCCGGCCTTAGCTACAGCGCTCAGTTACACCGGCACGCCGGAAGAATTGGACTGCGAATTTGGCAACCACTTGGCAAGCTTCGTCGAGTGCCACACCCAGCTGGGAAGCACGCTCGCCCAGGCTAGGGCTGAAATGGACGCCGTCGCCAAGGCAGCGCAGGAGGAGGCAAGGAAGAAAAGAGAGGAGCGCGCCAAGAAGGGAACAGGAAAGACGGCTTCCAACGAAGCTCCTCCCGCCGCCGCAGCCTCGCCGGCGCCGTCGGTCGCACCGATGACACTTTTCCAAAACTCTCAATCCACCACCGGATCAGCCCAAGGTGGAAATTCTACTACTGGAGGTGAAAACCCATGCAGGCTGTCGCTCTAAAACGGGCCTTCAGTTTCCAAGGGATTCGTATTGAAGATCCGGATCCACGCCTGAGCCCGGAGGAGGTTCGGGCAGTCCTGGCGCCGCTCTATCCGGATATTGCCACCGCCGCGATCAGCGGGCCAGAAGTTGTGGGAGACAAGCTTCTGTATTCGTTTTCCCGATCCATTGGCGTCAAGGGGTAGTAGCCGGTGAAACGAAAAGCGACTCGAAAGAAGGCAGGGGCAAAGGGGGCGGTCCTCGAAGAGCTGGAAGAGATGGCTGAGGACCGCCATCCCCGCAATCAGACACTGATCGGGAGGTTCATGCGATGCCGGGATTGGCAAGCCGCCAACAGAATTTTCATCATGGCGGTAACCACCGACGGACGCGGGCGCAGAGGTACGACGCTGTCCCCACCGCCAGGCTGTCTGCCGCCGGCCACTTGATGGGGATCGGCAGCTCGCTGGCGATTCCGACCCTGGCTGGCATTCCCGCGAGTCACCAGTATTGCGGGGGCGATCAGGCCGCCATCAACCTGGCACGGACGGCGGTCGAGTTGGGCCTCGGGTTTCCTGGCGACTGGGAGCGGGCGAAGCATGATCCAACAAGGTTCATCGCGGCTACGCTTTCACGATGGATTGAAGATCACGGAGGCAAGGCGATACGGCGCCGGTTTGGATTGGTGGCTACGATCTGCAGCTCTTTGGATGAGTATTCGGAGAGAAGCGAAGAGGATCCGGCGGATAGTCACCTTTATTTGACGGTCGAAACCGACCGGGCGGCATACCTGGTTCTTGCGCCGACACTCGAACTGTTGGAGAAGGAGCGTCGGGGGTTAGCGGCGGGCTTCTTCCAAATGTTCATCGGTGCCCTTAACTCTTGGCTTCGCGCGTACGATTATCGCGATGCCGAGGATCGAGTCGACATGCTGCGGGAGTGGATTGAAGGCGAAGCCGACCGGGATGAGTACGAAATCCCGAATGTCGAGGGGTGTATTCCGGAGTGCCTGAGAGAGAAGGCACTCAGCCGGGATCAGATGGCGCAGTTCACCTCGCAGATTGAGGGCAGGGAAGTACGGGCGCTGGTAAATGGGGTCCTCGAACTGACAAGGATTTCAGAGCGCGCCGAGCGCCCCGTACTGAGCGAGGAGGCTCGCGAGCAGCTCTTTGATTCCAACCCTCCGTTGCCGGGGCTGCTGGCGGTGTTCAAAGAGAATGACGCTATCGAAGGTTGCTTCGATGACGACATGCAAAATTCCGCCGAGTACCTCCCAGAGCCCGGCCTCATTGTCCCCTTCGACGGTCAGGACGCGGTAAGTGTTCGGAGCGCATTAGAGACGTTCGGCGTGGCTTGCCAAACGATTGCGGCAGCGAGCCGCCTGATCGATCTGATGCCCGGAAACGAGCGGTGGACCTCAGAGAACTCAGAGGAGCGAAGGCAGTGAGAGCCCAAGTAAGAATCGGCAGCAGCCGCGAGCTGACCCTCCAGAGCGCGGTACTGGTCTACAGTGACGGCTCGGGATCGTTTGCGACCTTGCATGAAATAACGAAGGAAGAAGGCAGAGCTCCGTATCTCCGCCCGGGTCAGGCATTGACCACGACGTTCCTGCAATCTTTGGCGGAAGGTCTCGGCGTCAGAACGCCCGTCGAGATCCTGCCGGAGAATGTGCTGGCCAGAACTGCGGAAGTGATGATGTGGTGGGTCCAGGCGGCAAGGCGCGTGATGTTTTTCGGAGGCGGTAGCGCCGAAGCCGAACAGCTCAACGGTCGTGTTTATCCTCATCCTCCGCTAGTGTTCAAGATCCAGGGCAGGGAATTGTTTGTTCGCGCTCTCACCGAGGACCAACGGCCAAGCGGGCGAACTCCACTGATGACAGCGCCGTATTGGAACTGCGGCTCCGACGGCAGGGTGTGCCTTGGGTCTTCCCGCGTTCCGGACGAAGTCAGCGCCGAATTGATCGATCAATGGCAAGCGGGGTTCTTCAAGTCCGCCTTCACTCATCCTGGAGGGGGGGTGCGGTTAACCAAGCATCCAGGCGGATTCACAGGCTTATGGTCATCGCTGGCGGATAGCAGGGAGCCCTTCCCGGTCGAATATTTGACCGATGCCCGTCAAACCCTAAGCCAGTTTGTAGAAGCGGGCGAGGAAAATTGAGAGAGTCATGGAAACCCATCGCATTCATGCAGAATTGCTCGAGCGCCGGGTGAGCGTGTTGGTGGCGGGATGCGGCGGAACCGGAAGCGCCGTGGTCTCTGCCTTGCCTTATTTGCATCAAGCACTTCTCGCCTACGGGCACCCCGGCGGGTTGAAAGTCACGGTGATGGATGGTGACGTGGTTTCTCCGACGAACTGTATACGGCAACCGTTCGCCTGCAGCGAGATCGGACTCAGCAAAGTGATGGTGCTGGTGAACCGGCTGAATATCTTCTGGGGTCTGGACTGGGAGGCGGTCCCGGAAGACGTCAGCGAGAACCATCCAATCCAGCACGCGAATATCGTGATCGGGTGCGTAGATACGCGCGCGGCTCGCGCCGTCATTGACCGCCAGATCACAGGCAACAGTGCGATTCATTACGCGATCGACGTTGGCAACAGGGAGTCGAGCGGCCAGTTCATTCTGGGTGAACCATTGAACGCCATCAATCGCAGATCGAGAAATCGCCTGCGGACGGCCACTGAGCTCTTTCCTGAACTTAGGGACGCGAGCCTGGATGACGACGGCCAGCCAAGCTGTAGCGCCCTGGAGAGCATCGAACGGCAACATGTGTATATCAACCAGGCGCTCGCCTATCACGCGCTGGCGTTGTTGAGCCGGCTGTTTCGCTATGGCGCGATCAACTACCACGGAGGCTTCCTGAATCTGGAGACCGGCCAATGTGTCCCGCTCGGGCCAGATCCGCGCGTGTGGAGGAGAATTCAGAAAGGGGGACGACGCCGGGACCCAGGCGCGCGTTCAGCTCCACGCACACATGAAGCGGGCAAGTCGACCGCGGACACATAGCCCGTCGACGCGGTCCCTGAAGTCGAGAGCGTTAATCTGTTCGGCATCAAGAACCTCAATCTGACAAAAGCCCATCTCTTCGAGTTCCTGAGTCAGCTCAGCGGGATCAAAAAATTCCTCGAACGGCTCCGCGGCTGGCTGGACGCGGCGTGCCAGGGTGTCGAAGGCGGCCTGATAACGTGCCTCGAGTGAATCCCGCGGAACTGCGAAGTCGAAGGCCACCCCAATTGCCGAGCCCAGGGAAGCAATCAGTTTCAATGTTGCCAGCACGGTCTCCCGAGCGAGGTATTGAGTGACGCCGAGCCAGGAGATGAAGCGACGGCCTCCGTTTTGAATCCGGCGCTTCGGAGTTGCTCCACGAAGTTCACTATCACTTGAAGGAAAAAGTGGCAGCGTTTTGAACCATAAGATGGCAGTCGCGCTCTCGCAACCCCTTTCAGATCAATACACGCATTTCAGGCATCCAAGGGCGGTTTGGACCAAAAGTTGGCACTAAGTTTTTAGCCTTTGTCAAGGAAATGGGACTAATGCCTTCCAGCGTCTCGACTTGCGATAAGAGATGGTAGTTGTTATCGACCTCCGGAACTCGCCCCGGGCCCCGGGCAGGAACTTAACCGGGAATCCAAGGACGAACTGCTCGGATGTTCTCCCAGCGCATTTTGGCGCCCTGCCGGCGGACCAACTGGTTTCAGGAAGAAGAAATAAGCGCTGGTAGTTCGTAGACTCCTTCGCCGCTATCAGAGACTTGCGGAGAAATCGGGCAAAGGCACTTACTGATATGCGAAATTATGCTTCAAATCTCAATTCACCCAAAGCGCCAGGGAAAGGAGGAACTTATGCGCCTTCAGGGCAAGGCTCGTATGGGTTTCTTTCCGCTGCCCATATCAGAAGCGCAACGCATTCGCCGATTCCTGGCCTTTCCACCGAGCGGCCCGTGTTCAACTCTCGACCCGTGCGTTGGCGACGGCGTGGCGTTCGAGGCCATTACCAGCGGCGCCCAGGTAATCCGTTACGGGATTGAGCTCGACAGTTACCGGGCGCTCGAAGCACGCGAGCGAATTGAGAATGTGCTTCAGGGAAACGCGCTGGAAACTCATTGCCCCGCAGACAGCGTGAGCTTGCTTTTTGAAAACGCCCCGTACGATAACGAATTGGGACAAGAGCGCAGCCAGCGTATGGAGCAAATCTTCCTCAGCCACACTTACCGCTGGCTGAAACCTGGCGGGGTGCTGGTGTTGGTGATTCCGGCCGAGCGACTGCGAGAATGCAGCGGGATTCTGACGTCGCAATTTCGTGACGCGCGAGTCTACCGCCTG
>Ga0187782_10003907_pt1 | contig 11123 bp, 9 predicted proteins | sample 0715_SJ02_MP15_2_FD_132454 | JGI IMG/M metagenome (GOLD analysis project Ga0187782, IMG submission 132454) | Tropical peat soil microbial communities from peatlands in Department of Meta, Colombia - 0715_SJ02_MP15_20_MG | ecosystem: Environmental > Terrestrial > Soil > Wetlands > Peat | place...
ACGGGATGGAAATTTTGTCCGAGATTCGGACGCACGATGCGCGGCTGCCGGTGATCATGATTACCGCGTACGGCACGGTGGAGAACGCGGTCCGCGCCATGCAGGCCGGGGCATCAAATTTTGTTAAAAAGCCCTGGGATAACGAAAAGCTGCTGGCGGATGTTCGCGCCGCGGTGGCACGACGACGCGTAGAAGAGGAGAACGTCCAACTTAAGCGGGCGCTTAAGCAGCGATACAATTTTGAGAATATTGTGGGCAAGAGCGAGCCCATGCTGAAGATCTTTGATTTGGTCGGTCAAGTCGCTCCCAGCCGCTCCACAGTTCTGCTGCAGGGCGAGAGTGGCACCGGCAAAGAACTCATCGCCAAAGCCATCCATCTGAATTCACCGCGCCGTGATCGACCTTTTGTCCCGGTTAATACCGGTTCGATGCCGGCGGATCTGCTCGAATCCACGTTGTTTGGGCATGTCAAAGGCGCATTCACCAGCGCCATCGCGTCCAAGAAGGGTTTATTCGAGGTCGCTGATCATGGCACCCTCTTCCTCGATGAAATCGGCACCATGAATCTGGACACGCAGAGCAAGATTCTGCGCGTGCTGCAGGACCGCAAATTCATGCACCTGGGCGGGGTGAACGAAATTCAAGTGGATGTGCGAATCATTGCCGCGACCAACGTGGATTTGAAGCAACAGGTGCGCGAAGGTAAGTTCCGCGAAGATCTCTTTTACCGGCTCAATGTCATTACCATTGACCTTCCCCCGCTACGGCAACGCAAAGAAGATATTCCGTTGTTAGCATCGTTTTTCCTGGACAAGTACTCCAAGGAAAACGACAGGCCTCTGCGGCGTCTCAGCCCGGAAACGTTACGTCCTTTGGTTGCCTATTCATGGCCGGGCAATGTCCGCGAACTGGAAAATGTAATCGAGCGTGCCGTCGTATTGTCGGCCGACGTCGACATCGGCGCGGATCTCCTGCCTGATTCGATCGTCGGACGAGCAGCTACCTTTTCCACCCTGGAGCACCGTGCTGATGCTTCCTTGTTCGATATCATGGAAGATTGCGAGCGTCGCATTATCTCTGACATGCTGGAAAAGTGCGGCTGGAATCAAACAGAAGCGGCCGACCGGTTCCGGGTCCCTTTGTCCACTCTGAATCAGAAGATCAAGCGCCTGAACATTGAGATCAAGCGCAAGCCCCGCGAGTAGCGCATTAGCAGCTTTTACCTCCGTCGTTGGCGGTGCCAAGTGTGCCATCGTGTGCTCAAAGCTGACGGCTGATAGCTGGCAGCATCTCTGTTATAGTTCCGTCAGATTGGGTTGTCGCTATGACCTTGGATAGTCGATGGAACTAGTTTCACCTGCAGATTTTACAAAAGAGAAAATTCAGGCGGTACAGGATTACGCGCTGCTGGCGGGAAGGTCGATTTCCAACCTCTTCCGGCCGCCGCGGTACGTTGCCGACACCATCTACCAGGCCGATCTCATCGGCTTCGGTTCGCTTCCTATTGTCGTGCTTACTGGTTTGTCAATTGGGGCCGAACTGGCCCTGAACAGCGCCAACACGCTGCAACGGTTCGGCTCGCTTTCATTGATTGGTCAACTGGTTTCAGTGGGAATGGTGCGCGAGCTAGGTCCAATTATTACTGGGCTTATGGTGGCGGGTAGAAATGCGTCCGGCATGGCGAGCGAACTGGGATCCATGCTGGTGACCGAGCAGATCGACGCCATGCGCGCTCTGGGTACCGATCCAATGAAGAAACTGGTTACCCCGCGGGTGATCGCCACGGTTTTCATGCTCTTCTTTCTGACCATTATCTCGGACTTGTTGGGGCTGTTCGGCGGGGCGATCATCTCGACCCTGCTTTACCGAACCAACTGGCATCAATATTGGAGTACAGCGTGGCAAATCCTGGTGTTCCAGGACGTCTTCATGGGTTTGCTCAAACCGTTGTTGTTCGGTTTCATCATTGCGACTATCGGTTGCTTTTACGGTCTTAATACGCGCGGCGGAACGCAGGGAGTGGGGCGGGCAACGACGCAGGCGGTGGTTGCGTCTTCTGTTTTGATTCTTGTTGTCGATCTGTTGGTGACCAAGCTGTTGATGGCCATTTTTGCCTATCAATGAGTTATGGCTGCACCTCCCATTGTTACCGAGCAACGCCTACCTCCTAACGCGGAATACGCCTCTGCGGCAGTCGTTTTCGATAACGTCTCTTTGGCTTTCGAAGACAAAGTTGTGCTCGATGGAATCTCCTTCACGCTGCCAAAAGGTGAAACCAAAGCGATCTTCGGTGTTGCAGGCTCCGGCAAGAGCACGATCCTGAAGTTGAGCTTGGGATTAATCAAGCCGGATACCGGGCTTATCCATGTGTTAGGCGAAGAGATTACGCACATGAAGGAGGAAGATTTGTTCGAGTTGAGGCGCAAGATCGGGATGGTGTTCCAGGAAAGCGCGCTGTTCGATTCGCTCACGGTCCGTGAGAATGTAGCTTTTCGCCTGCTCGAAGAAGGCAATGTCTCGGAAGAACAAGTCGATCAGCCAGTGCGGCAAGCTCTCAGCTTTGTAGAACTGGAGAACACGGTCGACATGTACCCGTCCGAGCTTTCCGGAGGAATGCGGCGACGGGTTGCGATTGCCCGGGCGATTATCACTCGCCCGGAGCTTCTGCTCTATGACTCCCCCACCGGCGGCCTGGATCCTGTTACCTCCACCACCATCATTCAATTAATCGTGAAGCAGCGTGACGTGTATAAGACCAGCTCCCTCATGGTCACGCATCGCCTGCAGGACGCGTTTATTATGGCCAACCACTACTTCGATCCAAAGACAAATCAAATGCAGCCGCTCCCGCCGGGTACCCGGAGCGAAGTACCCATGGGATTTCTGATCCTCCGCGATGGCAAGATCATTTTCGACGGAGATGCGCACGAACTAGCACACTCCAAAGACGAGTACATCCGGGAATATATTTCTTAGAAAGGGAAATCGGGTGACCTGCCGTCTCCAAGAGGCTGGGGACGACAAATTACCCGATTACACGTTTGGAGATAAAGCGATTAGGCAGCCTTGGCGGCCTGGGCTGCTTTCCGGAACACGGCGAGACGTTCTTGTGTCTCTTTCAGGCGCTCCGGTCCTCCCTTAGAAGTCATAATAAGCTTCTCGACGTTGCCGAATATGTTTGGATTGTGCGCCTTTTCGCGTACTTCCTTCAAGAACGGTTCGATCTTGGCAAAGATGAGGAACATCTCACCCGAGAAACTCCCCTCCAGGAACAAGTCACGGTTCAGCGTGCCGTGCAGTACCAGAGAAGCGGCCAATTCCCAATATCCACCCACTTGACGCATCCAGGCGTTTTCCTGAGTTCCCAACGCCATGGCGATTTTCATGATGTCATCGGCTGATTCTGGCCAGAAGCCGAGCCACCAGTTGCGTGCTTTTCGGATTTCAGCTTCACGGCGGAGATCATAGAGTTTCAGAATAAGTTCAGCATCGGTGGTCGTCGGTGTGCTAGACATACGCGTTCCTCCCATCAAATGTTTTGGTTTTGGAATAGCGGATCGTTGGTGCAGAACAACTACCAGTAGATGACGCGTGACAGGCCCGGATTCAGAAATATCACTGCCGCTTCGCTACGAGCCCACGGGCACGGCTTCTACCGGCGCCGGCCGTTCATAATCGCATTCCTTATTGGGACATGCGATCACCGGGCCTGACTTGAGGAATTTCTCCACCAGGTACTCATTGCCGCAAGCCGGACATTTCTCGGCAATCGGTTTGTTGGCAGACGTGAACTTGCACTTAGGATAGTTCGAGCAGCCATAAAACGTATTCCCTTTGCGGGCGCGCTTTTCCACCAGCTCGCCATCTTTGCAGAGCGGGCACTTTACCCCGATGAAATTCTGCTTCACATATTTGCAGTCCGGATAGCCGCTGCAGGCAGTGAATTCACCATAACGGCCATGGCGGATCATGAGATTTCGACCGCACTTGGGGCAATGCTCATCGAGAGGGATGTCCGGGACTTTCTTGCCTTGATCGAGGCGGCGAGTAGTTTTGCAATCCGGATAACCGGTGCAGGCCATGAACTGGCCGAAACGGCCGCGCTTGAGCACCATGACACGGCCGCAGTTCTCACAGTACTCTTCCTGCGAAGTCTCCTGTATATCGGCAGAATCGAGATCCGGCAAATTGATGGGATTCTCTTTAGTAAACGTGCAGCTGTTGGGATCCTCCTTGTCATACGTGCTGCAGGCGTAGAAGGAGCCGTGCTTACCCCACTTGATCACCAGCGGCGCGCCACATCGTTCGCATTTCTCCTCTGTGGGCTTCTCCATCCGCTTGATGTTCTCCATATGCTTTTCGGCATAGCGGAGATCTTTCACGAACTTCTTGTAAAAATCACTCAGGGCATCAGTCCACTTCTCCTTGCCTTCTTCAATTTCGTCCAACTCTTCTTCCAGGCGCGCGGTGTACTGAACGTCGAAAATATCGGGAAAGTTTTCTACGAGCAAATCAGTTACCACCAGCCCGATTTCGGTGGGTACGAATTTGCCACCCAGTTTCTGGACGTATTGCCGTTCCTGGATGGTGCTGAGAATCGCAGAATAAGTAGAGGGGCGGCCGATACCCCGTTCTTCGAGTTCTTTTACCAATGAAGCTTCGTTGTAACGTGGCGGCGGCTCGGTGAAATGCTGCTCCGGCTTAAGGCCCTTCAGCGTGAGCTTCTGGCCAGCCTCGAGCGGCGGCAGCTTGTGCTTCAGTTCCTCGTCTTCTTCGTCCTTGCCTTCCTTAGATTCCTTGTACACTTTCAGGAAGCCATCGAACTTTTCGACCGATCCGGTTACCCGGAACCAGAACACTTCAGAACCTGACTTCGCATCAATGTCCACGGTGGTCTGGTCGAACACGGCAGAGGTCATCTGCGATGCCACAAAGCGCTGCCAGATCAAGTTGTAAACTTTGAATTCATCTTCTTTCAGATATTGCTTGATCTGATCGGGATGGCGCATGGCCGAAGTCGGCCGGATGGCTTCGTGGGCTCCCTGCGCTTCTTTCTTTTCTTTATAAGTATTCGGCGACTCCGGCAAATATTGATCGCCGTATTGGCCTTTGATGTATTCGCGCACTTCAGTAAGCGCTTCATTCGACACACGTGTCGAATCGGTTCGCATATAAGTGATCAGGCCGACCAGCCCTTCTTCGCCCAGTTCCACACCTTCATAGAGGCGCTGCGCGATCATCATGGTGCGCTTGACGCTGAAACGCAACCTGCGCGAAGAATCTTGCTGCAGCTTGCTGGTAGTGAATGGCGGCGTAGCATTGCGGCGTCGTTCTTTGCGATCGACGCTGCGAACGGTCCACTGCGCCTTTTCCAGCGCGGCCCGAATCTTCTCCGCTTCATCGCCGCTGGGAATTTCGATTTTCTCTTCGCCGCGACCGAGAAACCGCGCGTCGAACGCCGCCCCCTTCGGGGGAGCCAGGTGAGCATCAATTGTCCAGTACTCTTTCTTTTCGAATGCCTTGATTTCGCGTTCGCGCTCGACAATGAGCCGCAACGCGACCGTTTGCACCCGCCCGGCTGACAAACCGCGCCGCACCTTGTCCCACAGCAGCGGAGAAACCTGATACCCTACCAACCGGTCCAACACCCGGCGGGCTTGCTGTGCATCCACTAAATGGCGGTCAATGTCGCGCGGGTGTTCGAAAGCCGCACGGACCGCGCGCTGCGTGATCTCGTTGAAAGCGACCCGGCGAAAACGATCCGCTTCCTCGTCTTTCTTTTTCTTCTTTTTCTTCTTGGAGCCGTTGCCCAGTTCTTCTGCCAGGTGAGCGGCAATGGCTTCTCCCTCGCGGTCAGGGTCCGGTGCCAGATAGATCGTGTCCGCCGACTGGGCGAGCTTCTTCAATTTGCTAAGGACTTTTTCTTTGCCAGGTATGACGATGTATTCCGTGTCGAAGTCGTTTTCGACATCCACGCCCAGATTGCTTTTGGGCAGATCCTTCACGTGGCCGAGCGAGGCTTCGACCGTGTAGCCTTTGCCCAAATATTTCTGGATAGTCTTCGCCTTGGCGGGCGACTCAACAATAACTAAACCTTTAGCCAATGGAACCTCAATGGATGAGTTCTTTTGAAACTAGCATGAAGTAGATGAAGTCAACAAGTTCGGGGCGAGGCTGCTAGCGCCCAGTTCCTAGCTACGCAATGGCGTGCCGGCCGACGCCTCGCCGCTAGAAGCCAGTAGCTAGAGCCCGCAGCTAAAAGCTCTTCACAAAATTCTTTCCCGGCAACTGCTTTACCTTGCCCGCTAACTCCAGCTCAAAGAGCGCCGCAAAGATTTCTGAAGAGGACAGTTCCGGCTCCAGTCTCTCCACAATCTGATCGATGTGGGTGGATTCGTCGGCCTTCAGCAGAGCAAAAATCTTCTTCTCGTGAGGAGGCAGCTCGGTTTCCTCAAATAAAGATGCGGTCTTGGCGGCTGGCGATTCATCGCCAGCCTTCGGTGTCAACTTAAGTCGTACATCTGTCGGCAGTTCCTCCCAAACGTCTTCCCATGTGGCCACCAGCTTGGCACCCTGTTTGATGAGGGTATTCGGTCCCCAAGAGTTCTTGTTGGTGACGTTCCCTGGTACGGCAAATACTTCCCGATTCTGCTCCAATGCGCAGCGGGAGGTAATGCGTGTACCACTGTATTCCCCGGCTTCCACTACCAGCACGCCCAGCGATATCCCACTGATAATTCGACTACGGATGGGAAAATTCTGTGGGGCAGCAAAAGTGCCCATGGGGAACTCAGAAACTACCGCACCGCCCAGAGCCAGCAGCTGCTCCATTAGCCGAGTGTTCTCTTTAGGATAAGGAACATCCACACCGGTTCCAAACACGGCGACGGTTTTAGCTTTGGCAGCAATCGCACCGCGATGTCCTGCCGTGTCTATGCCTCGAGCCATGCCGCTGAAGATCACAAGCCCGCGTGTGGCCAGATCGCACGCTAAACGCTCGGCCATGCCGGAACCGTACGGGGTTGGATGCCGCGTGCCCACCAAAGCGATCCCAGGCGCTGAGATCACAGTAACGTTTCCGCGAAGGTACAAAACCAGGGGAGGGTCATAAATCTGCTTGAGTTGAGCCGGGTAAAGCCGGTCGTCCAATGAGACAAGTTGTACGCCGGCAGCCTTGGCTCGGACCAACTCGTCATGGGCCAGCTCCATAGAGCGGCCGGTTCCAAGGGATTGCGCAGAAGCAACCTGAAGCCCGGAAGCCTCCAACTCGGTCAGAGATGCGGCGAAAATATTCTGCACCCCGCCGAAAAACTCGACTATACGCCGAGCCCGGGTGGGGCCTAGACCGGGCGTCAGCGCCAGGGCAAGCCACTGCAAGGTTGATGTTTCGGATGTCTTGCAGGTTGGTGCGAGCGCATTCGACACTAGCAGCTCCAGGTCTGGCTGCATCTATGGCACGCAGTGAATGCGGCTGTCAAGGAAAGTTGCACCCCGCTGTTTGTTAGAATCAATGCTTCCCAGAATGAAACCGCTGCGCGTTTCGGCAATCTCGTATCTGAATACCGCCCCGCTGATGTGGGACTTCGAACACGGACCCGCCGTCGGCTCGGAGTTTGAAGTCGCGTATACGCTTCCATCGCGGTGCGCGGCAAAGCTTAAAGATGGATCGGCGGACATTGGCATCATCCCGGCAGCCGCTTACACCAGCATTCCGGATTTACTTATCCTTCCAGGAGTAGCTATTGCCTCCCGGCGTGCCGTTCGCTCCATCCTGCTCGTCAGCAAAATGCCTTTGGAAAACATCCGGACAGTTGCCTTGGACAATTCCTCCCTAACCTCGATCGCATTGTTGAAAGTTTTATTTGCGAAATGGTGGGGCGGCGGCCGAAGCTTCACGTTACTGGCTCCGGACATTCAGCAGATGCTGATGGAGCACGATGCCGGCCTGCTGATCGGCGATCCAGCCCTGCGGGTTAATCGCTCGCAGTACATCACATATGACCTTGCCGAGGAATGGATACGACTCACGGGCAAGCCGTTCGTTTTCGCTTTTTGGGCAGTGCGCCGAGAAGCCTTAAAGCATGCCGGACAAGATTTGGACTTAGCTGCGGTCTTCCAGCAATCGCGGGATCATGGTCTCGCGCCGGAAAACCTGAAGCACATCGCGCGGGAATGGGAAACGCGCATGAGCTTGGATCAGAACGCGATTATCAGCTATCTGACGGAAAATATATATTACTACCTCGATCCCGAATGCGTCGACGGCATGAGCCTCTTCTTCCAATATGCCCTGGAATGCGGCGCCTTGCCGCCCGCCCCGGAATTGCATTTCCTCGAGCCGCACAAGGTAGCCACTCTATAGGCTATTTTCCTGTTCCTATGCAGAATGGCAGCCCAAAAGCAGCCTGAGATCGCGACTGGCATCCCACCGCCGTTTAGATTTGAAGCGACTGCACGGCCTTGGCTAGAATGACAGCATCGGGTTTCTAGGCATGTCCCTGAGTAAACAAGAAGCGCTCGAGCTTTTTCGTTCCGATGACCTGATCGGCATGGGGATGGAAGCCAATGCGGTTCGCCGCAAGCTCCACCCTGACGGCGTGGTTACCTACATCATTGATCGCAATATTAACTACACGAACTATTGCACGGAATATTGCACGTTCTGCGCCTTCTATCGTCCATTGAGGGGAGCCAAAGCCAAAGAAGGATACATCCTCGATTTCGATCAGATTTACGAAAAGATTCGGGAAACAGTCGAATTGGGCGGCACGGGTGTGCTGATGCAGGGCGGGTTGCATCCTGACCTAAAAATCGACTGGCATGAGCAGATGCTGCGCGGCATCAAACAACGTTTTCCCAAGGTTCACCTGCACTGCTATTCAGCGTCCGAAGTTATTGCCATCGCCGAGTACAGCGGATTATCCATTCGCGACACGATCTTGCGATTGAGAGATGCCGGGCTCGATTCGATTCCGGGCGGAGGGGCTGAAATTCTCGATGATGAAGTGCGTTACAAGATTGCGCGCCTTAAGTGTCTGACTGAAGATTGGATAAATGTACACCGTACCGCTCATCAACTCGGCATGCGAACGACCGCGACCATGATGTTCGGAGTGGGCGAAAGGTATGAGCACCGCGTCAATCATTTTCAGCGGCTTTACGATCTTCAGGAAGAAACCGGCGGCTTTACCGCGTTTATCCCGTGGACATTCCAGCCAGCCAATACGGCCCTGGGCGGCCGTCATTGGGACGAAGCTACTGCCGTCGAATACCTGAAGACTCTCGCGATCTCACGCCTGTACCTCTCGAATTTTCAGAATGTGCAGTCAAGCTGGGTCACTCAGGGATTGAAAGTTTGCCAGCTTGGGTTGCAGTTTGGCGGCAATGACGTCGGCTCAGTGATGCTGGAAGAGAATGTGGTGCGCGCCGCGGGCGTGACTAATTGCACGACTGAAGAGGAGCTGCGGCGCATCATCCGCGACGCCGGATTCAAGCCGGTACAGAGAGATACGTTGTACCGGACTTACTTCCTCAACTAGAGCGGACTCTTTCTTTTATCCATAGCGATAGACGCGGGACGGTGGTTTCCGAGCAAGTACGCATGTCCAAATCCCCAATAGATGTCGCTTTGGCCTTTGTTGACCGGATCAATTGCCATGATTTGGAAGGCTTGGTTGCTTTAATGAGTGAAGATCACTGCTTCATCGACGGCCTTGGCCAAATCGTGAGGGGTCGCCCGCGAATGGAAGAAGGCTGGCGCAGCTATTTTCGTTGGTTTCCCGATTACCGCATTAATGTCGATGACACCTTTAGCACCGGCAATAAGGTCGCACTCTTTGGGACCGCAGAGGGCACTTACTCAATGAATGGCGAGCGGCCTTCGGAAAAGCACTGGAAAATTCCAGCTTCATGGAGGGCCCTTATTCGGGGTGGACACGTCTTAGAGTGGCGTGTCTACGCTGATAACGAGCCGGTGTGGAAGATCATGGGAGTGAAGCGATACTGATCCGAGGCTTCAAGCCAGAGGCGCTGTTATCCGGGCGTTGCCCGAGTTCGCCCCGCCGCTATCCGCGCGCAGTAGTCGTCAAACTGTAACCTCTGCTAAGCTTATGGGCCGGCTGAACATGCACTCGGCCAGACGCCAGGATTGAGCATGTACCCGCGAGCATTCCACTACCACCGCGCAGCTTCCTTGAGAAACGCCGTGGCCCTGCTAACGCAGCTGGGAGACGAGGCCAGGCCGCTGGCCGGTGGGCAGAGCCTGATTCCCCTGATGAAGCTACGCTTGACTAATCCCACGCACCTTGTCGATTTGAACTTTATTCCGAACAGTTCCTACATTAAAGAAGATGCGGGGAAGCTGCGCTTCGGAGCTTTAACGCGACATGGCGAGATTGAAAATTCCGCATTGGCTCGCAAAATTCCCATACTGCATGACTGCGCGGCTGGAATCGCCGATGTGCAAGTACGGAATCGAGGCACAATCGGTGGCTCGGTTGCAGAGGCCGATCCCAGCGGGGATTGGGCTGTCGCACTGATGACTCTGGATTGTGAAGTTGCGTGCATTGGGAGCAATGGTGAGCGAATCATTCCACTAACCGATTTTGTAAAGGACGCCTACACGACCGCATTGGCGCAGAATGAACTGGTAAAGGAAGTCGTGGTCAAGATTCCGTCACCCAGAAGCGGAGGTGCTTACCTTGCATTCAAACGCGCTGCCCCAGTGTATGCCTCGGCGAGTGCGGCGGTGCAACTCACAATGCAGGAAGGTGTTTGCACGGATGCGGCTATTGCCCTCGGCTGTGTCGGGTTAACCCCAATCAAAGTGAAAGACGCCGAGGCCGCCTTGCGGGGCGGCGCGATTGACGAGAAAACAGTCTCTGCTGCGATGGAGGCAGCCCGAGCGGCCGCTGATCCGCAATCTGACATGCGGGGTTCAGCAGATTACAAACGGGCCTTAGTGGCTGGATTGGTGAAGCATGCGATCAAAATCGCGCTGCGTCGTGCGCGAGGAGAACAAGTAGAGGTTGCTCCTATTTATGCCTGACACGATCGAAAGAGTCGCGATTCAGGTGAGCGTGAATGGGAAGCGCCATTCCTTGCAACTCGAGCCACGAACTTTG
>Ga0187782_10003909_pt1 | contig 11122 bp, 16 predicted proteins | sample 0715_SJ02_MP15_2_FD_132454 | JGI IMG/M metagenome (GOLD analysis project Ga0187782, IMG submission 132454) | Tropical peat soil microbial communities from peatlands in Department of Meta, Colombia - 0715_SJ02_MP15_20_MG | ecosystem: Environmental > Terrestrial > Soil > Wetlands > Peat | place...
ACGCCGAGGATGCGGCGGAAAGGATAATCCGCCGCCATCAATAGGGTGCGGCCTTTGCCCGAGCCCAGGTCGATGAAAGTGAAGCTGTGAAAGGCGGGGCCCGTTGCCTGCTGCAACGCGTCCAGCATTTCATGAAACAAAGCCGCGTCCGTGGGCTGATAGGGCGAATGAAAGACGCCCAGCAGGCGGTTGCGCCAGCTCAGAGCGGCGCTGGTGGTGTTGACGCGGTGCTCCCAATCATATTCGGCGTCGCCGTAGCGTTGCCGCAGCCGCTCGGGAGTGGAATCGCGGGCAAACTCCCAGAGGGCCGCGAGCAATTTGCGGGTGGCTGCGATGCGTCCTTCGCGAGCGGCGATGTTTCGCCACCATTGCTGAACTGAGCGCGTTAGGCGGAGCTGAGACCGGGAGTCGGCGTTCATTTCCAGGGCCAACAATAATGATAAGGAAGACAAACGATGGGAAGAAAGCTCATCGCGGAGGGCGCGGCGAAAGGCCGCGCAGAGAACGCGAAAGAAGGCGGGGCAGAAAAGGATGCGCAGTCCGCGCCGATGCGCGTTATATCAGTCTTCCTGCCGCCAGGTCCTTTACGACTGACGCATCAGCTTCGAGAAAATCATACGAACCCAGGTCCTCGGGTGCAGACCACTGCACGTCACGAAAAATCCGGTTTTCGAGTTCGCCCCGGTATTCACGGACGAGGAAGAACCTCAATTCGACGGTGGCCCCACTGGGATACTTGTGTTGCAGCCGCGAAATCTCGTCGCCAATGCGAGCCTCGATGCCCAACTCCTCTTCCAGTTCCCGGCGCAGGGCGTCGCGCGGCTGCTCGCCTTCCTCGATCTTCCCTCCGGGAAACTCCCATTTCAGCGGCATGGTCTGATGCCGCGTGCGCTGGCAAACCAGCAGCTTGCCATTTCTTTCGATAATTGCCGCCACCACCCTCTTCATGGTTTAACCCGGGTTTTTCCAGGCGCGCGCCTCAGGCTGCGCTGCCGGCTCAGCGGGACTTCTCAAGTTTTTTCCCTACGATTTCGGCGCAGTACTGCACCAGCTTCTGGTCCTCAAGGGCAAACGCCGCGGGAAAATGGCTGTCGATATCGAGTTCACCCACCACCTGCTTGTTCACAAACACAGGCACCACAATTTCCGATTTGGTCTCCAGCGAACAAGCCAGGTAGCGCGGGTCCTTGCTCACGTCGTCCACCACAATGGTTTTTCCGCTGGAGGCAGCGGCGCCGCAAATGCCCTGGTTCAGCGGAATTCGCGTGTGCGGAGTCATAGCCCCGACAAAGGCTCCCAGCGCCAGCATCGGCGGCTGGGCTCCCGGTTCGAGCATGTAAAAGCCTACCCAACTGTATTTCAACATGCGCTCGTGCAGCAGCTTGCAGAGATCCTGCATCAGCTCCTTGGCGGTGAGCGATGCCGCCGCCAGGATTGCGACATCTTTCCGCAGCTCTTCGATCCGGTTGCTGACAGTCATAATGAGAATCTTAAACCAGTATCAAAATCTCACCCTGTGGAATACGGTACAGAAGTAATCTGCCGCATCCCAGACGCGGGCGAGAATAGCTCCGGGTGGATCGCGCATGTAAGGGCGTCCAACCCCTTCAAGAGCGTAGGCGCAGGCGTGTTCAGGTATTCGTCACGAATGCAATAGACCCGGCTGCAGCGCGCGGCGCGAGTCCCCTGCCAGTCGCGCTCGCTCACGATTGTTTCCAGCGGCACGCGATCACCTGCCCCGCACCAGGCAGCAATCAAAACCTCGGGGTCGAATCGGATCACGTCCTGGGCCGAAATCTGCCGCCCCGGCGCACCTACAAACTCGCCTCCGGCTGCTTCCACCAATTCCGCAACCCAGGCTTGTGATGCCATCAGTGGCTTGCCCCACTCCTCGCAGAAAACCTTAGGCCGCAATGCCCCCGCAGTGCGAGCACGAACGGTTTCGATTTTCTCCTGCATGTTTTCGATGACTTGTTGGCCGCGATCTCCCGCCCCAACCGCACCCGCAATCAAGGCGATATCAGCGTAAATGTCGGCCAGCGTTTTGGGAGCCAGCCCGAGAAAACGCACTCCCGCCTTCAGTATTTCGATGACCGCTTTCTCCTGGTAGGGCACCGCAGCGATCACCAGATCAGGCCTGGCGGCGAGAATCTGTTGGGCATTGGCCGTCCACGAGTCAGCCAGGATCGCGTGCGGCCGTTCGGCAACTTCCTGGGCCACGTCAACGCAATACTTCGTGCACGCAACCAGGCGATCGAGTTGGCCCACGGCCGCAAGAATCGCCGTGGCGCTGGGTTGCAGGCTGGCGATTCGGCGCGGTAAATGTGAGACCGGCTTGTGTGAGACCGGCATATGGAAGGGTAGAACTTGAACGCCGCGTGAAGTGCTGCCTCTCTGACGCGGCTAAACTCCCCGCACCGCCTTCGCCAGCGCATCCACCGCCAGCTGTGCCGCATGCGCCGACCCTGGCTGCAAACCACCCACCGCCGCCTCCACATCCTCACGCGAAAGCCTGTGCGCCTCATCCAGGGTCTTTCCAACCAGCAGTTCCGTTAAGGCAGATCCGCAGGCGATCGCAGCCACGCATCCCTTGGCCTTGAAGCGCGCATCGGTAATCCGGCTCTCTTTGATTCTCAGCGTTAAGCGCAACACGTCGCCGCACACGGGATTTTCAATCTCTGCCGCCCCATCCGCGTCAGCAATTTGTCCCGCATTCCGCGGATTCTGAAAATGATCAAGCACCTGCCTCGAATACGGTTGCGCCATAACTCTGAATCGTTGAAGCTCCCTCTGCGTCCTCTGCGCGACTTCCTCTGCGTCCTCTGCGGTCAAAGCTTCTGGCCTGGAACACCCAACACACTAACGCCGCATTCGCTCAGGAAAATAAATCGGCCATCCACGCTCCCGCGCTTGCACCTCGAAGTCCGCATTCGGATTCACGGCCACCGCATGCTTCGCCATCGCCAGCATTTCTGCATCCCAGCGCGCATTGCCGAATGCCGCGTCGATTTCCTCTCTGACCACCTCGCGCAGGGCCTCCGGCTTGCCCGGACCCGAGGGCACGCGAACCAGTTGATCGGTGGCCACACCATGCTCGATGTCGACGGCGGCGGCAAGAACGCGGTTATCGGGAACGCCGAAGTGCCTCATGGCCGCGCGAATCACCCACTCATTCGAAGAAGAGACCACCCACACGTCGCAGCCCTGCTCGCGCAAGCGCCGCACCAGTTCGCGCATCTCGGAAAAAATCTGCTCCGCAAAGTATTCGTCGAAAAAGCGGGAGGCAGCCCTCAGCAACGTTGGTTCTGCAATGCCGCGATGCAGCGTGACCATCTCCCCGCACATGGTGGTCTCATCGACCCCGCCCCGCCGGTAAGAGGCGTAGCGACCTCTCCAGAAGTGGCTCAGACGCTCGCGATTACGCTCGTCGGGAAAAACGTCAGGTTCCCGCAACTCCCAATCAAAGAAGCGCTCCCCGGCATCGCCCGCCCACAAGGTGCCGTCGCAGTCAAATGCGGCCACGCGCGGCTCGCGGCGGAGAATCGAGTCAATGAATTCTTGCGTGACCGGTGGAAACGCTTCAGTCCTGGCAGGATTCATCTGTTGACGATAACTTGCCGCAAGCGCGCAGCGCAATGTCAGGACGCCGTGGGTAGTGGTGCAGTTTGACAAGCAAGCGAGCCAACACGCGATTATTGCGGCGCGAGAAACGCGCCGCGCCGCGCGGCTCGCCCAGATCCTTCGCTGCGCAAAGGAGGCTTGCTGAGGATGACAAACTCTAAGAGGGCTGTGAAGAGGCGGGCTATTTGAGCAACGGACGGCCCATCAGCGCTGCATAGTCCCCGGGAGTATTCACATTCATCGCCACCAGCGGATCATCGACGGCAACATACTGAATGTGCTGCTCGTGCTGATGTTCGATGTCACGCGCACTCGCCGTGGCCGGGGCGCGCAAAAATGTCTCGATCATTTCCCGGCCCACGACATAAGGATGGCCGTGCTTTCCGGAAAACTCCGGTATCACCGCCCAGATGTTTAAATCGGCGTTTACGAATGCGTGGTGCAGAATCTGAATTGTCTTGGCGTCGGCCGGAGGGCGGTCGACCAACGTCACCACCGCGGTATCCCGGCCGCGGTTAAGAATTTCGCGCAACCCCACTTGCAATGAACTGAACTGGCCCTGGCCCGGCTCAGGATTCACCACCAGCGATGCCCCCTCGGCATAGATAACGGGCGCCAGCGCCGGCTCGTTGTTCCCCACCACAACCAAGACAAATTCTGTGGCCAAGGAAAGCGATCGAATCGCCGCCGAGAGAAATGTCTCGGTAGAAGTTGACGGAGCGCCCGCGGCGGGAGGCCACGGCAGCAGAGCTTTGTCCCGCCCCATGCGCGACGATTCCCCGGCGGCGAGAATCAATCCGGCGAAGCTGGGAGAACGGGTCATGGCCAGAGGATAGCAGGAAAGCTACGCACTTTGTGGGATAGTACGGAGCCAGTGATCACAGGCCCGACTCGCGTTCATCCAGCGCGGCATTCGCATCCGAATCCTGACTCCGCTCACGGAACCAACTCATGTGCGGCAGCCCGGCCTCGGCGTGCCGCCGGATCGCAATCAACTCCGCGGTAATGGCAACCGCAATTTCTTCCGGAGTGACCGCGCCAATATCCAGCCCAATCGGGGCATGGACGCGCTCGAACAAATGCTCCGCCACGCCTTCCTCCCGCAGCGTTTTGAAAATCGAAATCACCTTTCGCTTCGACCCGATCATCCCGATATAGCGCGCCCGCGTTTGCACCGCCCAGCGCAGCAGTCGCATGTCGTCGCGATGCCCGCGGGTCACAATCACAATATAAGAACCTTCATTCGGCTCCAGCTTCTTCGTCGCCTCATCGAAGTCGAGCGCATGCACTTCCCGCGCCGCCGGAAACCGATCCTGGGTCGCGTACGATGACCGATCGTCGGTGACCACGACATCGAATCCCGCATTGGCCGCGACTGCGCAAAGGTTCTTGGCGACATGCCCCGCGCCGAATATATACAACAACGCCGGAGGCAGCACCGGCTCGATAAAAACCTCGAGCGTGCCGCCGCACACCAGGCCGGTATCGTACTTCGGATCCTGATTGAGATCGAAGGTCAGCGTGCGCGGCTTCTCCGATTCCATCACCTCCCGCGCCGCCTGCCACACATCCGCTTCAACGCATCCGCCGCCGATCGTTCCCACAATCGAGCCGTCATCGCGCACCAGCATCTTCGCGGTCTTAAACGAAGGGATCGATCCGCGCACGTTCACGATAGTCGCGACGGCTCCCCGCCGGCCTTCGCGCCGAAGCTGCACGATTTGCTCGTAGATGTCCATCCAAAAGTGATTATTGGGGCTGCCCGTGCGGCAAGTCAATACCGTTGACAGTGTTCCGGTCGGGATGCAGGCGCCGAAAGCGCTTGGAAAGCGTTGGTTGCTGCGTTATGCTCTCCCCATGAAAACCGCCAAGCCTTCGCTATCGCAAATGAGCCGCAAGCTCCTTTACGCCATAGGCATGTTGACATTGCTCTTCGGTTTGGTTGCTGGTACCGAGCACCTGCCGCAATCGAGTCCCGCGCCTCTGATTATCATGGGTGGGCTGTTCGCGCTGTGCGCGGCGGCGGTCTGTGGCCGCACCTCGAGCTAGGAACAACCACAAGTAAAGTATGTGGAAATTGCAAGCCCCGGGGTACTCGCGCCGGGTAGTGTCCTGATAGTACTCAGTGTTAGGACAATGCCTCGCGCCGGGGCTTGCAATCTTTGACGCTCACTTGTGCTAGCCTCATACGTCACAGGAGAACGATCGCATGAAAGCCGTTCGCATTCATCAATTCGGCGGTCCTGAAGTCTTAATTTACGAAGACATCCCTGATCCCCAGCCGCGCAAGAATGAAGTGCTTGTCCGCGTGCGCGCCTGCTCGCTCAATCACCTCGACCTTTGGGTGCGCAAAGGCCTGCCCGGAATCAAGCTGCCCCACATTCCCGGCAGCGACGTCGCGGGCGAGATCGTCGAAATCGGCGAATACCTAACGGGATTCAAAACCGGCCAGCGCGTTCTGCTCGCCCCCATGCACTACTGCGGCCACTGCGAGAAATGCGTCGCCGGATTGCAAAATCAGTGCCGGGAATTCACCGTACTCGGCAACGCGGTCGATGGCGGCGACTGCGAACTGATCGCGGCTCCCCCGTCCAACGTCATTCCCATTCCTGACTCGCTCGACTTCAACCAGGCCGCCAGCGTACCGCTCGTCTTTCTGACCGCCTGGCACATGCTGGTCGGCCGCGCCGCAATTCGTCCGGGGCAAACGGTGCTGGTGCTGGGAGCGGGATCGGGCGTCGGCATCGCCGCGATTCAAATCGCCAAGCTGTTTCACTGCCGCGTCATCACCACCGCGGGCGACCAAGTCAAACTGGACAAAGGCCGCGAACTCGGCGCCGACTTCGGCATCAACCACTACAAGCAAAAAATTTCCGACGAAGTGCGCAAGATCACAAATAAAGAAGGATGCGACATCGTCATCGAGCACGTCGGCGCGGCGACGTGGGATGAAAGTATGAAGTCTCTTAAAAGCAACGGCACGCTGGTCACGTGCGGCGCGACAACTGGATCGAACGTCGCCATTGAGTTGCGGCATCTCTTCGCCCGCCAACTTGGCCTGCTCGGCTCCTACATGGGCACCATGGGCGAGTTGCACGAAGTGCTGCGTCACGTCTTTGCCGGCCGCTTGAAGCCTGTGGTTGACCGCGCGTTCCCGCTGAGCGAAATCCGCGCCGCGCATGAGTGTCTGGAGAAGAGCCAGATGTTCGGCAAGATCGTGGTGAACCCGTAGGGTATGAGGCCCACGGTGTAGGCGCAAAGGAATTCAAGATCAAGCGCTTCTTTGAAGTTCAATGAAACGAAACCATCTTCAATTTGTAGTCTGCGTCAAGAACAAGGGCTACGCCGCCTCGCTGGAGTTGCGCAAGCTCTATGAGGCTGTTTCCGATAACGCTGCGGCGGAGCTTCGCCAGATTCGCGTCATTGACGAGTCTGGCGAGGATTACCTTTATCCCCAAGAGTATTTTGTGCCCGTGCATCTTCCTGAGTCCGTCGAACGGGTTCTACGCCGCGCTGGCGGGGGAAACCGCTCTCGCTGAGCGAAATCCACGCTGCTCACGGGTATCGGGAGACGAGCCAGATGTTCGGGAAGGGGGCGCGCCACGAGCCGCATACCCTGAAATCCACAGTTGACCTCGTCAATGCATTACCGTATAGTAATACATTACCATCCGGTAATGTATTGGAGGACGGTATGCCGCAAGTCATCCGCTCGATTGAGATCCAGGCCAGGCCGAGCGCGGTCTGGCGCTGGTTGGCAACGCAAGAAGCACTGCGCCGCTGGATCAGCCCGAATATTGACATTGATTTGCGCGTGGGCGGCGCATACCGTTTTCTCGGACCTGACGATAAGACATGGGTCAGCGGCACTGTCCTTGAACTGGAGCCAGAGAGAAACCTGGTTCTGTCCTGGCTCGAGGAGGGCAGTGGGTGGGTAAATCCGGCGCGGTTAGTCATCACGCTTGCTCCCATTGCTGCCGGCACTCGGGTCACTCTTATTCACGATGGATTCGAGGGCATAGGCCGTTCCGATTGGATTGAGACGGTGCAGGATTATGAGCGCGGTGCCGACCTTCATCGAGTTCTCGACCACCTGGCCGATCTGGTGAACGCGGGTGATGCCGGGCAATACTGACGCCCTTTTCCGAACGCTGGCCGACCCCACGCGCCGGCAGATCCTCGATCTGCTGGCCGAACGCGGCCCTTTGTCGGTGGGCCAGTTGGCCTCTGAGTTCCCCGACCTTGTGCCCTCAGGCATATCCAAGCACCTGATGAGTCTGCGGGGAGCGGGTCTGGTATCTGCAGCGCGTCAGGGCCGAAAACAAATTTATCGACTCGAACCGGATGCCTTGGTCGCCGACCTGACCCCGTGGATTGCGAAGTACGAGCAGTATTGGTCCGCCGCCCTCGAACGCCTGCGTGAGCTGGCACAGGACGGCGGCCCCAAGGACGAACCCACCTCTCAAAAAAAGCTTCGGCGGAGGGGATTGCAATGAAACACATCGGCAGCGTTCCTGTCCTGGTTGGCGATAGCACTGCGTCGAAAATCCACTCCCTCCGTGGTTCAGAATACATTTGTGAATCAGGCCCTCCGGCGTTGGTTGAAGCGGCGTATCGGTCAACGAATGTCATACTGACTCTCGCCAACCATGCCTGAGCGGCATCCGTGGCCGTACAGACCGAAAAACCCGCGCTATTTTTTCTTCGCCGTCCCGCTCGAACAGGAGGATAATTTAAATGGTAATAATCCTCGCCTCCCCGAAGAGCACTTCCCAATCACGGGATGCAACACCCCTGAGGCGAAAACCATAGCTGCTTTGGAACAGCCGGCGTGAGAGGCAAAAGTCGCTGCCCTAACGCTTGTCTGTAGCGCAGGAACTTAGCAGCTTGAGAACTAGAGGAACACAAATATCCATGGAGGTGCCTATGATTCGCACCGCAGTTGCAATATGGAAAGGAGCCGGGGCCGGGGAAGGATCGGTTTCTACCTCGAGCGGGGTCGTTAACAATGCCCTGTACTCCTTCGGTTCGGGTACAGGCAACGAGCCCTGCACCAGCCCGTCGGAGATGCTGGCGGCGGCCGTAGCTTCGTGCATGTCACTTATGGTTGCCCGTGAGATGGCCAAGGCCGGCCTCCCCGATGAGTACGTAAAAACCGAATCGCAGTTGACTCTGGAAGAAAGGGCAGGCCACTGGGACATTACTGGAATTGAGCTGGACGTGGTTGCCTCCGTCCCCGAGACCCATGCCAAGAAGTTCCAGCACATTGCCGAGAGAGCGAAGGCCAAGTGCCCCATTTCTCGTGCGCTCAAAGTCCCCATCAAGATGACGGTGAAAGAGGAACTGGAGAAAAAAGTGGCTGCCGCCTGAGCGGGTGGTTCACTCTTGGATTCGCCGAGCTGACATAATCCTTTATTCCAAACCAAAGCCGCCCGATAGCAGGGCGGCTTTTTTCTTTGCCGCATGTACTCTGTGCCCTCCTCTCCTCGGTGATTTACAATAGGAGAATGCCCGAGCTCAACTTCGGCCCCTACGTCGACGTCGAAAACGGCAAGAAAGTCGTCAAGGACCTGACTTACGGCAATCCCACGCCGGAGGGCGTGATCCTGACCACGCTCGACTCTGCCGTCAACTGGATGCGCAAGGGCTCCATCTGGCCCATGACCTTCGGCCTGGCTTGCTGCGCCATCGAGATGATGTCGATGGGCGCGTCGCGCTTCGATATTGCCCGTTTCGGCGCCGAGGTCTTTCGCCCCTCACCGCGGCAGAGCGATCTGATCATCATCGCCGGCCGCGTCTCCAATAAAATGGCGCCGGTCATCCGCCAGCTCTGGGAGCAAATGCCTGAGCCGAAGTGGGTCATCTCCATGGGCGCCTGCGCCACCTCAGGCGGCGTTTTCCAGAACTACGCCCTGGTGCAAAGCGTGAATCAGGTCATTCCGGTCGACGTCTACGTCCCCGGCTGCCCCCCGCGCCCCGAGCAGCTCATTTACGCCATCACGCTGCTTCAGGAAAAAATTCAGCGCGAGCGCGGGACCATTAAGAGGGCGCTGAACGTCAAGTGATCAAACGCGGGGCGACCAGCCTGCCGTTGCGCCGGTCCCCTCCGAAACCACCGCCCCGGTTGTGAGCCCCCTTCTCGTGAATCACTTGCCGAAATGGGAAGCAAGGCTCAAAAGCGGCATCTTGATCCGAAACTATTTCTCAGAAATTTGAATCTAAGTGTTTGAGTAGCGCATTCTCCGCGGGGCCGCGCACTCAGAAGACCGGGCAAAACAGCCCGGCTGTGGAAGGTACTCCCATGATGGCAGAATTGATTGATGTCTTGTTCGGTTGCCGGCACTCCCGGTACAGCTTTCCGGTAACCATTCGCGGAACCGCACGCCGTCCGCAAGCTGCGGCATTGACCGGCACATACGTGGCTTGCCTGGACTGTGGCCGCGAATTTCCCTATGACTGGCAGCAGATGAAGGTGATCACGTCGCAGGCTGGACGCCGCGACTACGTCGCTTCGCTCGCCGCCAAGCACGCCGCCTGAAACGGCAAGCACACGGCTTTACTGGCTCTCGCGCGGAGTCGACCCTCGATTCCGGCTCCAGGGTTGAGTTCCTCGGGCGCGCCCGCCAAGGCTACACCCGATTCTCAAGCTCTACTGATACTAACTACCTAAGCCTCCGGACGCTTCGAAGTAATGCCCGACTCAGGTGTGGTGGTGCCGGGAACAGGACTTGAACCTGCACGCCTTTCGGCACACGGTCCTAAGCCGTGCGCGTCTGCCAATTCCGCCATCCCGGCGCTCGTTTCCTATCACTGTATCACCAGAAGGGGGCTGGCCCAGCTTTGGTTTTTGCCTGAATCACCACCTAGAAGGCTGCCCCAGCTTTCGCGGTTTTCGAAAGCTGGGTACCACAGCCCTCGCCTCCGAGTATTGGTCACTGACGAAAACCCCGGTACTATGGTACAAGCTGCCGAGTGCCCAACAACCTTCATCGCTAACTCAAGATTCGAAAGATTGCGTGAAGGCGTCGCAGGTCCGTGGTGCCCAGCTTTGCAAAACAGGCAAAGCTGGGGCAGCCTGGTTCGTGTTAGCTCAGGCAGAAACCAGAGCTGGGCCAGCCCCCGATACCGCCAGGAAGTACCGCGAGGCCAGCAGATAATGGGAACGGGGTGGTGTATCAGCCTCCTGTTGCGCCCGGACAGCACCCCGATGCGAACGCAGTGCGCGTGATGGGCCCTCATGCCCAACAGCCCACCGGTTCCATTACGGTGCACGGGCCAACAGGACAGCCGATCAACCCAGCTACCGGCAAGCCAGACACCCGTCCGAACACTCACACGCCTATCAAGCCAACGCCCCCTCAGCCAAAGCCAACGCCGCCGGAACCTCCGGGAGCGCAGGGCGGTCCGTAGCGAGGCTGCGGAAAATTAGCCTCGGGTTTAGGACAGGAGAGTATCATGACTGGCGACGGCTAGGAGAAGCGATGTCGTTCACGGATTATGA
>Ga0187782_10003910_pt1 | contig 11121 bp, 11 predicted proteins | sample 0715_SJ02_MP15_2_FD_132454 | JGI IMG/M metagenome (GOLD analysis project Ga0187782, IMG submission 132454) | Tropical peat soil microbial communities from peatlands in Department of Meta, Colombia - 0715_SJ02_MP15_20_MG | ecosystem: Environmental > Terrestrial > Soil > Wetlands > Peat | place...
CGTGATCACGGATGCTGACGAGCGCGTCCTGGCGCTCGAACGCTCGCTTTTTGCCGGCCTGGTTGACGAGATCCGCAGGGAGATCCCCGCACTCCAGAAAATTGCCCGCGGAATTGCCACGCTCGATGTAGCAGCTGCGCTTGCCGATGCGGCCATTGACTTTGATTATGTCCGTCCCCGCCTTGATACCGGCGATGCCGTCACCTGCCGGGACGTACGGCACCCGGTGGTGGAGCGAAGCCTTGCCGGGAGCTTTGTCCCCAATGACACCGAACTTTCAGGATCCAATAACCAGATCATGATCATTACCGGCGCAAACATGGCCGGGAAATCCACGTACATGCGCTCGGTGGCGCTCTGCTGTATCATGGCGCAGGCAGGGAGTTTTGTCCCGGCACGATCGGCACAGATCGGCATCATCGACCGGATCTTTACCCGGGTTGGCGCCTTCGACGATCTGGCAAGCGGCCAGAGCACATTCTTTGTCGAGATGCTTGAACTGGCAAACATCCTCAACAACATGACTGCAAAAAGCCTAGTAATCCTCGACGAGATCGGGCGGGGCACGAGTACCGCGGACGGGTGCTCGATTGCCCGGGCGGTGCTCGAGTACCTGCATGGGAAATCCACCGCCGGCCCAAAGACGCTTTTTGCAACCCATTTCCACGAGCTCATCGGTATGGAAGGAGAGTTAAAGCGGGTGAAAAACTATCATTTCGCCGTGCAGGAGACAAAAAGGGAGGTGGTCTTTCTCCGGAAACTGATCCCGGGAGCAACCGACAAGAGTTATGGGATCCATGTTGCACGGCTCGCGGGTATCCCAAGGAAAGTGACTGACCGGGCAGATGTGATCCTTTCTGAAACCCTGAGCCGAGATTCTTCCGGCGGCACAAAGGCACGGCGCTATACCCAGCTCCTGCTGGTGGACGACAGCGACACAGCCCGCCCGGTACCGGCAGCACCGGATCCGGTACTATCCGAACTGGCCCGGCTTGATCCCAATTCGCTGACCCCGCTGCAGGCACTTGGAAAACTCGCCGAACTCAAAGAACGTGCCGGAAGATCCCGGCAATCCCCCGGTGATGAGGACCCATGACCGGCAGGGATGAGACCCCGGCCATCCGCGTGCTTGACCCGGCAACCGTCAACCAAATCGCCGCCGGGGAGGTGATCGAACGGCCGGCCTCGGTAGTAAAAGAGCTCGTGGAGAACGCGATCGATGCCGGAGCCCGCACGGTCCGGATCGATATTACCTCCGTGCAAGGGGGTGTCGCATCCATAAAGGTGACCGATGACGGCTGTGGGATGTCACCGGCGGATGCAGAGCTCGCTTTTGTCCCCCATGCCACCAGCAAGATCCGCAGCCTTGACGACCTCTTCTCGATCCATACCCTGGGGTTCCGGGGAGAGGCGCTGGCAAGTATTGCGGCGATCGCGAAAGTAACTCTTGTCACCCGGCAGCGGGGAGATGCACGGCTGCCGGGCACCCGGATCGTAGTAATTGGCGGGGATATCAAATCCCGGGGAGGGACCGGGGCCCCGGAAGGGACCAGCATTCTCGTAGAAGAGCTCTTCTTTAATACCCCGGCCCGGAAAAAGTTCCAGAAAAGCCTCGCAACGGAGATCGCACGTATCCATGGGATTCTCGAAGGCCTCTGCCTTGCCTGCCCGCATATCTCGTTCCGGTTCTTCCATAACAACCGTGAACAGCTGGTTACCGAGCGGACCGGCCAACCGCTTGACACGATCACCCGGATCTTTGGCAATGATTATGCCCGCGAACTCATTCCGGTGGCCGCAGACCTGCCGTTCATGCGCATCACCGGGCATATTTCCCGCCCGGCCCTCTCGCGCAAGGATCATGACCGGATCCTTGTTGCCATCAACGGGCGGTATATCTCTTCTCCCCCCATCACCACTGCTCTCCGGGAGGGATACGGAACGCTCCTTCCCCACGGGAGGTACCCGGTGGCCTTCCTCTCGCTTGCTATCGATACCCGGCTCGTGGACATCAACGTCCATCCCACCAAAAAAGAGGTCCGGCTCACCAAAGAAAAAGAGATTGCCGAAGGTGTCCGCGAAGCAGTCCGGACAGCGCTTGCCGCAGGCGACCTGATCCCCGGGGCAAATGCCCCGCAGCCGGTGTACCGGAAACTGGATTACGGAGAGCCGGACACACCACCTGCACCTGGCGTCGCAGAGCCTGTGGAACTGTACTGTGCAGGAACCATGCCCTCACCGGGATTAAAGGAATCCCTCTCGCCGTTTACGGAACCGACCCATGCAGGGACGATCGCCACCGATCACCGCCTCCGCCAGACAGAACTTGCAACCGGTATTCCTCCGGTTACCGCAATCGTGCCGGAGATGGATGTGATTGGCCAAATCGGGGGCATCTATATCCTTGCCGAGGCAGAGGGAGGGGAACTTATCCTTATCGACCAGCATGCAGCCCACGAGCGGATCTTCTATGAGCAGGTGACCCGGAACATGGCTGCCCGGCACGCGCAGGAACTACTGGTTCCCGCCATTATCCACCAGTCCCCCCGGGATGCGGCAATCCTCAAAAGCCTGATTCCGGCGCTTGCGCAGGAAGGAGTCATCATCGAGGAGTTCGGGGCCGGGTCCTTTCTTGTCCGGGCGGTTCCTGCCCTGATGGGAAAGGTGGAAGGGCAGGCCATGATCGACGACCTGGTAAGCGATCTCCTCCATAAGGATATGGACCGGCCGGTCAGCGACCGGGAGCGCCTTACCCGGATCATCGCCTGCCGGAGCGCAATCAAGGCAGGCACGGTCTGTACCATCGAACAATGCCGCCGGCTCATTTCCCAGCTCCGGGCAACAAAAACGCCCTTTTCCTGCCCGCATGGCCGGCCCACCATGGTCCGGTTCTCCCGGGCAAACCTGGATGAGATGTTCAAGCGGACATAAATCCCGCCTGATCTTTTTTTATGCCCGGGTCACATCTTCAGCCAGCCGAGCCGGTAATAGATCCAGGCTGTTGCGAGCATGGCAATCCCCACGATAACGATAATCTGGGCAAGGGAGATCGGCCAGGGGTTGCCCTCGAGATTTGAACCAAGGAGGCTGCCCACTATGGTCGGGATGATCGTCAGTGCCGAGAGAACGGCGATCAGCTTCATGACCCTGCCCATCTGGAACGAAGTGGCATTAAAGTAATAATCGGTAAGGGATGAGACGTTCTCGGTGACATCATCAGAGATATCGTACAGGTACGATGCACGGTCAAGAAGGGCCGAAAACTGCGAACCGTCCTCCATCCCGTGGAGGATCACCTTTCCGGTCACGATACTGTTAAGGACATCCCGGGTATGCAGCAGCCAGGAGTGGATCCTGACCGACTCTTTCTTGAGCCGGAATGTTGCCGAAAAAAAACTCGCAGGCTGCTCGCTTATGGGAAGCGAGCCGGTGTATTCGAGTTCGTCTTCTATGGAACGCAGGGTCTCCTCCATCCGGGATAATGCATCCTGGATGAACCGGTAGGTTATCTCGGCAGGAGTGAGGGCATCCTGTGCGGAGAGCGCTTCGAGAGCGATCAGGTCCGGTGACTGCGGGGGCATATCAGAGAAGGTCAGCAGGGTATGGTCCTTACTGACAATCAGGAGCCATCGCCACGCAATGAGAATCTGCCGGGGATCGGCCGGGTTGCGGCGGCTCTCCCGGATCTTCAGGTACACTGCACCATAATTCCGGTGCGATCTCGCCCAGGGAAACGCACGTTCCCGGAGCGCTTCGCCAAGAAGGCTTTCGGAAACGCCGGTCAACCGGGCGATATGGGAAAGATCCCCCTGCTGCACCAGCGTAAAATCATACCACTTCATAACTCCCTGTACCGTGCCGGCGGAAGTGGAAGTACTATTGGCCTCAGGCAGCTCGCGGAGATCCCGGACACTCCATTCCGCGGGAGTGCCTCCGGTGACCGGATACAGGAGTCGTACGGTGCAGTCCGGTAACGGAGCTGCCAGGGCCCCCTCTCCCAAATCTGATCCGGCCTCCTGGCGGGAATATGCCCGTGTACCCAGTGCCGCGCTCCGGGTCAGGCGGAGCAACCGGAGGAGACGCAGGGACCCGGTCACGGTCTGGAAAGCCCCTATGAGAATACCTGCCACCGGGGCAGCGATGATAAAGAGGTCAAGAAGATGCCAGGGGTTGGTAAAATGCTGCCAGCGGTTTTCCGCAAGAGCGAGCTTGAGGGAGTATTCAAGGATGAAAACTACCAGGATGGCCCCGTCAATGGTATCCAGCACGACCTGTCCTGCCGGGGAGAATCCCACAAAGAACGGGACAATCAGGACCGGAATAAGGATCAGGGAGAGTACAATCATCAGGTTATCGGTGAAGATGGCATCGATGCTCCGCCGGCACCGGGCACACCGGGTATCCTGCTCCAGGTCCTGCCAGTCTTTCCAGCGCATAAAGCGCTCTTCCCCTCGTACTGCCCCGCTGCTCCTATCCCCGCGGGGACCGTCGGTAGGCTCCTGGCTCATACCTTTCTCCCGTTGTACGATATCTGGTCCATGAATAAAGACTGTTATGGTTGCAACATGCCTGCCCGCGGAGAAACCGTTTTTACGCTCCTCTGCCTTGCATACCAGGAACTTTTTTTTAACGGGAGTGCAGCAATCCCAATTCTTATCATCTCCCGGAAAGATCCGTTACGGGACAAACTGCGGACGTCAGCCATGAAGAAAAAGAGCATCCCGGTGTCACCGGGTACATCCGGTCCGGTCTTTTCCCCGGGCATCCCGACCGATCCTGCAGTAACAGAATTCCGGGACAGGGTGCTTTCCTTCTATAAGGCCCATGGCCGGCACGATATGCTCTGGCGCCACACGGACGACCCGTACCGGATCCTGGTATCGGAGATTATGCTCCAGCAGACTCAGGTGGACCGGGTGGCGCTCAGGTACCCGGCCTTTATTGCAGCGTTTCCGGACGCTGCCGCCCTTGCCCGTGCCCCGCTTGCGGATGTGCTTGCCGCCTGGCAGGGTATGGGGTATAACCGCCGTGCGGTGTCCCTAAAAAAATGTGCAGAAAAGATGGCGGGGGAATTTAACGGTACGCTTCCCCCTGACCCTGCAGTCCTTGCCACATTCCCCGGCATAGGGCCGGCAACCGCTGCATCCATCTGCGCCTTTGCCTACAACCTGCCGGTGGTCTTTATCGAGACCAATATCCGCCGGGTCTTTATCCATTTCTTCTTTTCCGGTGCGGACACGGTAACCGATGCGGAGATCTTCCCCCTCGTGGAACAGACCCTTGACCGGGAGAATCCCCGGGCCTGGTACTGGGCACTCATGGACCTCGGGGCCGATCTTAAGAAAAAGGTCCCCAATCCCAACCGGAGGAGCACGGCATATGTCAAGCAGGCCCCGTTTGCCGGATCGGACCGCCGGATCCGGGGCATGGTTCTCAGGTTCGTGATCGGGAATGCCCCTGCCCGGGAAAAAGCGATCGTAATGGCAGTGGCTGAAGATCCTGCCCGGGTGCGGCGGATTCTCGCAACCCTTGAAAACGAGGGTTTTATTGCGCGGGGAAAAGACGGGTACCGGATCGCGGAATAGCCAGCCCTGTCCCAATCACCATATTGATATGCCCGGTTGTCCAGATCTGCACCGGAAGGAAATCGTATGCCGGATCTCAAAGACATTCCCGACAATGTGCGCTGGAGGTATGCTGCGGAGTGCGCTGCACGACTCCCGGCGCTCTACGAGATCGCCTTTAGCGAAGCCCTGGGAGAAAAGTTTGCCGTTCTCGAACAGGATGTCTGGAAGGAGATGGCAAAGATGGTAAAGGACATTGCCCACACAAGCTCCTTTCCGACTGGAAATGCAAAGGAGATCGCAAAGGCCGTGCAGAACGCCACCATTATCCTTTTCGGGCCCGAGTACGGCGGTGAGAGCCTGGAGGTATCGGAAGACGGTGCGGTGATCCTGGTCAAACGCTGCCCTTTCCTGGTCCACGGTTACGGGCTTGCACACGACCACGAACGTACCTTCTCCCGGTGCATGGCGCTCACCCTGACCGCGGTACCGGTCCTTAACAAGGAGTATACCGCACGATTCGTGCGTGCCATGTGCACCGGAGACAAGCGGTGCGAAGTCAAGATCGAGAGAAAACCCCCCGAGGCAAAAAAAGAGGAGAAATCCGGGACAAAGAAATAGCCGGGGATTTCCCGCATACTTTTTCCGGCCAGGCTTTTTTTTATTTAAGAATGTACCCGATGATCACGCAGACAATCCCCGGGTAGAAGAGAACGGAAAAATACGCCCGTACCTCGTCAGGCAAAAAGCCAAGCCCGTTAAGCTCCGGGAGGATCAGCAGGATAATACCTGCAATAAAGAACAGGTAGCTGAACTGGGCCTTTGAGACAGACGAAGATTTTCCGGCACTCATGAGATATTCCCTGATATCAGAGTTTGGATCCCTTCCCGTAAAAGAGTTATTGCGGTCCGGGAAACCCGGCACGTTTCAGCCGGCCTTTGCACTGTCCCGGAAAACCAGATAGGCCACAAGGCCAAAGATGATCCCCACGACAATGGCAAACCCCGCGGGCGTACCGATCAGGGCAACGATGATCGCGACAATGATCCCAAGGAGGATTCCTTTTACCTGCGATGCGTCAGGACGCCAGACCTTCATGCCGGTTCATTTTGATTTTGGAGGTAAATAGGGATCGCCTTTTTTCGGGAAAGTCTCCGGGACAAAGCCTCCTTCCCGGGAAAAAGGGCGCAGGCGCGTGCCGGCATCAGGCGGGTTTTGTAGTGTCCTTCCCGAACTGCCCGATCACCAGGGAATAGAGATCCGCATCCGGCTGGGGCGGCGCAACAAGATCGCCTTCAAGGATCTGCTCGTCCGGGTACCCGAGGTTCTCGCAGATCGCAATCCGGAGGGCCGGGGAAAAACCCATGGTCCCGAGGCGGCGGTACAGTTCGTTTACGTCGAACCGGGGATCCGCAATGAGAAAAACCACCTTATCCCGCCGGAGTTCCTCGATGGTCTCCTGCATGGCCCGGTCATGCCCGCGCCCGTGGGCAACGGTTACGACCACCCGGGAGAGCGGAAGGTGGAGGCGGGCAGCAGCCAGCTGGAGGGAGGATATGCCGGGCACCACTTCCCCGGGCAGGTACCCAAGGCCGGCAAGCATCGGATCCCCCGTGGAGAGCACGACCGCGTTCTCAGGCAGCGCCGAGAGGTTCCGGTAATCGCTGATGGAGCGGACAACGCACGTGGACGGGATCAGTTTCTGTACCAGTTCAATTGCGCGGGTGGAGCCGTAAATAAGCCGTGCCGAGCGGATCACCTGTGCCGCCTGTTCGGTGATAAGTCCCGGCCCGCAGCCTACGCCAACGATCTTCATGGGCTCTCCGCGATAACGGATCCTTCCCGGTTCACCAGTACCACCTGCACACCGGGCTGTTTTTCCTTAAACGCTCTAAGGACAGGGAGTGCAACAGAAAGAAAATCCGGCGATGCTGCAAGTTCCTCGACCGTTGCGTACCCGGTAGTATCCAGAATATGCGGTTCTATATATTTTAAGATCAGGGCCGGCAGGCCGCACAGGGTAACCTCTCCTTTGGCCGCAGACAGGGCTTCGCCGATCTTTCCTCCCGCAAGCACCACTTCCTGACCGGGAAAGAGCAGGCGGGCGTACCGGAGCCCCACCCGGCCCGTGGTGATGACCGGGTTTTTTGCCCGGGAAACCCGTTCCATTACCGCTTCTTCGAGATGGTCGTCCCAGGGCTCGACAAGGCCGGTCGAACCCAGCACCGAGATCCCTCCATCAATCCCGACCCGGGGGTTGAGGGTGCCCCGGGCAATGCGTTCGCCCTCCGGGATCGAGAGAGTAACCGTTGCGCCGGAAAGGCCGGTGGCGGCAAGTGCCTCTTCCATGGAGGAAAGGATGCAGGCAAGCGGAATGGCACTGATCGCCGGCTCCCCTTTTTTGTACCGCGGCGTGTCCCGGGTAAACCTGCCTATGCCCGGGCCCGGGACAAGCGAGATTCCCCCGGGAGCGGCGGAGGCTTCTGCCACAAACTCGATCCCGGCGGTTGCGTCCGCGGGATAATCTCCGGCATACTTCCGGCAGGATGCGTGCCCGGCCCGGGCGGTGACCGGAAGATCCGCGGAAAGCCCGCAGGGCAGAGTTATCGTTACCCGGGAAAGATCCCCGGCAAGGGAGAGAACTGCGGCCTTGCATGCGGCAGCAGCGGTGGTCCCGGTAGTATAACCCCGCATGAGCACGGTTCCCGAAGAGGTAAGTACCGCAAAACCCCCGGCAACTTTCTCAAGACCCGCAGGATCGGATACCTTCTCCATCCACGGTTTGGGGTACACAAAACCGGTGACCGGATCCCTCATGGAGCGGATTCCCCGATCAGGATCGTGATACATTCGTTGATAGCGGCGACTGCAACGGGAGTCCCGCCCCGGGTCCCTTCCGTGGAGATGGAGGGGATGTCAAGCGTCCGCAGGAGTTCTTTTGATTCGGCCGCGTTCACAAAACCGACCGGGGCACCAATCACGACTGCCGGGCGGACGCCCTCTTTTATCATTTCGCAGACCGTAAGGAGTGCAGAGGGTGCGTTCCCGATCACTACGATGGATCCGGCAACCTTTTCGCGGAGAGCAATAAAGCCGGCAGAGCTCCGGGTTATCTCCCGCTCGCGTGCAATATCGCTGCCGAAATCGAGTGCGCAAAGAACCTCCGAATGGTGCCCTTTCTTCTGGATGCCTACCTGTACCATGCGGATATCGGTGATGACCGGGGCCCGGTTTTTCAGGGCCGCGACCGCTGCCGACACCGGATCCGCATTGAACCGGAGGAGATCGGCCATGGCAAAGTCACCGACTGCAACCGAACAGCGCTGCCGGACCCGGTCCTCGGGAGTGTTGTTCCCTACCATTTTCCGCGCAAGCGTCCGCGAGGTTTTTGAGATCTCGTAGGCCTCACGCGTGGTCGCGCCGGGGTCAATATACGTATTTTCGGTGGTAGCCGCGTGGCGTGATGATTCCTTTGACATTGTTACCCATCCTCCATATCCTGCTCTCGCTCCCGCCGATGATGACGGTCGTGTGCATGTCTACCTCGTCCATGACGCGCCCGATCTCCCCCAGGGTCACGATCACGGGCTCAGCCTGCCCCTCGCGGAGGGCATTTTTCACAATCGCCACAGGTACTGTCGGCGGATAGTATTTCCGGGCATGTTCGATGGCAAGCGCGAAATTGTGCGGCCTGCCATGGCTCCGGGGATTATAGAGCACGACCGGGATCCCTACCGAGAAGGCAGCATCCAGCCTTTTCTCGATCACTTCGAGCGGGGTAAGAAGGTCCGAGAGGGAGATGACCGCAAAATCCCCGGAAAGGGGGGAGCCCACGAGAGATGCCGCGGCGTTTGCCGCGGTCACGCCCGGCACGATCTCCACCGGGATATCTGCTCCCGAGTGCTCCAGCACTTCGAGCACGATGCCGGCCATGCCGTACACCCCGGCATCCCCGCCCGATACCATGGCCACGGTGTGGGACTGTGCAAGCCCGATCGCCGTTTTTGCCCGTTCCACTTCCTTTCCCATCGAGCTCCGGATCACCTGTTTTCCTTCAATCAGGGAGCTGATGGAATCGAGGTAGCTGTCGTTACCTATGATGTACTCTGCACGGGCAAGCGCATGGGCTGCCCTGACGGTCAGGTACTCTGTGCGACCGGGACCGATCCCCACAATAAAAAGGCCGGGGCCTTTGTGCTCAGCGGGCGATGGCAATGGTCACCTTCGAAAAAATTTTCTTTTTCATGATCAGTTCCCGGTGTTTTGAGACGGCAAGTGCACAAGGCTCGGCAACCCCGACAAGACCGAGCCGCTTTGCTTTCGACGGTGTCTGGGGCACCTGCGCGTTAATAGTGTCATCATCAAGGAATATTAAATTGGCAGGGATCGCGGCAACCGCGTCGATAAGGCCGGACTCATTGCATTTCTTTGCCGTGGTGGCATAGATCATGACCTCGCCTTTTTCGATCCCCGCTTCTGCAAGCGCCCCGTTTATCGCACGGGTCACCTCGTCCTTTGTAACGCCCTTCCGGCAGCCGACCCCGACCGCATACATGCCCCGGTGCACCAGGATCGAGATATCCGGACCGGCGAGGATAATCCCGGGGCCGGGAACGGAATACACTTTTGTATTCGCGTCCAGGATCCCGGCATTTGTTACCCGGGTAGAGTCACGGTTCACGATATCGCAGCCCGTACGTTCCGCGATCCCTTCTACCGAGTCATGCCCGGTCGCCTCGGTTGCCGTAGAGATGACCGGGACAAGGCCGAGAGCAGAGAGTTCCTTTGCAAGGGCATTTGCCCCGTGGTGGCCGCCCAGCAGCGGTATTGCGTACGCGAAGTCCGGTGTGACTACGACTACCGCCGGATCAATCCATTTATCCGACAGGAGCGGGGCAATGCCCCGGACCACGATGCCCATGGACATCAGGGCCACGATCCGCCGGGCCCGGGGGAAAACTTCGGCAAAGATCCCGTTATGGTACTCCGCGACCTCTGCATCAAGGAACGCCGCAATCCGCCGGGCATCCGGCAGGAAGCGGGCAAGGGCAATCACGATCGTGCCTGTCATGAGTAGAGGTACGAGGTTACGTGGCCCTCTTTTCCGGTGCCGACAACTCCCCCGACCAGGAGGAGGGCCGTATGCTCGATGCCGGCGGCACGTGCCTTTGCCGCAATATCGGCAACCGTGCCCCGGACAATCTTCTGGTCCGGCCACGAGGCATGGTAGACCACAGCAGCCGGGGTCTCTTTTTTGCATGCAAGTTTTGCGGTGATCTCCTCAAGTTTTTCCGTGCCAAGGAAGATGACCATGGTGGTGTTGAGAAGCGAGAACTCCGCGATCTGGTCCTTTTCCAGGGTCTTTCCTGCCGGGCGGGTGACAATTACGGACTCAGAAACGCCCCGGAGCGTGAGCTGGGTCTTGAGCGCCGCAGCTGCGGCAAAGAGTGAGGATACACCGGGCACGACCTCAACCTCAATCCCCCGGGCTTCGAGGATCTCCATCTGCTCAACGATCGCCCCGTAGAGCGCGGGATCGCCCGAGTGGAGGCGCAC
>Ga0187782_10003911_pt1 | contig 11119 bp, 13 predicted proteins | sample 0715_SJ02_MP15_2_FD_132454 | JGI IMG/M metagenome (GOLD analysis project Ga0187782, IMG submission 132454) | Tropical peat soil microbial communities from peatlands in Department of Meta, Colombia - 0715_SJ02_MP15_20_MG | ecosystem: Environmental > Terrestrial > Soil > Wetlands > Peat | place...
CGGTACGATCACGGCGTTGCTGGGTTTGACAATCGGCTTCTGGATCTATTCGCCAAGGAAGCGGCACCGATTTCGCGGATTGCCTTCCCACATCCCCTACTCAGGCCAGATGCACTGGCACGTCGTACTCGGACTCATATTCGGCTTGTTGACGTTTACATGGGTTCTGAGCGGGATGTTCTCAATGGACCCAATTCGCTGGCCTGAAAACGCGGTTGAAGAAAGGATCGAGCGAGATCTTGTTGGAGCGACCTGGAATGGAAACGATTTTGTCGGAGTTGGAAGCATTCTGTCGCAACTGCAGGAGAATTCGCAAATGCGCGAACTGATCTTGACCTATCTAGGCGGCAAACCAGCCTATGTAGCCATCACGAGTCCTTCTGAAACGGCCATTGTCTCGGGAAAAAGCGCTGCGCAGATACTTCTAGATCAACAGTCTCTGACGTCTATCGTGAGTCAGTCGGCGCTTCCGTATTCAATCGTTGAGTCGAGACGTGTAACGCGATATGAGTCATATTACTTCGATTCCAAAAATCAGCTGAGATTGCCGGCATTATTTGTGCGGCTCAACGACCCGCAGCAGTCCATTCTTTACCTCGATCTCTACACGGGCAGGGTGGCCAGGAGCTACAGCCGCTGGGAACGCCTGGATCATTGGCTTTACGAGGGCCTTCATGATTTTGATGTTCCGTGGCTCTATCGTCATAGACCGGTTTGGGACATCCTGATGATTCTTTGTCTGTCGGGAGGAGTGTGGTTGTCCATCACGGCCGTTGTCATCGCTTGCAGACGAGTTCGATTGGTGATATTGCCCGTACGGAATTAACCGCCGAACGGAGACCCGGTCGATTCCACCCCTCCCGTTGACCCACGGTACGGCAAGGCGATATCTTTCAAAGCATCTGGTGTTCGGGAAGGCGGTGCGATTCCGCCACTACCCCGTAACTGTATACGCTGAGAGATCGGCATTCTTTTCGAAGCCACTGGGACATTTGGTCCTGGGAAGGCTGTTCGATCTCGGTGAAGCGCGAGTCAGGAAACCGGCCAGATGCCAACCTGGGCTTTTTCAACTTCGATGGGAGAGTTGAAGAGCATGAACACGGGATTCGCAGTGCGAATCCCGCGGCGGCTGCCCCAAAATCGCTTCCCACCGTTTTTGTCCTGGTGAACGCCGGAGTGCGACGTATGCCTGACGGTTCGTCTCGGGAAATTACACTGGTGCTGGGCGGCGTGCGAAGCGGTAAGAGCCGTTATGCGCTCAAACTCGCAGCTCGTGCGCAGCGCGTCACATTTCTTGCGACCGCGGAGCGACGCAAAGACGAAGAGATGAACCGCAAAATCGAGCGGCACCGTGCCGAGCGGCCGCAACACTGGACGACGATCGAAGAACCGCTCAAGCTGGCTGCCGCAATCGAATCCGTAAGCAACTGCGACCTGCTTTTGATCGACTGTCTGACGCTTTTTGCGGGAAAAATGCTCGAAGTCTTCGGCGACGATTTGGCAGCCATATCCGGAAGCATCTCGGCATTGTGTGCCGCCGTGAAAGCCGCACCCTACTCCATTGTTTTAGTGTCGAACGAGGTTGGAAGCGGAGTCGTTCCAGCCTTCGAACTGGGACGGCGATACCGCGAGCTGTTGGGCGAGATCAACCAGCTTGTAGCAGCGACCGCCGATCATGTCGTCCTCATGGTGGCGGGATTGCCACTCACGCTCAAGAGTCCTCTGAGCACGGAGATTCGCTCGTGACAGGCTCTTCTATGGAAACTAAGGTCAGCAGAACTGTCATCGAGAAACTCATCAACGGCATAAAACCGGCAAGCGAGGAGTGGCGCCAGAAGGCGCGTCAGCGCCTCGACACCTTGACCAAGCCTCTTGGCAGCCTAGGGCGCCTGGAGGACATCGCGGCCCAAGTGGTCGCCATTCGCGGCGAACATCTCAGTGAATCCACCAGCAAAGGCGTCTACGTTTTTGCTGCCGATCATGGAGTCACAGAGGAGGGGGTCAGCGCCTATCCACGCGAAGTGACCAGACAGATGGTTCTCAACTTTCTTGCTGAAGGAGCAGCCATCAACGTATTGGCGCGGAAGCACGGCGTGGCATTGCATGTGGTCGACGTGGGAGTCGACGCGGATTTCGGCTCGATTCCCGGTTTGCTGCATACGAAAGTGAGAAGTGGTACGCGCAACATGCTGCGCGAGCCGGCGATGAGCGAAGAAGAGGTCGAGAAGGCGTTGAGTGTTGGCTATCAGCTTGGGTCTGAAGCCGCGGCCGCAGGCCATACCCTCATTGCAATCGGCGAGATGGGAATTGGCAACACGACCGCAGCTAGCGCTGTGACCTGCGCACTGACCGGTGTAGCGGCCAAGTTTTCGACTGGACGAGGTACAGGAGTCGAGCCGGTCGCGTACGCAAATAAAGTGCGGGTCGTTGAGGCAGCAGTTGGTAAGTACTGCGGCACCTCAACCGCCCTTCTCCCCGTCGAGATCCTGCGTTGTGTTGGAGGCCTCGAGATCGCCGCCATGACCGGGATGGTGTTAGCTGGCGCAACGCACAGTCTCGTTGTTGTGTTAGATGGCTTCATCTCGACGGCGGCAGCGAGCTTGGCTGTTGGCATGGCGCCAAACGCCCGCGAGTATCTCATCGCGGGTCATTGCTCCGAAGAGCCCGGACACAAAATACTCCTCGACCACCTCCGTTTGTCGCCGATTCTCTCTCTCGGAATGCGTCTCGGCGAGGGAACGGGAGCTGTGCTTGCGATGCCCATTGTCGAGTCGGCTATTGCTCTTTACCACCAGATGGCAACTTTCAGTTCGGCAGGAGTGAGCGGAGCCACGCCGTGAATCTGCTGGTCCAAATCCGGCAAACGAGGTTCGACCTGCTCACGGCCGTGCAGTTCCTTACCCGACTGCGCGTGCCATCTGTTCCTTACGAACAGGACTCCCTGGCGCGAGGTGTGAAGTACTTCCCGATCGTAGGATTGCTGATCGGGTCGGGGAGCGCGGTGCTGTACCTTACGCTCTCTCCACATCTGCCGTTGCTTATCGTCGCCCTGCTCATTGTGGTGTACCTGGTCGCTGTTACGGGCTGTCTGCACGAAGACGGCCTCGCAGATTCCGCCGATGGTTTCGGCGGCGGATGGGAACGTGAAAGAGTGCTGGAAATCATGCGGGATAGCCGCATCGGCACTTATGGCACGGCAGCACTCGCATTGAGCTTGCTCGCACGAGTTCTCCTCATTGCGTCGCTTCCGCGAACTCAGGTCGGAGCTTACCTGATAGCCGCTCCTGTTCTGAGCCGTTGGACAACATTGCCGCTCAGTTTTTACCTCTCGCCGGCGCGGGAGCGCGGTCCAGATAGCGGTACAGATGAAATCGACGGACAGGGGGCCCGAATCGCGCGTCTCACGACTGGCGGCAGCCTGATCGTTGGGAGCCTGGTTGCTCTGGCGATCATGTTTGCTCTGTTGCGTCGTCGCGCAGTCGTCCCCGTGCTGGCGAGTGTGGGCATCACACTGGTGACAGGGCTCTATTACAAGCGCCGGATCGGCGGCATCACCGGCGACTGCTTCGGCGCGACCAACCAACTGGCTGAAATCGCGGTTTATCTCTGTGGGGTGTGGGCGTGATGGATACTGTGCTGTTCATCCGACATGCCGAGACGGACCTCGCAGGCCGATTCTGTGGGCGCTCGAACCCTCCGGTCAACGAGCGAGGTCTTCGTCAGATCGAACAGTTACTCAATGTAATCAAAAACGAATCAATCGATTCCCTGTATGCGAGCGATCTGTCGCGCTCGCTCACGACTGCCGAGGCGATCGGGAGAGCATTTGGACTCTTGCCGAACGTAGTTCCAGATCTCCGCGAGATCGACTTCGGAGAGTGGGAGGGTCTGAGCTGGAAAGAAATTGAAGCCCGCGACCGCGCGTATGCACAACGATGGTCAGAAGGCTATCCGAATCTGCCTGCACCGGGCGGTGAGACTTTTGAAGCGTTCCAATCGAGAGTACTGACACAATTAAAGCATCTAGTCGCTTGGTCCGCGCAGAGATGCGGGGCAGTGGTCACCCACGCTGGCGTCATGCGAGTCGTACTGCGTTCACTGTGCGGACTCGATGAGCGAGAAGCTTGGGAACGCACCAGTGAATATTGTGGGTTCTTTCGCTATCAGGCGGGGAGACTCGCATGAGTGCAACAAGAATGCTGGTAAGAGAACTCGCCGCCTGGGGACTCGACCAGGACGAGTATCGCCCCGCGGTTTATCGCGGTAATCCGGACTGTTCCCGCGATCTGCTAAACAGCAGAATCCCGTTCGAAACCGAGTCGGCTCTCGTGGAACGTGGGGACCGCGGACTACGGGAGCTATTCGCTGAGCAGGAGACGCGATCCGACCTTCGCGCGGAGATGGCGGGGCTAGATTGGTTTCTCGGCGTCGTCGATCTTCGGCGCCTCCTAGCATTCCAACGCCGGATCGTTTTCGACTCGGAAGCACAGGAGCCTCCGATGCCGGCTGCCGACCGATGGTATGATCTTGTAGGTCTATGCTTCGGGCCGCCGAAGCATGTCGTTTGTGATGCGGTACGGAGCGATTCATCCGTTCTGCTTCGCTCCACAAATCCCAACCTGCAGTTTCGAATCACGAACGACCGTTCTATTCCGATTGTGGTGTATTCCGGCAGTCCTTTCTTTGAGGTGGCTCACTACCGAAACCGCTGGTTTTTGCGTGACGGGTACCATCGCGCATTCCGGTGTCTGCGAGCAGGGGTCTTTTCCGTTCCAGCTGTCATTGTGCGAGCGAGGACACTAGAGCAAACCGGCGCCGTGCATCGCTGGTTCTTCCCGGAAGAAGTACTTTTCTCACCCGTACCGCCGTGTGTTGTCGATTTTCTCGATGACGCGTTCGTTATTGAATACTACCGCCCTCCCCTCATCAAGACGCTCCGCATCACAATCGAGGAGAGCTACACCGTTCGAGGAGAACATCTATGAGTATTGCAACCAAGCGTGGCGATGGAGGACAAACCGGATTGGCCGGTGGCATTCGTGTGTCGAAGGCTGACCTTCGTGTCGAGTCTTACGGCTCGGTCGACGAGCTGAATTCGCATCTCGGTTTTGCCCGCAGTATTTGCCAGAACAAGGAGATCGCGACATGGACCGAAGATATTCAGAAAACTTTGTTTCGCGTGGGGTCTGCGCTCGCGACGCCAACGGAAAGCAAGAAAAAAGCACCCGAGATCTCCAACGAAGACGTGGACAAGCTGACGGATCTCGTCCACAAGATCGAGGCGACAGAAGGCATCCTGGCGGATTGGTCACTTCCCGGCGGCCATACCGAATCGGCGGCGTATGAAGTGGCGCGTACTGTGTGCCGTCGCGCCGAACGGACTGTAGTTCGCTTTATGGAGAATGGTGGAGTCGTTCAGGCGCAGATCCTCGCTTACCTCAATCGTCTCTCCGATGTGATTTGGCTATTTGGCCGTTTGATCGAACATAATGCGGGAGTTGACAGCCGGCTCCGGGATGGGAGCCATACCGGACCAAAATTTTCACGCGCATGGTAACACCAACATGCTAAGAGCAAGGATGAGTCACGATCTAGCATTCAAGAAACACGAGCGCGAGGCAGTTTACCGGGTGATCACCGAGCGCCGCGACGTTCGCCACGGCTTTGTGAACACACCGCTCCCGGAGGATCTGCTTGGTCGTCTCCTCGCGTCCGCGCATAGCGCACCCTCCGTCGGACTGATGCAGCCATCCCGGTTCATCGTGATCCGCGAGAACAGCCTTCGCAAGACGGTTCATGCGATCTTCGAGGCGGCCAATCATCCTGCCGAGGAAGCGTATACGGGCGAGCAAGGGGAAACCTACTCGAATCTGAGACTGGAAGGTAATCTCCAGGCGCCGCAAAACCTCTGTGTCCTTTGCGATACCACAAGCGACGGTGGGCATGCCCAGGGCCGGCAGACAATGCCCGAGACGGCGATTTACTCGACGGTTTGCGCGCTTCAGAACCTTTGGCTTGCGGCGCGGAGTGAGGGCGTGGGTGTTGGCTGGATCAGCATTCTCGACCCGACGAAGCTGCGCGAAATTCTCTGTATTCCGGAACGTTTGAAGCTGGTGGCATATCTCTGCCTCGGTTACGTAGAAGGACTCGCCTCAGAACCTGATCTTGAAAGGTTCGGGTGGGAAAAGCGAGTTGACCTGAATAAGGTTGTCTCATACGAACGCTATTCCGAGATGGACGCAGCATGACAGCTCGCGCAGTGATGGTCCTCGGCACAAGTTCGCATGCCGGGAAGTCCCTGCTTACCGCGGCGCTTTGCCGCATCTTTGCTCAGCGGGGCTATCGGGTCGCACCTTTCAAGTCACAGAACATGTCTTTGAATTCAGCCGCCACGGCGGAGGGACTCGAAATCGGGCGCGCCCAGGCACTGCAGGCCGAGGCTGCGGGTGTTGCACCGTCAGTCCACATGAACCCCATTCTTCTCAAGCCCGCAGGAAAGATGACATCGCAGGTCATCGTCCGCGGCAAGATCTGGGGGCGTGTTTCAGCTGCGGACTACCATCTGCGTCGGGTGGAAGAATTGCTGCCTGTTGTGTGCAAGAGCTACCGAATACTCGCTGCCGACAATGAGGTGATTGTTCTTGAAGGCGCCGGCTCGCCGGCCGAAATCAATCTGAAGCAACACGATATCGTAAACATGCGCATGGCAGAAATGGCGGACGCAGTCTGCGTGCTCGTCGGAGATATCGATCGCGGCGGCGTTTTCGCTTCTCTACTGGGAACTGTCGAGCTACTCGATCCCGAAGAGCGGGCACGCATCCGCGGCTTCGTCATCAATAAATTTCGCGGCGACATTTCGCTACTTCTTCCTGGCATTCGCATGATGGAAGAACGACTGGAAAAGCCGTGCCTGGGCGTCGTTCCCTACATCGAAAGCCTCGCATTGGATGAAGAGGATAGTCTAGGAATACCTGCTCCCGATTCGCTGCGCGATTCGCGGTGGTTCACTGCTGCCGCAGACAGACCCCTGCGTGTTGCGGTAATTGCATTTCCCTCGCTTTCAAACTTTACGGATTTCGATGCGATGCGCTCGGAGCCTTCAGCTGTCGTTCGGTTTTGCCACGACTCCCCGCAACTGCAAGATGCCGACGTTGTCATCCTCCCAGGCAGTAAGCAAACGGTCGATGATCTACGCTGGATGAAAAGCGAAGGCCTGGACAGAGTGATCGTCGAACACGCGAGAACAGGCCTCGTCGTCGGCATCTGCGGCGGTATGCAGATGCTCGGACAGCGGATATTCGATCCAGCGGGAGTCGAGAGTATGGGATCGGTGCGCGGTCTTGATCTGTTGCCGATCCAGACGACCATGCAGCCGTCGAAGATCACCATCAACGGCGAAGGACGACTCGCAGTCGAGGTAATTTTTGGCCAGCCCATCGGTGATATTGCTTTGCGAGGGTACGAGATCCATGTAGGCGAGACATCCTATCTTGATCAAGCACAGCCCTTCGCTTACCTGATACGCACGGCGGGAGAACAGAACGAACCAGTGACCGATGGCTGTGTCAGTCCCGACTCTCGAATCTTCGGAAGCTACCTCCACGGTCTTTTCGACGGAGACGCTTTCCGCCACGCCTTTATTCGAGCAGCGCGCGCATTTCATCATCTCGCGCCCGCTGCCTCGCTGAACAACTGGGAATCGCAGCGGAAAGAATCACTCGATCGGCTGGCAAGTGTTGTCAGCCAATCGCTCGATATAGCCAAGATTTTCGAATGGGTCGGACTCCGATATCGATCCGTAGCGATCGCAGAAACCGCAGAGCACGCCCGATGAACGCACCCTTCCTGCTTCCCGCGGTGTATCTCGCGGACAAGGTCGCTGGCGATCCCGAATGGCTGCCGCATCCGGTTCGGCTCATGGGATGGGCCATCGCCAAAGGCGAATGGCTCTTGAGACAATCGGACGAGAGCGACAACAGTGCACTGCTTACGGGAGCGTTTCTCACCGCAGCCGTTGCCGCAACAAGCTACTTCGTGACGCGCCAGACAATCGCAAGCGCTTATCGACGCTCAAGGATCCGGGGTTGGCTGACCGAAGTCGCGCTTGGCTGCACCTGCCTCGCCTCTCGAAATCTGCAGGACGAAGCACACTCGGTTTTAGCGGCTCTTGATTCTGGCGACGTGCTGCAGGCACGCAAGCGCCTCGCCCGCATCGTCGGAAGGGACACAGACCGCCTTGACGTTCCTGAAATCTGCCGTGCGGTAATTGAAACCTTGGCGGAGAGCGCGTCGGATGGCGTGATGGCTCCACTTTTCTACATGGCGCTTGGCGGCGTTCCGCTTGCGATGGCTTATAAAGCCGTCAACACGCTCGACTCCATGATCGGTCATGCCGACGATCGCTACTTCTACTTCGGCAAAGCTGCCGCCCGCCTCGATGACGCGGCTAACTTCGTCCCGGCCCGCGTGACGGCGATGGCAATCGTAGCAGCGTCTTCATTCACAGTCGCAGACGCACAAAGCGCCTGGAACGTCTGGCTTCGGGATGGGAACCGCCACAAGAGTCCCAATGCTGGCCAGCCGGAGAGCGCGATGGCAGGCGCTCTTGGCGTTCGACTCGGTGGAGGAAACGTCTATGGCGGAGAGCTTGTGCCGGTGCCGGCAATCGGCGAGGAGTTCTGTGCCCCACAGCCTAAAGATGCCCGCAAAGCCATTCGCATCGTATCCGTGGTCACTTTGTTGGGAGTGGGGGCTGGAATTCTCTTTAGCGCACTCCTTCACTGGAAGAGGACTGAATGACCGACTTCCTACAGTTGCATGGAGGTCAACTCGGTAAGATCGCGGAACGCTTCGGAATTCCTCTGTCTAGCTTGCTCGATTTCAGTGCCAACATAAACCCTGAAGGCCCACCTCTCGGTGTCGTTAGCTGTGTCCGAAAATCTCTCGATACTACATCGACTCTCACTGACTATCCCGACCTCGAAGAACAGGAGCTGAGACATTCGCTTGCCCGATATGCAGGCGTTCGACCCGAGAACGTCGTGGCGGCAAATGGATTCGTTCCATTGCTGGATGCTGTCCTGCGTGTGTTGCAGATTCGGAGTTGTGTCGTTCCAGTACCTGCTTTTGTCGAGTATCGCAAAACTGTCGAGCGAGCCCGAGTTACGATGGCCCCGAGTGTATTCGCACCTGGTTCGTGCTACGACGCCACACTGCTTCCCGCCAATCTTCACGACGCGGTTCTTCTTGCTAACCCTCAAAACCCGTCGGGAACTCTTTGCCCGCGCGAGACGTTGGTGCGCATCGTGGAAAAGGCCAGTCAGCAGAATGTGTATGTCCTGATCGATGAAGCATTCATGGAATACTGTCAGGAGGCCTCTCTTGCGCGTGAGATTGATCGCTTTCCAAATCTGATTATCTTTCGGTCGGTGACGAAATTTTTCGCTATGGCGGGACTGCGGGTAGGCTATGCACTGACGAATGCGGAACTGGCGAGGCGAATTCAGGACGCATTAGCGCCTTGGACGATCACTACGCTCGCATCTCTCGCAGCCTGTGTTGCAGTCGAAGATGAAGCCTACTGTCGACGCACCATCGCTCTCAACAACACCCGACGACGTCAGCTACAGACTGGGCTCGAGACAATGGGCGTCCACGTCTATCCCTCAGCCGCCAATTTTCTTCTCCTGCGCTTGCCCGAATTCGTTGATTGCGAGCAAGTCTGGGAACAACTGATCCGCGTGCATCGCATCGTCCTGCGTAACTGCTCCAACTATGAAGGGCTTGCAGATGGGCATTTGCGAACCGCGATTCGCACCGAGGCGGAAAATTATCTTCTGCTCGAAGCGCTTAGTCAGCTTCTCGAAAGGACAAGCGCGGAACGCTCCGCCACGAGAACGCTTTGTGGCGTCATACAGGAGAACAAGGAAACGCAATGACTCGCTGGTATTGTGAGCCCAAACGCGTAAAGCTGATGGAGCACCTTGAACGATCAGAAATCAGTTTTCTGCTCAGTGGTTCCCGGTGCGTTGAGGGCGCAACCTGTACAACGGAGTGTCCACACATCACGGCTGAAACGCAAATCAGTGAGAGTCAAGGGCGCAACATCAAATCGCCAGAAAGCTGATACGGGTATGCGTAAAGCATGGACTACTCCTGCGCGAATCACGGCCGGGTGGGTCACTGCGATCGTATGTCTCATGTCCCGCTGCTCGTTAATCCACGTTCCGACCCGGCGGACTAGGCTTTCTAGCGACTCGCCTCCGTGCGGCGCGGCACTCGGGTCGGTCAACCACGCAAGGATTCCCTCTGGATCTTCGATCTGCACTTCCTCCATTGTCCGACCACGCCATCGTCCGTAGTCGCAATCCCGCAAACGTTCAGCGGAGCTTACCGACAGTCCCAGCAGGCGAGATGTCTGTTCCACGCGCCGCTCAGGCGCTGACCAAGCATGGGATGCACCCGGCGCTCTCCACTTGAGCCCTTCGGCCTTTGCGATTTCGCTCTCCAGCAGAGGTTCGTCGAAAGGAAACGCCGCTCGACGTTGAGCCTCCGTCGCGGCATGAGAAATGAAGGTGAGTCGAGATGTGTTCATAAGATCACCACGCTCTTGACACTGGAAATAGAGAGCCATAGGGTAGACTAGTCACTGAAGTGAAGTGAAGAAGCCGGTGGAATTCCGGCGCGCTCGCGGCACTGTGATCAAAGCCAGACCTTCCTTCATTCTTCAATCGAACTCTGTTTTGGGGACGCATGATCCCAGGAGATTCACGAATGTCTCAATCTTCAGCCGGTACGTTAGCGCCTCAACCCTTTTCCATACCTGTCATTCCGATCACTGAAATTTTGCCTTGGGCGATCTTTGCCGGGCTCTTACTGCTGCTGGCGATCTACTTCGTCGGCGCTGAGCAGGGCACGACCTCGTTGATCCAGGGCCGGGCTGTTCATGAGTTCGTTCACGACGGTCGCCATCTTCTCGGCTTCCCCTGTCACTAATAGAGGCTTAACAGATGACTCGCATCCTGCTGATGCGCGGGATGCTTGCAGGACTCGTCGCGGGCTTTCTCCTCTTCGCGTTGGCCCGATGGATCGGCGAACCGCAGGTAGAACGCGCCATCGC
>Ga0187782_10003912_pt1 | contig 11118 bp, 6 predicted proteins | sample 0715_SJ02_MP15_2_FD_132454 | JGI IMG/M metagenome (GOLD analysis project Ga0187782, IMG submission 132454) | Tropical peat soil microbial communities from peatlands in Department of Meta, Colombia - 0715_SJ02_MP15_20_MG | ecosystem: Environmental > Terrestrial > Soil > Wetlands > Peat | place...
AGCACCGGATCGTGCGCGATGCTCACACGACCGCGCCAGCGACCGGGGCGAGTCGAGGTCGTTTCCCACCGGGTGGTGCGGCCATATTGACTATCGGCGGCATCCAGCCGCGCGAAGGCCTCGGCCGGCTGGGAGGTGCCTCGAAGCAAGCGCACCCAGACGCCGAGGTTGTCGGGTTCGACGAGGTAGCTCGTCACACGCGCGATGGCATCGCGCGAGGCCAGATCGGCGAAGACAGCCAGGGCCCGATGAAGGGCGGTCAATGGAATCTGACGCGTCTCGTCCAGAATGTCGTCGCGCTCCATGCGGATCGCACGAAGCCAAGTGTCCGCGGTTCCCGCTCCCTTTTCGACTGCAAGAGCGCGAAACAGCGCCTTGAGCATGGCGGTGTTGGCTTGCCCGGTTGGAAAGCTTCGATGATTCATCGGCCGGAGAGGGGGTCCCCCTCATGGTATCGCAAGCAAAACGTACGCACCGCCCTCAAGTAGCCGGAGAAAAGAGCTCGCGGCGGATGCGTACTGTTTCTACCCTCTTTCGTCCAAGGTTCCCGCCTCGTGCGCCTCGCCGAAGTCATCGGTCGCTGGATCGGAAAAGTCGAAGTCGTCCTCGCGGGCGCCGACGAGGATCTTCGCGAGGGGGAAGACGCGCTTTCCGCGGGAGATCCGATGCGGGCCCGGTCCGCTGCTCATCGGGTGCTGGAGCGGGCGCCCGATTCGCCGCTAGGCCTCGCGCTCCTGGCGGATGCTTGCGAGGCCGCTCACCTCGACGCCGAGCTTGCGATGACGCTCGAGCGGCTCGCGCACCTGGCCCCATCCCGGGCGGAGGTGTGGGTCCGGCTCGCGCGCGCACGGGGCGCGACCCAGGCTCCGCTCGAGGAGGTCCGCGATGCTCTCGCGCGCGCTCTGGGCGCCGCCGAGTCGGGCAGCGAAGAGCGGATGGAAGCGCTCCTGGGGCTGGCAGACCTCGATCTGCAGCAGGGAGAAGGAATTCGCGCCGAACTGTGGCTCGAGCGCGCCGCCCGGAGCGAAGACCCCCGCGTGGTCGTCCGGCGCGCCGAAGCGCGCCTGCTCCGAGGCGATCCCGGGGGCGCGATGAAGCTCCTGGATTCGGCTCCCACGTCGCCGGCCGACGGACGGGCAGCATTCGCGCGGGGCCGCGCCCTTGCGGCGCTCGACGATCCTCGAACCTTCGCGCCGCTCATACGCGCCATGGTTCTCGACGTACCCGGTGCGAGCGAAGCACTGTCGTCCGCGCTCGCTCGCATTCCGAGCGACCTGCAAGCACGCACACACGTTCGGTCGGTCGTGGACGCCAAGGGTGAGCAGGAGCTTGCGCGCTGGCGGGCCGCCTTCGCCCGCGTCGAGGGCGCACGCGAAAATGCCCGGGAGGCACTGCGCGAGGCCGTCGCCGGCGGCGATCGCGCGGCCGTTGGTCAACTGCTCGACGCCGCGGCCGACGACCGCGATCCGATCGCGCTTCGCACGGCTCTTGCGGCGTCATCCTCCGACGATCCGGGGTCCATGGCGCCCGACGCCCGCCTCGTCGCCGAGGCGCTGGACCACGCCGGGGAGCGCGATGCTCTGGATGCCCTCGGCCGTATCGAGCATCCCCGACTCCGAGCCTGGGCCCGAGCGCTGGTGGAAGACGTCGCTCTAGCCTGGATACCCTCGTCGGGGGCGCCCGCCGCGTGGACGGCGCTCGTCGCCAGGCTCGACGCTCTGGCTCACGCGGTGGGCGATCTCGAGACGGCATCGCGGGTGGCCGACTTGGCTGCGGAGCGATCGCGACCCGTGAGGCTGGCAATCGTGGGCGAGTTCAATGCCGGAAAGAGCACGTTCATCAACGCGCTCATCGGTGCCGAGGTCGCACCGACGGGTGTCTTGCCAACGACCGCCACCTTGCACCATCTGCGCTGGGCGCCGGATGCATTCGCAAAAATACTTTTCGCTCCCGGCAGCGAACCGGCTGAGCGGATCGTCGCGCCGGGGGACCTGCGTCCAACGCTGGAATCTCTCAGGGCCGCACCCGTGGCTCGGGTCGAGATCCGCTTGCCGCTCGCAGCCCTGGTCCGCGTCGAGATTCTCGACACCCCCGGTTTCAACGCGCTCGATCCACGTCACGAGACGGTAGCTCGCCGCGCGTTCGACGAGGCGGACATCGCTCTCTGGCTCCTCGATGCCACGCAACCCTTGAAGCAGAGCGAGCTCGCCGTGATTCGTGAGGCGAAACAGACCGGGATTCCGGTGCAGATCGTCGTCAACAAGATCGATCGAGTCGCGGCGAACGATCTGCCAAAGATCGTCGGACGCCTCGACGAATGCCTGGCCGAGGCTCGTCTGTCGTCATGGCGATCTCCGGTCGCGTTCTCGGCCAAGCGCGCTCTGGCCGCGAAGATCGGCGACATCGGCGCGCTTCGCGATTCGGGGTGGCCGGCCGTCGAGGCGCTGCTCGAGCAAGAAATCGTCGGCCGAAGCGACGAGCTCAAAGAGAGGGCGCTCCGGCGTCGAGCGGCCGGGGTCGTTTCGATTCTGCTGGTGGAGTGGTCCGAGCGCGCCGCGAAGGAGGAGGCCGCCCGGTCCAAGGCAATCGAACGAGCTCGAGAAGTCACGCACGCCGCAGGAGCACTCGAGGCGCGAAGCGACGATATCGCGGCCAGTCTCTCCGAATCGCTCGAGCCAGTCGCGACCGCATGGGCGCGCGACGCGGATCTCGTGCTGCTCGGCCGAGGGCGTGAGGCGTCGCATGACGCAGTGCTCATGCGTTATCGAGTCGACCGGGCACTGGCCTCGCTCGCTCCTCCCTTGTCGCGCGCGCTCTCTTCACTTGCGCCAGAGGCCGCACTTGCGCCGGCCGACCTTCTTCCCAGCGCTCGCGCGATCGTTCGCGCAGCGGTCGAGAGCTCTCCCTTCGACTCCAGCGCCATCGTGCGAGCGATCGCCCGTGCGGGCATCGCGACGCTCACCGAGCGCCTGTTTGCGGCGTCGAGCGCAACGCCCCCCACCCTGTCGGCCACCGGAATCGTTCGCGAGCTTGGCGCGTTCGCCGCGGCGCTGGCCGTTTCGCGAAGTTGAAGCCGGGCGTGCCGACCCGCCGATTCCGCCGCGCGTGCCCCACGCCCGCGATGGTGTACTGGTTAATCCGATGCCCTCGGGAGCCCCATGCGTCGTTGGACATTTCTTTCCGTATTTCTCTTGTGCGCCACCCTCGTGATGTTCGCTGCCGCGCAGTTGGCGCGCGCGGAGATCTTGGGCATGGCCGGAGAGGCCGTTGTGCTGCAGGCCGACGAGCTCGAGATTGACCTGATGGCGGGCGAGGCCACGTTGACGGGCAAGGTGAGCCTCACGAGAGGCGACTTGGTCGTCAACTGCCCTCGAGTCGACCTGCGTTTCGATCATGCCCCGCACGTGACCTGGGCGCGCGGCTCCGGAGGGGTGTCGGCGGATGTCCGCGGGGTGCATGCCGAGGCCCCATCGGTCGAGCTCGACCTGGCCCGGCAGACCCTCGATTTGAGCGGCGGGGTGAGGCTCGCACGGGGCCAGGGATGGCTCACGGCCGACAGCGCTCGCATCGACATCGCTACCGCCAAAGTCTCGCTCGCTCAGGTGAAGGGCTCGATCCCCGTGGCGAAGGGGCCGTGAATGGGGGCGATCCTCGAGGCGCGTGGACTCCGGGTCACGCGAGGAGGCAAGGCGATCCTGCGCGGCGTGGACCTGGACGTCGGCGCCGGCGAGGTCGTCGGCGTGCTCGGCCCGTCGGGCGCGGGCAAGTCGACGTTGTTCAGAGCACTCACAGGGGACGAGCCCCCGGATTCAGGCACGGTGTCCCTGGGGGACCAGAACGTGACGCAGTGGCCTCTGTGGCGCCGGGCACGAGTCGGAATCGGTTACGTGCCGCAGGGCCCGAGCGTTCTCTGGGACCTGACCGTGATCGAGAACCTCGATGCATTCGCGCGCATCGCGCAGCAGCCCGCTCGTGAATCCCGGGCCGTCGCGCGGCACGTTGGCTTGGAGCACCGCCTCGATGTGCGGGCCGGCGAGCTGTCGGCGGGCGAACGTCGGCGCCTCGAGCTCGCCCGGGCGCTCACGCGCCCGCCTCGTGTCCTCGTCTGCGACGAGCCGTTCGCGGGGGTAGATCCCGCCGGCGCTCAACGCCTCGGCGACCTGCTGCGAGCGCTGGCCGGCGCCGGGTCGGCGGTTCTCCTTGCCGATCATCACGTCGCCGAGGCGCTGCGCGTTTGCACTCGCGCCGTACTGCTTCTCGACGGCGCCATCGCGGTAGCCGCGCCAGCGGGACAGTTCATCCAGCATCCGCTGGTTCGCGGTCGCTACCTCGGGTCCTGGGATCCGGAGTCACCGGCCGAAGCGCCATGCCCCGCGACGAGCAGCGCGGAATCCACCGCGGTCACCGAAAGACACGACGCCTCGCGGTGACGCCCAGGGATGGCAGCACCCGCGGCACCACCCGGGGCGCGCCTGCGAAGGGGGCTCGTGTAGGACCACCCGGGCGCAAACCACCAAAGTAACACCACGACCTTCCCCTCCCTTAGCAAATTCAACCGCTGGCACGAAAATCGCCAAAACGGAATGCGGGGGCATCCGGTCGGTGTTACTCCTATGCGCGCAGCGGACGCGGTCGCACGCGCTACCGCGGCACGGCTGAGGGGCCGCGAGTAGCGAATTCTCAAGGAAAATCGACAGTTTCCCGGGGTCTTCGGGGAAAGCCATGGAGATAAAGCAGCAGCTCAAGCTCAGTCAGCAGCTCGTCATGACCCCGCAGCTGCAGCAGGCGATTCGCCTGCTCCAGCTGTCGCGTCTTGAGCTCATCGACGAGATCCGAAAGGAGCTCGACGCCAACCCTGTGCTGGCCGACGAAGAGGTCGATCCGCGCGCACGCGCCAAGGCCGATGGCAAGAACGGCGAGGCGGCCGTGGAGCCGCCTGCGCCCGACTCACCGGCTCTGGCCGCCGAGAAGCTCGACGTTGCCGACCTCAGCAAGAGGACGGAGGAAAAGCGAGTCCAGGAAATCGACTGGGAGCAATTTCTCGAGAACCGGACGTTGCAACAGCCGCTGCCCGCCAGCCGAGGGGGCTTCGAGGAACTGCCGCCGATCGAGCAAAACCTCACCAAAAGCCAGTCCCTCGTGGATCACCTGCGCTGGCAGCTTCAGCTCAGCGACTTCGCCGAGGACGAGAAGAAGTTTGCCGAGCTCGTCATCGGAAACCTGGACGAAAATGGCTTTCTCGACCTACGCGGGACCGAGCGCGATGGCGGAGAGAAAACCCCCGACCTGACAATCAACGACCTTGCGCAGGAGGTTCCAATCGACCCGGAGGACGCCGAGTGCGTCCTTCGCGAGATGCAAGAGTGGGAGCCGGTCGGCGTCTGTGCGCGTTCGCTCCAGGAGTGCCTTCACGTACAGGCGGAAGTCTTCGGCTACGACGACCTCGAACTGGAGATCATCGACAAGCACCTCGCCAACCTGGAAAAACACAATTACCAGGCGATTGCGCGGGATCTGAAGGTGAGCGTCGAAGACGTCTACGAAGCCGTCAAGCAGATCCAGAAGCTCGAAAGCCGCCCCGCCCGCAACTACAGCGACACGGACGACAAGACGATCGCCATTACGCCGGACGTTTACGTCATCAAGGACGGCGACAAGTTCGTCGTCACCGACAACGATCGAGGGGTCCAGCGGCTCTACATCAACGAGACGCTGACCAAGCAGCTGCTTCGGGATCCCCAGGCGAAGGAGTTCATCGGCGAGAAGCTCCGCAACGCCCAGTGGCTCATTCGGGCGATCGAGCAGCGGCGCAAGACGATCATCCGCGTCACCGAGTGCATCGTCGAAAAACAGCGCGACTTCTTCGAGAAGGGTGTCGCTTACCTCAAGCCCATGATCTTGCGCGACGTCGCCGAGACCGTCGGCATGCACGAATCGACCATCAGTCGCGTGACGACCAACAAGTACGTTCACACGCCGCAGGGGCTGTTCGAGCTCAAATATTTCTTCAATTCGTCCATTCGACGGATGGCTGACGAAGACATCGCGAGCGAGAGCGTCAAACAGGCGATAAAGAAGATCATCGACGGCGAGGACAAGAGCAATCCTCTGTCCGATCAGCAGATCGTCGAGCTTCTCGCCAAGCGCGACGGGATACAAATCGCGCGGCGCACGGTTGCGAAGTACAGGGAGATGCTGGGCATCCTTTCGTCGAGCAAGCGTAAAAAGCTCTTCTAGCCCGTGTCGCTTGCCGGGCAGGGGAAACGGCTCCGGCGGCCACTCCGGCATCGAACTCGCAGGTCCCCGTTCGCTGCCGGCGGCCGCGGCGCGGGGCTGCCTTCATTTCCATGTGGATCGTTCGACTCGCACTGCGGCGGCCCTTCACCGTCGCAGCGTTTTGCCTCGTGGTGCTCCTGCTGGGTGCCCTTTCGTCCGCGTCGATGCCTGCGGACATCTTTCCGGCGATCGACATCCCGGTCGTCATCGTCGTCTGGAACTACCCGGGCATGTCGGCCGAGGACATGGAGAGCCGGATTACGTTCATCAGCGAGCGGAGCATTTCGACCTCGGTGAGCGGCATCTCCCGCATCGACTCTCAAACAATCGATGGTACCGCCGTCCTGCGCGTGTACTTCGAGCAGCACGCAGACATCGGGAGCGCCATCGCGCAGATTACCTCGGCATCGCTATCGGCCTCGCGGGTGATGCCGCCGGGCATCCAGCCTCCCGTCGTTCTCCAGTTCAACGCCTCGAACGTTCCGGTGGCTCAGCTCACCGTGTCCGGGACGGCAACCGAACAGCAGCTCTTCGACTGGGGGCTCAACTTCCTGCGGGTTCGTCTGTTCACCGTTCCAGGACTGTCGACGCCTGCTCCCTACGGGGGAAAGCAGCGTGAGGTGATGGTCCAAATCGACCCGGCGCGTGCACAGGCGACCGGGCTCTCGCCGCAAGACATCGTCGACTCGGTCCTCCGCCAGAACGTGATTCTGCCCGCAGGAACCGCACGCTTCGGCGACACCGACTACGACGTCCTCATCAACGGCAGCCCCACGAGCACCGACGAGTTCAACAAACTTCCGATCAAGGTCGTCAACGGCGCCACGGTCTACCTGGGGAGCGTAGCTCGCGTCTACGACGGATACGCGCTTCAGACCAACGTCGTGCGCGTCGACGGCCGGCGAGCAACTTACCTCGCTATTCTCAAGAAATCCGACGCGTCGACGGTCGCGGTCGTCGACACGGTCAGAGAGATGCTCCCCTCTCTCCGGGCCATCGCACCTCACGGGGTCGAGCTCAACCTCGAGTTCGATCAATCCAAGTTCGTGCGTGCGGCGGTCAGCAGCGTGATTCGCGAGGCGGTCATCGCCGCGGCTCTTGTCGCCGTCATGGTCCTGGCGTTCATCGGAAGCTGGCGGAGCACGCTGATCGTCTGCTTCTCGATTCCGCTCAGCATCGTCGTGGGCATCTGCGGGCTCAAGCTCGCGGGTCAGACGTTCAACCTCATGACCCTGGGCGGCCTGTCCTTGGTCATCGGAATGCTCGTCGACGATGCCACGGTCGAAATCGAGAACATCAACCGCAATCGCGGTGAAGGCAAGAGGATGCTGGTCGCGATTCTCGACGGCGCGCGACAGGTCGCGCTTCCGGCTCTCGCCGCGACACTCTCCATTTGCATCGTCTTCGCTCCGGTGATCCTCCTCACCGGGCCCGCGCAGTATCTGTTCTTTCCACTCGCGCTCGCGGTCAGTTTCTCGATGCTGGCCTCCTACTTGCTGTCGCGTACTCTCGTTCCGACGCTGGCCTCGATGCTTCTTCCGCACGAGAAGCCGGAGGACCTGCGCTGCCACGAGGAGCCTGGCGTGCGACGCACGTTCTGGAGCCGCGTGGACCTATCGCGACGTCGAGCCTTCGATGCCTTGCTGCAAGTCTACGTGCGACTGCTGGCCGCGGCGATGACCAGGATGAAAGCCGTTCTCGGATTGACGGCCGCATTCGTGGTCGTGTCCTGCCTGCTCGTCACCCACGTCGGGCTCGACTTTTTCCCCTCCGTCGACGCAGGGCTGATGCGCTTTCATTTCCGCGCGCCCGGGGGCTCGCGCATCGAGCACACCGAGCGCATCGTCGACGAGGTGGAGCGCAGGATACGCGCGATCGTCCCGAAGGAGGAGCTCGAGCTCATCGACGACAACATCGGAGTCCCGCTTTTTTACAATCTGGGCTTCGTCCCCAGCGAAAACGCCGCGGAAGAGGACGTCGAGGTGACCGTGGCGCTGAAGCCGAAGCACCACCCGGTCATCCGTTACCAAGATCGGATCCGCCGAGAAATCGCCCAAGAATTTCCCGGCTCGACGCTGTACTTCGAACAGGCCGACATCATCAGTCAGGTGCTCAACTTCGGAATGCCCTCTCAGGTGGACATCGAGGTCGAGGCTCGCGATTACACGCAGGCCGTGCCGCTCGCCCTGAAGCTCGAACGAGGCCTGCGCACCATCCCCGGCGCCGTCGACGTCCGCCTCGGCGAGGTGCTCGATCACCCTTCGCTGCGACTGAACGCCAACCGCGAGAGGGCGATTGAGTTCGGCCTGACGGAACAGAACGTCGCCAGCAGCGTGCTGACTGCGCTCACGTCGAGCACGCTTTCCAGCCCCAACTTCTGGGTCGATCCGAAGAGCCGGGTCAATTACAGCGTCGTCGCCCAGACGCCGTACTATCACGTGCACGACGTTCCCTCGCTCATGGCGACGCCGATCACGGCGGGGCTCGGTGCGCCCACGAGCTCGATGTTGAACGGCTACGAGCCGACCCCGCAGCAGCCTCCGCCGCTGGCCACTCCGATCGCGCCGTATCTCGGCGCCCTCGCCACCCTCGAGCCGGCGGTCACGCGATCGGCGATCCACCACGAAACGTTGCAGCCCACGATCGACGTCGAGTGTGGGGTGCAAGGACGCGACCTCGGCGGCGTGGCCGGAGACATCGAAGCGCTTGTCCGCAAGCTGGGCACGCTGCCGCCGGGCGTGAGCATCGTCGTTTCCGGTCAGCCGCAGACGATGTTTCACGCATTCGGACGCCTCGGTCTCGGCATGCTCGTCGCGATGGCGCTCGTCTACTTGCTGCTCGTCGTTCTCTTCCAGTCCTGGATCGATCCGCTCATCATCATGCTCGCCATCCCGGCATCGCTCAGTGGAGCGCTCTGGATGCTGACGCTGACCGGCACGACTCTCAACGTCGAGTCGCTGATGGGAGCCATCATGGCCATCGGGATCGCGGCGTCCAACAGCATCCTGCTCATCCATTTCGCGAACGATTCACGCATCGAGGACGAGGCGATCGACCCGGTCACGGCCGCCATCCACGCCGGACGCACCCGATTTCGCCCCGTGCTCATGACGGCCCTCGCCATGATCTTGGGCATGCTGCCCATGGCGCTGGGCCTCGGCGAGGGTGGAGAGCAAAATGCTCCCCTGGGCCGCGCCGTCATCGGTGGTCTGTCGGTTTCGACGTTGGCGACGCTCGTGGCCATCCCGTGTGCCTACGGCCTGCTCCGCCGGAGGACCCCCGTCATGGGGCGGCGGGACAGAGCCGTCGCCGAGGCGGATCGAGCGCACGGCAAAGCGGACGGAGCTCGCCCGCCGACGGGCGAGAAGTCTCCGGGGAAACCCGGGGAAGAGGGCTCGTGACCGCGTCTCCCCAAGCGGGCCGCGGGATCGTCGCCGGCGGCATCGCGCTCGTCGTGGCGGCCGCCGCCTTCGTCCTGCTGCTGCACCTGCGACGCGTCGCTTCGGAAGGCAGCCAACGGGCCGCGCTCGAAAAGCAGCAAGCACGCGGCATGCGGATGTCGGTCAGAACGGTTCAGACGACGCCGATGGATAGGACGATGTCCCTGCCCGGCGACGTCTTCGGGTACTCGCAGGCGACAATCTACGCGAAGCTCAGCGGATACGTCCGAGAAGTGCGGGTCCAGCGAGGGCAGCGCGTGCATCGAGGCGACGTTCTCGCCACGATCGAGTCTCCAGAAAACGAGAAAGACGTCGTGACCGCGGGGCACGACTTCAGCATCGCGCAGATCAACGCACTGCGCGCTCTTCGTCTCGCGCCGAGCGGCGTCGTGACGGAGCAAGATCGAGACAACGCCGTCGCCCAGCAGCACGTCGCCCGTTCGATTTTGGCCCGGGCACGTGACGTCCTCGCCTACACGGTCGTTCGAGCGCCCTTCGATGGCTCGGTCGTGGCGCGCTACGTCGATCCCGGAGCGCTCGTTCCGGCCGCCACGGGAAGCACGACGAGCGCGTTGCCGATCGTCGACCTGGCCAGCGTCGATGTGCTTCGGATCATCCTGTACGTGGGTCAGGACACGGCGCCCTTCATCCATCCCGGCGACCGGGCGATCGTCTGGCAGGACGAGCTGCCGGAGCGCCGGATCGAAGCGCGCGTGTCTTATTCCGCAGGTGGCCTCGATTCTCGGACCCGGACGATGCAAGTGGAAATCGACGTGGACAATCGACCGTATGGCATGCTGCCGGGGACGTTCGCTCACGTCGACTTGCATCTCGAGCAACCCCCGTCGCCGCAGATCCCGGACGAGGGTATCGTCTTTCGCGACCGAAGAACCCAGGTCTGCACGGTCTCCGACGGCAAGGCGCATTACGTCACGGTCGACCTCGGTTACAACGACGGCGCCAACGTTCGGGTCCTTCAGGGGCTGAACGGCGGCGAAACGATCGGAATCAACGTTCCGGTCGAGGTCCAGGAAGGCGACCCCGTCCAGGCAGTGCCCATGCCGGAAGCGGTGCACTGAAGGTGGCGGGCTGGCACCCCGGCTCAACGTCGGACTCACGCGGCGATCGACCCACACGGCGATAGGTTTTTCCGCGAAAATCGCCCTGTTTCGTGGACTCCCATGTCCGGAACCGGCACTGGGCGCTGGACCTGCCGACCGTGTGCCTGGACCCGTCGAACCGCGCGGCGTCCCCCCCACCGGAGCGCTAACGCGAGGAGCGAATCGGGCTGGGGGCGTGGGGTGGAGCGGCCGCGCTCCCCCCACCGGAGCGCTAACGCGAGGAGCGAATCGGGCTGGGGGGCGTGGGGTGGAGCGGCCGCGCTCCCCCCACCGGAGCGCTA
>Ga0187782_10003913_pt1 | contig 11116 bp, 12 predicted proteins | sample 0715_SJ02_MP15_2_FD_132454 | JGI IMG/M metagenome (GOLD analysis project Ga0187782, IMG submission 132454) | Tropical peat soil microbial communities from peatlands in Department of Meta, Colombia - 0715_SJ02_MP15_20_MG | ecosystem: Environmental > Terrestrial > Soil > Wetlands > Peat | place...
ACTCGCATAGATCCCAGATTCAATCGATCCTTAAACCCTCTCCTTACGGTGTCCCTTAATCCCGCTTGCAACTGTTTGCTCGACCCTAAACAAACTCGGAAATTCTCCGGCCTTTGCCGGCTGACCCCTGACTCGGAATTACTTGGCTACGTAGTACGGACCCGCCAAAAAGGTGTGCTGCTTTTCTTCGACAAGGACCTCAACTGGACAGCCTACGCAGTGGACAACAGCCGGGAAGGCTACAATCTTTTCGACCTGGAGGGAAACTGGAAAGGATTCGCGCTCAAGAACCAGGCCGGTGGGTGGAACGAGTTCAACCTTGAAGGTGACTGGGTCGGATTCATTGCCTCCTGACGCAGCATGGTCGCAATCAATGGTGGGGTCTTCATTGCCGATTGCTGATTGCCCCGCCGTGGCGGGTCGATGGTAAGGGTAGGGCAGCGACTTGCCCCCCTGGCGGACGGGTGATGAGGACTACTTCAGCGGCAGGTACTCCACCCGACAGACCCACTCCTCCGGCTTGGAGGCGCCACCAATGAGCTCGAGATCGCTCACAACGTCGCTGATAGTAACATGGAGTTGCGGAGCGTAAATGATCCCGAAGAAATAGCGGGAGGTTTCGTGGCGGTGCGCAGCTTCTCTCAGGAAATCGATATCTTGGGTGACCAGCACACGCCCCAGTGCGGCGGCGCGGTCCAAAAGCTTTGAATCTTCCAAGTCCTCGGTCCCGTCCTCCTGAGCCGTCAATACATCGATACCTCGAAGGCGCAGTTCCGTGGTAATCGCGAAAGGAACATGGACATCCATGTAAAAGCGAAGACTCACTTGGGCAATTTCACTTCAAGAAGTTTGTGCCGAAGGGCAGGATTGATCAGTCGCGGCTTCAAGGCTTCCGCTTCCTGGCTCTGGCGCTCGATTTCAGCATCCAGCTCGTTCTTGTTTTCGTAATAGTAGGCCAGAGCCGAGTAAATCTGGGCTAGGGAGAGGTGAGGGTGCTGAAAGTGGATTTCTTCAGGACTCCATCCGTAAGCGAACTTATCCAACACGACCTGGATTACCTTGGTGTTAGCGCCGGAGATCCAAGCCACTCCGTTTTCATCGATCACGACATGGTTCTTAACGCCAATTGCCACAGCTTCCAGCCTCTACATTTAATGTACCACATTCTGCTGACAATGCGGCCTTATTCTTCCTGGTAAGAACCCTGCACCTTGCTTTTTTGTCGGCATTGTTGTGACTTTTGTGGGTTTGCTATTACTTGCCACCGCGTAGAGAGATAGCCTGGGCGGACGAGCATTATCCAGGTCAAAAAACCACCACCCGCCGTAGCCTTCATGTGATTTTAGGATGCTACCCGCCGCCGTTGCCGCTCTTCCTTTCTGGGCATATAATCTAACAGATTGGTGAACCACGCTTCGCCTCATGATGTATCTGACTTATAGCTTCTTGTTCACGCTAGGGGCGTTGTTGACGGCCCCTTATTACCTCTGGAAACGCCGTAGCGAACTGGCCGGGAAGCTATGGCGGGAACGATTCGGGCTGTTGCCAGAAACATTCCAGCAGGAGAAGCGTGGCGCTATCTGGGTTCACGCCGTATCGGTTGGTGAGACTTTGGCGGTGGTGAGGCTGGTGCGCGATCTGCACGCGCTGTTTCCTGACAGGAAGATCTTCCTGAGCAGCGTTACGCCGGCAGGGCGCGCGGCGGGAGAAACCCGCCTCCCATCGGTGTCCGGCCGGTTCTATCTTCCCATGGATTGGCGCGGGGCGGTTGGCTCGGCATTGAAGCGGATTAAGCCCTCTTTATTGGTGATCGTGGAGACCGAGTTATGGCCCAACCTTTTGCGCGCCTCGCACGAGTTTGGGGCACGGATTATTCTGATTAATGCGCGTCTTTCGACGCGCTCGTTTCGACGTTATCGCCTGCTGCGCCCGCTCATGCGCCGTGTACTCGAACATGTGGATGTGGTCTGCGCGCAGACGGAAGCGGATGCCGAACGCTTCCGGCATTTGGGCGCCTTGTCGGAGCGCGTTGCATTGTCGGGAAACTTGAAATTTGATTCCGAGCCGCCTCGCTTCGCTGCTTTCCCCCGCCATCTGGAGAGAGCTGTGGCCCACACCAAGCGCGGCCCTATCATGATTGCTGCGAGCACGATGCCAGGCGAAGAACCGATCCTCCTGGACGCCTGGAGCAAGGTCCACGCTCAGTATCCCAAGGCCTTGTTCATCCTCGCTCCGCGGCACCCTGCCCGCTTCGACGAGGTTGCGCAGATTCTGGCCCGGTCCGGCTTCAGCTACACGCGGCGTTCGCTCCTGGCGTCCCCGGAGCCGGAGTTTTCGAGCCAACTAGCTGCGCCCGATATCCTCTTACTCGACAGCATCGGAGAATTGGCAGCAATCTTGGAATTGGCGGACGTGGTCTTCATGGGGGGAAGTCTGGTGCCCACGGGAGGCCACAACATTCTCGAAGCCGCTTACTGGGCGAGGCCAGTAGTTTTCGGCCCGCATATGGAAAACTTCCAGGACATCGCCCAACTCTTCCTGGAGGCAGAGGCCTGTGTCCAGGTTCGAGACGGGAAAGAGTTAGTCGAATCGGTGTTGAATTTGTTTGGGGACCGTGCCGCCAGCAGGCAGTTGGGCGAGCGCGGTAAGCGGCTCTTGGAAAGGGAAACAGGGGCGACGGCTCGAGTGCTGGAGCAGATTCAAAGGTTGCTTGAGGCGCAAGTCGTCCCTGACCTCCGCTGACTGTGGCCCACATTTTGGGGCACACCGGATTGCTTCGACATTAACCAAAAGGCAGCGGTCACCAGTATGAATGTATTACTTGAAGGTTTATCTAGGATCTGTTTGACCGGCGTGAAGTTACGCGACATGATCTATCGCCGCGGATGGCTCAAAACCCGCCGTCTGACCCGCCCGGTGATTAGTGTGGGCAATCTGAGCGTGGGCGGAACAGGAAAGACTCCGATGGTGATCCTGATGGCCAAGACTTTGCTCGCCGCCGGGCATCGTCCTTGCATCCTCACGCGCGGTTATAGACGGCGTGGAGGAAAAGGGCCCATAGTTCTTGATCCCGACGCGGGCCTCATCTTCGATCCCAGAAAAGTCGGTGACGAACCTGCCGCGCTCGCCAGGGCGCTGCCCAATGTCCCCATCATAGTTTATGGTGATCGGTTCCGCGCGGGGAAAATCGGCGAGCGAGATTTTCGTGCTACTGTGCACCTGCTGGACGATGGGTTTCAACACCTCGCCCTTCATCGCGATCTTGATGTGGTTTTACTCGACGTCACGCGCCTGTCGTCGGACCTCGCCGTGCTTCCCGCCGGCCGCTTGCGGGAGCCGTTCTCAGCGCTTCAGCGGGCGCACTGGGTGATGCTCACCCGAACTGAACTGGGCGACGTGGGTGAGTTGCAAGCACGAGTTCAAGCCGTGAATCCACTGGCCCGAATCTTTCGCTGCTCCACCAAGTTCGCAGGGTTGGTGGAGGCGCGCAGCCGTCTGGCAGAACCCCTCGAGAATCTGCTCCCCAGGAAAGTCTGGGCCTTCTGTGGAGTTGGGAACCCGGACGCGTTCTTTGCTGACTTGCGGAGTTGGGGGTTCCGGGTGGCAGGGGAGGGTGTTTTTCCCGACCACCATGCGTACGGACGCCCTGACCTGGACAACATTTCTGCGCTCTCGCGAAGCGCAGGTGCGGAAGCCATTCTGACTACCGAGAAGGACCTCATGAACCTGCCGGCGAATTGGAATGCCCCCGTACCCTTGTTCGCTTGTTGCATTGAAACTGAAGTCGAGGAGAGGATGGAATTCGAGCAAGCGTTGCTGACCGAAGTGGAATCTGCGGCAGCGCAGAGGGCGACTTGAAAAACCACCTGACTGCCTCTTGGAATCCGCGAAAGATCATGGTGCGAGCCACGAACTGGATTGGTGACGCCGTGATGTCTCTGCCGGCAATTGAGGCGTTGCACGCTCGCTTCCCAAACGCCGAAATCGTTCTCGTCGCGAAACCTTGGATTGGCGAACTTTACCAAAACCATCCAGCCGTCAGCCGGCAGATCGTTTATGACCCGGAAGGCGAGCATCGGGGGATGCGAGGGTTCCGGAAATTGGTCCGAGAACTCCGCTCGGAGAGTTTCCATGCTGCCATTCTTCTTCAGAATTCCTTCCAGGCTGCTTGGATGGCTTGGTGCGCGGGTATTCCCGTTCGTATCGGCTACGCGCGCGACGGGCGGAGCTCGCTGCTGAACGAGGCCGTCGAGGTTCCCCCACCGGCAGCTTACGGGCATCAAGTTTACTACTATCTGCAAATGTTGTTTCGCGCCGGGTTAATTGAAAAGCCCCAAACGGTCGAAGAAGTTCACCTTCACCTTGCAGAATCGGAACGACGGTGGGCAGGAAGGGAGCTTCAAGCCTTGGGCTTGGGCGGCAAGCGCTTTTTAGCGGGCATCTGTCCGGGCGCATCCTTTGGACCGGCAAAGCGTTGGTTGCCGGACCGCTATGCCAAGTTAGCGGATCGCCTGATTGATGGCCTGGGTGCGGATGTGCTAATCTTTGGCTCGCCCGCCGAGAGGTCGTTGGCTGAGGCTGTGGCGCAGACCATGGGACATACACCTGTCCTTGTCGCAGGGAAAACCACGTTGCGAGAGTTCATGGCATTGCTGGCGAAGTGCCACCTGGTCATCACGAACGACTCCGGTCCCATGCATCTGGCCGCAGGGTTGCGCCTGCCGTTATTGGCCATCTTCGTCTCCACGAACGAGCACGCCACGGGACCTTTAGGCAATCAAGTGCGCCTCATTAAGCATCCCGTCGAATGCAGCCCCTGCGGTCTGCGTCAATGCCCGATTGATTTCCGCTGTATGACCGGAGTTTCCGTCGACGATGTTTACAAGGTGGCTCTGGAGTCGGTGAAAGATTGGGAAATCACGCCGTAGATGGATGCTGAATAACGTAGCGCTGGCCTTTAGGTCAGCATTGTAATGCTTGGGCATGGTGCTGACCTAAAGGTCAGCGCTCCTGCCATAGCTATGAAGATCACTGCTCAAGATCGCGCGACTCTGCTATCCATCATCGAAAGATTTCCCCGCCAGCGTATTGTCATGCTGGGTGACTTGGTGGCGGATGAATACGTTTATGGGGAAATCGCGCGCGTCTCGCGTGAGGCCCCGGTCCTGATTTTGAAACAGCGCGAGAAGCAGGTAACGCCTGGTGGCGGAGCCAACGCCGCCAACAACCTGGCCGACCTTGGCGCCCGCGTTATTCCGGTGGGTGTAGTGGGTGACGACGAGACGGGCGAGGCATTGCTCCGTTATTTCCGCGAGAAAAGTGTTTCCACTCGCTACGTGGTGCGGTTGGCTGGTCACCAGACTCCAACGAAATCGCGCATCCTCGGGGGGCTTAGCCACTGGCAACGGCAACAGATCGTTCGCATCGACCGTGAACCTGCTCAATTATTGGCAAGGGACGTTCGGGGGCGGTTAACCCGCAGCGCCCTTTCTCTCCTACGCACCTCCTCTGCCCTTCTGGTGTCCGACTACGGCTATGGTTCGACAGACGCGCGCGAAGTGGAATATCTCAGCCGCAAAAAAGGAAGTGCTCCACTGCCTGTGGCCGTCGACTCCCGCTACGACCTGCTGACGTATAGGAACGTCACCACGGCTACCCCGAATGAGCCGGAAGTAGAGGCGGCATTCGGCGAGACAATTGGGCACGACCTGGGACGGCTTCATGCCTTGGGGAGAAAGCTAATGCGCCGGCAGGGTTTTCAGGCGCTCCTGGTCACTCGAGGCCGCGACGGCATGGTGCTTTTTGAGCCGCGCCGGGAACCGCGCTATTTGCCCATCTTCGGTTCTGACCAGGCGGTGGATGTAACCGGGGCAGGTGACACGGTAATTGCCACCTACACGCTGGCGTTGGGCGCGGGTGCGAGCTTCCTGCATGCCGCCATGCTCGCGAACTGCGCCGGCGGTCTGGTGGTGATGAAACGAGGCACCGCTTCCGTCACCGGCGGTGAGATCATGGAAGCAATTCGGAACGCATAAGCATGAGGCGTGTCATTCCGAGCATTGACAGCCGCGGGGGCTGCCCTTGATAAGCAGAAAGAAAACAAAGGACATACTCGTTTTCTTTCTGCAGAGCGAAGCGAGGAATCCCGCCCTCGCCCGCGGCCACTCGAGGGAGAAAGAACCAGAGCGGGATTCCTCGCTTCGCTCGGAATGACACGGGTTCCTTTTTCGAAGTACATGATTGCCCCGATAATACCGCGAGAAGAAGCCGCTGAACTCGGCGACCAGTTGCGCCGGTCGGGGCGTCGCATCGCTTTCGCCAATGGGTGCTTTGATATTTTGCACCCCGGGCACGTGCGCTATCTTCAGGCGGCGAAGCAGCAAGGGGACATCCTGGTAGTCGGGGTCAACAGCGACCGATCGGTTGCGGCCCTCAAGGGTGCGGGAAGACCGCTGCTCCCCGCTCCAGCGCGGGCAGAACTGGTCGCCGCGCTCGAGCCGGTCGATTACGTTCTCATATTCGATGAACTGAATGTGGAGGCCTTGCTGAGCGAGCTTCGTCCCGACGTGCATTGCAAGGGGCCCGACTACACCACCGAGACGGTTCCCGAAAGGGCGCTGGCGAAGAGGCTGGGGATTGCCGTGGCCATCGTCGGCGACCCCAAAGACCACTCGACTCACAGCCTGCTGGCGGAGATCGCCCGGCGGTATCGAAAAGACTGACAGCTCACGCTCGTGCTCATCGCGGCAGAGCCGCGGGTCAACGTTTATTGGATCGGAGCGTTACTTGGACAAGCCTAGTCAGAGCCCCCCGCGCCAGAAGACAACCGACTCAGCGGAGGGCAGACGGGAGCAATCCGGCTCTCAGCCCCGTTTTCTGGTGATTCGCCTGAGTTCCATCGGCGATATCGTGCATGCCCTTCCCGCGGTAGCGGCGCTGGGGGAGTCTTTCCCACAGGCTGAAATTCATTGGCTTATCGAAAAGCGCTACGCGCCTCTTTTGGCGGGAAACCGCTCCGTGCACCGCATAATTCCGCTTGATACGCTCAGTTGGCGCGGCAGTATTCCTCGCCTTTCAGTGCTCGCGGAAATGGTGAAGACGCTGATAGGTCTGCGAGAGAGTGCCTACGAGGCCGCCGTAGATTTCCAAGGCTTGTGGAAGTCGGCCATCATCGCGCTTCTGGCGGGTGCCAAAGCGAGGGTAGGCTTGGCTGGGCCCTGGCTGCGCGAACCCGGCGCCGCCGTACTTTATACCGCACGGGTTCCAGTGGCAGGACGACATGTGGTGGAGGAGAGTCTTGCCCTGGTTGAGCACCTGGGAGCGCGCGTCGGCGTGTGGCAGTTTCCCTTGCCGCACACACCCGAGGCCGAGCAGTACGTTGACGATCAGCTCGCTCGCCTCGAGGCGCGGGACTTTGTGATCATTAATCCTGGCGGGGGTTGGAAGGCCAAGCGATGGGCGCCCGAGAACTACGCCCTGCTTCTCCGCCATCTGGAGGCCCGGTTTAGCGGCAAGTTCCTGCTCACCGGGTCGCCGGAAGAAGATGAATTGATTTCTGGAATTCTGAAGAGCGCGGGAACAAAGCGCGCCTTTTATTTTCCCTCCGACGTAGTGCAATTCATTGCACTGGCGCGACGCGCGAAATTATTCCTGGGAGGCGACACGGGACCCTTGCATCTGGCGGCGGCTGTGGGAACGCCGCTGGTGGCCATTCATGGCCCCACTGACCCGGCGCGCAATGGTCCATTCAATAAGACTGACATCGCCCTTTACAATCAGGCTCCTGTGAATCACTCACGCCGGGATGCGAACGCCGCTTACATCGAAGGAATCTCGGTGGAGTGCGTCGAAGCGGCCATTGAAGACCGTCTCGCGAGGGTCAATGCCTAAGGACTACGCCACTTGGGCCTCCCGATGGCGCGTGCCGTTGGGGTTCGGACTTGGCGCTCTCTATTTGATCCTTGCGCAGCCTTCCCTGAAACTGCTGCTCTACGGCGCGGCGCTATCGCTTGCCGGTCTCCTCCTGCGGGCCTGGTCCGCAGGTTACCTTGCCAAGAACCAGCGGCTTGCGACCGGCGGCCCCTATGCCTATACTCGCAATCCTCTTTATCTTGGCAGCGGGCTGATGGGGCTGGGGGGGGCCGTGGCAGGGCGCTCTTGGATCATGGGCGTGGCTTTTGCCGCCTTCTTCGCCCTAGTGTATTGGCCGGTGATGGAGCGCGAAGCCCAATTCCTGCAACAAGAGTTTCCGGAGGCTTTTGCGGCCTACGCGAGGCAAGTGCCGCTGTTTTTCCCCAAGTTGCACCGCCCCCCCGCCCCAAGTGAGAGGTTCCAGTGGCAGCTTTACTTCAAGAATCGTGAGTATGAGGCGGCGTCGGGATATGCGGCGGCCATGCTTTTTCTGGCGTTGAAGATGTGGTTGCGGTAGATTTGAAGAGGCTCACCACAGAGCCCACAGAGGTTGATGGTGCCACAGAGAGTTCGGTTTCGGCATTCGGCTCGCCCTGCGCTCAAATGGGGAGGCTTGGCGCTGGCCGTTTCAGCGTTGGTGAATACTCTTCTTTTCGCTCAAACCAAGACCTCACCTTTCCAGCCCGGAGAACGCTTAACTTATGATGTCACGTGGTCGGTCTTCCAGGCCGGGACGGTCTCCGCCACCTTGCAGAGTACAGTTCAAGGTTCGAAGGACGATTACACCGTCATCACCACCGCTCATTCGCAAGGTTTTGTCTCCCTCCTCTTTAACGTTGACAACCAATTCCGCTCCCTCTTTGATCCCAAGACTTTGTGCTCGGAAAGGATTTCAAAAAAGATCAACGAGGGGCGGCGACGAAAGGAAACTGAGATTGTCTTTGATTCCCAGCGAAAGCTGGCCATTCTTGACGAACGCGACCTGAACAACCCACATGATCCTCCCAAGCACGCCGAGAACGAGATTCCCAATTGTGTCGAAGACGTTGTGACCGCCTTCTATTACCTGCGTACCCAGGACTTCCAAATCGGCAAGCCCCTTCACATGCCGGTGAACGACGGCTCTAAAACTTACGACGTGACGCTTGACGTTCAGGACCGCGAAACCATCCAAACCCCGCTTGGCCACCGCTCGGCCATCCGTATCGAGCCCAAGGTCTTCAGTGGCCTGTTCAAAAGGAAAGGACGCATGCTAGTCTGGTTCAGCAATGACGATCAACATTTGCCCCTACGCATCAAATTCATGATTGTCGTCGGACCCATCACCGCCACGCTGAAGTCCGTTACCCAAGTTTCGGAAAAGCCTCTTCCACCAGGCGCCCTTACAAAATAGCTATCTATCAGACGATGCGGTATTTTTCCGCCAGCAAGCGCTTGAATTTAGGCTGGTAGATGATGTCGTAAGCCAGTTCTTTGTCAGGAAACAGATTGAGGGCATACTGGCGGGTACGGGCCACGAGTTCCGAGGCCTCCTCGATGGGAATGTCGGATTGAGCTACCACATTCAGGACGAGGTTCACCACGATTTGTAGATGTCTCACCCTGCGGTTTTCCTCGAGAATTTCCTCTTGGCTGGCCACGGCGGCACCCTCCTCTCTGTATTGGGCCGCCCCCGGCGTCTTCCTCAGCCGGGGCGGGCCGGGCCTTCGCCCGCCGCAGGGTCATGAGCGCTAAGGGCGCACAGCCCGCTACGGCCCGCAGGCGGGTGAGGGGGTTGAAGCAATTCGGGGTCCTGACCAGATCGCCAAGCCCCTCGACCTCAAACTGATCCAATGCCCACAACTCGCCCTGCCTGATACAATTGTAGTATAAGCTAATGGAGGCTGGCGAGTTCGGATTGCATTTGGCCAACGGTTGCGTGAAAGTGTGGGCAAAGCGGCTCTGCCGCTTGGTGTGCTGAAACCTCCGTGTCTGGCTTTCCGACGCAGACCTTCAGCGTGAGATGATGTCCATTCGGATTACAGCGAAAACAAAGACTGTACTGTCCGCGCGCTGGCGGCAAGTGCGTGGGGCATTTCGCGAATCGCTCGTGAACTTTCTCCGCGAGAACTCCTTTGGTGTCTCCGCTTCCATCGCTTATTACAGTTTGTTCGCTCTCTTCCCCATGCTTCTGCTGCTTCTGGGGGTGAGCGGGATGTTCATCCGCCGCTACGAGCTCTCCGGCCGGCTTGCGCTGGTGTTGGGACATTACTTGCCCGTCAGCAGAGATTTCATCATGACCAATCTGGTGAGCATTTCTCGAGCCTACGGAAAGGTCAGTGTGGTGTCGTTCTTGCTGTTGCTATGGGCTTCTTCGGGCGTCTTCCTTCCCCTCGAGCGGGCATTGAACCGGGCCTGGGAAGTCGAGGAGCGGCGGAGTTGGTGGCGAAGGCGGCTACTGGCTTTGGAGATGGCGGGGATTTTTGGGTTTCTTGCCCTGCTCTCGACCCTCCTCGTGGGAACGCGCAGGTATACTCACGCTTGGCTCAAAACCTGGGTTGCAAGCCCGCTTCTCCCCTTTATGGAATTCCTCTATCGCGGCATCTTCATCATCGCGACTTTTGCCATTACGCTGTGTATGTTCCTGATCATCTTTGAGCGCCTTCCCAATCGCCCCATGACTTTTCGCCAGGCGCTTCCCGGAGCGTTGCTGACGGCTCTTTCCTGGCAGGCGGCGCGCGGGCTGTTCTTCCGGCTCCTTCCCTATTTCAATTACCGCCAAATTTATGGCTCGATTGGAGTGGTGGTGGCCCTGATGACTTGGGTATACATTTCCTCGGCGGTTATGCTCTTTGGCGCGCAGGTGTCCCGTTCGCTCTATCGCACCTGGAGAGTCAAGCCGCCCCCGGTTGGTGAAACTGCCTCTGGCGTGATTGACTCTGCCTAGGAGTTCAAGGCGGCAGTTTTGCTGCCGCAGTCCAAGGCGCTTCGTGCATTTTCATGTACGGTGGCGCGCCGAAGGATTATGGAGTTTGTCCTTGGAATGTCGTCACCCGCAAGCCGTCCCTCATCTGGACCGTCGTCGCTCCCTCAACGTCGGAACGGAAAACACGAATCCCCCGCTCCTGCAAGCGCGCCAGTGTCGCCGGGCTGGGCAGGTTTCCAAAGTCCCCGGAGCCACCAGTGATCATTGCCAGCCGAGGGTTAACCCGAGCCAGGAATTCCG
>Ga0187782_10003914_pt1 | contig 11113 bp, 7 predicted proteins | sample 0715_SJ02_MP15_2_FD_132454 | JGI IMG/M metagenome (GOLD analysis project Ga0187782, IMG submission 132454) | Tropical peat soil microbial communities from peatlands in Department of Meta, Colombia - 0715_SJ02_MP15_20_MG | ecosystem: Environmental > Terrestrial > Soil > Wetlands > Peat | place...
CCCGGGACGCCCTGCCTGCTGACCTGGGGTGACTTCAAAATCGACATGCGCACGGCGGAGATCGAAGTCGCCGACGTCGAATACTCGATCGCTCTAAGTCTTGGCGCGCAACTTTCTCGCCAGTACGGGATTCCGTCATATTCGTGCCCGGCCACCGATTCCAAGCTGCCGGATCTCCAGGCGGGCTCCGAGATGGCTGAAACTCTGCTCATGGCCATTCTCTCCGGCATCAACGTCACCGTGAACGCCGGCGCCGTCTCGAAGAGCAGCGCCGAATCCTACGAAGCCTTGCTGCTGCACAACGAAATGCTGCGCAGGTTCAACCGGATTCGCCGCGGCATGACGGTCAACAACGAGACCCTGGCGCTGGATGTGCAGAAAGAGATCGGCATTCGCGGCGACTATCTGGTGCATCCCCATACCCTAAAGCACATGCGCGATGCGGAGGAGTTCTTGCAAAAAGATCTCTTTGACGCGACCGGCGTTCACGCTTCCTACCTTGATCCCTGCGCGCGCGCCAAGGAACGGTGGGAACGCATTCTACGCGAGCACGAGGTAGCTGTCCCCGAATCTGCCGGGCAAGCGATCGATGAAGTCGTCGAGCGGTTTCAGAAGGGCCTCGGAAGAGCCTGATCTCCGATGGAAAACTCTCTCAGCAACGTCGAATCAAGCCGCCAGTCGCAGGCTTCATCCCGTGTTCGGGACTGGGGACTGCTTCTGCTCACCAATTTCCTCTGGGCAAGCTCCTACTCGGTGGTGGGGTTTGTTGACCGGACGCTCGGGCCGCTGGCCACCGCCACGCTTCCCGCCGTCGTAACCACGCTCATGATGATCCCCGTCGTCCGGCGGGAACTCCGGCAGGTTTCGGGGCAAGGCCTGATCCTCACCGAGTGGCGCGATTGGTCGAACTTCCTGGTGCTGGCGCTCGCTGGGGCGATCCCAGGCCAGCTGTTTCTGGCCTGGGGCATCAAGCTGTCGCTCGTGTCGAATGCGGCGCTGCTCAGTTTTGCGCTGCCCGTGACTACGGCTGTAGTCGCTTATTTTGTGCTCCGCGAGCGGATGACCCTGCTGCGCTGGGCCAGCTTCGGCGTCGCTCTCGTAGGCGTGCTGCAGTGCGCGGGGATCAACTGGCGGGAATTGAACTTTACCAGCAGGAGTTACATGGCCGGAAACTTTTTGCTGTTTTTGCAGGTGACAGGTAGTTCTTTTTACAACGTCTATTCGAAAAAGCTTCTCCGGCGCTACACGCCTTCCATGGTCTTATTCTATAGCTACCTGGCATCCCTTCCCGTTCTGCTCTTCTTTACCTTTTACCTGGAAGGCGCAACTTTGCGGCACTTTCCGGACTTTCGGATATCCCTCTGGGTCGGGATTCTGACGATTGGCTCAGTCAATGTTTTCGCGATGCTCATGTACTTGGCCGTGATGACCCGCCTGGACGCTACCCAGGCGGGCCTCTCCAACTACCTGATCCCTGTGTTCGGAGTCATCGTGGCGGCACTGGCGCTGCACGAAAGACTAAGCAAGGCGATGATCCTGGGCGGCATCCTTGTCCTCATCAGCACGTTGCTCATCACGGTCTACGACCGGCAGACCGCTAAAGAGGAAAATCCAGCGGAGACTCCTGCAAGCTAGTCGCATTTCCGATCATGTGGGATGTACCCCTGGCCGGAGGCCGCCTCTGCCGCTCCAAGTAAGAGAGTTGTCACGACCCGTTCTCCCTGCTACTTCACCGGCGTAATTTCAATCACCTTAATCTGCCTTGGTGCAAGCGCCTCCGTCCGCTCTATTTTTCCGGCGATGGTGGAGTGGGAAACGGCGGCCTGCGGGCCAATCTCCTTCAGTTCAAAGCGTGTTCCTTTGAGTCCGTACTTGGCCGGGTCGAGGCTGTACTTGAAGTCCGTTGTTTCGTCCACGTAGTTAGCCAGAAAAACCGCCAAGTCTCCGTTCTCCGCCTGCCAGAGACGGCCTTCCGCAGCGGGAGCCTTTCCCTTGTGATAAAAACCGGGCCTGTTTTGCCAGGAACTATCGTGACCAAAGCCTTCCTCGGTAAAAACCGGCAGCGCGTTCTCGGGTTGGATGGGACCGAGCAGCCGGCCATATTGCAAGAACTGCTTCGTCGCCATCCGGCACCGCGCGCACTGGCGCAGCACCTCCGCCTTGCTCGAATTCTCGGCCTTGAACAGATCGAGGCCCATGAATCCAAGTTGTCGGCCATCGATCAGGCAGCGCGCTTGCCAGTAGCGAAAGAGCCGCTCACTTCGAGCGAGGTTGATGGGTGATCCAAAAAAAATCGTGTAGCCGGAGTAGATCACGTTCATCAGGGGAATCTCGGAGAGTTCCATGCCGGGGACTGCCGAGTCGGTCGGCTCCGTCGGCCAGCACCCGGCATCCATCACGTCCAGGAAAACTTCATCGGAGGCTTCCGAGGTGAGCACGGGGTTGCGCCCGTCGCGGTCCGAGTAGTTTCGGATTTTCCTTAACATGTCGTGGTAGCCGTCCGCCCAATAATGGCCGCCGCCCAGGGGGTGACCGTGCTCCCTGGCGAAGCAGAGTTCATGCGGCATGGCGGCAATCTGATCGATGTACACCCCATTCACCCCGTAATCCACAACCAGATTATTAAACAGGTTAGTGATTACATTCTGCCACGTAGCTTGCGTAGGACACATGGAAAGCAAGCGGCCCGCGCCTTCCTCATAAAGATACATCCTGTAAGCGCCCGCCTCGTCCAGGATGGCGTGCGGTCCCCAGACGGCAAAGTCCGGAATATTGTAATCGCAACTGGAGCCGTTGGTGTAAGGCATCACCAGAACCCCCTGGTTCACCATGTCCTTCACGTGTTCCGCAAAGCCGGGCCGGGGTGGAAGGTAGTGAGGGTAGTCATTGTCGGCCACCATGTGGTGCCAGTTGTACCACTGGAGAGCCACAGGCATTCCCAGCCACTTCTGAGCTGCCAACACCCGTTCTGTCATCTGAGGCGGACCGTCCTGGCCGGCTGGCGGGAAGTGCGCACCGTCCCACTCCCAGCCTTCCATGATCCACGCGCCGACGTTCTTCACTAATTCCGGAACATCCGTCCGCTGTGATAGCCTTCCGGCTTGCAGCCACTTCTGCTTAAGCGCCCACGTGCGGTAACGCTCGGCCGCTTCGAGCCACGTGCCTTGGTAGACTCCCAACTCCGCCGGGTAATAGCCGGCATAGTCCGAGCCGGCCACGCCCATGTTTTCGGGATAGTGAACGATCGTCATCGAACGGTCGCCTGGGTCAACGACAAAATCCTTCGCACTTCCCTCCGGATCCTTCGTGGCGAAATAGACGGAATCGCGCGAGGCCGTGCGGGTCAATGCGACAAGCTGGATTGGCCAGTTGCCTGATGGGTACCTGCCTTCAACCTTGTTGCGCCAGGCCTTCAGCAATTGCCCGCCGGTGCCATAAATTGGACGCGCAACGTCGTACTTGCCGGACTCCGGCGCCCCATTTAGGTAGGGGAAGCTGACCGACCACATTCCCCAATAGTCATTGTTGTTGCTGACGGAAATGCGCCATTCGGCGATACCCGAGTCCGGCGGCAGATCGACGATCACTCGAATGCTCAGCATTCGATCCTGCAGCCACCAGTGCAGGTCGTTCCATTCCAATAAGGCACGCTGGCCACCGCCGGGAAGTTCCTCCACTCGAGCGAAGTTGCAGGGCGCGTAGTTGTTGTCGAGCGACTCCCTCTGAGTGCCCCGGCCCAGCGTGACTTGCCAGAGTCGATGTTTTCCTTCGACCGGCCGGATGTGATTCACGCCGCTCTCGAGATCCACCATGGCAGAAAGGCCCATGCCTTTAGGTTCGAACTCAAGCCGCACATGACGGTTCTTCAGGATGAGTCCCTTGGAGGGATCGACTGGCCTCTGCGCCGCTTGCGATCCTACGGCGCAGGCCACAATTATCAGCCAGATTATAAAATGCTTTCGCACTACTCCTCCTCGTGCTGGTTATGGGCCCGGCTCAGGTTGACGCAATCGGACTCCTCCGCGTTCTCTCCCTGGTGCGTTTTGGAGTCCGGCCAGAAGTGGCGCTCTGACCAGTGTTTCAAAGGACACTGAGAAGACGGCGTTCTCAAGCGCCGCCGAAGAAAGACAACTATACTATCATACGCAAGACCCAATCGAGGCAGTACCAGGAACGAATCCGGCGGAGATGCGCCAACCGCTACGACGGCGCGTCCCGCGGTCCGGTCGAAGACTTATAATGTGCTTCATGGTTAGCAAAGGAATTACGCCGACTCCTGTTTACTTGGGGACAGTGGCGCGGGGTGCTCCGACAAGGAAGGAACGGAGTGTCACAATATGGGCGACGGTTCTCGCGATTGCACTATTGCTGACGCCGCTTGACGGCGGTTTGGCTGGGCGGCCAATCGACCCGCCTGCGGCTCAGGAAGTTTCGGATTCCGGGCCTCGCGAAGAAGGACGACAACATAACCAGCAAGGCGTTGCCCTAGCTCACGAACACAGGTACGTGGAGGCGGCGATGGAATTTCGAGCCGCCATCGAAATTAATCCCGGCGACGCCGACGCTCACTACAACCTGGGTCTAACCCTCGACGCACTGGGTGCATCTGATTTAGCTCTCGGCGAATACCGCGTTGCAGCGCGTCTGCGCCCTGATTCAGGCCCCATCCGGTTTCAACTCGCTCAGGTCCTGCTGCACATGCACAAGCCGGAGGAGGCCTTGCGAGAATCTCGAAAGGCGATCGAACTGGACCCTAAAGTGGCGGGCGCGCACTACAATCTTGCGCTGGCGCTTGCCGAGCTAGGCCACTTTCCGGCGGCAATATCGGAGTTCAGGGAGACCATCCGCTTACAGCCTGACTTGGCCGATGCACATCTTCGGTTGGGCATTGCCCTGCGCCGGCAGGGGAACGTGAATGAAGCCGTGGAGGAATTTCGCTTCGCAGTGCGCGCCGCCCCGGAGAACCCTGAGGCTCACTTCAACCTGGGGCAGGCGTTGAGGGGTGAAAATGAAAACCAGGCCGCGCTTGCCGAGTTCGAGGCTGCCCTTCGCCTTAAGCCCGACTACGTCGAGGCGAGGTACGACCGCGCGGTCCTACTTCGAGAAAAGGGTGAGAAGGACCTGGCCAATCAAGAGCTAACTCAACTCGCCGGATTGAGCGAGTTTCGTCAAAAGCTGTCCCAGGCAAACCGTTTGACCACTTCTGCCGGCGAGCACCTCAAGAACCATGAGGCCGACGCCGCGCTTGCCGACGCGCGTGCGGCGCTCCAGCTATGGAAAGACAATCCATTGGCCTACTACTTGATGGGGGCGGCATGGGGCGAAAAAGGAGATGCTTCCGAAGCGCGGCAGAACCTCCAGGCGGCTCTCGCCCTGAAAGCTGATTACCCGCCGGCCCTCAATGACCTGGCTCTGATCCTCTGGCAAGACGGGGACATCCAAGGGGCGATCGAGGACTGGGATAAGGCCATAGCGCTCGAACCCTACTATGCGGAGGCTCACTACAACCGGGGCTTGGCGGCATTACGTCAGGGTGACGATCGGTTCGGCATGCAGCAGCTTCGCGAAGCACTGGCCTTGAATCCGGATTATCTGGAAGCGCAGCTGAATCTGGGGCTGGCACTCCAACAACAACATGATTTAGAATCCGCAATCCACGAATTCAAACGGGCGGTGAAGCTGCGTCCGGAACTTGCCGAAGCGCATTACGACCTGGGTTTGGCACTGTTCGAGCAAGGCGCGATCCCGGAGGCAATCAAGGAGTTTCGCCAGGCCCTGCAGCTCAAACCTTCCTACGCGCAAGCCCATTACAGTTTGGCGCTCGCCCTTCAGAAGTCTGGGAATGCCGCCGCAGCGAAAGAGGAGTTCCTACGGGCCAAAGGTTCAAGCCGGGACCACGGACCGAACTAAGAATGGAGCTTTTGTGTACCTCGAGCTATTCAGTTTGCAAGATCGAACTGCTGTCGTCACCGGCGCCGGAAGGGGCATCGGACGGGAAATCGCGCGCGCCTTTGCAGAGGCAGGCGCCAGGGTGATCGTCGCGGAGATCATCGAGGAAAACGGCCGCGAGGTGGCCCGCTCCCTTACCGCGGCAGGACGCTACGCGGAGTTCCAGCCGCTCGATGTGGCCGATTCCGCGGCGATTAACCGCTTCGCCGATGCCATGGTCGAGAAGCACGGCCGCATCCACATACTGGTGAATAATGCCGGTATAGCCGCGAGCTTCAAGTCGGTCGACTATCCGGACGAGGAATACCGCAGGCTTATGCGTGTCAATCTCGATGGCATGTGGTTTTGCTCGCGCGCCTTTGGGCGGCACATGCTTGCGGGCGGCGGCGGCAGCATCGTCAATGTGGGCTCGATGTCGGGCCTGATTGTCAACAAGCCGCAGCCCCAGGCGGTGTACAACGCGAGCAAAGGGGCCATACATATGCTGACCAAATCGTTGGCCTGCGAATGGGCCAGATCCGGCGTGCGCGTCAACGCCGTGGCGCCCGGCTACATCAACACCGAATTGGCCCGGGCGGGCCTCGCGACGCCTGAATGGAGCGCCTGCTGGCTCGAGATGACCCCCATGGGTCGCTGCGGAGAGCCCTCCGAGGTCGCCGCGGCGGTTCTCTTTCTGGCCAGTGAGGCCGCCAGCTACATCACCGGGGCGGTACTGACCATCGACGGCGGCTACACGGCGTGGTGAGAGAGTTGACATCGAGCCAAATGAATGGGTAAATGAGGATTCCAGCAGGCACCCTTTATTAAATTGACTGATCGGGAGTCAACCTTGCGACCTCTGGCGCGGAGATGTAAGAGAATGCCTAGGCTTGTCTTGGCGCTTCTAACGCCTGTCTTCGTGATCGTCTATCTGCCGGCCGAGGGGGCGCAATCAACGGGGACTGCGGCGCGCGTGACGCGAACTGCCAATCTGGCCGAGATCAAAGAGGGTGCGTCCCTCTTCCGGGCCAACTGCTCCCCTTGCCACGGGCAGAATGCGCAGGGTGGCGGCCGCGGGCCCGATCTCACAACGGGGCGCTGGGTGCACGGTTCGAGCGATGCCGCGATTTTCCGGACCATCACTCAGGGAGTACCCGGCACGGAAATGCCCGCCAACGACTTTGAGGATTCCATGGTGTGGGGCATTATCGCTTACCTCCGTTCACTTAGCCCACTGTCCAAGCCCCTTGCCGCAGGTGATCGCGCCAAAGGTGAGCGAATCTTCTTCAACAAGGGAGCTTGTGTGCAATGTCATATGGTGGACGGACGCGGTGGCAGCCTGGGACCGGAATTGACGCGCGTGGGCGCGGCGCGTTCGGCGGCTTACTTGAGGGAGTCCATTCGCGAGGCGAGCAAGAAGTTGAGCGATGGGATGCTCGATCCCAATAACCCCTGGGCGAACGCCTTGGTCTACGACACGGTGACGGCGGTCACCCGCCAAGGCGAGCGGATTGTCGGCGTCGCCAAGAACGAAGATACTTTTTCGATCCAGCTACTCGATACCGGTCAGCAACTTCATCTACTGCTGAAGAGTGACCTGGAATCGTTGACCCACCAACGAAAATCGCTCATGCCTGAGTATTCTCCGGAGATGTTAAGCGACGCGGAGTTGCGCGACCTTGTGGCTTACCTCCAAAGCCTGCGAGGGAATCCATGAACGGCAACTGGACCTGTCTGAAGAGCGCCGCCCGTATCTGGGGATCGCTTGCCCTCGGGTGGTGTCTGTTTTGGTGCAGTTCTTCAACCGGGCGGGCCCAGGAGCACTCATCGGCAGGGGTCACCTACGAGCGAATTCTGAATGCCGCGCGCGAGCCGGAGAATTGGCTCACCTACTCCGGCGGGTACGCAGGCTGGCGCTATAGCACTCTCGATCGGATTAATACTGGCAACGTATCAGGCCTGCGCCTCGCCTGGGCCTTTCAGACGGCCGACCTCGGACAGTTCGAAACCACTCCCCTTGTCATTGACGGCGTACTCTACGGCACTGGGCAGAGCAATCGCGCCTTTGCCTTGGACGCGCGGACCGGGCGCCCGATCTGGCGCTACCAGCGGAATCTGCCCGAGAAGCTGTCGCTATGTTGTGGCAAAGTGAATCGGGGCTTTGCCATGTTGAGGAGCCGCCTTTTTATGGCTACTCTCGATGCGCACGTGATGGCATTCGACGCGAAATCGGGCTACGTGCTCTGGGACACGGTTGCCGCTGACTACCGCAAGGCCAACACTTTCACCGTGGCGCCGCTGGTGGTAAAGGACAAGGTGATTGTGGGAATCTCGGGAGGAGAATACGGCGTCCGCGGTTTCATTGACGCCTATGACGCGAGCAGCGGAAAACGCGTGTGGCGTTTCAATACGGTGCCGGGTCCGGGTGAACGGGGCCACGAAACCTGGTCTGGCGAATCCTGGAAAACCGGGGGAGCGCCAGCCTGGCTTACCGGCTCCTTCGATCCTGAGCTAAACCTCCTTTACTGGCCCACCGGGAATCCTTCCCCCAGCAACTACGGAGAGGAACGCGGTGGAGACAATCTCTATAGCAATTGCATGCTGGCGCTTGATCCTGACACCGGAAGGCTGAAGTGGTATTTCCAGTTCACTCCGCACGATCTCTATGACTACGACGCCAACCAGATTCCCGTGCTCATCGATGCGGACTGGGAAGGGCGCCCACGAAAGCTGCTGGTTCAGGCGAACCGCAACGGATTCCTCTACGTCCTCGACCGGACAGACGGCAAGTTCCTGTTCGCAAAAGCTTTCGGCCGGGTCACCTGGGCGAAGGCAATCGACCGAGATGGCCGGCCGGTGATTGATCCCGAAGCCAAGCCGGATGCCAAAGGAGTGCTGGTGTGCCCCGGCGCCGGAGGCGTTACCAACTGGTACTCGCCCGCGTACAATCCGGAGACGAAACTTCTTTATGTGGCCACGATCAAGGAGTGCGACGTCTTCACTTCCGCGCCTCAGCATTACGAGCCAGGGCATGACTTCCGGGGTAGTGTCTATATGCCCAGTGCGGACGAACGCCCCTCGGGCGCACTGCAAGCGCTCGATCCCTTTACCGGCGAAACGAAATGGCAGTTCAAGTATTTTTCGGTGCCCTACGGAGGGGCGCTTGCGACCGCCGGCGGTTTAGTCTTCGGCGGCGATGCGGATGGGAATTTCATCGCTCTTGACGCTCGCACGGGAAAGGACCTTTGGCACGTCCAACTGGGGGCCGCCATTTACTCCGCCGCCATTACGTACGTGCTGGATAAGCGGCAATATGTCGTCATTCCCTCCGGCGCGGCTCTCTTTGCTTTCGTTCTGCCCCAGGAGTGATCCGCGCTAAGGCGCTCTGCCTGCTGGTCTTAACCCGCTTGACGGGAACGGCTTCTCGCGCCGCCCACAGAAAAAGCCCGATTTTACAGGCCCCCCATCGCCAAAAACTAAGCTAGGTGCCTTAGCGGGCTCGCAAAGGCCGCTTCTTAGCAGGGGCCCTCACGACACCCGCTCAGAATGCCCCTTTCGCAAGAAAGAGGCTATTCCCCCCTTGCCGGGACGCCGAGGAGGCCTGATTTCGGCTCCCAGGCGTGTAGAGAGCCTATCCTGGTGGTCGTGCCGTGGTCAAATGGCGCCGTCAGCCGGCAGGAGCGGGACAGTTGGTCCATGTGGGCCCGCAGCGCACACCTTAACCGCGGCGCACGTGTGACTCCGCATCGGAGCAGGGACGCCCCTACGACCCGATTTCTGCGAATGCCTTTACGGCTTTGAGCAGCTCAGCTTTCTCGGAAGATCCCAAAGGCGACTGGAAGGGCGGCACCGGACCGGTGGTGGCGATTCCGGCCAACTCCACCGCAGCGTGCAGCACTCGCGCCGGACCCCATTGGTCACGAAGGTTCTCCAGCGCCAGAAAGCGTTCGCGAATCTCTTCCGCGCGGCGGTAATCACCCTCGAGACAGGCCTTATGGAGGGCCTGGCTTAGATCCGGAGCAATGCAGCCCAGCCCGGTTGTGAAGCCCGGCAGATGCCAGTCGCGAAGGTGGACCAGCGCCGGGCGCTCACCAATGCCGCTGATCACTTTGGCGAGACCGACTCGCCGCAACAACTCTGCCAAGTACGAGTCATTCGCCGGGTCTTGGCGCACCACCGCATACTTGATCGCGGTGCATACTCTACTAGCCACCAATCGAGCGATGGCATCCAGGCCCGCTCCGCGATCCGGCCCGAAGTTCGCCTCGTCTTTCAAGTAAACCATCACCTGCGTGTTCGCCACAGCCGCGAATTCTCGAATTCCGCATTCGAGGCCTGCCACGTCCCGCGGATCGCCGCAGGGCAGCATCATCACCGCCGGGAATCTGTGCCTGCGCAGCAGCGGCGCCTGGTCCATGGCGCGCCCGAAAGAAGGCCCGGCGCTGGGAACGCATAATAAGTTCTCCGCTAACCCCGACAGCCAGTCGAGCAACTTTTCGTACTCGGCCAGGGCGACATGGTGCAAACAAGCATTCCCGCCGTAGATCAGCCGTGTGATACCCGAATGAGCAATGTGGTCCACGATCCTCTGGTTCTCGACGAAGTCAATCGTTCGGGCCGGATCGTTGCGGCGCGCCAGGGGAGGCACCGCGAATACTCCGCATGGATCGTGAGCGGAAAAAGGTTGCGTACGCATGGGGAGATTATAAACTGCTCCGGCCGTTCGGGGAGCCTGTCATTCTGAGCGAAGCAAAAAATCTGCATTGGCTCGCCCGGGCGGGAACTGCGGATCCCTCGCTTCGCTCTGCGAAGCGGCCAGATACCTGTCATCTCTGCAAGCGCGACTGTCACTTTCCGAGCATGCGGTCCAAGGTCAGCAGGTTGCGCATCAACTGACGCGGCGGATGATAGTTGTCCTGCCGCGAAACGTGTGGAGGAGCAACCATATGCCGATCCGCGAATAACATGTACCCCGGTAGACCTCGTTTGCGTAGCGAATACTTTTCCTGAACAAGTTGGTGGGTCCTGGCGAAATAATCCGCCGCCCACGCGTCCCGGCGTCTCGCAAACACATCCAGAGTTGCAATCAAAACTTCGTTGAGCGCCCAGAGCGACTTCAAGTAGAAATACTCGCCCTTGTCTTTGAATTCCAAATTGGTTCCGGTGGGCTGAAACGACCAGTCGG
>Ga0187782_10003915_pt1 | contig 11113 bp, 11 predicted proteins | sample 0715_SJ02_MP15_2_FD_132454 | JGI IMG/M metagenome (GOLD analysis project Ga0187782, IMG submission 132454) | Tropical peat soil microbial communities from peatlands in Department of Meta, Colombia - 0715_SJ02_MP15_20_MG | ecosystem: Environmental > Terrestrial > Soil > Wetlands > Peat | place...
GAGAACAACACCACCTCGATGCTGGCCCGCGACCAAGCCGAAGGCGCCAAATGGGGCGGCTAATAGATGGCTGCTCAGCCTAACGCCGTCGAGCTCACCGTCGACCAGGCGTGGTTTATCGCCGAAACCGTTGGAGCGGGGACGTTTCCGTGGGTGCTGGCGATCACCATGCCGTACACGGACGCCGCTGAGCGGGGCGCCTTCATCGATCGGCAGGCCGCCGAGCTGACCCAGATGGGCATGATGTCCGAGAGCGGCGCTGTCAACCCGGCGGTAGCCGACTGGATCCGACAGGTGTGCTTCCCGGACCGTTGGCTGGATCTGCGGTACGTGGGATCCCGCCAGGCCTCCGGTGCCGACGATTTGCTGCGCGGGATCATCGCGCAGCGCGGCGACAAAACCCGAAAAACCATCGTGGCGCTGCGCAACGCGCAACTGGCGACGTTCACCGCGATGGATATCCACGATGCCCGTGCGTTGGTGCCGGTGCTGGGTGTTGGGTTGGCGCAGCGGCCGCCGGCGCGGTTCGGGGAGTTCAGCCTGCCAGCCCGGGTTGGCGCACGGGCCGACAAACGACTGCGGAGCGGTGGCTCGCTGACCGAAGTCCTTGACTACCTGGGCATCCCGCAATCAGCGCGTCCAGTCGTTGAGTCAGTGTTCACCGGGCCGCGCAGCTACGTCGAGGTCGTTGCCGGCTGCCGCCACGACGGACAGCAGGCCAGCACCGAGGTGGGGATGAGCATCGTCGACACCACTGCGGGCAGAGTGCTGGTCAGCCCGTCGCGCGCCTACGACGGCGAATGGATTTCGACGTTTCGGCCCGGAACGGCGTTCGCGATCGCCGTGGCAGTCGAACAGCTCACCGCGGAATTGCCGGATGGCGACTGGTTCCCGGGTAAGCGGCTGTCCCGAGATTTCAGTGTGCAAAACAAATAACGAGCCGTCCGAGCCTTCCGCGACGACCGCGGTTCGACAAGAGAAAGAGAACGAATGTCCCCTCAAAGCCTGAGGAGCCGGTGATGTCCAGCGCTGTGATGCCCATCGTGCGGGTCGCCATCCTGTCTGACAGCCGTCTGACCGAAGTAGCGCTGCCCGCAGAGCTGCCACTGCGCGAAATCCTGCCGGCAGTAGAACGTTTGGTGGTTCCCGCCGCCCGAGACGGTGGGGCGGACGAGCCCGATACCGGCTCGTTTACCCCCGCTCGGCTCAGCCTTGCCCCGATCGGCGGGGCGCCGTTCAGCCTCGACGCCAGTCTGGACACCGTCGGCGTAGTGGATGGTGATCTGCTGGCGTTGCAACAGGTCCCGGCCGGTCCGGCGGCGCCGGGCATCGTCGAGGACATCGCCGACGCGGCGGTGATCTTCTCCGCATCCCGACTGAAGCCTTGGGGGATCGCCCACATCCAGCGCGGCGCGTTGGCCGCGGTCATTGGATTAGTTTGGGCGGCAACCGGCTTGGCCGTTGCCCACCGAGTTGCCACCGGTGCGCCGGCCGGGCTGTTCGCAGTCAGCGCGATTGCGGTGCTCGCCGCGCTGGCCGGCTTGGCCGTCCGTTCACCCCGCGTGGGCGCGCTGTTGTCGGCCGCCGCGCTGGTGCCCATCGCCGCGGCATTGGCCTTGGTGGTACCGGGCGGCTTCGGAGCGGCGTCGGTGACGCTGACCGCCGCCGGGGTCACCGCGTGGTCACTGATCAACCTCATCCTTCCTCATCGCGAAAGTGGAGGCGCTATAGCGATTTTCACTGCGACAACAGTGCTGGGCGTGGGCGTGCTGTTGGCTGCCGGCGCCGAATCGCTTTGGCAGCTGCCGTTGGTGACTGTTGGCTCCTTGCCGATTGTGGTGGCGCTGCTGGTCACCGTCGAGGCCGCCCAACTGTCCGCGTTGTGGGCGCGATTCCCACTACCGGTCATACCGGCACCCGGGGATCCCACCCCATCAGCGCCGTCGCTGCGGGTGCTGCAGGATCTGCCGCGACGGGTACGGATCAGCGACGCGCACCAAACCGGTTTCATCGCAGGCGCTGTGCTACTCAGCACTATCGGGTCGGTGGCAATTGCATTGCATCCGGAAACACTGTCCGCTTGGGGCTGGTATGTGGTCGCCGCAACCTCGGCGGCAGCTGCGCTGCGGGCCCGGGTATGGGACTCGGCCGCTTGCAAATCCTGGTTGCTGGCCCAGCCTTACTTGGTGAGTGTTGCGCTACTGGTGCTTTACACCGGGACCGCGCGCTATCTGGCCGCGCTTGTCGCCGGCATAGTGCTCGCAGCACTGGTGCTGGCGTGGGTGGTGGTCGCGCTGAACCCGTCGATTGCCTCCCCCGATAGCTATTCGCTGCCGGTGCGGCGACTGCTGGGTTTCGTCGCATCGGGAATCGACGCATCGCTGATCCCTGTCATCGCCTACCTGGTCGGCCTCTTCAGCTTGGTGCTCAATCGATGATCTCTGCTCGCGCCCGGCGCCGATACGGTTGCCTCGCAGCGGTTCTGGCCGCTGCGCTGTGGGTCAGCCCATCGGCGATGGCGATCACCCAGCCCAACGTCGACCAGGGTGCTCGGCCGCCGAACGGCGCCCCAGGTCCGGTGCAGCCGATGGCGAAAAACGGCGACTGCAGTAGCCCCGGCGTCATCCCCGGTACCGATGCGGGCGCGGCGACGCCCAGCCAGCGGATGATGGATCCATCTGCGGCTTGGCGATTTTCGCGTGGCGACGGACAATTAGTTGCGGTTCTGGATACCGGGGTACGACCGGGCCCGAGGCTGCCCGGCGTGCAACCCGGTGGCGACTACGTGGAAGCGACCGACGGCCTCACCGACTGCGATGGGCACGGCACTCTGGTCGCCGGGCTGATCGCCGGTCGGCCCGGTGACGACGGCTTCGCTGGAATCGCGCCCGCGGCGCGGCTGCTGTCGTTGCGCGTGACATCGGCGAGGTTCTCCCCGCGAACTCCGGGCGGCGATCCGACGCTGGCGCGTGCGGCCGTCGACGTGGCCGCGCTGGGCCGGGCTATTGTGCATGCGGCCGACCTGGGCGCCCGGGTGATCGACATCTCGGCGATCACCTGCCTGCCCGCCGATCGCAACGTCGATCAAGCCGAACTCGGTGCGGCGATCCGCTACGCGGCGGTTGGCAAGGACGCGGTCATCGTGGCCGCTGCCGGCGACAGCGGTTCCGCCGGTTGGGGTTCCGGCGCAGCCTCGTGTGAATCCAACCCGCTGACCGACTTGGGCCGCCCCGAGGACCCCCGCAATTGGGCAAGTGTCACGTCGGTTTCGGTGCCGTCATGGTGGCAGCCATACGTGCTGTCGGTGGCTTCGCTGACGCCAGACGACCAGCCGTCGAAGTTCACGATGGCCGGGCCGTGGGTGGGTATTGCGGCGCCCGGCGAGAACATCGTTTCGGTGAGCAATCGCGATGACGGCGGACTGGCCAACGGTCTGCCCAACCAACGCCAACAGTTGGTCCCGCTCGACGGCACTGATTACGCGGCCGGTTACGTATCCGGTGTCGCGGCGTTGGTTCGCAGCAAGTATCCAGAGTTGAACGCCTCCCAGGTAATTCACCGCATCATCGCGACCGCGCATAATGGGCCGCGCGCGCCGTCGAACGTCGTCGGCGCCGGTACCGTGGACTCGGTTGCGGCCCTGACCTGGGAGCTGCCCACCGCCACCGACCAGGATGCAGTGCCGACGAAGCATGTTGCGGCACAACCGGAACCGGCACCGAAGAGCCCCGCGCCGCGGATCGTCGCGTTCGGCGGGAGCGCGGCTCTGTTTTTGGCAGTCGTGGCCGCCGCCGCGTTCGCCGCGCACAGACGAAAGGAGCCCACTCTGTGAGCCAGCATCAATCCATAACGCCGCCCACTGGACGATTCACGCTGGTGGTATTGGCCATTGTGGCTGCGGCCCTGGGTTTCCCGTGGCACTCCCCCCGCGAGCATTGGGTGCTCGGAATCGCCATCTTCGTGGTGATCACGCTACTGGTTCGGTGGCGCGGGTATCCGGTGACGACGATCCTGCGCCGTCGGTTGGCGATGCGGCGTTCCGGCCGCAGTGCGCGACCGGCCGACAGGTCAGCCACCGACGTGCGGACTACCGCACTGCTGCGTGTCGCGCCCCCGGAATCGCGTCCCGATGTGCTGCCACTGCCGCTGATTGCCAGCTACGCCGACCGCTACGGCCTACGCGCCGACGCCATCCGCGTGACCAGCCGCGACGCCGTGTCCGCAACCGGTGCAACCAGGCGGGACACCTGGATCGGTCTGACATTGTCGGCCGCCGACAATCTCGCTGCGCTGCAAGCTCGTTCGCCGCAGATTCCGCTGCACAAGACCGCCGAGGTCGCAGCGCGCCGACTCGCCGACCACCTCCGAGAGGGCGGGTGGACCGCGACCATCGCCGACTCCGACGACATCCCGGGGCTCTACGCACGGTCGGCCCGCGAAACCCGGGGCGGGATCATCCACGGGAGTGCGGGCTATGTTGCGGCGTATCAGGTTAAAACCGACACCGCGTTGCCGGACACCCTCGCCGCGATCTGGTCATACCCGGTCCGCGAAAAATGGACGGTGTTGGAGGTCACGGGTGTCGGCGACGAGCAGACGCTGGCTGTCGCGTGCGCATTTCGTACTGATTCGCGTCCCGCTGCGCGCGGGACCCTGCCCGGGCTGATTTCGCAGTCCGGTAATCACCGACCGGCGCTGACGGCATTGCACCCGCTGTCGACTCAGCGGCTTGAGGGCCACGCCGCGCCACCAGAAGGCCTGCTGTTGGCCCGGTTGCGCTGGCCAAGCGCCGTCGCGCGAAAGCCGACTTCACGGCACGCCGCCGTCACGTGAACCCTGGCGCGCCGGTCGGAAAGAACAGGGCGGCGGCGTTTTCGTAGAACACCTTGCGCAGCCAGTCATCGTCGATGCCGGGCAGACGGGTGATCGAACGCATCGCGTCGACGTAGCCGTACGGGATGTTGGGGAAATCGCTGCCGAACAGGATGCGATCGCCCAATTGCCGCAGACGATCAAACTGTGGCGGCGGGAACGGCATTGTTTCCTCGACGAACGGGGTGAAAGCCATTGTGGTGTCTAGCCGAACGTCGGTTGACGTCTCACAGATGTTGAGAAACTCGGTGTACTCCGGCATCCCTAGGTGTGCGACGATCAGCCGCAGCCGCGGATAGCGGCGCAGCAGACGTCGGATCGGCTCAGGTCCGGTATGTTCGCCCGCGACCGGCCCAGAGCCACAGTGAATCACCACGGGTACCCGGGCGTCCTCGATGACTCCCCAAACGTGGTCGAGGAGTGGGTCGTTGGGCTGGTAGCGACCGACTTGGATATGTGCTTTGAAGATTTGGGTCCCGTCGCTGACGGCTGCCTCGACGTACTCTCCGGCACCTGCCTCGGGATAAAACGTCGCGGTAGCAAGGCAGTCCGGAGTCGACCGAGCGAACTGGGCTGCCCACTGGTTCAGCCACGCTGCCATCTGCGGTTTGTGCGGGTAGACCAGCGCCGTGAAACCACGTACGCCGAACTGCCGCAGCATCTGTACCCGCCGGGATTCAGCTGCCCGATAGGTAATCGGCCATTCACGGCCTAACAGCGGGCCGGCGGAATCGAAGTAGCGCCACACCTTGTCCATCACCGATTTCGGCATGAAATGGGTGTGCGCATCGATCAACCCGGGCAAGCCCAGCTCAGACCAGATCTGCCGGACCTGCGCGGCCTCGTCCCGGTCGGTCATTGCCCATCCTCGACTCGTCCGGCAATCAGCAGGTAATACGTTGTCTATATCAGGCGTTACGCGGGCTGCGGTCAGGAGGACCAATATGTGGGATCCAGACGTCTACCTGGCCTTCGCCGATCACCGCGGCCGCCCGTTCTACGACCTGCTGTCCCGCGTGGGCGCCCAGCAGCCACGCCGGGTGGTCGACCTGGGCTGCGGTCCGGGCAACCTGACCCTACAGCTGGCCCGGCGCTGGCCGGACGCGGTGGTCGAGGCGGTGGACAGCTCACCGGAGATGGTCGCCGCGGCCGTCGAGCGCGGCGTGGACGCCGCTGTCGGAGACCTGAGAACCTGGACGCCGCAAGGCGATACCGATGTGGTGCTGAGCAATGCCGCCCTACATTGGGTGCCCGAACACGACGAGCTGATGGTCCGGTGGGCTGAACAGCTAGACGCCGGAGCGTGGATCGCGGTTCAGATGCCCGGCAATTTCGAGACCCCATCGCATACCGCGGTCCGCGCGGTAGCCCGTCGCGAGCCATACGCAAAGACACTGCGTGACACTCTGTTTCGGGTGGGCACAGTGGTCGACACGCCGTCGCACTACGCCGAGCTGCTGATCGATGCCGGGTGCATTGTCGACGCCTGGGAAACCACCTACATTCACCAGCTGACCGGCGAGCATCCTGTTTTGGATTGGATCAGCGGCACCGCGCTGCTGCCGGTGGGCGAGCGACTCAATGAGCAGGAGTATCAACAGTTTTGTCAGGAGCTCATCCCACTGCTCGCCGACGCCTATCCATCCCGGCCTGACGGGACGACGTTCTTCCCGTTCCGGCGGGTGTTCGTCGTCGCCCTGGTAGGCGGGTGACGCAGGGCTACTGCGGCAGCCCCAATCGCTCGGCGTCGGCGCGGTAGCGATCCACCCACTCGTCGGAGCGCTGATTGGCCTGGCGTTCCAGCACCGGCGCGGGAGCCAGCCGCGGATCTTGGCCGACCGCCTCCAGCACCGTGGCGACGATCGAAGTCAAGTTGCGCCACAACACCGGATAGGACACTTCAATCGGGTCGATCTGCTCTTCGGCGAACCAGTTACGCCAGCCCTCCTCCTGATCGCGCAGACCCCTGACGATGTGCGCGATGGCGCCGGCGTGATAGGCGGCCCGTGAGTCGCGCTGTGGGTTTGGGCGGCCCCGCCACACCTGAGTCTGCACCGCCCGCCAGAACGACACCGCCTGCGACACCACATCCGGTCGGTAGACGTGCACGTAAACCGGATCGCTTCCGATCACGTCTCGAATCGCTGCCCGCAAATTGTCACCGGAGCGATCGGGTAATCCGGCCCCCCGCTGCTGCAGCAGCGGCGTCTGGTTCCACATCAACTTGCCGCCCCAGATGCCGTTCGGCGTCCGGCCCGAGCTGCGGATGTGCTCACGCCAGGCGGCAGACGAGCCAGTGTCCGGTGTGCCCGGCTCCGACGGATCGAGCAGCCGCAGGATCGTCTCGTCGTCGACTCCGTCGAACCACTCCCGCGGCTGGGGCGCCATGCCGGTAGTCGGCAGGTACTGAAAGAACTCCTGCGGCTCGCCGGCGCTGCCGGTCGCGCGCAACGATTCGACCAGCAGTGTGCTGCCGGAGCGCTGGGAAGCAGCCACGAGATACGACGTCGGATGCGCGGGCATCAGCTGAGCTTAGCTGCACCTCATGGCGTGATATCCCCGCGTATTACGTTCACGCTGAACGCAACTATTGCTCGACGTGCTTGACTCCGTCCTCGATGCCGCGGTCGACCGCGATCGCCGACCGACCGGTCGGCGGCTTCTCGTGGATCTGCAAATACGTCTCGGTGTAGCGAGCCGCAATGCGGCTACCGGCGAAGTCCGATGGTATGACGTCGCCGGTCTGCTGGCGCCAATCATGGAGCCGGACAGCGAGATTGGTCGCGATCGCGTCCGCTGCGTCGAGGCCGTCCCCGACCAGCAAGTTGTTCGTCTCGGTGGGATCCGATCGGAGATCGTAGAGTTCGCGTTCCGGGCGCGGCGCAGTCACCAATGGCGCGACAGCATGGCCGGAGGGGCTTTCTTCGATGTCCCAGGGCAGGTCCAGTAGCGGCCGGCGCGCGTAATTCTCGATATAGCTGAAATCTTTCGTACGGATCGCGCGGATCGGATCAAACGAGTCGTGATAGGTCTTGGTGGTGTACACATGATCGCGCACCGGCGCGGCGCCGTCCGGTGCAAGGAGCGCACGCGCGTGCGAGATGCCCTCGATGTCGTCGGGCTCGGCTATCCCGAGCAGGCCCAGCAACGTTGGGAGTAAATCCACGCCGCTGAATAGATCGTCGTAAACCCTTGGGGCCATTGCTATGCCGGTGGGCGGACGGATGATCATCGCGATACCTGTTCCGGCCTCGTACAGCGTCGATTTCTGCCGCGGGAAGGGTGCACCATGGTCGGTGAAGAAGATCACCCACGTGCTGGCGTCGAGTCCGGTGTCGGCAAGAGTGTCCAAGATCCGGCCGACGGCTGCGTCGGCGGTCGCGATGGCGCCGTAGAAGTCAGCCAGATCTTGCCGCACCTCAACGGTATCGGGCAGATAGTCGGGCGTATCGACCGCAGCGGCGTCGACCGGTTGGTAGCGATCCCGGGGATAGGGCCGGTGTGTCTCGAAGAAGCCGGCCGTCAAGAGAAACGGTCGGCTGATGTCGTGGCCCCGCAGCCATTCCTCGGTTTGTTCCACCACGTATTCGCAATAGGAGTTCGATACGTCGAACTCGTCGAAACCTAGTCTCGACGGGTACGATGTCTCGTGCTGCATACCGAAAAGAGCTGAATACCAGCCATATTCGGATAAGATTTGGGGCAACGTACGAACCCCCGAGCGGTACTCCCAACCATGGTGAGCCAGGCCGACCAGTCCGTTGCTCTGCGGGTAGCGGCCGGTAAACAGTGATCCGCGCGACGGTGAGCACAGCGGCGCGGTGGCATGTGCTCTGGTGAACAAGATGCCCTCGCCAGCCAGCTGGTCCAGCCGGGGGCTCGAAACGTCGGTGTGACCGTAGACGCCGAGATACCGGCCCAGATCATGCCAATGCACGAGCAGCACATTGTCACGGCGCTGCTCTTTTGCCGCCTGGTCGCCGATTACCGTCACCTCCTCAGCTTGCCGGGCCCATCGACGTTATCGGCCCGGTGTTTTGGTAGTTGCGGCGCCCTCGACCAGCGACACGCCTGCCACTATCGACTCACCGATGGGGCGGCGGATACCCGCCCGGGCCGGGCGGGCCTTGTTGAGGCGGCTGCGGCTGGCCGTGTGGCCATTGCCCGCCGCCCGGGAATCCGTTGGGCGCAGGCCCGCCGGTCGGCTTCAGCGGCAGGCCCATGGTCATCCGGAATGCCGGGATCAACATGAGGCCACCGGCAGCGGTTATAACAAATCCCGCGACCAGGTCGTAGGTGATGCGACTGGTGGCGCCGTATCGAGCTTCGCAGGCGATCGACAGCACCAGCATCACGATGCCGCTGCCGAGGATGAGGAATCGCCCAATCTGTTTCTTGAGGAAGAGCATTACCGCGCCGGCGGTGGCCGCGAGGCCTGCCGCGATGATCAGGAACAGGCAGGTCACCAGGGCCGCCGGCACACTGGGAACCACATTGTGGATCTGCTGCCGGCACAGGGTGGAGTACTCGCCGGCGAGCCGTCTACACATGTCCGAAGCACGGTTGATCGCGCTGCTCAGGTTGATCCATAGCGTCAGCGTGAGGATGGAGCTGAGCAACCCGACGGCAAAGGTGATCCAGCTGATGGTCTGCTGGGAAGTCGGCCCGGTTGGCTCCGCACTCTGGCCGCCGCACGGGGGCGGGCCGTAACCGGGTTGATGAGCGTAACCGGCCGGCGGATAGTCAGGGCCAGGTGGCGGCGGTGAGCCGTAGCCGGCTTGACCGTAGCTCCCGGGGGCGGGCTGACCGCCGCGGCCGGGCTGGATGTGCTCCGGAGGATCGTTGGGCCAACTGCCCCACTGCGGGGGGAAACCTGTTGGAGGAGTTTGCACCCCGGCATCGTAACCGCTTCGGCTGCCTCCGATCACGAAGCGGTAGGTGGCTGCTGGGCGATGCGGCGGAGTTTGCGGATGGCAAGTGCTACGGGTCGCGGCATAGGGCCGAACTGAGCATGGACGAGGCGGCCAACGCCGCCGGCATCCCGGCCGCCGTCCTTCGCGACGCTGAGTCCGAGCGTCCCGTCCCTCCGGACGCCGCGGCGGTGATCGAGACGCTTATCGCGCAACTGGCGATGAGCTGACGCCCGGCTCTTTGCCCCAACCGTTCTCCGTTACGAACTCGGCGAGCGGCCTGCCCAACGCCCAGCCATCCAATTCCAGCGAGGGCCGATCCGGAAATTCGGGTACCGGGCCAAGGCACAGGATCGCCACCGCCTCGGCATCCGGGGGCATGGACAACAAGGCCCCTAGCCTCCGTGGATCGAACAGCGATACCCACCCCATGCCCAGACCTTCGGATCGTGCCGCCAGCCAAAGGTTTTGGATCGCACAGGACACCGATGCGAGATCCATCTGCGGCAGGGTGCGACGGCCGAAGACGTGACTGTCTCTGCCATCGCAGAGCGCCACCACCAGCAGTTCAGCGCAATCGAGGATGCCTTCGACCTTCAGCGCGAGAAACTCCTGCGCCCGTTGGCCCAACGCGTGAGCAGTCAGCAGCCGCTCCGCGTCGACCAGGGCGTGGATGCGTCGTCGTAGCGACTCATCGGTGATCCGGATGAAGCGCCACGGCTGCATCAGACCCACGTTCGGTGCGGCATGCGCGGCCTGTAGCACGCGCGCCATGACTTCCTCCGGCACCGTGCTGCCAGGCACGAACCGGCGCATGTCTCGTCGTTCCGAGATCACGCGATACACCGCTTGCCGCTCCTGCGGACTGAACGCGTGATCGCCCACATAGCCATCGTAGGAACCATCGTGTGCGAAGCGGCGAACCGATGCCCAACGTGTCTGCCAGACTGGCTTCGAGCGCTTCGGTTTGTCAGAACCGGCGAAAAGGATCGGTCCGATGAAGATTCCGGAATCACTCGACGAATTACCCACCAATGGCACTCGTGGACGCGTCTACGGCGAGCCCTATCGACTGGCGGACGGCGGCATGGTGATCACCGTTGCCAAGGTGCGCGGCGGCACGTCTACTCCGGTCGGTGTGTTCGTCGTCCACGACGGCACAGCGCGCTGGGTGCCGGCGATCGACGCCAACCGGATCGCGCTGATCGGGGTGATCACCGGCCTGATCTCGGCGGTGCTCGCCAGTATGGCCGTGCTGCGTCGCCCGCCGTGGCCGGACTTGTCGGCGAATTCGGCGGCCTGGCTGCGACGCTGACCCGTTACGGCCGGTA
>Ga0187782_10003916_pt1 | contig 11112 bp, 5 predicted proteins | sample 0715_SJ02_MP15_2_FD_132454 | JGI IMG/M metagenome (GOLD analysis project Ga0187782, IMG submission 132454) | Tropical peat soil microbial communities from peatlands in Department of Meta, Colombia - 0715_SJ02_MP15_20_MG | ecosystem: Environmental > Terrestrial > Soil > Wetlands > Peat | place...
GACGATTTCGCCGCAGGGAAAACCGCAGCGCTCCGAGGACGCTGGGAATACCTGGCAGGAAGTTCACATCGATGACAAAGTCACCTTTCGCGCCATCGAAGCCGTAGGCACGGACGTCTGGGCGGGCGGTTCCGACGGAGCGCTTTTTCACTCGAGCGACGGCGGAGCGAGTTGGACACGCGTTAGCCTGGGCTCAGGCGGCGGGTCCGCAACGGAGACGATTGTTTCCATCGCGGCCTCGCCGCTCAACCCTCGGCACCTCGTCGTCAAGGCGGCGAACGGCGAGCAGTGGACTTCTGACGATGGCGGGCAGCACTGGACACTCGTGACGAATGACCAGTGACGCCTCTCCTTCCTCTCTCCAATCCTTCGATAATCGGCCCGCTGTAGGGGGACGGCTTGCCGTCCCCGCATTTCGGCTGGGGCCGGCATGTGTAGGGCAAGCCCTACCCCTACACCGTCCGGGTCCAGCCCCGTGCGACGTTGATGCGGAAGGCCACGCCTCCTGCCGTCCTCGACCTCTGTTCTCGACGGATTGGGCTGCCTCCGTTCTTGCTTGACAAGCAGACTGAGCTATGGTAGTGTGGCTATGGCTATCAGCCGCCCTCTTGAGGGGGCGACCACCAGGGCTGAGCATAAAGTTGAAGGAACAAAGCCGGAATGTTCATGAAAACAAAGCACAAGGACAAAAAGTCGTGAAGTTGAGGGGTCGAGAAGCTGAGAATCCAGATGCCAGGCTCGCATGGACGGGCACGTCTAACCGGCAGAAGCCAACTTCTCGACTCCTCGACTACTCGTCTCCTCAACGGCCCTGTTGATTTGCGTTCGCCTTTAATCTATATTTTAAGCAGGATAGGGTGACTATCAAAATCGGGTCTGGGGGTCGCTTTGAGAATCGGGGTGCTGTTTTCTCTTGTCATTTCAGCTTGCCTGGCTTGGACCTTACCAGCCACAAGAATAGCTTCCGCGCCCGCAACTCAGGCCGCCGCCAAGCCAGTGGATTTCAACCGCGACATTCGTCCCATCCTCTCGGACACCTGCTTCAAGTGCCACGGCCCCGACGAAGCCGCGCGCATGGCGAATCTGCGTCTTGACGAGACGGAAGGCTTATTTGTCGACCGCGGCGGCTATCGCATCATCGTTCCCGGCAATTCCGCCCAGAGCAAGCTCTATCAGAAAATCAGTTCCAAAGACGACGCCTTCCGCATGCCGCCCATCTACTCCGGGCGAACCCTGACGGCAAAGCAGATTGAGCTATTCAAAGCGTGGATCGATCAGGGGGCAAAATGGGAGACCCTCTGGTCCCTGGTCCCTCCCAAGCGCCCGCCTGTGCCGGAAGTGAAGGACAGGGCATGGGTGAGAAATCCTGTCGACAACTTTGTTCTGGCGCGCCTCGAATCGGAAGGGCTGCGGCCCTCGCCGGAAGCCGATAAAGCCACGCTTCTGCGCCGCGTTTATTTTGACCTCACGGGATTACCGCCCACGCCGGCGGAAATCGATGCCTTCCTGGCCGACCGTTCGCCGGATGCTTATGAAAAGCGTGTCGATCAGCTTCTGGCCTCGCCTCATTATGGCGAGCGGATGGCGATGCCATGGCTGGATGTGGCGCGCTATGCAGACACGCACGGCTACCACATCGACTCCCTGCGCGATATGTGGGTTTGGCGCGATTGGGTGATCAAAGCTTTCAACCAGAACCTGCCCTACAATGAGTTTGTTCTCGAGCAGGTCGCCGGCGATCTGCTGCCCAACGCGACCGACGACCAGAAGATCGCCTCCGGCTTCAATCGCAACCACATGATCACTCTGGAGGGCGGCGCGATTCCCGAGGAGTATCACGTCGAGTATGTGGTCGATCGCGTCAGCACCACCTCGACAGCGTTCCTTGGCCTCACCATGGGGTGCGCGCGCTGCCACGATCACAAGTTTGACCCAATCACACAGAAGGATTTCTATCGCTTCTTTGCCTTCTTCAACACGGTTCCGGAGCGCGGCCTGGATGGGTTTAAAGGCAATGCCGTTCCGGTTCTGCCCATGCCCTCGCACGCGGAGCAACAGCAGCTTGAAGATCTGAAGACTCGAATCGCCGCCACGCTGGCCGATTTGCCGGAGAAGGAGATGCTGGCACAGCGCAACGAGTGGCAGAAGTCAGCCCTCGCAACTATCGCCGAACCTTCTCGCGAAGGCTTGTCCGCCTACTTCCCCTTCGACGGCGACCTTCGAGACGCCTCCGGTGGCGGTCACGACGCCAAGGCAGTCCGCGGCGAGGCGGTTTACGAAGAGGCCATCGTCGCCAAGGGGGCAGACTTCAGTCCCGAAACGCAAGTGTCTTTCGGCGACCAGGGCGATTTCGAGCGAGCCAAGCCCTTTGCGCTAGCGCTCTGGGTAGATCCTTCCCCTGCTCACGGTGTCGAGGTTTTACAGAAACGTGACGCCGGAAAGAATTGGCAGGGATGGGAACTTGCCGTCGATGACCCAACCTACTCGGGTTACCAGAAACGGGTCGTGCATTTCCAGTTGCGGTTCGCTGCCCGCTGGCCGGATGATGCGCTCGAAGTTGAAACCAAGGAGCGCGTGGCGCTCAATGGGCCACATCACCTCGTCGTCGACTACGACGGCTCGGGAAAGGCTTCGGGACTGCGGCTCTACGTCGATGGCAAGCCGGTCGAGAGCGAAATCGTGAAGGATCAGTTGCGGGGAGACTTTCACACCTCCGCTCCGCTGGAAACCGGCGACAAGAACCTGGGCGTGCCGTTTGAAGGCCGCTTGGACGACCTGCGAATCTACAACCGCACGCTGAGCGCTGCGGAGGCGGAAGAACTTGCCATCCGCCTCCCCGCGCGCGCACTGCTGATGGCCCTGGAGGGGCGGCCGGCGCAGGAGATTGCCTCGCTCCAGCCCGAAAAGCCGGCAGAGGAAGTGCAGATAGGGGAAGAGGACAAGGCCCAGACCAAAGAGGAAAAAGAGAAGTCCCTCGAGAAACAGCGCCAGACCCGCCTGAGCGGCTACTTCCTCGACTACGCGGCGCCGGAAAAAGAACGCCGGCTTTACACCCAATTGAAGGAGTTGCGAAAAGAAAAGGCCAAGCTGGAAGACGCCATCCCCACCGTCATGATCATGGCCGAGATGCAGAAGCCGCGCGACACGTTTGTGCTGGGCCGCGGCCAATACGACAACCCCAAGGACAAAGTCACCCCAGGGATCCCGTCCGTTTTGCCGCCCATGGCGCCGGGGCTGCCCATGAACCGGCTCGGCCTCGCGAAGTGGATCGTGAGTGGCGGCAACCCGCTCACGGCGCGCGTGGCGGTGAACCGTTATTGGCAGGAATATTTTGGCGCCGGAATTGTGAAGACCTCGGAAGACTTCGGGTCGCAGGGCGAGCAGCCGTCGAACCCCGCTCTGCTGGACTGGCTGGCCACGGAGTTTGTGGCGAGGGGATGGGATGTCAAGGCGATGCAGCGGCTCATCGTGACCTCCGCGACCTACCGCCAGTCGTCGCGCGTGACGCCGGAACTCGAGGAGCGCGATCCGGAAAATCGCCTGCTGGCGCGCGGCCCGCGATTCCGCCTGCCGGCAGAGTTGATCCGCGACAACGCCCTGGCGGTCAGCGGTCTGCTTGACGATCGCATCGGCGGTCCGAGCGTCTATCCGTACCAGCCCAAAGGCCTCTGGGAAGAGATGGCTTTCGGCTCCGGCTTCACCGGCCAGACCTACGCGGAGTCAACGGGCCGCGACCTCTACCGGCGCAGCATGTACACCGTATGGAAACGCACCGTGCCGCCGCCGGCGCTGGTCACCTTCGACGCGCCCGATCGCGAGAAGTGCACCGCACGCCGTTCCGTGACCAATACGCCTCTCCAGGCGCTGGTGCTCCTAAACGATCCCACTTACGTCGAGGCCGCGCGCTTCCTCGCCGCGCGCATGATGACCGCGGGCGGGAAAGCGCCCGCGGGGCGAATCAAGTACGCTTTCCGGCTGGCGACGGGGCGCGTTCCCGATTCCGAAGAAAGCGCCGTGCTGGTGGAGGCCGCGAAGGAAGCACTGGCCGATTACCACCAGCACCGCAGCGAAGCCACGGCGCTGCTCACGGTAGGCGCTTCCAAGAGCAATCCAAGCCTGAAGCCGCAAGAACTCGCGGCCTGGACCACCGTGGCCAGCATGATTCTGAATCTGGATGAGACGATCACTAAGGAGTAATGCAGTGTCTGGATGCCCGACCAGCTTCTCTGTGGTCTCTGTGCTTCAAGAGCTCAACACAGAGACCACGGAGCGTCTCAGTGACCTCTGTGTTCAGATCTTTTCCGGTCACAGAGAGCACGAAGGCTTGGCTGGTTCATGGGCGGTGCCGATGTCGCGCGATCGCTATCGCAGTTAGGAAACAACCTATGTTGGACGAAGAAACGAAACGGGGACGTGAACTAGTGCTCCGCATGACGCGGCGCCATTTCTTCCGGCGCAGCACGGCTGGGGTCGCCCTCGGCATCCCCGCCCTCGCGTCGCTCCTGACGCAGGACGGTTTTGGAGCGGCCGAAGGCTTTGATCCCAAAACGGGCGGATTGCTCGGCTTCCCCAATTTCCCGCCCAAAGCCAGACGGATCATCTTCCTGCATCAGTCGGGCGCGCCGTCGCAGCTTGATCTGTTTGACCATAAGCCGAGCTTGGCCAAATCCCGGGGCACCGACCTGCCTGACTCGGTCCGCATGGGCCAGCGCATCACGGGGATGACCTCCGGACAGTCGACGCTGCCCGTCGCGCCTTCCATTTTCAACTTCGCTCCGGCGGGCAAATCGGGCGCGGTGCTGAGCGAACTGCTGCCGCACCACGCCAAGATTGTGGATGATATCGCCCTTGTCCGGACGGTTTATACTGACGCTATTAATCATGATCCAGCAATTACCTTTATTCAAACTGGCTTCCAACAGCCCGGCCGGCCCAGCATGGGCTCGTGGGTCAGCTACGGCCTGGGGAGCGAGAACCAGAACCTGCCGGCCTTCGTGGTGATGATTTCGCAAGCCAACGCCCTGAATCCCGACCAACCGCTCTTTTCGCGCCTGTGGGGTAATGGGTTTCTACCCTCGAAGTATCAAGGCGTAAAGTTTCACGCCGGAGGCGACCCCGTACTTTATCTCTCTAATCCGCCGGGAATCTCTCCGCCCACGCGGCGGCGCATGTTGGATGGCGTTGCCAAGTTGAACCGCTTGCTGGCGGAGAAGTACGGCGACCCCGAGATTGAAGGTCGCGTCTCTCAGTACGAGATGGCTTATCGCATGCAGACCTCGGTCCCCGACCTGATGGACTTGTCGAAAGAGCCCGCTTCCATCTTCGATCTCTATGGCCCGGATTCGCGCAAGCCCGGGACCTACGCGGCCAATTGCCTGCTGGCGCGCCGCCTGGCCGAGCGCGGAGTCCGCTTCGTCCAGCTTTATCATCGCGGATGGGACCAGCACAATGACCTGCCGCGCGATATCGCCCTGCAGTGCAAGGGCGTCGATCAGGCGTCCGCGGCGCTGGTGATCGACTTGAAGCAGCGGGGCATGCTGGAAGACACGCTGGTGATCTGGGGCGGTGAATTCGGCCGCACTGTATATTGCCAGGGCAAGCTCACCGACACCAATTATGGCCGCGACCACCACCCGCGATGCTTCACCATGTGGATGGCCGGGGGCGGCATCAAGCCTGGCATAACCCTCGGCAAGACGGATGACTACTGCTACAACATCCTCGAAGATCCCGTCCACATCCACGACCTGCAAGCCACCATTTTGCAGTGCCTGGGTGTTGACCACACCAAGTTGACCTACAAATTCCAAGGCAGATATTTCAGGTTGACCGACGTGGCCGGGAACGTGGTGAACAAAATCCTGGCGTGAAGGCCGTACGGAGCGCGGGCTGGAAGCCCGCGCTCCCAGGCACCCGACGAATTCAGGATGTTGGTTTGAGCTGTTCGGTGAGCCGCACGGCCTTGGGACGATAGCCGCTGCGGGTTCGAATGTGGTAGCCCTTCAAGTCCTGGCCCACCAGTTTGACGGTGATGCCGCGCCAGCCGCGATTGGGATTAGGCTGGGGGTAATAAGCGAGCGAATACAGGTGGGCCAAGTCGTCTCGGATGGACGCGAAGGCATCCTGCTGCTCTTTCCAGTTCTTGGCAAAATAGACTTTGCCGCCCGTAGTGCCGCTCACACGCTCGAAAACAGCGGTCGAAATCGGGTCGAGCCTTGCTTCCTGCGTGCTGATCATGTAGATCGGGATACCCTCCGTTTGGGCCATCTCGCGCACGTCTTCCGGTCCCACAGCGCTGGCGTTATCCGGCCCATTTGAGAAGACCACCACAACCTTCCGCCCCGAAAGCCGGGCGGCATCTCGAAGGGTCATCAGCAGGGAATTGTAGAGCGCGGCATCATCGCCCGCCACCGTGGTTCGGATGGCATGGATCACCTGCGACCGGTCGGGAGTAAGCAAAGAGGCGCGGGAGAAGTTGCGACTGTAGGAATAGAAGGCCACCCGGGCCGGGTCCTGCAACGACCGAACGAATTCCGCGATCGCATCCTGAGCATAGACAAAGCCCCGGTACATGTAGTTGCTGGTGTCGAAGAGAATAAAGACATTGGCGCCGGCCACCATCGAGGCGACTTCCTCTGGCGTCGCCGTCTGGAAGCCGCCAGAAGAAGAGTTCTTGTTTCGGCGCCCGTGGCCTTTAGCCGAGGAGGCCGCCAAAGTCGGCTTGTCTTCACCCGGCTTATAGTCCTCGAGACTTCGAGGGGCTTCGTTCTCTTCGCCAAAGGTAGCGATCTTCTGCTGGATTCCATCCTCGTAGATGGCAAAGTCGAAGGGACTCAGGCGAGTCACATAGTTGCCGTTCTTATCCGTCACCGCCACATCCAACTGCACCATGTTGACGGTGACCTTAAAGACCGTCACATCAGCTCCGGTGTCCTGGGCTCGAACGCCCACCGCGGCGGCGAATAAGCTGCCGAGCATTAGCATAGGAAATACAACTCGCTGTTTCGCCATCTCCACCCCTCCATCCGGTCGCTTGCTCGCGCCGAAGGCGCCTTGGAGTGCGGCGGCTTGACGCCGCCTTCCCGCCCGTCGCACCTGCTGCTCGCCGGCTGTGGTGATGCCAAGGCGGCGTCAAGCCGCCGCACTCCAAGGCGCTTCGCGCGTAAGACAAGGGACATGAGCGCTCGCACCTTGCCCTAAGCTCCGGGAGCAAGCACACTCTTCGCCAAAGTGGGGATCTTTCCCTGGCGATACTCTTCCGCAGTCTCCCGCAGGGCACGAAGTAGTGCCGACCAGTCCTCCAGATCCGTGGCAGAGATCTTCTCGATCATGCGGCGCGTCAACTCCGGGACCATAACGTGGAGCATGACAGGTGAATAACCGCTTTCATCCGCCAGCCGCGCCCAAAGCAGATTGTTCGAATCCCACGATTCACCCAGCAAGCGGCTCGAGTAGCCCATGAGTGTAGGTAGAGGCTTGATGCTCAGCAATTCGCGGGCGTAGGTCCGCTCGAGTGCGGGGTGCGGGACTCCGAAGTCCTCCGACAGGCGCTCCCAACTCACTTCCTTCGGATCACGCTGGCTCAGCTTAGCCAGTTCCTCGCCCGCCGTCCCCCAGGTCTGCGTCGGGAATCCGCGGCGGTATTGCATCGCCAGGTGCAGGGTTTCCGCCGGAGCCAGGCGGGAGATCGCCGCCTCCGGATCTCCGCGGCGGAGAGCCTCCTCCACTTCCCCGGCCCTTTGAGGCAAGATGCGATCCGATAGAATCGTCATGACCGCGTGGCGAAGGTCCTGGTCTTTGGCAGCCGCTCCCAGTAACTCCTCGCCGCAGCGCTGGTAGAGGCTGACGGCGTGGAGCTCAGTCTTGCTGACACCCCACCACCGCGGCAGGACAGCGCCCACCAGGAGGGATGGCACCAAATCCTCCCAGATCAAAGACTGGACATTCTCCGGCACGATAAAGTTCTGCTCCACTTGGGCCAAGACATAAGGAAGGTCAGCCAACGACCCGGCGAGGTGCGCGCCGCCGGCCGCCGCCTCACCCACACCGTACAGGACTGGAGTCTGCCAAGACTGGTACTCATTATTGATCTTCTCACCCGCCGGATCGTGAGCACGCACGAAGAGCGGGTTACTGAGGAGCATTTGACCGCCCGGCGGCGCGTAGTAAGCGTAATTGAGTCCTACCAAGGTGTCCCTCAAAAAGGGAACGAGTTGGCCTCGGGCGGCTTTCAAGTCCCCAGCCGCAGGCGGCGACTTGATGGTCGGTAGCAGGTCCATTTGCAGCTCAAATTGGATGTGGGGAGTAGTATAGAGACCGTTGGCCCATTCCAGTCTTTCCCCGCTGGTAAAGAGGGGTTTCGGCAGCTCGAACTCGCGCAACTCTCCCGCCAACACCAGCAGGGTCTCAGCGGCCGCTTTACCCTGCGCCATCTGGCTCAAGCCGTGGCCCAGTCCAAACAAGTTGTCGAGGGAGATCAACCGCTGCGCGTCCAGAACCGCGCGGAGGTTCTCGGCCAGCGCCCGCCTCACCTGCTGGCCTTCAGGACTGGTTTGTCCCGGTCCGGCCAGCAAAGCAATGATCTGATCCTGAGAATGCTGCGGTTGGCCGCCGGCGGATTGCAAGAGCCCGTCGAACGAACTCTCGGAAGCGTCAAAGAGTTGTGCCGCGGAGGAGACGCTAGCGAAAGGAGTGATAACCTGTTGCCAGGACGGGTTCTGATTCTGCCGCGGGATCTCACCTTGGCGCGCCAGTATCTCCCATAATCCTACCAGGGCTTGGTAGATTCCCAGCGTGTCGGCCCGCACGCCGGTGTCAGGGATGCCGTCAATGGCCGCCGCGACCGAGAGAAAGCGCGCGATGGAGGCGTCGTTCAAGGAAGAGAACTCGGAAAAGATAATGTACTGGTCACCGAAGCGCGGATAGCTATCGGTCAGCAGACGAACGGCGTCGGCGCTCAGCCACTGCTCCGGCGACCGCCTGCGGTCTATCTCACTTAATGCCAAATAGATCCGCATTGGTGAATCCGTCATGGCTTCGCGGGAAAGGGCAAACAGGCCCTCCACCAGATCGTCCGGGTTCTTCCAATCCTTGGCGCGTCGCGCCCATTCGGTTCCGAGCCTGGAGTGAGCCTTACGCCCCACAATTCCTTTCCACACGTCTAAGTTTCCAGGGATGTGCGGTTGACCGTTCGGCCCTACCCAGAGTCGCGTCACCAGAAGCAGCAGATCCGGATCCGTCCTGAAAGCTCCCTTGGCTGGACCGGGAGAAGTCTTTTTTCCCCGCAAGGCATCATAGAATCGCACCAAACGACGAGGCTCAGTGAAATAGGCTTGCTGCCCCGGGCTGATCCGCGAGAGCGCGTCAAAATAGGCGGCCAGCCAGCCGTCATCTTTCGCGAGAAGCCGGGCCACGAATTCTCCCGGCGAGTCGGGGCTGGCTCCCACCATACCTTTCCAGGCAGATTCCGCCGCCGCGCCGCCCGGGACCGCCACCTGCTTGGATCGAATACAGACGTAGCGGCCGTAATAATCCAGCACCGCCGCGACAGGTGTCAGTTTTTCAAGTCCAGGGGCTTCTCGCAAGCTGTTGCGCGTCGGCTCATCCATCCTCGCCAGCGCCCAGTAAAGCCGCGCTAGCTCAGGATCGTGCAGAAGCACCTCGATGGCATCGTCGCTCTTGGTGTGGCTATGCCGCGTCCACTCTGAAGGGCCGAAAAAGATCGGGACCTCTGTGCTGGGATAGTGATAAACGAAAGGCTTGCCGCCTTCCAGCGTCTGCTCCAGGTCCGGCAGGGGGAATCCCGAATCAACGGTGAGAAAGGCCCTCTTCTGTTCCGCAGTTTCGAGCGCGACGCGTGGCCCACACGGTCCCGAAAGTCGATATCCCAGCGTTGCCAACAGCCGCGGTGCCTCGCTGCAACTCGTGATATGGATGGCGCCGTCGGCGTCGGCCATGGCCCGCAATTCCCGGGCCTGCTCAACATATCGCCTTAAGAGAATCAGGAATTCCGTAGGCCGGCGGCCACCTTCTTGCCAGGTGTAACCTTGGGTCACAACGTTTCGCGCCAGGAGAGGCAGGACTTCCTGGGGAAGCACTTTCTGGCTTATGCCCGCCATGCGTAGGAAAGACCGGCGCGGGCCTGGGATGGTGATATTAGGGGAGTTCGGCCGGGGGTCCTGCTGATCCGGCTCGGGAGAGTGCGCTGCGGCGCCGACGCTGTTGCCGAGCCAAGCTAAGGCGCCAACCATACAAACAATTAGAACGTACGCTCGGGAATGACGAGGTTTCATGGCCGACTCCCCTCCCTGCGGCATACACACAAATGTCTAACAACGCTGCCTCAAACGGCTCCCCACGGTCACGCGTCGCCGAGGCGCAACGGGTAGCGAGACGGAAGGCTGACAGGGTGCGGAATTGCACCTTTAGGCGACGTTCGTTGCCACTGAACTAGATGCCTCTGAATCGACCCTAAGGTCTATAATAATAAGCCGAGCCACTCGGTTGCGTCAACCACGCGTCGTGCGCAAAGTCGCGGGCGACCGGAGCGGGGATCTCGTCATCGGCAAGAGCGAGCCTGGCGGAGTGACAAAATGCAGGAGGATCGGGCTCGCGCCGGAAATCACATCCCCCCGCCGCCACTTTTCTGATTATTGATCCCCTATGTCTGTTTTTCGCCGCTCACCTTTTTCTTGCCGAGGCGTCGTAAAGGGTTGAGAGGTCAAGCGAAATCAGTGACGGAAGGCTGCTTGGAGCTGGCCGGACACATACCGGAAGAAGCGAGGCAACCGGGCGAGACGGAGGAGTTGGTTCTGATCCGCCGCGCCCAGGAAGGCGACCCCGAGGCCTTCGAGGCGCTGGTGCGCGCCTACGATCAAAACGTGCTGCGCCTGGCCTTGCAGATCGTGCACTCGCCGGAAGAGGCTCGAGACGTCTATCAGGAGGCGTTTCTGAAGGTCTACCGTTCGCTCCGCTACTTCCGGCTGGAAGCGCGATTCTCCACCTGGCTCTATCGTGTGGTGATGAACGTCTGCCTGGATTATCTGCGACGCCAAAACACGCGCAAAGAAGTGCAGGGCCCGGAAGGCGAAGATGGTCAACCGGAGTATTTCC
>Ga0187782_10003917_pt1 | contig 11112 bp, 5 predicted proteins | sample 0715_SJ02_MP15_2_FD_132454 | JGI IMG/M metagenome (GOLD analysis project Ga0187782, IMG submission 132454) | Tropical peat soil microbial communities from peatlands in Department of Meta, Colombia - 0715_SJ02_MP15_20_MG | ecosystem: Environmental > Terrestrial > Soil > Wetlands > Peat | place...
CGGTGGACTTCTGGTGGGTGTCTCGAATGCCTAGGTCGTGTAGATACTCAGGTCAAGATTCGAGGATTCCGCATCGAGTTGGGGGAGATTGAAACTGCACTCAGCCGCCACGAAGCCATCAGGCAATGTGTCGTGGTTGCGCGGGAAGACGCCCCGGATGACAAACGCCTGGTGGCCTACTTCGAACCGCGAACGGAAACGACGCCGACCCTCAGTGATTTGCGCGCTTATCTTGCGAAGGAACTCCCTGGCTACATGGTCCCTTCTATCTTTGTCCCGATGGACAAGTTGCCGGTGACGCCGAACGGGAAGATCGACCGCAAGGCATTGCCAACCCCGGGCCATGAGCACATGCCCGCCTGTGATTTTGTTCCGCCACAGACCGAGACAGAGAAGGTCCTTGCCCAGCTTTGGACCGCATTGTTGAGGGTCGACAACATCGGGATCGACGACGAGTTCTTTAATTTGGGCGGTCATTCGTTGCTGGCCATTCAGGCTGTATCACGCATTCGGGAGGCGTTTGGGATAAGTATCGGCGCCCAGGCCTTATTCGACAATCCTACGATCGCCGGTTTGGCAGATGTGCTGACCGCCTATATCGGTCGAGACCGCACAGACTTCGGATGCCCTCAGAAGTGCGGCGAGACACACGACGAATTGCTCGCCTCAACAGACATCAAGCGTGAAGTTCGAAGCTTTCTCGTAGACAACTTTCTCCCTGGCCGCAGCGACGCCCTGCATGATGATGATTCGCTCCTGGACGGGGTCATCGATTCGCCCGGTACGGTCGAGCTGGCCGTCTTCCTTGAAGATCGTTTCGCCCTCACTGTAGAGGAGGAGGACCTAGTTCCAGAGAACTTCGGTTCTGTAAAACACATAGTTGGCTACGTTGCAAGCAAGCTCAACGGGAAACAGTGCGCGGTTCAGTCGAAATAAACAGCAGAGACACATGACTGACCGTCAGCTATCTGAGATCTTGACCAGCCGCCCCACCCGCATTGGTGACGTGGTCAAGCCGTGGGTCGAATGGTCGCCGGACCGGGTGGCCCTATTGGAGGACACTGGCACTTGGACCTATGGGCAACTGGATTCTGTAGTCGCTAAGGCCCAGATCTGGTTGCGAGACTCAGGAGTGTGCCCGGGCGATCGGGTGATGACCGTGTGCGGGAACTGCCGAGTCCTTAGGGTTTAGATACGTCGCATTACGTTCAGGGGCAGGCCTGCCCGTTGGCGATCGAGAGTTGCTGGCCAAGGCGCCCCTTTCGAAGAATGACATGCGGTTCCGTGTCCTCAGCGTCGAACGCCTAATTCCATGGAAAGCCTAGTCGTTAAGCGTAAGAGCTTTCGCTGTATTCTCGCAGGCATTTCCGGAAAGTGAATATCACCTGGTCGGCAATGGACCCGAGCAGCACCGACTCGAAATCTTGGCGGTTTGGGCGTCAGGAACCGTGTGCATTTCTTGGACAATCTCCCGCGCCTGGACGTCTTCGGCAAATTGGCGGAGTGTGATGTTTTAATGTCATGAGGGGCGCTCATCCGCTTGTGGTTCTTGTGGTCGCGATAGTTTTCGTTCTGCCAATTGCTTGTGCTAACGGCGCCGTGAGACGTAGGTCGGGCCTAGCCGGAGTTCTCCGTTTCCTCTGAGAGTGCCTCCTTAGCTCATCCGGGTTTCCATTTCCTGCCGCATCAAACCGTACGTGAGGTTCTCCTCATACGGCTTACCGGTTACCCGTCTTCCTGGAGCGTTCAAAGTCGTTGCCGCATAGTCCTACTAGGTAGAAGTGCTCCACTCCGCTGCACGCAAACCAAGATGGGTAGTACGCCCTCTTCGAGCGTCCCCCGAGTTCCTTGATGATGCGCCAGAAACGATCTGCGTAGTCGAAGCCAGAGATAGCGATCTAAAGCTTGCAGCTGCTTCGTCGAGTTACCGACAGAGAAGTAGTTTCGCCATCCAGTAGCGAAAGGTTCCGAGCAGTAATCCGAAATACGATCCGGCAGATGAGACTCGGCTTGTCCGACTCTGAAGATTCTTGATCAGCATCGTTCAAACGAGCCCCGGATAGATCTTCAGGAGGGAGGCAGACCAATGTTCTTGCGCCTTAAGCTGTACCGAATGTTCCTGAGAATTGGGACGTACGTGCTTCCCTTGCTTGCCTTCAAATTGGGCTGGTGGATATGGATGGTTCTTTGTCTGAATTTGAATAGACCTCTTCTCTACTTTCCGCATGGGCATGTTAGCGAGATTTTGTTCGGAGCATTTGTTTGGGCATTCCTCGCGGAGCGCTATCGAGTTACAAGTTTTGATGAACTCTATCGCGAGAGGACGGGAGTGCGCGCCGCTGGGTCTGCCTGTATCGTCACATCGTTCGTTCTCTTGGCAACTCTCTACTTCAGTCGAAACCAGGTTTTTCCCAGAGGTTTGCTTATTTGTGACCTCCTTGCTCTGCTGGTGTTGACAATTCTTCTGCACGCAGCCTTCCGAATTCTCTGCAGAAGCAGAGCACACTTGGCCAAACCTACCCGCGTACTGATTGTCGGAGCGGACCAATATGCAAGCAATGCCGCGGTCCGGTTGCAGCGCTTGTCGCTCGCTCGTTGCGAAGTTGCTGGATTCGTTCGACTGCCAGGGCAGGAAGTTGGAGTAACCGGCCACCGGATCTACGAAATGGAGCAGCTCCGAGATTTGAACTGCGAACACGGAATCGATGAGGCGGTGATTGCCCTTCACCCCGCGCAATTTTCGCAAATTCCGCTGATAATCCTCGCTCTCAATCATATTTGTCTTCCCGCCTGCGCCATCGTGGATCTTGGCGAAGGTGTCGTGGTGAGGGAAAGGCTATTTCAGTTGGGAAATATGCAGATGCTCGACCTAATGTCCACCCCGACGGAATCACTGGACTACGCTCTCTTAAAACGGGCCTTTGATGTTTGCTTCTCATTATCGGTACTTTTGCTGGCCTCACCTCTACTTGCTCTTATTGCGATAGTGATTAAGTGGACCTCGACCGGGCCGGTGGTCTTTGTTCAGGACAGGGTGGGACTCAACGGTAAGCCTTTCCGCATGTATAAATTCCGGACCATGCGTATCTCTGATGAATCGGAGAGTGATACACTCTGGACTACCGAGCGGGACTCGCGGAGAACGTCATTTGGAACTTTTCTGAGGAGAACCAGCCTCGATGAGCTGCCACAGTTCATCAACGTCTTAAAAGGGGATATGAGTATTGTCGGTCCAAGGCCGGAGCGGCCGCACTTCGTGTCCAAGTTCCTGCAAGAAGTCGTACGTTATAACAATCGGCATACTCTCAAAGTGGGGATGACAGGCTGGGCGCAGGTCAACGGGTGGCGCGGCAACACTTCCATCGAAAAGCGTATTGAGTGTGACTTGTACTATTTGCAGAACTGGAGCCTTGCCTTCGATTTGCGAATCATTCTGCTGACTGTTTTTTCGGGCTTGATTAATAAGAATGCGTATTGAAAACATTGAAAATGAGCAGTGTGATTTGTTCGATCAGAAAACCGGCTGCGGCATTAAGCTAAGCCCGCTCCTCGATTCCGTCTGTGTCGTTAAGGTCACAACTCGCAGCGACTTTTCTACGGCTCGATGATCCTGTGTGGCACGATGTACTAAGCCGCACAGCGCATGACGTTTGTTCCACTTCAAAGCAGGATTCTCATTTGGCCGGTCGCATTTTCAAACCTATAGATTAATTATCAATCAGAAGCGGTACACAGACCTAAGCCTGCGAGCCGGTAGGAATCTCAATTTGGCCCTAGATTTGAAAACAGAATTCTTTCCAACATACCGCCATAAATCCGATACAACGACCCATAATGCATGAATCGAGCTGAACAGCGGAGGCGGATCGAAAAGATGATGGTTGAGCGATTTGCCTGTTTGCGGGAGATTCTGGAGATCCTGGGAAAGATCAGCCTGGAACTCATTGGATTTGAATAAGTTTACGCCCTTGAATATTCACGTCTTCTCGTTATCGCACGGAAACCAACCACGAAAACTTCTCAATCCGCTGGCGCTTACCCCATCAGCCACTCGCAGGTCGCGTCAGTTTTCGGTTATCGTTGGACGCCTTACGCGCAGGGCGAAGTGATGGCGCATGGCCTGTCTGTGGCTCTGTGGCGATCGGCTCTGAAATCAAAACAAACTCCGCACCCCGCACTGTGGGAATCTTCCCGCGGACATTCCAGCCGCCCCAGACAGACAGCATCGCCGATGATCGTGGAACTTGCAGCAATCAGGTAAACAGGTCGATGGAACTTGGCTATTCGCTGTTTCTCTTTCTATCTGGTCGCCAAAGTAGGCCTTTCTGTTAGCCAGAGTCATGCGCCCCAACCTCTGCTCTGTGTCACGGATGTGGAAGCCAGCTGCCGGTGGTATTCAGCGTCTGGGCTGCCATGTGGCTCACGGCGGCAAGCAATATCAGCAAGTGGGTACAGGGATGTAGACTAGCACTTATCGGCTATTCCTTTCGCAGTACACAGAACGTAGATTTTTCGGGCGACCAACAGCCGAGCCGCCCTTTGCTCACCTGAAGCAATTCCTCACGTTCTTGCAACGGCAAAGGGGAGGCAGCAGCGCGAGGCGTGGCCTCTATAACACCCGGTTTTGAAGTCGCGGACCGCGTGAGCCGTCTCTAGAAGGGCTCAAAGGAACTCACAATCGCGACAGAAAAACTGGTGATCGCAGTGGATAGAGCGTTTTCTATCTGCCTCGAGGGATATGACGTGGAACTTCTGTGACTCGTTCGTAGGTCCAGGGAATCTGCCACCCCTGGAAGGCATTCTATAATAAGCGGGAAATTGGTAGCATCTGACGGCTGGACGCCAGGACGATGTCATCGCGAAGCGGCTAAACTAAGGTAATCCAACCAGTTCTGCGTCAGGTTCCGACCGGGGCAACCGAGCCTCGGCAACCCCTTTTTGCCTTTTCATCGCCCAAAAGGAGCTCGGATCGCGTCAGCACAACGCAGTGCAAAACGCGAAGCGTGGAGAGGCAGCTATACACCCCCAGCGGATGCTTGCTGTGCCTCTCCACCTTTATTCCGAGTACCGCTTTGCTCAAGAAACCCGTCGCTAGCCGGAGGACTATCAGGCGGAAGATCAGTGACTACCGGGCAGTCCGGCATAACAAACCGTCATCTGCACTGCTACCTCGCCCGTGGCTCGAGTTCCGAACCCTGCTGTTCGTTAGACTGGGCATTTCGGCGTTGCTCCTAAGGTGGATTGGCTTCACTACCCATCCTTCCGTAGAGTCAGGGCAAACAAAGTTGACGAACCCACCCTGATTTCGATACTATTCCGGTCGCCCCACTGATCGTTTCAGTCCTCCCCCCAAAACCACGAGGGCGTGTCTTGAGCTCATAGCCGACAGGCCTGGGGGGGGCTCCGTCAATGGCCATACCACAAGGGCGTGAACGGACAATCCATGTTTTCGTAGCCGATGCTGCCCCTATGGGCTGCCAGCTACTGGCTTCCGCCTTACGACGGAGCCGTAGGATCCACGTGACCGGTTGCGCAACAGATTCCGTTGCGGTTCGCTCCGCTTTCATCAAGACCAGCGGCCCTATCGACGTCGCTGTGATTAGCTCTCATCTCAGAGATGGCGCTCTCGCCGGGCTACGCGTAATCGCAGAATTACGAGCCTCACATCCGAACACGAGAACGATCGTACTACTTGATTCCAGCGAGAGAGTGGTCGTCGTCGAAGCCTTTCGCTCCGGAGCGAGGGGGATATTCAATCGGGAGCAACCGTTTGAGCTGCTCTGCAAGAGCATTCAGGCGGTGTATGTAGGAGAAGTGTGGGCGAGCAACGAAGAGCTTCAATTTGCACTTGATGCTCTTGCCCAAACAGAAGTGAATGTAACAAATTCAGCCAAAGGCCATGGAGACCGAATCGTACTGAGTAAGCGAGAGGAAGGTGTCGTCCACCTAGTAGCCGAAGGACTCACGAATCGCGATATTTCCCGGCAGCTGAATCTGAGCGAGAACACAGTTCGTAATTATCTATTCCGAATCTTCAACAAGGTTGGTACCTCGAACCGCTTGGAACTTGCTCTTTATGCAATCAGTCGGAAACAAACTCACGAATCAGAGCAGAGAGAACCACGAGAAAAAATGACACAATCAGCTTTGAGTGCCTAACCCTCAGCTCTTAGCTAATCCCAAGTTCGTAACTGCGGCGAAACGAAATTAACTACTCCTTGCAATTTCCCCAGCAATACAGGTAAGACGATTGCTCCAGACCTATCGAAGGAAGACCTTGCCTTCATCCGAGGGATTGACTATGGTGAGATAGGCTTGGCAGCGTTACAACTATTGGGCCGAATTCCTGTCCGACCAGGTAGGCCGGTGCCTTCTCAGTGCCTTCTCAGTCCTGCCAATCGACCGAAGTTGCTCGGCCAAGATTGCCAAAAGGAAGCCTAACATTAGGCCATGGAAATACGCATTGAATCGCGGCTCTTAGGTGATGTTTGTGTCGTGGTTCCGCAGGTATTCCGGGATGATCGCGGATTCTTTACCGAAGTCTTCCGAGCGGACCAGTTTAGAGTGCTAGCTGCTAGGGCTTCCTAGCTAAGCTAGAAGGCGAGTGCTAAGTGTGTGATTGCTTTGCTCGGTTTATGGTTACACTGGCAACGATTTAGTTTAGAAATCCCCTACGGATAGGAAGACAAGACGACTGGTCGAGTTTTATCGAATAAACAAGGTGCACAGGCAGTGATGAACCTGCGGGTGACGACTTTTCGGTCATGTCGCTGAGTAAGGATCTGTATCCGGCTACAGCCAACAGATGCGTCGGGACCTGATCATTTCATCAGAAGGCTCCTATCAGTAGACTCTAGGATCAACGCACTTACAACCTACATCAAAGGGGCGGCGCCCTTCTATAATGCGTCTGGAATTGGGAGTGTTCTGGCCACAATGTGTGCGGATAGTAGACCGTTGGGGTCCCAGATGAAATCCCCGCTTAAGGAACGCGCCAAAGGGTGAAACGGAGTACAATGGTTCCTGTTTTTGAAGTCAAAAAGGAAATCTCAGCTATTTCGCGGAAGGCCATTGACTCTGAACAGGTGAATCAGAGCGGAGCACACTATGCAAACCGTTCAAGCTGATGACTTCGCTGCCTATCACAGCCTGAAGCTGAGGCGAGATGCCAACGGAGTGCTGGTGGCTGAATTCGACGACAGCGAACCGTTGATTATGACCGCGCAAGCTCACACAGAATTTGTCGATTCAGAAATTAAAGCTGAAGGCCCAGCGCCCTGTGGACTTCTACAGAACTCACAGGCGCGGGACCGTCGCGATGACCATCCCGGCGTACCTCGCTCAGGCAATGGATACCCGACCGTGCAACAAATCGCAGCAACAGTTGCGACGGCGGTCACTGCCGCCCTTTGCAAGGATCAATCCCGGCAGGAGCGTGGGCATTTTTCGCTAACCCAACTGGATCATGCGAGTGAACCCAGTCGAGGCTACCAATCGGGGGATGACCTTGAAGATGGACATCCTATCGCCACATCGACTCCAAGCACTGTCCAACCCAATTTGCATTCGGCCGGAAACAACGGCCAAGCAGCTGAGATCAAACCCCAGGGCGATGGGTACCCTACACTGCAACAGATCGCAGAAACAGTCGCGACGGCGGTCACTACCGCCCTGTGCAAAGATCAATCACGGAAGGAGCGCGAGCATTTTTTGCTGACACAACTAGATCACCCGAGCGAACCCAGTCAGGACTACCATTCAGGAGATGACCCCGTAGATGGACATACTATCGGCACATCGACTCCAAGCGGGATCAGCCGCCCGGCCGGACTCAAGTTTAACCCGCTTTCTCTCCCACCACAGGCAGTCATGACAGCAGAGAACCAATCAAGCATTGGTGTGGATTCAGGTGAGGAGGGCTACTTGTACTTGGCGCTGCAAAGAGCTTTGCATTCGGCGGCAAAAATCGATGCGATGCCGAACCCCAAATTCAATGCCGCGCCAATCACTGTTTTGCCCGATAATGTGGGCAGCTTGTTTTCTTCGCTGAACGGATTTGCGCCGCCGATTTCCACTCAACCTGTGGCAACAACTGAGAGCGAAACAAGCCCTTCAGTGCCGCAGTCTCTCATACGATATTGGGTTCACAATATGGGAAATATTTGCCTCGGAGCGTCGCTGCTCATATTTTTGGTTGTGATAGTGACGACCTTCAGATAACCAACCCACACGCTGGCACTGGGACCACAGCATGCTCCGTAGCTACACGACCGCCACCCTAGGGCCTTCCGCATGTACCATGACCTCTCCGAGGAACCAGGCTTTAAAATTGCGCCCTGTGTTGTGCCCGAGCTAGTGGGTATCCCCTCCAAACGCCCTCCAAAGCGTTATAAGTTCTAAAATGCGTTTGTCCGTCTGTCGCCATCCGGTGCGAAAGCATTGCAGCTGTCTCGTAAGCACCAGATAGCATCTCCGTGACATTTCGAGATGCGGAAATCAATCGCATGCCCTTTACAGTCACAACCCCTTGAAGACCTCTCCACCCTTACCTCCATTCGCAGATGAGTATCCCGGAGTTGAATTCGGAGTTCATCCTGTCTCGCTGTCTCGAGAGGCTCGGGCCTATTCCTCGTCATTGAAACAGACAAACAAGGGCCATCGGTCACCGGGCGCGAACGTCATTGCTTTCGCATGACACGATCTCGAGTGTCTGGAGTGATGTTTTACCGTGTAGTTTTCGCGTTTCGGGGCCGCCAGCCATTTCGGAAGCTCGAATGAGGAACCCTGTGCGCTTCTCTTGACACTGCGAGGTTCCATGAACCCTCTAGGGTCTAGGGGACCGTTTCACTATTTTCGCATTACAAAATGCACCTCGGTGACTTGGCAACTCCGGAAGCGGCGATCAGAATACGCTTGTGCTGAGTGAGACGGCAGGAGGGCTAAAGCATGTCGATACAACGGTTTTTGGGTCTTCTACTGCTCATGTGCGGATCGTGTGCCGCTCAGTCGCCGCCGTTTACCATGCTCAACGCAATGACTGGGGATGCAGGCCAGGTAGCCCAAACCGAATTGGGTCAAGGCTTATTGACCGGTGTCGATTTCATGCCCATCCTGACGACCGGTGAGTCCCAATTCCTGACTGGAAATACGCCCTACCCAGCGTTTGCGTATTTCGCAATACCAGTCGCAAACGTTGTGTCCTGTTACCAAGTTCCAAGCGACCCGAACGCTGCTACGCTCTTGACGAGCTACACGAATCGACTAGGGTCAAATGTCTGGGATCTAGGAATGCCAGAGTACGATCAGGGTGGAGGATGCTGGGCAACTGGCCGCCCGAGCTTCTCCCAGCTGACCGATCCCCAGTCGTATAGTACTTTTACAAACTACTACCTCAATACCTTGCAACTAGGTAACTACTTGAACCAAACTGCCCAACAGCGGGGATATCAATGGATGGCTGTTGCCGACTTTGCGTTTAGCACGCAGTATGGCTATGACATGGGCGTGAACACGATGTTACTTGAACGAAACGAAGACGAAATGGACGGTATCACACCGGGGTTGGCTTTCCTTCGTGGAGCTGCCATCCAGCATGGTGGTATGCAGTGGGGAATTGATATTTCCACTTGGCGATATTGGAGCAACGGCCCGACGGTTTACTCCAACGGTAATCTAGTAACCGGATGGTCTACGGCTACGTTCAAGCGTGACATGTACATTGCGTACATGGGCGGTGCCAATATTTTACACAACGAGCCTGCCGAATATTCGCTTGGTGCCGCGAGCGGTCAAACGCTCAATCCTTTAGGATTGACGGTGCAGAACTTCTATAACTTCGCAATCACGCGCCATCCGAATCGTGGCACTCCGTTTGTCCCTATGGCGCTCATGCAGGATCACTATTCAGGTTTTAACCCGAAGTACGGCGCGTGGATGCAGGGACCCTATAAGTGGTATTGGGCCAACCCCTATACGCCAGGTGATACGATGCTCGCCAACCTTCTAGGCCTTATCTATCCAAATTACAACACATGGGGAACCCTGCCGCCAGGCTCTCCGCTCGTGCTCAATTCGGATGGGACAATAAACACCTCTGCGACCGTTACTGCCTATGATCAGGCGCTTGCCAACGGTTCAGACCCGCGTCCGTGGGAGCCATTTGGCAATAGTACATGGGGAGAGACCTTTGATGTCATAACCAACCAAGCTTCGCTGGCTGCGATGCAGCATTACAAAGTTATCATGCTTACCACTGGCGTTCCCGTGAGCGATGCACTGCTAAGCACACTAACACAATACGTTAGCGCAGGTGGAATTCTGGTGCTCAATGCGAAGCAGATGAGCGCAAACTCCGAAACGCTCGCTGGCGTGCATCTCACCGGCACGGAGGCAAGTGCCAGCTCGGAGATATGGGCGCCAGACGGCAGCACCGTAAGCGAATCGTCCTATAATTACGCGGTCGCAACGTTAACGTCGGGTTCCCTTCTCGCGAGCACATCATCTGGCAATCCTATCGTGACTAAAAACGTGTACGGTAATGGAACTGTCTATGTGACGATGCCCGACTTTCTGGCAAATGGCAGCGATACCGCGATACTAAGCGTAGGACAGAAGCTAATCAACATGCTGCAGGCACAATTTGCTGTCGTAACAGTGAGCGGCCCGCAGCTTGAGTATCTAGTTAACACAGATGGAGCGAGCATTATCGTAACACTGGTGAACACGGACCTCAGCGGCGGTACCTGGAGCGGCACGCTGTCGTTTAAACAACCAGCTTCTTCCTATTCAGTGGCGGAGTGGACAGGTGATAGTACAGTTGGAAGCACACTTCAAAACGGGCAGGTGCTCGTGAGTGCGACTGTGCCGCCATTTGACGTTAGGGTCTACGTTCTCGATCCTATAAACGGAACAGCTCCGAATCCGCCTAATCCGCCTACGAATCTGACAGCAATCACGACCGGATCGACTTCGACCGGATCAGCTTCGACCGGATCGACTTCGACCGGATCAGCTTCGACCGGATCGACTTCGACCGGATCAGCTTCGACCGGATCGACTTCGACCGGATCGACTTCGACCGGATCCACTTCGACCGGATCGACTTCGACCGGA
>Ga0187782_10003918_pt1 | contig 11110 bp, 8 predicted proteins | sample 0715_SJ02_MP15_2_FD_132454 | JGI IMG/M metagenome (GOLD analysis project Ga0187782, IMG submission 132454) | Tropical peat soil microbial communities from peatlands in Department of Meta, Colombia - 0715_SJ02_MP15_20_MG | ecosystem: Environmental > Terrestrial > Soil > Wetlands > Peat | place...
ATCGTGTTGTCGTATTTCCACCCGATTCTCGAAACACACATCCAAGACGAGAAGCAACACGGTGAGGAAGAGGTGCCGTGGCGGCGGTGGGACTTGCGGGGAAGGGCAAATATCTCAGCGGACCTGTCCGTCCGCTCCATCGGCGGGAAAGAGCCGGACGTCGGATATGAGCACGTGGGCTTTCTCCAGGAGGCATTCATCGATCGAGCCGCCTTTGATCGTGCCCACTATTCCTTTCAGTATGTCGGTCGCGAGGACATCGACGGGGTGCGCTGCATGGCCTTTGACGTCGCGCCGCTCGCCCCCTCGACGGGAGGGCGATTTCGCGGGCGCATCTGGGCCAACGATACGGACTACACAATAGTCCGTTTTCAGGGAACGTACATGCCGCTACATCACTGGGAGTTGGTGCCGACACCTGTAAGACACAATGTGGTCTTCACGGATTTCGACAGTCGAAGGTCTAGCACCGCGACCGGCATCTGGCTCCCATCCAGCATACTCAGTCGGAAATCCGACCTCAGCGACGGTCGCACGCACTGGAACTTCAACTCGGAAACGCGATTCGTCGGATACAGCTCCGCCGAGATCGAGAATCCCAAGATTCCGGCCTACAATCAGGAAGCATTTCAGAGACCAGTGCTTCTCAGGCGGCACCTAGGAAGGAGCTTTTGGATTCCGTGGATGGTGAACTTTGGCCTAATGATGACTGCGAACGTCTCAACTGTCCAATGCCTAGCTTCACATCAGTGCCAGGAGGGAGACCCACTCGTGGGCAGGCATCCGCCCGCAGCACAGATTTACGGTGTCAGAACTACTCTGTTTGCGATCGTGCTGGCTGTCGCAGCAAGGTCAAAGCTGCGAGGCCACGAGACACTCTGGCATTACGACACGTACGCACCTATGATACTCTACACGATCGACACCTACCATGACCTGACGGATACCGCCGTCTCCAACGGTAAGGTTTCGCCCGCCGGCGGTGCCTCGGCGCGTGAGACGGCCCGCGCACGACTGATGAATGACTTGCCGCTGCGCTAGCGATTTGAGGCTGATTTGTCGCCGAGGCCGAATCTGGAAAGGAACCAGGAGATCGGAGCTTACCTTTGACCAGCTACCAGCAGCCGACAGTGGTGCCGCTCTCAGGCCAGACGGTGCACGCGACCACTCCCGCCGCCACAAGTGGAATCGCCACCTCCACGACATGCTTCCAGTTGATTCCGGTGCCTGTGACACCCTTCGGCGGAGGATTATCGCTCGCGCTGGCCGCCGGTGCCAGCTCGGCATCGTAGGTTTCACCTGCAGCGATTCGCTTCTCGGCGCCCCTAGCGTCCGAGACAACGAGTGTCCCTTCAAAGGAACTCACGCGCATTCTGGTCGGGCTCAGGACGCTGACCTGCCCAAAAATGGTTTTCTCGTCGGCTCCGCGGATTACTCCGAGCGGCGTCTGAATCTCCAATTGCTGCGGCGTGGATGTCGAGAAACCAACCGTCCCGAGGTTCACTCTGGTTTGCACTCTGTTGTCGTGTTGAGCGAGCGTCGCGGAACTCGCCGACAGCAGATAAACCTGGCTTGCGCCGACGGTCAAACGCAGCGATCCACCCTGTTCGGTCGCCAGCGCGTCACCCGCAAAGACGTCTGCCCCGGTTGTTGCACCAACGTTGTCCAGGCGCGCGTGATCGGCGGTCAGTATAACGGCGAGAGGTTTCTCACTCGCAGCGAATGCGGGCAGATTCAGCAGACCAACGGCAAGAATCGCGGCCAAGCAGGAACGGGCTCCAGCGGGGACGATGGAACGCACGGCTTCCTCCCAAACTACACCGCCAATGTACGCGCACGATCTTGCGGTGTCAACACCTTCTAGCCCCCACAGATAGGGCCTCGTCTCCGGGCGCTGCTCTCTCTTCCGAGCCATGATTTGGAGCGCAGTTGTGAGCGCTCCAGCCCTTTGTTAAGCTTGAAACCAATCGCTTCAGCCCGGAGAGGTGTCTGAGCGGTCGAAAGAGCTCGCCTCGAAAGCGAGTGTAGGGGAAACTCTACCGTGGGTTCGAATCCCACCCTCTCCGCCATCTACTCCCGTTGGGCAGGTCGTATGTGCCGGGGTGCGCCGCCTACCGCCGGACGGCGAAGAAACTCTTGAGCTGCGCAGCCGCTTCGTCCGCCAGCACTCCGCCAGTCGTTGCAACGCGGTGATTGACGTGCGGACTATCGAAGATCGAGAAGCACGACCGCACCGCGCCGCCTTTAGGGTCATCTGCGCCGTAAACCAGCCCGTCAACGCGCGCCTGGATCATCGCGCCCGCGCACATCGCGCACGGTTCGATGGTGACGTAGAGCGTCGCGCTCAGCAGGCGGTAATTCCCAATCGCTTTCGCCGCTTCGCGCAGTGCAATGATCTCGGCATGCGCGGTCGGATCGCAGTCGGTGACGGTGCGGTTTCCCGCCCGCGCGACAACACGGCCATCGACAACGACCGCCGCGCCCACTGGCACCTCGCCCCGTTCCGCTGCGCCGCGCGCCTCTTCGAGCGCGATGCGCATGAACTCCAGATCCGAGTTGTTCGTCTCTATCATTTCTGGCCAGATTAGCACGGTCGCGCCGGCAATCTTCGCTGCGGTCGCGCTTGCTAAAGCTGGCCGCAGCGATCGGAGGGCCTGCCCCGAAAGAACGGCCCTAGCCGGGTCGGCGCCGCTGGCTAATCAGAGTGCTCACAAAATATAGGAAAGCGCCTGCCACGATCACGGCGATGCCGATTGCGAGCTCGTTCGTTTTGCCTACGATTTCGCTGCTATTCCGTACCAGCGCCGCGATGATCAAGCCGAGGGGAGGCAGCCCGATAAGCACCGTTCCGATTGTTCCGCCCGGCACGCGGTACGGTCGCGCGAGACCCGGCTCGCGGACACGCAGGGCAACGAGTGCCCAGAATTCGAGGAGAATGCTGAGTCCCGTGAGGAGCACATCCAGAATCAAGCTTCGCTCGAAGCCCAGCGGATAGCACGCTGCCCAAAACACCGCGCAGACCAGGATTGCAACCCAGGGGACACCCGTCCGCCGGCTGGTCCGCATAAAGATCTTCGGTAGATACCCGTCTTCGGCCATTACGCCGGGGAGGCGGGTGAACGACATCATCAGTGCCCCAAACGATCCCACAGCTCCGAGCACTCCCGCGACGGCAATCGCGATAGCCAAGGCTTCGCCGCCGATGATTCGTCCCACGTCCACCCAGCCGCCCTCAGTCCACGCATTCGGGTCAATTCCCGTTCTCGCCACCGCCGCGACGGGCAGCAGATAGCTGCCGACGACCAATGCGACCGCTCCGAACATCGCGCGCGTGTAGGTCCGCTGCGGTGACTCCACTTCTCCGGCGACTGTTGACAGGTTGTCCCAGCCCATGTAGTTCCACATGGCGATCAGAACTCCGCCGAGCAAGTCGGCATGACGCAGTGGAATCGCACCCGCAGCACCTGCACGGCCGTGAAATAGCGCGACAACCACGAGCACCACGAATGGCACGAGCAACGCGGCATTCAGCGCCACCGACCCTTCGCCCATCGCCCGCACGCCCGCGATGTTCCAGATCGTGCAGAGAGCGATCATCCCGAATCCGATTGCGAGGCCGCGATGTCCGGCGACCAGAGACGGCGCAAATCGCCCGAGATAATCGACGAACAGGTTTGGGTACAGCGCCATCTCGAAAACGCTTCCGGCCAGGGTGAGCCAGGTTTCCTGGTAACCCATGAACCGTCCCATGCCGCGCCTCACCCAGATGTAGAACCCGCCCTCCTCGGGAACGGCCGTGGCGAGCTCGCTGACCATCATGGCCGTAGGCAAGCTCCACAGCAGTGGCGTGATCAACAGAATCAGCAGCGTCGCGCGATAGCCGGTCTTCTGGACGATGTCTTCGAGGCCGTACGGCCCGCCTGCGACCATGAAGTAAGTCGCCGCGATCATGGGCAGCACCGTCAACTTGCGCACGCTCGTCGCGCTTCTCCCATTCACGGTCCGCAGTGTAAATGACTTCGTCTCTGATTTCGCGCGCAAACTACGCTCTTGCGCGCTTGAGCGAATGACTAAGACACACACTTGTCCTGTCCTCTCGCATCGCTTCGGTATAAGATCGGGCCGGGTATTCTACACAGGCACTCGATGGAACTTCGCAAGGACCCGATCACTCGCAGTTGGGTCGTCATCGGACATCCGGAGCGGGAAAAGGAGCGGATCGGTCCGTGTGCTCTTTGTCCCGGCAACCACTTGCAGCAACAGGTCCTTCTACAATTGCCCGCGCAGGGCGAGCCGCAGGTTCGCGTCTATCCCCACTTTCGCCCTCTGTACCGTATTGAAGGAGACCCTGCGCGCACGGCGGATGGCATCTTCGATCGCATGGCGGCCGTTGGCGCGCACGAGATCATCGTCGAGACGCCGGCCCATTCCCAGGTGCTTGCGCGCCTCTCCGACGAAGAGATCGAGCGCGTGCTCGAGGCCTACGCATTGCGGATCACGGATCTTAAGCGCGACGCCCGCTTCAAATTTGTCACGGCATTCAAGAACGAGGGGCGCCAGGCAGGCGAGGAATGGCCCCACGCACACTCGGAACTGATGGCTACGACCTTTGTGCCCCGCCGAATCCTCTACGAGCTGCGCGCCGCGCGCGAGTGGTATCGCGACCGCGAGCGCTGCGTCTTTTGCGACATCCTGCGCCAAGAAATTCGCCAGCAGAAACGCATCGTGGACAGCGTCGGAGACTACTTCGCCGTATGCCCGTACGCCTCGCGCGTACCTTTCGAGATTTGGCTAATGCCGCGCACGCACAACCATCAGTTCGAGGCAGTTCCGTCAGGGGCGAGTCGTCGCAATCTGGCGACCCTTCTTGGCCGTACACTTCGCCGCTTACTGCAAATTTCGACGAGCTATCACATGGTGCTGCACACTGCGCCCAGTACGCTCCAAACGAAAGGCGAGCTGAGCGACTACTGGGCGACGATCTCCGGTGACTACCACTGGCACATCGAAATTCTCCCCATCATCGAGACGCGGAGCAAGTCCTACAGCCTCAAGGAAGTCTATTTCAACGGAACGCTGCCGGAGGAAGCAGCGGAGCAAATCCGCAATCTGGATCCGGCCAGATGAAGTATCGTCCGCCGACCGTGTTTCCGCCGCGAAGTCCGGAACGCGGCGGAATCCTTTTTCGCCTTTTGCTTTTGCTCTGCTTTCTGTGTCTGCTCCTTGGTTTGTATCTGATTCACGACCCGCTCCTGCGGCTGGCCGGCAGTTACTGGATCGCGGACCAATCGCCCGTGCCTGCCGACGCCATCGTGATGCTCGGCGACGACAACTACAGTGCCGATCGCGCCGCACGCGCGGCCCAGCTTTACCGCGAGGGTTGGGCGCCCCGCGTGGTCGCAAGCGGGCGGTATTTGCGTCCCTATGCAAGCATCGCTGAGTTGGAAGAGCACGATCTGACGGATCGCGGCGTCCCGAAGTCCGCGGTCGTCCGCTTCGCGCACCACGCCACGAATACGAAGGACGAGGCAGCCGCGCTGAGCCAACTGATCTCTTCGCGAGGCTGGAAGCGAATTCTTCTCGTCACTTCGAGCTATCACACGCGCCGCTCTCTTTACCTCGCCGAGCGCGAGTTTCCATCGGGCACGGTGTTGCGCGTCGTGGCGGCTCCCGATTCCGACTACGATCCTCGCGAGTGGTGGCGGACTCGCGACGGCCTTAAGATTTTCACGCACGAATGCGTCGGGATGGTCGTCTCGATCTGGGAAATGCGGCATCGAAGCGTACAAACCTCCGAGTCTGGCCTGTTGTCGCCCGCAAACAACCCATTGTCGCTTTGAAACACACGGACACATCGGCCCGTTTACACTGATTTTGCCCTGTACTATATTTTGCTCACCGTGTAGGATGCGTGTCTCCCAGCTCCGCATCCACCCGCGTTCGCAGGAGGCTTTCATGTGGCGTAAACCGACCGAGGTCAATCCGTCTTCACAGACTTCTTCCGCGGCAATTCCGAGTTCACCCAGATATGAGGAAGCGCCTAAGATGGGCGCGCCGTCTCCGGCCAGGCCGATCATTTCCGAGCCAGCCGCGACGCCCGCTTCGTCAAACATCTCGAAGATCAGCTCTGGGCTTAAGATTCAAGGGGAACTCTCTGGCAGTGCCGACCTCTACATCGATGGCGACGTGCAGGGTAAGATCCGGGTGACGAATGCCCGGGTGACAGTCGGCCCCAACGGCCGCGTCCGGGCCGAAATCGAGGCTCGCGACATCGTCATTGACGGCTCGGTGCAGGGGAACCTCAAGGCCGGCGAAAGCGCCCGCCTTGGCGCGTCAAGCCGTGTCGTTGGCAGCGTCATCAGCCCGCGGATTGGAATCGATGATGGCGCACGGTTAAGCGGAAAAGTCGAAACCGTCCGCTCGGCTCAATCGGCCGCGACTCCGGCGGTCGAGACCACCCACGAAGCAGACGACTTGAGTCCCGTGGGCCTGAGGGGCGAGTAGTGCGCGGATGAATTGGACGGCGAAGCAACGAATGGCGGCGGCGACGGCTGCTGGCGCGGCGCCCGCCAAACCCGGCCCGGCTCCATCTTTTGCGCCCGCTGCCAACCATCGCGTTTCCAATGGACTGAAAGAATTCCTCTGGTTGATCGGCGACATTCCGCGCGGACGTGTACTTGACCTCGGCCCCGTCTGGCAATCTACGGTCAGCTTTTTTGTGGACAAGGGCTACCGCCTCTCATCCGAAGATGTTCTGCGCGCGTGGAAGGACTTCTTGACGGTCGAAGAGGAGAGGCTGCGAACCGCCGCTGTCGGCAACGATGAAGGAAAGCTTTCGCCCGCAGTGTTGGCGGACAGATTCCTCGAAAATGCCCTGCGGTATCCTGAGCCGAGTTTTCACGGTGTCTTGGCTTGGGACCTGTTTGATTATTTTGATCCGGAGGCCGTTCCGCGTGTGGTGGAGCGCCTGTCCCGTCTGGTTCATCCGGGAGGGGCCGTCCTGGCGCTGTTCCACAGCCGTCCGGCCGAACGATTCCACCGCTACCGGATTGTCGATGCCCAATCGGTTGAAATCGTCCCCTCGCCAACCATTGCCGTTCACGCCCGCGTGTTTCAGAATCGCGAGGTTCTCGACCTGTTCGAACAATTCCGTTCTTCGAAGACATTCGTCGGGCGAGACCAGGTTCGCGAGGCCCTTTTCATCAAATAGCTGACCTTCGGTCCTCGGTCTTCGCTTCGCCGGTCTGACAACCAAATCCCCTTACGTCACATCACTTAACCTGAATTCGGGTGCTGCGCGGGACACTGGAACTTGCCATAGCGGCCAAGGATTCCTTATTATCTTGAGCGTTGTTTTCGGTGGCCAGGGTACCGCCGGACTTGCTGAGTTCCGCAGCTCTTGCCCGCAAGGAATTGTGGAACCTTTTCAGTGCCATCTGGAATCGAGTGAATCGCCGTCGAGAGTCTAAGTGCGGGAGTGCGACAGCATATCAGGAGCCTAAGGGAGCGATGATTTCGATAGGCAAGACAGCCCTCGCGCCACAGAGCCTCGGCGCTATCGGCGACAGACGGCTTGGGCGAGGTTCGCGGCTCCTTGGTCTCGCGTTGATTGCAATGGGAACCTCCTGCACTTTAGTCGGCTGCGGTGGCGGAGGCTCAGGGTCGACCACAATCAAGTCCGTCGCGATTACCCCCACGTCCGTCACAGTTCCCATCAATACTCAGGCGGATTTCACGGCCACCGTCACCCTGACGGATTCGACCACCTCATCGACGACTACCGTCACCTGGGAAGTGAACGGCGTCTCTGGCGGCAATTCCACCGTTGGCACGATCGTGCCGTCTACCACCGACGAGTTGGTGGGTATCTATACGGCTCCGTCAGCCGTGCCTACCACGTCTAGTGGCAGCGGCGAACAGGTCGGCCAGGTCAATATCACCGCCGTTGCGACGCAGGGCACGAGTTCATCAACGTCCTCCAGCGGAACGGTGACTTCCAACACGGCCATCGTCACGGTGAGCGTCGGTTTGGGGCTCTCGGTTAGCCCAACCTCCGCGATTGTTCCGGCGGGCGGAACCAGCCAATTCACTGCGATTCTGAACAGCGTGCAAACGGCAGCCTCTTGGGCGCTCAGTTCAACTTCAGGAAGCGGAGGCAATCTGGGCACGATCGACGCGACGGGTCTGTACACCGCTCCGGCCTTCCCACCTCCGGGCAATTCCATCACGGTTACAGCGTCGGTGACAGGCTCCAACGGGGCCGTGGTCACGGCGACTTCGACCCTGTCCGTTTTCTATTCCGACCATTCGCTCAGCGGACCTTACGCGTTCTCCTACACAGGGAACGACGCATCGGGCTATCTCGCCGTCGCAGGCAGTTTTGTAGCCGATGGCAGTGGCCACATCGTGAGCGGTATTGAGGACATTGAAAGCTTTCTAAGTGGTGTTTCCACTCAGGTGCAGATCAGTGGAACCTATTCAGTCGGCTCCGACGGCCGCGGGACGGTGTCACTAACCAGAGGCCGCGAGACCAACACTTGGGAATTTGCGTTGACAAGCAACCAGCACGCGCAACTGACGCGCTTCGATACGAGCGAAGCAGCTGGCGGAACGATCGATCAACAGAGTCTGAACGGGCTCACCACGTCGCCATCATTGATTTCCGGCAGGTACGCATTTTCCGTGCTGGGTCTCGACGCCAGCTTTAATCCGCTCGGCATGGCCGGGGAGTTCTCTGCGGACGGCAGCGGCGGAGTGTCGAATACAAACGCCATTCTCGATGTCAATGACAACAGCATTTCCGGCGGCACCGTTACGAAGGGCGACACAACGCTCAACGGCTCGTACAGTTTCGATTCCGTAAACGCCGGCACCGGGCGTGGCACCATCACGCTCCAAAGCGCGCCTACCGGCGGCACCGCCCGGAAGTACGCTTTCTACACCGTAGGCACGACCACAAATTCCGCCAACGCCACAGTCGTTTCTCAATTGCATCTGGTAGAGATTGACGGCAGCGCTGTCGCCTCGGTCGCTGGCGACATGTTCTTCGTTGGCACGTCGCCAGTTTCAGTTCTCGCGGACGCTAACTACGTCTTCACCGGAGGAGGCAATTCCAGCGCGGGCGCCTATGCCTCTGGCGGTGTATTCGCATCCGACGGCGTTGGCACAACCTCGAACGGCACGCTCGATATCAACAACGCCGGCACCTACAACAAGGGCGTTTCGCTCGGTTCCTGCGCATTCACATCGAATCCTGCGACGGGTCGGATCGATCTCGAGTTGTGTCCGTCCGGCGCCAGCGCGTCCGAATTCGCCGCGTATCCGACGGCTCTCGGGAATGTCGTGCTGCTCGAGCTCGATTCGTCTGCGGTCGCCACAGGTCTCGCGTACCAGCAATGCGGCCCCCAATCCGCTGGTTGCGCGGCCGCCAGCCCGGATCTGTCCGCAGCCGCCGTGTCGCTTGGCTTGGTTGGACAAGGTCTCTTCCGTAATCCGCCCGCTACGGCCGCCTCTTTCCAGCCCGATCTGGACGGTCAAATCGAGTTGACTGGCACGGCGGCCAGTACAGGTAATCTGGACATCAATAATTTCAACGCGGTCTTCCAGTCCGATCCCATCGGGGCAACCGGAACCTCGATTGGCGCGGCGAGCAACGGACGCGGCACAGCCACCCTCGCGCCGACGAATCCGTCGGCCACCTACAACCTCGTCTTTTATCTCATCGATGATCACGATGCGTTGCTCTTGAGCTCAGGTCAGAGTCCGGTCGCCATCGGCCAACTCGGCCGCCAGTTCTGACGCACCACCGAGGTCTGGCGAGAACCGGTTCCGAGTCCGATCCCTTCCATCGACAATCTCGATGAGGCCGCCCGGCCCGTTCACGATACGTTTATGAGAGCCAGTTAAACTGGCAACTGCGCTACTATTGTACTTGGGCTGGCCGTAGCCCTGCGTGCCCGGCCCTGCCGAGTGAGGCCGCCATGGTTTCTGCTACCTCTCCGAGTCCTTCCAGCCCCTTGGAGTCGAATCAGCCGCTGTCGTCCGAAGAATTGCGCCAGATCCATGCCTATTGGCGCGCGGCCAACTATCTCTCGGCCGGTGAGATTTATCTCTACGCGAATCCGCTGCTGCGCGAGCCTCTCAAGCTCGAGCACATCAAGCCGCGCCTGCTGGGCCATTGGGGCACGACACCCGGCCTGAACTTCATCTATGCCCACATGAACCGCCTCATCAAGAAGCTCGATCTCAATGCGATCTATATCGCCGGCCCCGGTCACGGCGGGCCGGGAATGGTTGCCAATACCTATCTCGAAGGCACCTACAGCGAGCTTTATCCGAACATCCCGCAGACCGAACAGGGTTTGCAGCGATTATTCAAACAGTTCTCTTTTCCCGGCGGTATTCCGAGTCACGCTGCCCCTGAGACTCCCGGCTCGATCCACGAAGGCGGGGAACTTGGATACTCGATCGTCCACGCCTTCGGCGCGGCGTTCGATAATCCGGATTTGCTTGTCTGCTGCGTCGTGGGAGACGGGGAAGCGGAAACGGGCCCGCTCGCCACAAGCTGGCACTCGAACAAGTTTTCGAATCCCGCGCGCGACGGCGCGGTCCTCCCGATCCTTCACCTCAACGGCTACAAGATCGCCAATCCCACTGTGCTCGCGCGCATGACAGATGCGGAGTTGACCCAGCTCTTCACCGGCTACGGCTACCGCCCCTATTTCGTCGAAGGTCATGAGCCCGAAAAAATGCACCAGCGCATGGCGCACGTCCTCGAGACCGCCGTTGCCGAGATTCGCTCAATCCAAAGCGAAGCCCGCAGCGCGAGAACCGTGAGCCGCCCCGTGTGGCCGATGATCGTGCTGCGCACGCCCAAGGGCTGGACTGGGCCGAAGGTTGTTGACGGTAAGCCCGTGGAAGACACTTGGCGCGCCCACCAGGTGCCCGTCAGCGACTTTGCATCCCATCCGGAGCACTTGAAGATTCTCGAAGATTGGCTGAAAAGCTACCGGCCGGACGAGCTTTTCGATGCTAACGGAAGGTTGATCCCTGAGCTCGCCGACCTGGCACCCAAAGGGGATCGCCGGATGGGCGCAAATCCGCACGCCAA
>Ga0187782_10003919_pt1 | contig 11107 bp, 12 predicted proteins | sample 0715_SJ02_MP15_2_FD_132454 | JGI IMG/M metagenome (GOLD analysis project Ga0187782, IMG submission 132454) | Tropical peat soil microbial communities from peatlands in Department of Meta, Colombia - 0715_SJ02_MP15_20_MG | ecosystem: Environmental > Terrestrial > Soil > Wetlands > Peat | place...
ACGTCGTCCAGGAAGCGCTGCAGCAGCTCCGACGACGATTGCGCCGCTTCCTGGAACGGCGTCCGGATCGGTCCCGGGGAGATCGACAGTGCCCGGATCCCTTGTGTGGCGAACTCGCGCGCCACGCCCAGGGTCATCGAGAGCACGGCGCCCTTGGCGGCGGCGTAGTGGATCGACGAGCCGGGGCCCCCGCGGCGGTGCGCCATGCTGGCCATGTTGACGATGACGCCGTGCTTGTTGGCGAGCATGTGCGGCAGCAGGGCCTGCATGGCGTAGAGCGTGCCGTTGACGTTGAGCGCGAAAGTCTTCTCCATCAGGGCGTCGTCGATCTCCAGGAACTTGGCGCGGCGGATCGCGGCGCCTGCCGAGTTGAAGAGAAACTGCACGCTGCCGAACGCGGCGATGGCGCGCTTGGCCATGTCGTCCACCGCCGCGCGCGAGGTGACGTCGACCTTGACGGCGAGCGCCTGACTGCCCCTGCCGTTGACCTCCTCGGCAGTCTTGCGCGCGCCGCTCTCGTTGACGTCGGCGCAGACGACATTGGCGCCCTCGCGCGCAAAGATCAGCGCCGTGGCGCGGCCGATGCCGCTCGCGGCGCCCGTGATGACGATCGTCTTTCCCGCGAAATAGTCCGGCGTCTTCGGCATGGCCCGCATCCTGTCTGCATGTGCTTCACGGCGGGCGATTGTGCCCGCCCGCCGGGCCGGCCACAACGGGCGCCGCGGCGCACTGCGGCATCGCCCGACTCGACCCCGGGGAGAGGCCGGGCTAGTTGTGCTGCTCCCTCGAACTGCCACCAGCCGCCGGGGCTGCAGTGATGCCGCGTACGTTGGAAGATGTGGCCGTCTTTGCGGCGCCGGCTCTTTTTGTAGTGCTATGGGCGTCAGGCTTCATCGGCGCCAAATTCGGGCTCCCCTATGCGGAGCCGCTGACGTTCTTGACATTGCGCATGATCGGCGCGCTGCTGCTGCTCGGCTTTATCGTGTTGCGCGCGCGGCCGCGATGGCCAAACCGCGCCGGCCTGCTGCACAGTGCTGCCACCGGCCTGTTGATGCACGGCGGGTACCTCGGCGGCGTGTACATCTCGATCGAACACGGGCTTCCCGCGGCGCTCACTGCCCTGGTGGTCGGGCTGCAACCCTTGCTGACCTCGACCATCGCCAATCGGTGGCTCGGCGAACGCGTGGTGTCGCGGCAGTGGCTCGGCCTGGTGCTCGGCCTCCTCGGCGTCTACCTCATTGTGCGCGAGCGGACCGCGGCGGGCGACGCCGCGCCGTCCGCCTGGCTGGCCGCGACCGTGGCGCTCGTCAGCATAACCGTCGGCACGGTCTACCAGAAGCGCTTTGGCGCAGCCATCGACTGGCGCTCGGGCATGTGGATTCAGTACGCCACGGCCGGGATCGTCTTCGCGCTGGGCGCGGCAGCCTTCGAGACCCGCGTCGTGCAGTGGACGCCGCAATTCCTGTTCGCGCTTTGCTGGCTGGTGGTGGTGCTTTCGTTCGGCGCCATCTGGCTCCTTTATTTTCTCATCCGCCGCGCGGCGGCAACCCGCGTGGTCAGTTTGTTCTACCTGACGCCGCCAGTTACGGCGGTGATGGCTTGGGCGCTGTTCGACGAGCGCTTGGTGCTGACCGCGCTGCTGGGGATGGGGCTCTGCGTCGTCGGTGTCTTTCTGGTGAACTTGCGGGTCGGCGAGGGACCGGCATGATGCGTACCCTCGCCAGCGGAAATATCGACAATGCACAGGAGAAACGGCAATGAGTGCTCGCGCAGCGATCGACTATCAGGATGCATCCCCGGAAGTCCGCGCGGTGTACGACGATATCAAGCGCACCCGGCAGATCGACAAGATAAACAATTTCTGGACATATCTCGCGCGCGACCCGTCGACGCTCAAGCGGACCTGGGAAAGCGTCAAAGAAACAATGGCACCGGGCGCCCTCGATGCGCTCACCAAGGAGATGGTGTATCTAGCGGTCAGCGTGACCAACGGCTGCGGCTATTGCATCGCCAGCCACAACGCAGCCGCGCGCAAGGCCGGCATGACCGACAGAATGTTCGGCGAGCTGATGGCGGTCGTCGGCATGGCCAACGAGACCAATCGGCTGGCCAACGGCTATCGCGTGCCGACTGATCCGGCATTCGATCGATAGCGGCGCGTCACCGGCCGCTCGCATCCTCGACAATAACGGGGAAAATGCGCCAAGGCGCGTTAAGCGGTCGGCAAGCGGCGTAGGCTACGCATCTATACCGAGGGGTCGACTGTGCCCAGCCGGCGGACGGGCGGCGGTGGCGCGGAGCATGGTCATGAACTTCCGCAACGCCGACAGGCGCCATTCGCCACGGCACAGCATCAATCGCGTCGCACACATCCAGGTCGGCGGCGGAGCGGCGCGGCGCGAGTGCCTGATTACCGATCTCTCCGCGGGTGGAGTCCGACTGCAAGTGGAGGGGTTTGCCGTTCCCGACGATTTTGTGCTTTTCCTGGCCGACGACGATGCCGTCCGGGAGTGCAAATATCAGGTTGTGTGGCGGTTCGGAAACGAGGTTGGCGCCAGTTTCGTCGGTCTCGTGCGCAGACAGGTCAATTCCGCCCGCAGCCCGGAGGTCGCGCCCAGCTAAAATGGCCCCGGCGTGACCCGAGGCCATTTTTTCGCGTTCAAGGACCTGATCTGACTACTGAGGGGGCTGCGGTCCCGGCTGCGCCGCCGGAGGCGCCGTTCCCGGGAGCGCCGGATCGACCGGATGAAGCACAGCGTTCGGTGGCGACAGCGTGCGGCTCGCCGGCGGCGGTGCTAGGTCATTGGACGCGGTCTGTGTGGGTCCCTGGCCGATACCAAAAGCGATGGCCACGAGAATGGCCAAAATTACCGCTCCGGCTACCCAGCCCCATGCCGCGTTATAACGGCTTCGGTCGGGCGGGCCGTAGCGCGTCCCGCGCTCCAGCGGATCTGGATCTCGATAATCGGACATTGTCGTCCTCCGTCTTGGTCTCTCCCCTTGCAAGACAACCGGTCGCATGCCCGATCAGTTCCCGCGGCCGGTGCGAAACCGCGCTCGCGTCGGTTCGAAGCCCCGCAACAGGGCGGAACGCGGGCGACGAAAGAGGTCGAGGAACTTGTTGCGCGCCACGGCATCAGCCGTTGCGCAGCGCCTCCAACGCCATCACCAGCACGGTTCCGGACATCAGGCTCCATAGTCCTGCCACGACGGTAGCCGCCATGACGAACTCGGCGCGACGGCGCTCGATGCGGTGGCCACGCAGCGTGTTGCGCATGATGATGAACGGCGCGCAAAACATCAGCAGCAGGATCGCTGCGAACCGGGCCGCGACCGGTCCGGTCTCGAGCAGACGGAAGCTCGGAAAATCCTGCCGGACAACAGAGAACGCGCTCGCGGCGGCACCGGCGACGGCGAAACCGATCGCCAGGGCGAACAAGGATTGAACGCTGTCCGGGGAAATCGCCGCTCCCATGGCCTCGGTCATGCCTGGCGCCTCCAAATTTCATGGAGGCATCGCAGAGCGCGCCGCGGACCGCCACGGAATGCTTAAGAAAGGGTTAACGGCCAATGCGATCTCGATGCGCCGCAGGGCCGGCAGCCGCACCGGCCACGCGGAGCGACTGTGCGGTGAGAGGCTCGTGCGATACTGATCGTGATTCGCGGCGATGGCGCGAGGCATGGGCATGACCACCGACGTTGTCTCGCGGCGGAGAAGTCGGCGCAGAACCGCCGTCTTGATCCTGCCGTTTACGCTTCTGGCTACGGCTCTCGCCGCCGCCGGCGTCGTCGTCGCCTACTTGCTGTGGCCGACTTGGCCGACCGCGATTGTGACGCTCGATGCGCCGGCGCTCCCGATCACGGTCGCTGGCGTCCTCTTCAATGTGCCGCCCATGGCGATTCGCGCGGCGGTGCAGCGCCATCCTGGTGCGCATGAGAGAGTCGATCTTGTTTTTCTCTGGCCTTCGCTCGACCCGCCGCAGCCGGCCGGGAAGGGCGCCGAGAGGCCGGCCTCCGAACCGGCCGCTGCGGCCGGCGACGAAGCCGCGGGGATGCCGTCCTACGCGAAGGACCGCGTGTTCGTGACCATAGCGGGGCTCGGCGCGGTTCTCCCACCCGTCGAGCGGTTGCGCAGCATCTATCCGCGGTACCTCGAGGAGCAGGCGACGGCTGGTCCCGACGGACTCGGCGTGCAGGCTTTTCGCGCCGACACGCCCTACCAAGGCGAAGACCTCGTCTACCGCGCCGAAAAGCCGGAAGGGTTCTTCGCCCGGTGCACGCGAAAGATCCGCAGCGTTCCCGGCAACTGCATGCACGAGCGTGTGCTCGAGGGCGCCGAGATCACACTGCGCTTTCCGCGCGAGTGGCTCGATGATTGGCGCGGCGTTGCCGATGGATTCGACCGGCTCATTGCGCTTCTGCACCCGAGAAACGGATGACCGCAGCCGGCTATCGGAGACTGTTTGTCCGGCCTCCTGGTTCTGACAATAGTCTCTTATTCGAGATCGCTGCCCAGGATCGCCATTTGAAAATTGTATGACCGCTCGTCATCCTCATCGTCGACGAAAAGCACGCCGATGAACTCCTCGCCGACATAGACCTCGGCCGAATCTTCCTTCTTCGCCCGCGGCACCACGCGGATGCGCGGATTGGCGAATAGCTTCTTCAGATAGGCATCGAGCTTCTTGACTTCCTGCACGTCCACGGCGCGCCCTCCTGTTGGCGCCGCATAGCATGCGGCGGCGCGGACAACAATGAGCCGGCGGCGATCTGCTCGCCCGGGTTCGGCGCAAAAGGTCGAGGCTCAGGGTGATCTGACGGCCAAGCGAGGCTGGCGATCAGCTCTCGTCGTAGAGCATCTGGTCCATGGCTCGTGAGGGCTCCGGACAGCCGGCCCGGCCCACCACTCTTGCCGGCACGCCGGCCACCGTGACGTTGTTGGGCACCGATTTGAGCAGCACCGATCCGGCGGCGACACGTGCGCAATGTCCAACTTCGATATTGCCGAGAATTTTGGCGCCGGCGCCGATCATCACGCCGTAGCGGATCTTCGGATGGCGGTCCCCCGCTTCCTTGCCGGTTCCGCCGAGCGTCACATCGTGGAGCATCGACACATCGTCGTCGATGGCGGCAGTTTCGCCGACCACTAGGCCCGTGGCGTGATCGAGGAAAATGCCGCGCCCGATGCGCGCAGCCGGGTGGATGTCGCATTGAAACACGGCGGAGGAGCGACTCTGCAAGTAGAGCGCAAAATCCCTGCGGCCCTTGCTCCACAGCCAGTGGGCGAGCCGGTGCGTCTGAATTGCGTGAAATCCCTTGAAGTAAAGAACGGGCTCGATCAATCGGTGAGCCGCCGGATCGCGATCAATGGTGGCGACGATGTCGGCGCGAAAGCTCTCGCCGATCGAGGGGCTGTCTTCGAGCGCATCCATATAGGCCTGTCGGATCAGTTCGCTCGACACCGCCGCGTGATCGAGCCGCTCCGCCAACCGGTAGATGACGGCGGCCTCCAGCGTGTCGTGGTGGAGAATGGACGAATAGATGAAGGTCGCAAGCTCCGGTTCGCACCGGACTATGTCCTCGGCCTCGCGGCGGACGCGCATCCAGACCGGATCAACCGTATCGAGGGCTGGTTTCGTCTGATAATGGGCCATGCGTGCCTCCGGGCATCGACGCCGATATAGCATAATTGGTGCGCCTCGGGCCAGGAAACCAGGGTATTGTTGCCGAAGCGGGCCGCCGGCCCACTAAGTTAGCCTATGGGCGATAGATTTTTTGGGGCACTGGCCCGTCCGGCACAGCACGCCCCGGCTGGCTGGGAACCGAGCTTCGATGGACTTCACCGCTGCTCCGCCAGGAATTCCAGCACGCCGCTCTTGAATGCTTTGTCGCCGACGGCAAGCATGTGGTCGCGGCCGGGGATGGTGAGAGACCGCGCGTGGGGAATGAGCGCAGCGAGTTGTTCGGCGGAGCCGGCGATACGGTCGGTGCTCCCGACCGCGACCAGGAGCGGCACCGCGATGCGCCCGACCTCGGCGCGGGCGAGGGTCTGGCGCGAGCCGCGCATGCAGGCGGCGAGCGCACGCAGGTCGGAATGGGTCTGTTCGGCGAAACTGCGAAACAAGTGGCCGGTCGGATCGGTGACGTCGGCGAGCGAGGGCGCTTCGAGCGCTCGCGCGATCGTGTCGGTCGTTGCGAAGCCTTCGACCAGGCGAATGCCGAGCCCGCCGAGGATCGCGGCGCGCACGCGCTGCGGATGGGCGAGGCAGAGAAACGCCGTGATCCGCGCGCCCATCGAATAGCCCATGATGTCGGCCCGCGGCAGCTCCAGGTGATCGAGGAGCGCGCGCACGTCCTCGGCCATGGTACGGCTGTGATAGGCGGACGGCTCGTACAACTTGGCGGACTCGCCGTGGCCGCGATTGTCGAGGGCAATGGCGCGCCGACCCGCGCGTCTAAGCGTCGTCACCCAGCCTGGGTAGACCCAGTTCACCTCCTTGTTGGAAGCAAAGCCGTGCACCAGCACGACCGGCGCGCCGTCTCCTTCGTCGAGAAAGGCGATTTCCACACCGTCGTGCGCAAAGCGCGGCATTCTGCGACCTTAATCGATCCGGCGGCATCGGGCGCGGCAAATGGTGATGCTGGTGCGTCGATCCGGTTGGGTTTAACAGGATGGGCTGATGGTGCATGACTTGGCGCTGGACCGACTGACGAAACCCGGAGGCTACCGTGAGGTACTCGCGCGCAGTCCGGGCGAGTGGGCGTTCGGGCCGTCCGATCCAGCCTGTCGGTTGAACAAGCAGTGACCATCACCGCCGAGACAGTAGCGACCGAGTTCGATCTGCGCTCGTTGAGTGCGGCTTTTCTCGACGACCCCTATCCCACCTACCGCGCACTGCGTGAACGCGACCCTGTCCATCGCATGGCGGACGGCTCCTATTTCCTCACGCGCTACGACGATTGCCTGGCGGTCTATCGCGATGCAGAGACCTGGAGCTCGGACAAGAAAGTCGATTTCCGGCCGAATTTCGCAGACAGCCTGCTGTACGAGCACCACACGACGAGCCTGGTATTCAGCGATCCACCCTACCACACGCGGGTGCGCAAGCTGCTGGCGCCGGCGTTTGCGCCACGCGCCTTGCGCGCGCTGCAGCCACGGATCGAAGTTTTGGTCGACCGCTTGCTCGATGGCGCGGCCGAACGCGGCGGAATGGACCTGATCGCCGATTTTGCCGCGGCCATTCCGATCGCGCTCATCGGCGATATGCTGGGCATCCCGCAGGATCAGCGGGCTCCTCTGCGCGGCTGGTCGCTCGCCATCCTGGGGGGACTGGAGCCGACACTGCGCCCGGAGCAGTTCGCCAGCGGGGTCCGGGCGGTAGCGGAGTTCAAGGACTATCTGCGGAAGATTATCGGCGATCGAGTTCGCAGCGCCAGCACCGATCCGGCCGAGATTCTATCGACGCTCATCGCCGCCAGCGCATTTGCGCCAAATGGCGACGGCGAGCGACTCTCCGAGCTGGAGCTCATCCACAACTGCATTTTTCTTCTCAACGCCGGGCATGAGACGACCACCAACCTGATCGGCAACGCAGTCGATCTCCTCATCCGTCACTCCGATGCGATGCGCGACCTGCGCGCTCACCCGCAGGCCATCGAGACGGCGGTCGAAGAGTTCTTGCGGATGGAGAGCTCGAACCAGCTTGGAAACCGCCGGGCCATGCGCGAGGCGGTGCTTGGGGGCGTTCCTATGGCTGTCGGAAGCTATGTACACATCGGAATTGGCGCGGCCAACCGCGATCCGGCGCAATTCTCCGATCCGGACCGGCTCGACATCCACCGCCAGCCAAACCGCCATCTCGCCTTTGGCACCGGGATACACGCCTGCGCCGGGATGTCGCTTGCGCGCATGGAAGCGCAGGTGGCCATCGGCCGGCTGCTGGAGCGCTTCGAGCGGATCGAGCCGTCCGGGGTCCCGGTGCGGGGCGGCCGCGCGCGGTTCCGCGGCTTTGTCTCGTACCCCGTCAGCTTGATCGACTGAGCCGCGGCGGCAATTGTCAAAGCTGCGGCAAGGCCAGAATGCGCAACTGCGCTTCGCGCGCCCGGCGCAGCTTGCGCCGGTGAAGGTGGCGAAGCGTCATCCGCTCCGCCATGGTCTTGCAGGAGGAGAGGAAACCAAACAGCATCAGCGCCGCCCAGATCATCCATATCGCCAGATCAAAGGCGCCGGCCGTCAGCACGATGGCGGCGCGACCCAACAGCTTAATGATGGCGCGGGTCTTGCCGCCCTTCGCTGCGGCCAGCCGCGCGAGCCGCGACACGTCGCGCGGTCCCTCGGCGATTTTCAGGCTGTCGAGCGCCGTCTGTGCGCCTGCCTTGGTCTCGATGCGGCCCACATTGCCGACGAGCTCGACCAAACCTCCCGCCTTCTCGACCTTTACGGCCTCGCGGGCGGCATTCACTGCCAGCGCGGGCTCCGATAGCCCGACGGCCCGCCTTAGCGCGCTCACATCGACCACGTCGCGCAGCGAACGGCCGATCCAGGTCGCTAGCCGCCCGCTCAGGCGCCCGGTGCGGCGGGCAGCCTTCACCAGAGAGAGGCCGACCCGTGCCGGTGTGGTAACGCCGAGCGATGCATAGGTCCCGGCAGTGATCGCGATCCCCACGCAAGCGAGACCGAGAATAAGCGTGTCGACTTGCTGCCCGGTCACCAGCCGCGCCCCTTCGCGCGTCGCATCGCGAATGTCGCCGAACACGAACAGATCCCCCACCGCGGTGCCGGCAAGGCTCACGATGTCGTCCGGCTCGCCCGTGAACAGGCCGCGCGCGAAACTTCCGGCAGCATGCGTTGCCGAGGCCGCCGCTTCGTTCGCGGCCGTCACCTTTTCGGCGAGTGCGGCATCGACGGCTACGTTGCGGTCGCGGGCGAGGTCGAGAAAGCTTTGCGCGAGATCGCTGTCTCCGGCCGCGAGCGCCGCCTGCATTTCGCGCTCCGCGACGCTGCGATCGAAGCTGCGGTCGAGCGCCCGATCTGCGAGCTTGACCGGATCGTCCTCGGCGGCAAGTCCGTCGTGGGCGTCGATGGCGGCGCCGATGAGCGCCAGCGTGCCAAGCGCAAACGTCGCAGCGGCGACCAGCGCGAGAGCTGAATGGCGCCCCAGCCGGCGCACCGCCCGGTGCAAGTCGGCATGTTCGGCGGCACGAATAAATCGCTCGTGGCGCATGGGGTTAGGCGAGCTTTCTCAGGTCGTAACGCAAATACACGCGCCCGGACCTGCAGGCGAGCGCGGATGCCAGGGAGCCCAACCGTCCGAGACGGTGGATGTTCAACTTGGGTCCAATTTACGGCTTTTTGGCAACGGACACGTCGACATTTGGCGTTTCCCGCTTAACCGCAGCGGCACGGCCCGCCCAAACTGCACGATGCGGCTCAGGCGCGGCGCTTTTCGCCCCAAGCCTCCCGATGTTTCGATAATCAATGCGTGGCTGTCGGGGTTTCGGGCGCGGCTTCGGGGTCGGCGTGCTGCAAGGACACGATCCCGGCAACCACCGTCCAGATTTGCTCCTCCGACAAGGTGCCCCCCCATGCCGGCATCAGATGACCGGCGCGCTTGCGACCGAAGTAGATCGTCGTGTGCAGCATGTCGGGGGTGAGATCGGTGCGGTTGCGCAAAGACGGTCCCTTGGACCCCCGACCTTCACTGCCGTGACAGTAGCCGCCGCAGGTGCCGTTGAGCGTTTCCAGGCCCTTGGCGACCACCGCCGGGTCGCGCAGATTGACACCGGCCGTTTTCTCCGGCGGCGGCAGGTCGTCGTCGGAGCCACCAAGAGCCGTGCGATACGCCACAAATGATGTGAGCACCAAAAGCGCGGCCAAGGCGCGCCGCCGCCACATGGATCTGATCATGGCTTCAAATCCGGGAGAGGAGCGGCGTACGCTCCTCTCCCTTCCGATGGAGTTGCTGTTAAGGCGCTTCGTTCAGTCGGAGACCTTGAAGGCGAACAAGGTTGCGCCAGCCGGGAAGTCTTTCACTTCCGGAAGCACGTTCGCCACGACGCCCGGCACACCACCACCGATTCCGCTCGGGGCCATGATGTACTGCTGGCCGTGCGCCTCGTAGCTGATAATACCGCCGCGGCATGCGGAGCCCATGTTGAACTTCCACAGCTCCTTCCCGGTGTCGGCATCATAAGCGTACAGATGGCCTTTCATGTCGCCGCTGAACACCAAGCCGCCCTTGGTGGAGAGAACGGTGGAGATGCGCGGATAGTCGTCCCGCACCGACCACTTCTTCTTGCCGGTCAGCGGATCCCACGCGTCCAATGCGCCGTGAACCTTGTCGCCGGGAGGCGCTGCCCAGGACATGTCGCCACCGACATACCAGCCCGGCAAAGGATCGAGCGTGGGACGCTCAGCATGCGTCTTAACGATCATGCACAATTCCTGGCGCGAGTTGTACCAGACATGCGTTTCAGGATTGTACGAGCCGGCATTCCAGCTCCGGCCGCCGAGGAAAGACGGGCAGAACATGTGGTTCGGGTCCGTCACCGGAGGATTGCGACCGATCAGCTCTCCGGTCTTGGGATCCACCGACTTGACGAAGGTGACGTGCTCATTGATCGACCACGCGTTCTGGAGCTGGCCATTGGTGCGGTCATAGATGTACACGTAGCCGCTCTTGGCCTGATGGATCATCAGCTTCTTGTCGCCGACATTGACGAGCACGAACTCGCCCAAGGTCGAGTCATAATCCCACTCGTCGTGCGGATGCTCCTGGTAATACCAGACGAGTTCGCCGGTATCGGGGCGCAGTGCCACGACCGACGAGGAGTAGAGGTTGTCGCCGGGTCGGGCGCCTTCGCCATCCTTGCGCAAGTAGCCCTTCGGACCTTCGTCCGCCGCCGCCCAGTCGAACCACGGAGACGGGTTGGAGGTGCCGTAGAAAAGCAGATCGAGTTCGGGGTCGAAGCTGCCGACATGCCACGCGCCGACGCCGGCATACTTGGAGCTCGGTTCTCCGAAGCTGTTGGTGCCCCAGTGCTCCTTGCCTTCCTTGACGGGGTCGAAGTACCAGACTTGCTTGCCCGTCTTTTGATCCACGCCGAA
>Ga0187782_10003920_pt1 | contig 11107 bp, 12 predicted proteins | sample 0715_SJ02_MP15_2_FD_132454 | JGI IMG/M metagenome (GOLD analysis project Ga0187782, IMG submission 132454) | Tropical peat soil microbial communities from peatlands in Department of Meta, Colombia - 0715_SJ02_MP15_20_MG | ecosystem: Environmental > Terrestrial > Soil > Wetlands > Peat | place...
GCCTGGAGCGATCCCAGCGACCTGCTCACCTGGCGTGTTCCAGCATTGGACGGTCTGGTGGTCGACAACCTTTACGTGCGGAACACCTGGTGGCATTGGCTGATCGCAAACCCGGGAGCAGCGCACGGTGACTACGCTAAGAACAAGAATGTGCTGCGGGTCATGCTGGGCGCGAGAGCATCCGACGCCAAATAATGAGTTCGTCTGCTGGGGCAGTTAGCCAAGCGGGCGGACAAGAACGGGCGCGGCCCATTCGGCGATCGGATGCTGGCGGCCACAATCCATACAGCGCGTGGCGGCGTAGCGAGTCCCGCAATGCGGGCAGACGGCCTGCGTCGCGAAAATGTCGAATGGCTTCTGGCACTGACCGCACACCCAGAATTCGCCGACCGGAGGCGCGGATTTGCAAGTGGGGCAAGCAAAACCCTCGCGGCGCGGAAGCTTCCCAAGGCGCAAGAGCACGCGAGCCTGTTTCAATCCTCTCCAACAGTTCAGGAACATGAAGACGGCCAGAACTCCGAGCCACGGCGATTGCCACCAAAAGGCCAAGCCGACAAACCCAGCCTTCCCAACGAAGCCGAGAACTGTGGCGACCATGAGGCTGCGACCGCGTCCGAGCGGAAACCAGAGCAGCGACCAAAGGATCTTCCCGCCATCCAGCGGATAGATGGGCAGCATGTTGAAGACGAGAAGCACGAGGTTCCATCCGAAGACGCCCCAGATTAGTGCGTCGAGATCGGGGAACATGTGATTCCATCCGAGCGATCTGCTCAATAACGCGAGCCCGTATAGGATTGGGGCCAGGGCCACGTTGACGAGCGGGCCGGCAGTAATGCTCCAGAGGACTGCTGCGGGGCGCGGAGGTGGGTCCACGTAGGCGACGCCGCCCAGAGGCCAGAGAACGATCTGGTCCGCATGGCCCCCCACCTGACGGCAAGCGAGCGCGTGGCCGAACTCATGCGTGGTAACGATGGCGAAGAGGGCGAGGTATTCGAGGATGTTCCAAGCAATCGACGAGTAGTTGCGGGCGCGGCTCTGAATCTCGTACGCCGCCATCAGAAACCAGGACCAGTGCACGAAAACGTTGATTCCCGCGAGGCGGAAAATTCGGAATGAGCTTTCGCGAAGACCGGTCATGCGCGAGCAGGCGGTGCCCAATTCGACGGGGACGAAGTATCGAGCGAAAAATTCATTGCGGCCATTATGCGGGAATCGTTCGTGATTTGCGAGCTAGAGCGGAGAAAGCCAAAAGCAGAGCCCTCGCCGCCATGTGCGAAATTCGCGACTGGGTTCAGGATGACAATATTCTCACCCTTCACACCGCGGGCTTGGTGAGTTCCTTCGAGAGATAGATGATTTGGCCGACGTGATGGCAGGCGTGCGCGGCCATGCGAAAGAAACACGCAAAGCGCGTGTCGGTGCGCGGCTCGGTGGGATCAGAGTAGGGCAGGGCCAGATCGTCGGCGGATTGTTTGCGAATCGTGGAGGCGACCATGTCGATCGCGCGATCGAAATTTGCAAGGACCTGCTCCTTCGGCGGCTTCGATGCGTCGGTGAATTCGAGCGGGCGGTTACGAACGTAGCCGGTGCCCGCGATTTGCGCGCCGATGTAGTGATTCAGGTTTCCGGTGAGATGCAGCAACAGGTGGCCGATGCTGTTGCCGTAGGGGTACGGCTTGCGCCAGAGATGCTCGGTCGAGAGCGGATCGATCCAATTGTGGACCTTCTCGCGAACTTCCTCGTAGTACGAGGCGAGCGTGGATGTGACGAGCGGAGCAAGCTCCGGCATGGCGGATTCTCCCGTTGGCAGGCGAGGAAGTATATCAGCCGCTCGCGGGCCTGACTTAACGCGCTGCCACTGGTGGAACTAGGCGCTCGCCTGGGTCTGCGCTTTGCCTGCGCCGAGTGTAAGCACCGCAAGCACGAGAGCGACGAGCAGCAGAGCGGGCACGTCACCATACAAATGCCCGCGGTGCTCGGGATAGACGAGTGACTGTACGGCCATGATTCCGCCGTGCACGATGCTCGACCACACCGTAAACCAAATAAGGCTGAGATTCCGGAGCGGATCGCGCGCCGCGAGAAGGAGAAAGACGCCGAGCGTCGCGTACACGCCTAAGATCATCTGCAGGTAAGTCGAGTGGCCGGTCATGTGCCATATCCATCCCGATGGCCAGAGAATGGTCAGGGGATAGATTCCGAAGATGAAAATCACTCCGACAACAACGAGCGCGATGCGAAGAGGCATAAGGTTGCCAGTAGTGGCCATGTGAGTTCCTCCGTAGCGTGTGATCGCACGTTGAGCCTAAGGGAACCCGGGTCGGCGGGATTAGAGCACAGAACGATCGGAGTAGATAGTGGCCGATGGGCTGGAAGCTCATCCCGAAGCGGTATGATATTCTTCGCGCGAATGAGGACCCAGGAGGTGCGCGATGGCAAGACCGAAAGTGCTGATACTGACGGGAGACGCGGCGGAGTCGCTCGAGGTGATGTACCCCTACCAGCGGCTGCTCGAAGAGGGGTACGACGTGAAGATTGCGGCGCCGACGAAAAAGAAGCTCCACTTCGTCGTGCACGATTTCGAGCCGGGCTACGACACGTACACGGAAAAGCCCGGATACAGCTGGGATGCGGACCTAGCGTTTGCGGAAGTCAATCCGGCGGAGTATGCGGCTGTCGTGATTCCCGGCGGCAGAGCACCCGAGTACATCCGGAACAACGCCGATTGCCAGAGAATCATCCAACACTTTTTTCAGCAGGAAAAGCCGGTGGCGCAAATCTGCCACGCGGCGCAGGTGCTGCTCGCATCGGGCGTACTAAAGGGGAGAAAGACCGCCGCCTATCCGGCGCTCGAGGCGGACGTGCGCGCAGGAGGCGCAGAATTCGTCAATGGAGATGCGGTGATCGACGGGCAGATGGTATCGGCGCGGGCGTGGCCAGATCATCCGGCGTGGATGCGGGAGTTCGTCCGGCTGCTGAAGCAGAAGGCGCCGGTGCAAGAGCAGCGCGCCACGGCACGATAGGGGAACGACTCGAAGGTTAGAGCGGTTCGTTTGTGCGGCGTCAGAGCGAATACATGCTGCGGATGAATTTGCGCATCGGTGCGGCGCTTCGCGCCGGCCTCTCATGTCGGGGCTGAAGCCCCGACCTCCGAAACAGAATCCTCCTGCTGCCGATGGCGGAAGTGAGGAACGAGGGTTAGAATGGCCGCAAAACATAAGGGGGAGTATTGATGAAGCATACGGCAAGAATATTCGCGGTGATTGCCTTTCTGGGTTTGCTGGCAGCAATCGCCGCGGTGCGGGCCGACACGACGAAGACGGAGATGGTGCAGTTTCCGGGCGCCACGGGCACGATCAGCGGATATCTCGCGACGCCGGAAAGGCCGGGGCGCTATCCCGCGCTCGTGGTGGTCCACGAATGGTGGGGCCTGACGGACTGGGTGAAGGAGCAGGCGCGGAAGCTCGCCGATCAAGGCTACGTGGCGCTGGCCGTGGACCTCTACCGCGGCAAGGTGACATCCGATCCCGAGGAGGCGCACGAGTTGATGCGTGGATTGCCGCAGGACCGCGCGGTCAGCGACCTGCAAGCCGGCTTCGCCTACCTGTACAAGCGTGAGGATGTGGATCGCGATCACATCGGATCGATCGGCTGGTGCATGGGCGGCGGGCTTTCGCTGCAGCTCGCGATTCATCAGCCGAGGCTGGCGGCGTGCGTGGTGAACTACGGCGCGCTCCCTACCGACCCTAACGACATCCAGCAAATCTTCGCGCCGGTTCTGGGGAATTTCGGCGCGGAGGACCGCGGGATTACACCGGACGACGTCCACGCGTTCGAGAAGACGATGCAGGGGATGAAGCGCCGGATCGACGTGAAGATCTACGACGGCGCGGGACACGGTTTCGAGAATTCGACCAACACCAACGCGTACCGCCCCGATGCGACTGCGGACGCATGGGCGCGCACGCTGGCGTTCCTCGGCAAGACGATGAAGTAGGCGCAGGCCTCAGCGGTTGAGCCGACGCAGAAGTTCCTGCAATCGCGCGCGGTCTCCCGTGCCCATGTTCGTGAACTCGATCCCGATGCCTTTTTTCGAGTCGGCGTAGCGCACAATGCCGTTTACGCGCGTTTCGCCCTCTGGCAGGGCGAAGAGCATTTCGATGGTCGCGCCGACTGGAACGTCGGCGTTCGTCGAGATGAAAACTCCGCCGGCGCTCACATCGCGCACGCGCGAGACGTTGCGCGATCCCTTGGGCAATTGCCACGCGACCCACACTCCCTGCGATACCGAAATCCGGGCGCTGCGGCGATTTTCCTTCGATGGCTGGCCGGTCATTGCAAGGCAACTCGCTTCGTCCGATTCAAAAGAAAATCTCCTAGCCACAAGTGATCCGTAAGAATTGCAACGCGTCGCGGGCACTTGTAAAGAGGGCTGGCAGACCGGGCCAGGAGAGCGTCAGTTTAGTTCGTCAGAAGAGCCAAATACAAGCGGAGAGTCCTATTTTGTTGCGCGGATTGCGCCTTGGCCGATGGAACCAAGCGTGAGTTATGTTTCAAGGGAACTGGTAGATGGCCGCGGACTAGCTCTGCTGGAAGCTTTGCACGGCGGCGGCTTCGTCGGGTTGCACGTCGAAGACGGTGAAGAGGCGCGTGATCTGGATAATGTCGCGGACGCGCTTTGTCAGATAGACCAGTTTCAATTCGCCGCTGGCGCCGCGAACGGTGGTGTACGCGCCGACCAGTTCGCCGATTCCCGAGCTGTCGATGTAGTCCACGTCGGCCAGATTGAGCAGAATCTTGCGGTGGCCGCTATCGACCAACTGGCGGACCATCTTGCGCAGCATTGCGCTGCCCTCGCCCAGGGTGATCCTGCCGCTGAAATCGACAACTGCGACGTCGCCTACATCCCGACATGTGCCTTGTAGCGCCACGGAAACCTCGCTGAGATTCCACTTCTCCTACGGCCGGCCGTTGCCAGACGCGCGATGGGGAAGCCTTTTCGACATCACCAAATCGGCGCCGCCGCTCGGACCGCGCCGTACCGCCAGATCGTCCATAAAAGCGCGCATCAGGAAAATGCCGCGGCCCGACGTGCGCAAGAGATTTTCCTCGGCCAACGGGTCGGCGACTTCGGAGAGCTCGAAGCCGCTGCCCTCATCCACAATGTGGACAATCATCTTTTCCGGCTCGAACTCAACCACCAGAAGGATCTTCTTCTGAGGATCCTGCGCGTTGCCGTAGTTGTAGGCGTTGATCACGCCCTCCCGGACGGCCATGCCCAGCTTGTGGACATCATCCTCGCCGAAGCCAGCGGCTTCAGCGACGCGCACGACGATGTTTTCTGCGAGATCGACGCTTTCGAGCTGCGTATCCAGCGTGACCTCAACCCGTTGGTGTGCGGACGCCATCGGAAACGCGGTGAATACCCCTGATAGAAGGCCCTGTATGCGTATCATAGCATCCGCGCAGGCGTCAATCGACGGGTGGAATGCATCGATTCACGCATGCGAACGTGATGTGAATCCCGCATAAGTTAAGTAGATGCCGATAACGAGGGAAATCGCCATATAGAGATAGAACAGCTCCGCGTAGCGGAGCTTGTTAAGAAACAAGTCCGTTTCGAGGGCCGGCGGCAGAACCAGAAACATGAGGCCCTTGAGCAGCGTGATCCAACCCACAAGCGTCACAATGACCGCCGACGCACCGCCCGACCACACATTGTGAGCCAGAAGCATCGCTAGCCCCGCGATCAGCGTGAGTACTCCCAGAATGAACATCAAAGGTGAGTCGTGAAGAAGAGCCGTCACCGTTTCGATGATGGTTTCCTTGCGAGTTACCATGGAGAGTGCCGCAAGAATGCAGTAGAGCCCGATCAGCCGGCTGAGGAAAACTGTGCGTGAGGTCATAGAGTGTTTCTCCAGATGAGGCGAGATTCTGTTTTCCGGGGCGATTTGCCGCAACCCAACACTACGCCGAAGAATTAGCGCCGTAAACCACTTCTGGGCAACAGACCGGTCTGAAGCTGGCATTCGCCACCCGGAGCCAACGATGCAAATGCGCGCTAGGCCCAGTAGGTGCGGTCGAGGGTGCGGTATTGAATCGCCTCGCTCAGGTGCTTGGGCTCGATCGAGGCGGCGCCGTCGAGATCCGCAATCGTACGTGAGACCTTGAGAATGCGATCGTGCGCGCGGGCCGATAGTCCGAGACGCTGGATCGCCGATTCGAGCAACTTCTCGCCTTCCGCTGAAATCGCGCAGTGCTTGCGAATGAGTTTTGGAGGCATCTGCGCGTTGGCGTAGATGTTCTTCTCGCTGCGGTAGCGGTCGATTTGGACCTTCCGCGCGCGCAAGACGCGTTCCCGCACGGCCGCCGAGCTTTCGATTTCCACGTCGCCGCGCAGCTCCTTGTATTTCACCGCCGGGACTTCGATGTGGATGTCGATGCGGTCGAGCAGAGGGCCGGAGATTTTCGAGACGTAGCGCTGAATTTGCGGCGGTGAGCAGTGGCAGTCGCGCGTGGCATCGCCGAAGAATCCGCAAGGGCACGGGTTCATCGCGGCGGCAAGCATGAATCGAGAAGGAAAACTGACCGAGATCGCCGCACGCGCGATGGTGACGCAGCCGTCTTCGAGAGGCTGGCGCATCACTTCGAGGACGTTGCGCTGAAATTCCGGCAGTTCGTCGAGAAAGAGCACACCGTTGTGGCCGAGCGAAACTTCGCCCGGACGCGGCACGGCACCCCCGCCGATCAATCCGGCGTCGCTGATCGTGTGATGCGGCGAGCGGAACGGACGGGTGCCGACCAGCCCGCGCGAATCTTCGAGCAAACCGGCAACGCTGTGGATGCGCGTGGTTTCGATCGCTTCTTCGAGCGACATCGGCGGCAGGATGGTGGGGATGCGCTTGGCGAGCATCGTCTTGCCAGCGCCAGGCGGACCGATCAGTAGGATATTGTGGCTGCCGGCGCAGGCCACTTCCAGGGCGCGCTTCGCGGCCATTTGTCCGCGCACGTCGCGGAGATCAACGGCGTACTGGCTCGCCTCGGCCAGCATCTGTGATGTGTCGACTGCAATCGGCTGGAAAGATTCGGGCGCGTTGATTAGATCGGCTGCCTGCGGCAGCGTCTTGACCGGAAAAACGCACACGCCTTCGACGACTGCGGCTTCGCGGGCGTTGGCTTCCGGAACGACCAAGTTCTGGATTCCACGCTCGCGGGCAGCCAATGCAGCCGAAAGCGCTCCGCGAACCGACCGCACACTGCCATCGAGCGACAGCTCACCCAGAAAAACGAATGAATCAAGAATCTTGCCGAAGAAATTGCCGCTGCATCCGAGTAGTCCCAACGCGATCGGCAGATCGAAGGCGGAACCTTCCTTGCGAATGTCGGCGGGCGCAAGATTGACGGTGACAGTCTGATGGAAGGGATAATCGAAGCCGCAATTTCGCAGCGCTGCCTTGACTCGCTCGCGGCTCTCGCGGACGGCGTTGTCCGGCAGGCCTACCACATTGAAGATTCCGCTTTCGCCGGGACCGACATCCACCTCGACTTCAACGAGATAGGCATCGATTCCGAAAACCGCGGCGCTGAAAGTTTTGAACAACATTTTAGACAGTAGGCAAAATCTTTTAGGCGCAGAGCGTAACTCAAAATGCTAATTCACGCTAGGGATACTGCCTGAAGGGAGGAAATCACGCGTCGGAGAGGGATTCGTCGAATCCGGCGGCTTCTTTCTTCTCCGGCTTCGCGATTTCCCCGGCTTCGAGGATTTCACCACAGTCGAGGCATTCGACGTACTGCGCTTCGTTGTCCTTGGCGATCAGTTGCGTGCGTTTGTGCTGGCAGGTCGGTGTGGTCATCGCAGAAATCTCGCCGAAAGCCAGACGGATTATAACACTCGGGTCGCGCGGAGCGATCGGCGGCCGCTCAGCCGTTGACAAATACGTTGATTGCAACTATGTGTCTGTGCTGTAGCTCATAGGCGGGATAATTTGACAGCGGAAACAAGCGCGCAGAAACGGCTGGGCACCCTCCTTTTCTACGGGATCGTCCTCCTGCTGGCGTACCTCGTCTATCTCGTCTTCGCGCCATTTCTAGTGTCGCTGGCATGGGCCACCGTGCTGGTGGTTGTGTGCTATCCGGCGTACGAACGGATAGCGCGGCGCGGCGGAGCGACGTCCGCCGCGGTTGCGAGCGCCGCAGCGGTCACTGCGATTGTGATCGTGCCGACGCTACTTGTGATGATCGCGTTTGTCCGGCAGGGCGTAGACGCGATGCAATCGATTGAGTTGCAGGTCACGGGCGGCCACTGGGCTTGGCTCAATCACGTCTGGGCGCAAATCCACCAGCGTTTCCCCGAAGCCAGCGCCGAGAATTTGACCGCATCATTACGCAGCTATGGCGAACGGGCAGCGGAGTTTGGCGCCGCGCGAGTCGGCGCGATTCTGGCGCACACTGCTGCGTTCATTTTCCACCTCGGCGTGACCATTCTCGCGATGTTTTATCTGTTTCGGGATGGCCACTCGATGGTCGATCGCTTGCGCGAGGTGTTGCCCTTCGAGGCCGCGCATCGAGATCGCATGCTGGCGGACGCGCGCGACCTGATTTTCGCGAGCGTTACATCGAGCCTCGTGGCAGCCGCAGCCCACGGCATCCTCGGCGGCCTGGCATTCACGTTGACAAGCGTCAAGGAGCCCGTGTTTTGGGGCGTGATGATGGCGTTTTCCTCATTTGTGCCGGTGGTGGGGTCGGCGCTGGTTTGGGTTCCTATCGCGATTAGCCTGATGCTGGGAGGCCACGTAGGCCGCGGGGCCCTCCTCGTCGTTTTCTGCGTCGTCACCCTGGGAATGGTAGAAAACTTCCTGCGCCCTTGGCTCATCAGTGGACGGGCGAAGATGAGCGGGCTGGTGATTTTCATCGGCGTGTTGGGAGGCATCAGCGTGTTCGGGCTTCTCGGCATCGTACTCGGCCCAATTATCGTGACGACGGCGGCAAGCCTGCTGGACCTGTATGCTCCCCGTGCAGCGTCTGGAAACACGTAGTCCCGCTCGTGTGTGAAGCGGGCGGACGCCATGCTAGAGTAGCGGCCCTTAGATAGGCGGAAACCGTACAGAATGGGCAAAAACTCCAAACCGAAACATTCGGCGCTGCCGCCGGAGAAGCTCCGCTGGCGCTGCGATCCCGCGCAGATTCCGTTCGGGACGACGGCGGACGTTGAGCCCGCTGGAGGCGATTTAGGGCAGGACCGCGCGCTGCGCGCGCTGCGGATGGGCGTGGAGATGACGGCGTCGGGCTACAACCTCTTCGTCTGCGGGCTTTCCGGCACCAGCCGCGGCGGCATGATCGTGCGCATGGTCGAAGAGTTGCATCCGGAAATCGAGCCGGCGCCTGACCGCTGCTATGTGAACAATTTCAAGAACGCGGACCGGCCGCGCCTGCTGACGCTGCCGCGCGGCCAGGCGAACGCCTTCAAGAAAGAAGTCGAGTCCGGAATTGATTTTCTGCGGCGGCGCATTCCGCAAGTCTTCGAAGGAGAACCTTTTCAGCGGCAGAAGACGCGCATCGTCGAACGCTTTACGCAGCGCGAAAAGGAATTGATGGACGATTTCACGCGGCGCATAGCGCGCGACCAGTTTGCGCTGGGTCGCATGCAAGTGGGAGCGGTGGCGCTGCCCGAAATCTTCCCCGTGCTCGAAGGCCAGATGGTCCCCATCGAGGAAATCCCCAAGATGGTGCAGGAAGGAAAGCTCGAAAACACAACGGCGGAAGAGATCGAGCGCAAATACGATCAATTCCGTCAGGAATTCACGGTCGTCTATCGCCGGACCCTTTCGCTCTCGCGGGAACTGGCGAGCGAGATGAGTTACCTCGAACAGGAAGCGGCGTCCGTGCTCGTCGATGGGGTGATCGAGGAGCTCAAGGAAAAGTATCCGAGCGCGCAAATCGCCGAGTATCTCGAGGAAGTCCGCCATCACGTGCTCGACAATCTCGACCCTTTCAAGGAGCGCGAGGGCGAAGAGGAACAGCCTCCGTCCGAGGGAGGCGGCGCGCCGCGACCGGAGCACAGCGAGCGCGATCCGTTCCGCGTGTACGGCGTCAACGTCATCCTCGCGCACAACGAGCACGACCGCTGCCCGGTGATCTTCGAAACGATTCCGACGTACGCGAATGTTTTCGGCACGGTGCATCGCAGCTACGACGCGCGCGGCGGCGCATGGAATTCCGACTTCATGGATCTGCGCGGAGGCTCGCTGCTGCGCGCCGACGGCGGGTTTCTCGTGATGTACGCGCTTGATGCGATGACGGAAACGGGCGTCTGGCGGACGCTCAAACGCACGCTCAATCACGGCAAGCTTGAAATCCAGCCGGTCGACATGTTTTTCCCGTTCAGCGCGAGCGCGCTCAAACCTGAGCCGATCGACGTACACGTGAAGATCATTCTGATCGGCGACCGCGAGATGTACGAGCTGCTCTACGATTACGAGGACGATTTCAAAAAGATCTTCAAGGTCCGCGTCGAGTTCGACGAAGAGATGAAGTGGAACGACGAAGTCTTCCGCCACTACGGCGGGAGGCTTCGGAAGCTGGTCGAAGACGAGAAACTGCTGCACTTCGACCGTTCGGCCATTGCCGCGATTCTCGAACACGGCGTACGCGTCGCCGGGCGGCGTGGGAAGATCACCACGAGATTCTTCGAGCTTGCCGACCTGGCGCGGGAATCCTGCTATGCGGCCCGGCAAGACGACAGCAAAATCATCACTGACGCACATGTGCGCCAGGCTCTCGACGCGAAGATCGACCGCCACAACCTGCTCGAGACGAAAATTCGCGAAATGATCGAGCAGAATATGGTGTTCATCGATACGACGGGCGGGCGCGTCGGGCAGGTCAACGGCCTGAGCGTGATGGAAATCGGAGGGTATGCGTTCGGCAAGCCGGTGCGCATCACCGCATCGGTGGCACTAGGGAAGACGGGCATCATCAATATCGAGCGCGAGTCCAACCTGAGCGGCCGTTTCCACGATAAAGGCGTGCAAATCATCGCAGGGTATCTGCGGCGCACGTTCGCGCAGGATAAGCCGCTCTCGCTTTCGGCGAGCGTCTGCTTCGA
>Ga0187782_10003921_pt1 | contig 11106 bp, 11 predicted proteins | sample 0715_SJ02_MP15_2_FD_132454 | JGI IMG/M metagenome (GOLD analysis project Ga0187782, IMG submission 132454) | Tropical peat soil microbial communities from peatlands in Department of Meta, Colombia - 0715_SJ02_MP15_20_MG | ecosystem: Environmental > Terrestrial > Soil > Wetlands > Peat | place...
CTTCCACCTTTTGCATCACCTGATGGATATGGCCGTTGAGCACGGTCACCGAGCCGAACCGCTTGAGGTAAGACAGCGCCTGCGCGCCGTCGTCGGTGCCCCAGCCCCAATCCTGATAGACCGTCCACAGCGGGATATGAGCGAAGACGACGATCGGCGTCGAAGCCGAGCGCCCTTTGACGTCGTCCGCGAGCCACTCGAGCTGATCGGCGCCGAGATTGCCTAGTCCGCCAGCTTTGAGATCGACGACATTGTTGAGCCCGATAAAGTGAACGCCGTCTAAGTCGAAACTGTACCAACCCGACCCCTTGGCTCCTCGCGCGTAGCGTTCGTGGTAAAGTTTCTGCTCCGGATCGAGAAAGTCGTGTTCGCCCGGAACGTAATGCACGTCGAGCCGCGACTGCGAAATGATGCTGTAGGCGTCAGCGAATTCCTTTTCCTTCGACAGGTGACTGATGTCGCCGGTATGGATCATGAACGCCGGCTTTTCCGCCAAGGCGTTTATCTTTGCGATCGCCTCTTCCAGCGTGCCGCGCGCATTCGGGTTGGCCGGCTTATCAAACCCGACGTGGCTGTCACTGATTTGCACGAAATTAAGCCCACGTGTCTGTGCTGCCTTGGCCTCTCCTATGAGCCCGACGGAGTGGGGAACGCCGCCGGAAATCGTCCACAGGACGCCGGTGCCGACCCAAGTCATGCATTCCAGGACTTTCCGGCGGTTAAGGCCGTTCCCATGATCGAATTCGCCCACTGTCGGTCTCCTTTAAGTCGCCCGTGTCAGCGACGGACGCGAGATTGCGGTTTTCAGGGACCAGACTGGGCGAAAGCCGGGTTTATTCCCGGGTCAGCGAAAAATTTTTTGGCCTGGGGTCGCTTTGGTGCCACCTCAAAAAACGGGGCGATTGCGCGCCCAATGGGAGCGTTCGTAGCGGCTTCAGTTGAACTTGCAACGGCAATGCCGGCAGTCAGTATCCGTTAGTCTTCTCGCCGGCGCCGGCGGGCCATAGCGAGCGTGAGGTCCCAGGCATTGCGGATGTTGACAATCGCCAATAACAAAAGAGCGCCCGCCAGCGCATCGAGGCCAAACTCCTTCTCCTGATAGATCGACGCGGCGGCTGCGAGCAGCGCAAGATAGCCGAGGACGGGCAATAGGCCGTAAGCTAAGTAATCCTCCAAATAGTTTGTGGTATCGGTGCGCACGACTTGGACCGTGATGTAGGTCGAGATAATTGCGCCGATGAAAGCAGTAGCGCCAATCAGCGCGGCGAAGAAAGTCGCTTGATGCCACGGAAATAACGCGACCGCCGACAAGAAGAATACGCTGGCAAAATGCACGACGACTGGACTCATGAACGTTCGCGTTGCCGACTGGCGCTCTTCAGTCAGAAAACCGGCGCCAAGCGAGACGGCGACGAAGAGCAAGGCGAGCAAAGTTGCTCCTGCGGTTCCTACCAGCAGGTAGAAGTCATGCCATTCTTTCAGTTCATTGCTTGCCCACATAACAGATCCCGCCGCTTCTACCGCCCTCGGCACCTTGGCAAATGCTGACTTCGACGCGTCCAGCTCGCTTGAACGAGGGCTTTGTTGCTGTTTTCTTTGCCGAAGTCACGTGCCGCCGCGCGGCGCCTCCCATGAACATGTGATTGACAACGCCGCAGTGCAGCAATGCCGGCGACTCGTCGTCCATCCCGGGCCGGCCGCCAGCCTTTATTTACCCCGATTTATCGATATTCTCGCGCTGAAAGCTGCGGTGATTTGGCGTGGCGATGAATACATTCCTCAAGCTCAGCGTGATCGCTGCATTGCTGCTCGCTTCGTATTGTGTCGGCTATTACTACGCTGTCTATTTGCCGGCACGCGATGCGCAACACAACGAACAGCATCTGGCAGAGGCGCTTCACGCCTATGGGCGGCAACGCGCCGAGGCGGCGCGCACAGTCGCCCAACAAAAACTAGCGGAGCAACGCCTGGCGGCGGACAAAGCCGCCGCGGAAAGCCGCTACAAGGCTTGTCTGACCAGCGCCGGCGCCGACCATGATGCGTCCTGGTCTGAAGCGTGCAAACGCCTGGCCGACCAGGCGGTGGAGGATCGCGGCAACTGCCTTGCCAACAAGAAACTGCCGCAAGGTTATTGCAGCGCCGCTTATCGGGTGCGCGACGCCTCGCCCCACTGCATCCTGCCGGCCGACATCGCGACCGCGCTTGATGGCGACCTTACCGTCGCCCGCAATCAGTGCCTGCAACAACGCAACGCGGCGCTGCAGTGAGCCTTTCATCCTGGCGGCTCAAGCTGCCCCGATAAACTGCTCGGCCCGAGAATGAATAAAAAGGCGGAGGCGAAGCGGCCGTGTCGGATTGCGCTGGACGCGGCTTTACCAAAGCATGCACGTACGCGTTGAAGAATGTCCAATCGATCAGGAATGAATGTCACGGTTTTTGCTGACGCGTTTTCTCAATAGCGTCCATAACGGCTTTGCCGGACGCTTCGCCGATATCGCTTACCCGCTTACCAAAAGAGTTCAATTGCGTCTGCATGAACTCGTTCTGTATTCGAAGAAGATCTGAAAAGTCCTTCGCGTGACTCAGCCTCTCCGCAAATTCAAAGCCCGCGGCAACGTTCTGCTGGGCGAAGTTCAGCATTTTTTTATTCAGGTCGTTGCTCGCCCATGGCGACGATGACATGCTCTTTTCAATTAAACCAAAATACTGCTCCGTTGCGTTCTGAACCTGCGCCATGGCTTGTCTCGCCATTGCGCCGAACTCTTCGAATGGTTTCTGCTCTTGTGCCACGGTCGTCTCCCTGGATATCGCTCAACGTAACAGGCTTCTGCGCGGAGCTTCGTCACAGCGTTGTGACAGCTAATGGAGCTTTTGGCCAGACTAAGACGCGAGCATCTTACTTCAAAGTCTGGCCTCTTCGACGCCTTGCTCCTCGAAACACCCGCTTTTTAGGCGGACTGAAACCGATCGAAAGCGTGCAGCGGGCGAAGTCTTGTGTCTTCCCAGATTGGGTCAAGCTATTAAGACCACAACGCAAAATCCGGGCGCTCGGGCTGTCGGGCTCCCCCCAAGGAACCGGGCTGCTTTTCGCTACTTTGCCGCGCATGCGGTAGAATCCATCGCTGGAAGCAAAAGGCCGCGTAGGTCGACGGCGACGAACCCAAGATCAAAGAGAGGCCTTACGCGCGATCTGCGTGTCACGTGCCAATTGCGGCGTCGTTTACGGCAGCAACGCAAGATTGGGTGCCTGCAAACCTCCTGCGCGCTTTAATGTGCTCGGCGAGATATTCGGCATCTCTGGCGATGCCGGAGAAGCGGCCCGACCCCCATGTATAAAGCCAAGGCAGCCCGAGGAAATAAATGCCGGCGACCGGAGTGACGCCACGCATGTGGTACGGTTGGCCGCGGCCAGTGAATACCGGCAAATCGACCCATCCGTAATCGGTGCGAAAGCCAATGCACCACACAACCGACCTGATGCCGGCGGCACAAAAATTCAGCTGCGGCCGTTCGCGCGCCGGCATCCACACCGCCCGATAGCGGGCCTCCTCCGGAGCGGCGATGCCGTTCTTGGCGATAAAGCTATCGATGCTGGTCTTTATGCTCTCAGAAACTTGGTCGGCTTGATCGAGGCAGAAGCCGAGATCGTCGGCACAAAGGAGCTGATCGCCGGCAACATCGAGAAGCCGGCCGTAGAGCTCCATGCCTTCGAGCGCACGCTGGCGCAGATCGATGTCTCGGCCCCCGTCGCGGCCTGTCACATAATGGTTGGTCTTGTCGCGCACCCCCTCGCGCAAGGGATGCTGGTGGACCGGCAGATCGTAATAGCCCATCAAGTGCAGCCACTCGACCACGTCCTTGCCGCGATAGCGCCGTGCCACGCGCGGCGCGTCGCCGACGCACAAAAACACTTGGCGGCCGGCAAGATGCAGATCCTCGGCGATCTGGCAGCCGGATTGTCCGCTGCCGACGACCAGCACGGCGCCCGGCGGCAGCGCGTCGGGACTGCGATAAAGCGAAGAGGGGGTTTGCACGATGTCGGGCGGCAATCGTTCGGCGCAGCGTGGAATAACCGGCACCTGATAACCGCCGGAGGCGATAACCACCTGATCCGCGAGGTAAGTGCCGTCGCCGGCGTCAATGCGAAAGCCACGAGCCTCGTCATGGCGCAAGGACTGCACCTTCACGCCTTCCAACAGGGGCGGATCAAAAGATGCTATGAACGCGTCAATATAGGCGACGATTTCATCGCGCAACATGAAGCCGTGGGGATCGGCGCCGCGATAGGGAAATCCGGGCAGTTGGCACTGCCAGTTCGGCGTCACCAGACAAAACGAATCCCAACGCTCGGTGCGCCAGACGTGACCGGCGCGCTCCTTCTCAAACACCACGTGCTCGATGTTGCTCTGCTTCAGATACCAGCTCATCGACAGGCCGGCCTGCCCGCCGCCGATGACGGCAACATCGTGATGCACGGCGGGAGTCTTCCGGTCCATCCGCGGCTCCCGGTCAATCTTCGAAGGCGTCGACGACCACACGGGCGTCGGGCAAGGCAGTAAAACCTTGGGCTGCAGCCTCAATGCGCGCCAGCTGCGCCGCGGCCCGCGAGCAGCGCCAGCCGTATTTGTCCTTCACGCGTTCGCTGGCGATGTGGAGCGCGGTGCGGCTGCGGGTGACGAATTCGGCGAGCGGATAGCTTGCCCCCACGGCGAAAAAGTCCTTGATCGCCAGCGACGGCGAATAACAATCCTCCGTCGTGCCGTCGGGCCAGCGAATACGAAAGCGCATCTCAGGCATGCGCCGGCTCCGCGAGTTTTGCGTAAGCCGCAAGATGCGCCCGCGCGGTCGTGGCCCAGTGGTGACGCGCCGCCACCGCAAATCCTTTTGCGATCAGCCGCGAGCGGAGCACGGGATCGAGTGATGCAACCATCGCGTCGGCGATTGAGTCGGTGGCGAAGGGATCGCACCAGGCGACGTCGTCTTCGCCCAGATATTCGGTGAATGGCGGGATGCGCGAGGTCACAACCGGCACGCCGCAAGCCATGGCTTCAAGCACGGTGAGCCCAAAACCCTCACGGGTCGAGGGGAACACCACAGACGTGGCGGCACGATAAAGCGCGGGCATCAATTTTTGCTGCAGCGGGCCAGGGCGGACCACGGCGGCGGCCGAGCTGCCGCAGTGTGCCAGCAGGCCGGCAAACCGCGCCTGATATTCGCTGTGATCCAGAAGCGACGCACCGCCGGCGATAACCAGTCGCGCTTGCGGATATTGCGGCCGCAGCATCGTAAATGCCTGCAAAATGCGAACGGTGTTTTTGCGTTCCTCTATTCCGCCGATCGATAGGAAAACGACGGCGCCGGGCGGCAGACCGAGGCGCTCGCGCAATTCGACGTCGGTTGCGTCGGCATGCGGCGAAAAACGCGACGTGTCGACGCCGTTGCCGACGTAAACCGCATCCTTGCCGAATTCGCGCGCTAGCCAGTCGCGCCACAAGCGGCCGACGACGAACCATTGATCGGCCGTGCGGATGGCGCGGATTTGCAGAGCGGACAGGCGCGCATCGGCGAACGTATCGACATGATGGACGGTGCGCGCGAAGGCGCCTATCAGCCTGCGCTCTTTCAGCGTCGCCAGTGCGGTTGCCGAAATGCCGTCCTGCGCGTGGTAGACATCGAAATGGCGGTTTTCCGCTCGCTCGAAATACGTCACATAATCCGCGCTGCGCACCTCGACCATGGTGCGAACGTCGCGGCCGGCAGGAGACGCAGGGACGCAAATCGTTTCGCAAATGGTCCGGCGAAAAAACGCCGTACCCGGCGCGGCCGGCGCGAACACGGTGGCTCGATGGCCCAAACGGACCAGGGCGTCGCCGAGTTCGAGCGCATGCACGACGCCGCCGCGCGGATTGGTGGAATGCGCCAGAATGGCGATGCGCGCTGGCCCGCTCATGCCGGCACCATTGGCGCGGCGCAGCCGATCAGCGGCGCCTGTGCAAAATCCCAAATCGTCTCGGTCTCGCTTCCGTCGGTGATCACTGCCCGGTGATCGGCCGTAAATTCGCCGATGTCGGTGGCGGCGATGCCGCGGTCGCAAAAGCGCGCTAGGATTTGCGGCACTTTCGATCGCGGCGCCGCCACAAGAAATCCGTAGCTCGGGAAGGTTTGTAGCCAGCGCTCAAGCATGACGCCGGGCGGTCTCGGCACTTTGGTGATGTCGATGCGAACGCCGACGCGCGAACACTCCGCCAACATCATCGCTGTTCCGACGAGGCCCGCTTGCGACACGTCCTTGGCGGCAACTGATAATCCCCCCTCGGCGAGCGATGGCAATATTTCAAGGTCGGCCGACAGGCGCGCCGGCGGCGCATCGGTCGCCGCTTCCCAGTTGGAGAACGGTTCGCGGTAGCGGCCGCGCAAATCGATCGCCGCGATCAGCCTATCGGCCGGGCGCGCGTCGAAAGAGGTGAGGAGTCGCTTGGCGCGGCCGAGGATTGCGACCGCGAGCTGACCTCGGTCGGTGTGCGCGTTGGTATGACCGCCGGCCACCGGCACGGAATAGGCCTGCGCGGCCGCCTTGAGCCCATCAAGAATTGGCGTCGCACCGCTCTCGCCCGAGGCCCAGACCGCATCAACTACGGCGATCGGCCGGCCACCCATGGCGGCGACGTCGGATATGTTGACCATGACGCCGCACCAGCCGGCGAACCAGGGATCGCGCTCGACGAATTCATTGATGAAGCCTTCGATGGCGAGCAGCAGATAGCCGTCGCCGTCCGCGATTGCGGCGCAATCATCGCCGACGGCGATGACCGACTCCGCCGACAGCGAAAGTCGCGCGGCCACCGCAACAATGTCACCCTTGGCCGAAAGCCCGCGACTGGTGCGCATCTTTTCGGCAATCGACCCGAGCGCGACCGAGCCGAGCATCACGCCGCCTTTGGCAGGGACAGGAAGCCGGTCTCCGCATCCGCGATTGGCGGATAATGATTAAGATCGGCGCGCATGAAATGGTGCGGCCGCCCATGCAGCACGATTTCCTCAATGGTGTGCCAATGCAGCCGCTGGAACATTGGCGCGTTCTGCGATTGCACATGGGCAAAGAAGCGCCGGCAGCCCCGCGCGTGCGCTGAGCAGACCGCAAGCCGGATCAGCGACGTGCCCAGCGCCGAAATTCTGCGGTACTCGCCGGCGACCGCCAGCCGCGAACCCCACCAGACGCCCGGTCGCGCCGCGTGAATGCGCACGGTGCCAACGACTTCCTGCGACGCGACCGCAAACGACGAAATCGCCACGATGGTGATTGCCGTCACGTCGATGGCATCGCGGTCGTTGCCGACGAAGATTCCCTGCTCTTCGCAAAAAACCTTGCGGCGGAGCACCGCGGCCTCCCGCTTCTCCCACGCTTCAGTGGCAAATTTGACGCGGTACTCTGCCGGCAGGAAATTTGGAAATGGCTCGAAGATCATATCGCCGTCTCCCGCTCGTAGGTCGAGAGCGCCGAGCACGCGCCGCAGCGGCCGCAACCGGCTTTGATATCAGTGGCGTTGAGGCGCGCGGCGCGCAGCATCTTCGCCAAGGGTCCAAGGATGCCGTGCATGAACGCCGGCGGCGGCGGCGGGTGGCTTTCCATCGGCGTGCCGGAAATGGGCACGAATGGCACGACAAAAGGATAGACGCCGAGCGCGATCAGTTTTGCGCAGGCCGACAGAATTGCTTCGCTCGGATCGCCAAGGCCGGCGAGAATGTACGTTGACACCTGGCCGCGGCCGAAGACCGGCACGGCGGCGGCAAAGGCTCGGAAATAGCGCTCAACCGACACCGTGGCTTTGCCAGGCATAACCCGCACGCGCACGTCGTCGGTCACCGCCTCGAGGTGCATGCCGAGCGCGTCGATGCCCGCATTCTTCATCCGCACAAACCAGATGTCCTCATCGGGCGGCTCGCATTGACCCTGGATCGGCAGGTCGACGGCTCGTTTGATCGCGACCGCGCTCTCGGCAAGGATTTCCGCGCCGCGGTCGCGTCCCGGCGGGGTGCCGGTTGTCATCACCATATGCTTGACGCTGTCGAGTTCGACGGCGGCTTTAGCCACTTCGGCAAGCTGTGCTGGCGTCTTGCGCTCGACGGTGCGGCCGGCGGCGAGCGATTGGCCGATTGCACAGAACTGACAAGTTTTGGTGCGGCTTTGATAGCGGATGCAGGTCTGTAAGACTGTCGTTGCCAGCACGTCGCGGCTGTGCAGCACCGCGATTTTCCAGTACGGCACGCCGTCGGCGGTGACCCGGTCGTAGAAACGCGGGCGGAGCGGAAATGTCACGCTGCCGAGCGGTACGCCGTCGCGGCTGATAGTGCTGTGGCCTGACGGGTCCGGCTTCTGCACTACATAGGGGCTGGCAAACGCCGGTGCCGTGTGCACCGGTACCATTACTGTCATGCCGTCGATTGTCAGCGCCTTGTGGTCGGACGGCCCCGCACCGCCGCGGCGGCTTTCATGGCCGGCCTTCGGATCAACGAGCCGAACCCCGCAAGACTGCAACTCGTTGGTTAGTTGCGCTGTCGGCATCGCCTTGGGTGTCGTCGGCTTCATCAGACGCACTCCCATCTGTTGCTTCGAGGGTCAGTCCCTGCGGCTGCGCGATCTCCATGGCTTGCGCCGCATGATTGTCGAGAACGAGATGCAGGAGTTCCGGACGCGCATAGTGGCCAACCGAATCCATCATCCGCTTACGTTTGACGATGAGCGCCATGTCGAGGTCGGCGACGAGCATGCCTTCGCCATCTCTCAGCGGCGGCACGACGTGCGCGCCCTCCGGCGAAACGATCGCGGTCAGGCAGCCGCCGCGTAGCGCGCGCCGCAATTTCTCGTCAGGCGAAATCTTGGCGATCTGCTCTTCCGTCAGCCAGCCGGTCGAGTTGACGACAAAGCAACCGCTTTCCAGGGCATGATGGCGGATGGTCACCTCCATCTGCTCGGCAAAGATCGGTCCCACCATGGAGCCCGGAAATTGCGCGACGTGAATTTCCTCGTGCTGCGCCATCAGCGCGTAGCGCGCGAGCGGGTTGTAATGCTCCCAGCAGGCCAGCGCGCCGATGCGTCCGACGGCGGTGTCAACCACGGCGAGTCCGGAACCGTCACCTTGCCCCCAGATCATGCGCTCATGAAAGGTAGGCGTGATCTTGCGGCGCTTGAGCGCAAGCCTGCCGTCGGCGTCGAAGATGATTTGCGTATTGTAGAGGGAGCCGTGGTCGCGCTCGTTAACGCCGAGTGCGACCACGATGGCATGACGTTTGGCTGTCGACGCGACTGCTTTGGTGACCGGACCTGGCACGACTACCGCGTTGTCGTAGAGGCGGATATGCTCGCCGCCGGTCAATACCGGCGGATGAACGAAGGAAAAGTACGGATACCAGGGCACAAAGGTCTCCGGAAAAACCGCAAGCTGCGCGCCCTTGCCGGCCGCGTCCACGATCGCAGCCAGCACCTTGGTCACGGTACCGCCGGAGCTTTCCAGATCCGGCGCCATTTGCACCGCGGCGACGCGCACCGAACCTTTGGCCGCCATCTGCCTTATCCTCCGAGCACTCCGCCTCGGACCTCAAAGCGTCCAGGTGTGAAGCATGAAGGCGTTGTCGCGCCGGTGCAGTAAAATGAGATCGAGCACGTCGAGCGGGCTGATCGGCCGGATGCCGGGCACCAGCGACCCTTCGCCGTGGCCATAGAGCATTTGCAACGCAAAGCGGCAGCAATAGACTTCGCCGCCCTCGCTCATGAACTTGGCCAGCTGATTGCCGAAGTTCTGAGCACCCGGAAACGGCTCATCGCCCAGTTTGGGGAAGCCGCGTTGGACGCCGAGCGTCACGCCCGGACCGTACAATAATATCGTCGTTTTGAAGCCTTTTCGCTGCAGGCGCAGCGCCTGCAGAATATTTACCAGCCCGATCGAACCCTCGAACGCGACGGTATGAAAAGTGACCAGCGCCTTTTCGCCAGGACTAGCCTTTACGTCTTCAAAAACTTTTTCTTCGTAATCGACCAGAAAGTCACCCTTCTTATGCGCAGGCATCGTGACGACGGGCATGGGGCTACTCCTCGCTCGCATTATCGGCGCCGCCCGGATGGGAATCGGCTGATCCACATCTCTGCAATCCATGTGCCAATGCCCGCATGCACATCCATTCATCAAATCCATTCAAATGACCGACCATTTGCGATCAATTGTTGCCTGCATTTTCATCGCAAACCGAAGACGCAAAAGAAGCCGCGCGCAAATTGAGCACGATTTGCTGAATTGCTGCGCAGAATCAAATCGAACATCGGTGGCGGAAAATCATTTTTGTTGATCTACGAGGTTTTGGTTGCCGTGCGCGATTGCAACAAGATACAGTCAATTTCAGTTCGCATTATCGCCGGAAGAACCGCGCCATGCGGAGCAAATAATGGGCGAATGGTCGCCGCAGCTCTCAAGATTAGGCCGGCCGCGGTATCTGGCGATCGCGGACGCGATCGCGGAAGACATAAGAAACGGCACGCTTGCACCGTCCGACCGGTTGCCGCCACAGCGCACGCTGGCCCGTCGTCTTGACGTCGATTTTACAACTGTGGCGCGCGGTTACGTGGAGGCGCAAAAGCGCGGGCTGATCGAGTCACGCATCGGCCAAGGCACCTTCGTGCGCGCCAGTGCTAAGCGGCGGCATGGGCCGATGGCGCGGCACCCGGAGATCGTCGATTTGTCGATGAATTTGCCGCCGGAGCCGGACGATCCCGAACTTTTGGACCGGATGCAGGACGGGCTTGAAGCGCTCGGCCGCGATCTCGTTTATCTGATGCGCTATCAGGGCTTTGGCGGCGCTCAGGCCGACAAGGACGCCGCGTTGCACTGGCTGCGGCATCGCGGGCTTGCGCCACAACAGGAGCGCCTGTTCATTGCACCGGGCGCGCACCCGGCGCTGCTCGGCATTTTGAGCGTCATCACCAAGGCCGGAGACGTGATGCTGTCGGAGACTCTCACTTATCCCGGCGCGCGCTCGATTGCCGCACAATTGGGTCTACGGCTCGTCGGTCTGCCGATGGACGATGACGGCGTTGATCCCGGCGTTTTTGCGGAC